>Ga0206679_10004896_pt1 | contig 9959 bp, 7 predicted proteins | sample M110012015metaG_FD_155464 | JGI IMG/M metagenome (GOLD analysis project Ga0206679, IMG submission 155464) | Ammonia-oxidizing marine archaeal communities from Monterey Bay, California, United States - M1 100m 12015 | ecosystem: Environmental > Aquatic > Marine > Intertidal zone | place: USA... | reverse complement strand
ACCGAGCCGGTTTGGGCCTCTCCTTACTTCAGGACACTAGCTGAAATACTCTACTTTGTAACATTCCAGGTATTTGCTGCATTAGCCCTAACGAGTCTATCGGCCTCACGAACGTTCATGGCACGGATATCACCTCCGGAGAAAGCAACCCAGTTTTTTGGACTCTACGGCTTGAGTGGTACGGTTACGTTGTTTCTTGGTCCCTTGATGGTGGCAAGTACGACAGATTGGTTTCAGTCTCAGCAACTGGGATTTACCTCCCTCATAGTATTGATGGTGATCGGGACTGTGCTCCTGTTTAGAGTAAAACAGGAACAATCAATGATCGCTCCAAATAGGTGACTCTCGTTGGTGCATATTATAGCCGGCCTAAAGGGGACATCTTGGAGCAGACGGCATTCACAAAACCTGAGATTAACAGGATAGACTGGAGCAACAATGAGCAGCAAAGTGTCTCTTAGAATTTAGTGTCCGTGGAGTCAAATCGGCTGACGACTTACAGTTTGTAAGGTTATATCCCATATGCGTCGCTCTTTATGGAGCCAGTCCTTTAAGGTTCTTCCAAAATCTGGATTTTTATGGCTTTACAGATGTGATCATTGATGGGGGATCGATCATCCGGACACGCAGAAACAGCTGCTAAGACATCCATTTCTGCGAGAAATTCAATATAGTCACCTTGCTTACTGCGAGGTGGTTTGATGTGTATTCTGCCATCACCCTTTTGGTCGATAGTGATATTTGCGAAGGCATTGAGCACACTGGAGCTGTATATATCTTCAAGTTGCAGGCCATACTCGCGTAGCGCCTCTGCAAAATTGTCACTACAGCTTCGATTCCCCGGGGCATGCAGTATTTCCATTGTTTTTTTTGTGCAGTGGGTCCCGAGAAAATGATCGCCAATTTTGTTATCGGTTACCCTTAACATTAAATTTTCGTAAGGAACCTTTGAATAGAGTTCTCCAAGTCTGTAATGGCTACCGATACGGCCTAAATCGGGTGGCTGGAAATAACTCAGACCGCCCGAAAACTCAGCCATAAACTGTTCCTTGAAATTATGTGCATTGAAAAACATGAGACTGGCCACTTGTTTACCTTCACATTCTATGACGCGCAGTAATTGCCCCTTGTTGACTTTAAAGGCCTTACCTGTTCTTTTCGGTACAATGAAGTCACTTATTATGCTTGCCGACATTATTACTTACTCCTCACCTTCCAAAATCTGAAACCTCAAAGATTTAGCTTTAAAATCGTTACAGGGGCTGGTTTCGTCTGGACAGACCGAAATGACCGCAATAATGTCCATCTCTGCCAGAAAATCTATTGTGTCACCAATTTCTGCCAGTGGCGGAGCGGAGCACATGCCGCCATCTTCACCTACCCACGACTGCATCCAGAGATTAAAAATGGTTTCGTCATAGGTATCTTCCTGATTTAGGCCAATCTCCTTGAAGGCATCAGCAAAATTATCACTACAAGTCCGGGTCCCTGGCATCCCAAGGTGATTCAATAATCGATTTGAGCAGTGACACATCATGAAATGTCCTGCCCGTTCTCCTCCTCTAGCACCATCACCCACACTATCACTGATGACGGTAGCCATGACATTCTCATAGGGTGGCTTGGAATAGAGTTTTGTGAGGCGATAATAACCGCCCATTCCTTGCATGCTATTTAATACAGCAGAGTGCTCGGCGGCGAAGTGCTCTTTAAAATTCTGGGCATTCAAAAAAGTAAGATCGGCTACCTGTTTACCTTCATGTGCGATGACACGAAATACTTGGCCTTTTTGGACTTTCATCGTCTTGCCTGAACACTTGGGTATAACAATATCTTTGACAACGTTACTTGGCATGGGTATGTTCCTTTCGTCCTATTAACATTGACTTAATTTCACCCCTGACAACTAAATGATCTAAGGCGATTCAATGCTTATGCAACAGTGGCCGATCAGCTACGGCCATTCAAAGATGATTCTTGGGGGAGGTCCGGGCGGTGGCTTAGAAAGGTCGATGCCCAGCGTTTCTTTTAGAAATTGTTTTTGCAAGACTGGTAGCGGGTCCTGTGACTGACCAAACGCATCCAGCATTTCCTTTGGGTTATCTCCTTGAAATACTTGGATAAGCATGTCTCCTTGTGGCGTTTCCTGTATATGCCAACTCTCATGTGTTATGCCAAAACCTTTGAGCGTCTTATCAAAATCTGGGTGCTCAGAAGCCTCTGCAATATGCTGTTCCAATGCGGTAGTTTGCCCCGGTGGAACGGGAACTGTCATGACCAGCGTGGGCATGTGGATCTCCTTTAGTATTAGAAATAAATATAATGTCGGATTTGGCTTGATGGGTGAGCCATCACTATTTACAACAACAAATTCTCAACCTGCTGGTGGGCCTGCCATAATCTGTTCTCGCACTTCCGCTAAAGAGTCGGGCTTGCCGCATTCCAGCCACTCCAACCACCAGGTGGTGCCGGCATCCTTGAAGGATTGCAATTTTTTGCGGGCGACATCCTTATCCAGGCCATAGCTTATGGCTGAGACCACGACATCAAATGGATCATCTGTATTACGAAGAGGTGATGTGAATTCAAGCACTTCTCGGATCTGTTTCGGGCTGGGCTCCATAACGACACGCATATCCAAGTTCGAAATATCCTGCGACTCGTTTACCATCACCGGCATTACTTGGGGCATGATACCGTCCCATTGTGCAGCTCTGCGTTGCCCTGGTTTTGCTGGCAGCATAGCTGCAACCCAAACAGGAATTCGTGGACGTTGGATTGGTCGTGGCAGCAGTCTTGCATCTTCGATTTGGTATATGTCCCCATCGAAATTTACTACTTCGCCGCGGTGCAACTGCTCCATAATAGCGAGCCCTTCATCAGTTTTTTGGGCCAGTACTTTCATGTTCGGCTCTTCACCGAAATTTGAAAATTCCTGTTCTAGTCCTCCCAGACCAACACCTATCCGTAAGCGGCCCTTTGATAGTTGATCGAGTGTGGCGAATTCTTTAGCCAATTTCCATGGTCGTCGACGAGATACCGGCGTAACCATTGCCCCTATTATGATTTTGTTGGTGACTGCTGCGACTGCGCCCAGAACAATACTGGGGTCGGCCAGCGGAAGCATTCCATCAGGATCGAGTAGTAAATGGTCACAGATAAAAAAACCGTCCCATCCCGCTGTTTCTGTCAGTATAGCTAAATCCACTAGATTTTGAGGGTCGGAGTACTCGTGGATTGTGGGTGCAACAAAAACAGCTTTTTTCATGATTTTGGATATCTCCAGTTTTTTATGCCCACGCTTTTACTCGCCTAAGGTCATGATATCGGTGGGGAAGGTGGGCAGCGGATCAGATCCATCGGAGGTGACATGTACATAGTCTTCCCCACCATAAACTCGGTGATGACCGTTCTCGTCAGTTTCAAAGAACCAGCATTCCACCGCTAGAACCATATCCTCCTGCACCTCAAACGTCTCGCCGAGTGCGATCGCGGGTGGCTCCTGGCCATCTATACCAACCCCGTGTCCGCCTTGATCCAGCGAGCAGATCAGCCCCCCCTCTTGCAAGCTCTCATTGATAGCGTCCATCATGTCCCCGGTTCTCACACCGGGTTTAGTCATCTCTGCTGCTACTTGGCGACCACGATCAAGGACCTGAATCTTGTGAATTTCCTCATCCGGTGCGGGTCCCATGTGGAAAGTACGCCCCGAACTGCCCCAATAACCCTTTACCTGGGGCAACGGCTCCACAATCACCCGATCACCAGGCATGAGCGGAATGCCCTCGTCCCAGGCAGGAATGTCCGCCATGAATATTTCGCGTCTACTGGACATGCACATGTTGGGCAAACAGTCGTCTGCATAGTCCAACAGTTTGTGTCTAATAAATAACGCTACGTCCTTCTCGGTCCAGCCCCACTCGAAGTTAGCCTGCAGGTCGTGATAGGACTTAACCACAGCTTCACAGGCTTTACTGAGCGCCTCTACCTCCAGCAAGGATTTTATCATCCTCACATTCCATATCTGATCAGCTGCGTAGACGAACTCGACATTCGGCAGCGCAGCTCGAAACGCGTCGATATCGTTCACGGGCCGGGGAATCGTCATTCCTCCCTTTATCCCGCCCTCGATACCAAGTCTAGCTTTTCCGCTCCCTATCACTTCCTTTATGACATTCGCTACTTCCTTAGGCATGCCCCTGAGGTTTTCCGTCACATGGGGATCATGCTGAATACGAATGTCGTTAATAAAGGTGAAGCCTTCCACAACTCCCTGGAAAAAGTTTGGCACGACCATGAGCGGCTCTTTATTAACCGCAACGATCAACACCCCGGGGCACACTGTGACGGGAGGAAAGTGATTCGTCAAAAACCCGGTAAAATAGCGGATATTATTCTCTCCCCACATTACCACCGCGTCGAGTTCGGCCTTCACCATTTCTTCTTTTAGCCGACGAACACGATCCTCATATTCAGCCCTCGGGAAAGGGGAGTAGGGAGGCTTCGCATACACGCGATCAACTTTATCAAGCATTATTAATCTACCTCATATCAGGTAACTGCAATTCTTAGAAACCTAGTGCTACAGCAAACCGTCGTATATTTTCACTAGAATGAGTAGCGCAACTGTAATCCGTATCGTTGACCGCGTTCACGCCCGATACCACCAGCATCGAATACAGGTGCGAAGCTTCTACTCAGAAAGCTAAAAGCATTGGTGTGCTGGCGTCGCTCATCAGTCAGATCGCGCCCATAAAATGCTACTTCCCAATTGCCATCCATTGGGGCAATCGCAATACGCAAGTCAATACGCATCCAATCACCCACCTCGCTTAAAGGATCACCAGTAACGCCAGCGATACTGTATCCGTCACTCCATACCATATTAGCGCTAACGCTGACATCAAATCCGTTCACGTTGGTCAGATACTCCGGCTGCAGGTTTACCGACCAGTCAGGAGCGTACGGAAGCGTCACGCCATTTGCATTAAAGACCAATGAGCCACTGGGGGAGAGTTGGCACCTTCCTATTGGACCGATTTTTTCATCCAGAGTATTACAGTTTGGACCAACGTAATCGTCATATTCCGCCTCGCTCACCGAGCCAGCGAAGCTGACTGAGAAGTTATCGGTAACGGCCCAACGGCCATCGATTTCAAAGCCAGTGGTGTGTGCTTCCCCAGCGTTTTGGGTCTCGAAAGCCCCGTTGTCATTATTTAATATAGTGACCTGCAGATCGGTGAAGTCTGTATCATAGTACGACGCGTTTAAAACCAGCCTGCCGCCGAAAAACAGTGCTTTGATGCCAGCTTCGAAGCCCTCAGCCACCTCATTGTCGTAAGTAAAAGGATTCGCAACCGCACCGCCGATTGGTGGCGATTTTACGAAGCCACCGGCCTTTACAGCTTCTGAATACTTCGCGTAAATCATGACAGCATCAAAGGCATCCCACTGAAAACCAATTTCTGGCAGAAAGTCGCCGCTGTCAATTTTTCCCGACACCGGAGGCCCGAAGGCGGAAAGTGGTTGGAACGCAGTGCCACCGATAGGCAGGCGCGCCACCTGAGGGTTCTCTGTCCCGGTTTTCTCGATGCTTTGATGACGACCACCAACATTGAAGCGGAAAGTATCTGACACATTCAAGGTCGTGCTAAAAAAGAAAGAGGTCCATTTAGAGTTTTCGACCAGCGGACCGCCGAAGCTGATAGCGGAAAATCCATTATTAGCCGGATTCGGCGGAGCTCCAAACAGAAAGTTGGGAATATCAAAGGTCCATGGTAGATGCACTTGAATCGAGGTCGTCAGATCATGCTCCTGATAATACGCACCCACCATCCAAGCTAATGGTTGATCCTGGGGTGAGGTAAAGCGGATCTCCTGTGAAAACTGTTCGAAGTCTTCATATCGTTCGCCAACAAATACGGCGAAGCTGCTCATATCCGGGTCTAGAATGTCATGTTTGTCGTATTCCAGCCAAGACGTTTGCGAACTCATTACAATACCGCTGTCGCCAATACCCCAGTCAAAAGCGAACGAAAATACATCTACCTGCTGGTCGCGCTCCTCTTCTTCATTGAAGATCCCGACATTATTGAGACCAGAGGCGACCGGGCTAACGAATAAGGGAAAAGGAGCACCCCAGTAGTTGGGGCTGCCGAATGTGGCCCCACTGGCAGCATTGAGTTCATTCATCGCTACCCGCACATCCTGTGCACCGCCAGAGCCGACGACGCCGTCCAGGCGATTCAAATCAATACCGTTGTATGCGGCATCCAGCGCGCAGAGTGCGCTAATGCCCGGGGCGAGTGGGACAAAAGCGACACTGATGAAAGGAGTTGTTTCGCAGCGAGTATATTCGCGCGGCACACCGATCTGAGAAACGTCCTGGTACTCATATTTAAAGGTCGCCTCAAAATTATCAGTCGGCGTCCATACGCCAGTTATTCGAAAGCTACTATTTTCCTTTGTGCCCAGATCCTTGCCGGTAAGTACATGCTTATAGCCGGTCTCACCAAGCTCATAATACTTTCCTGCAACACGAATTCCGAATGTGTCCGACAAAGCGCCACCGAAAGCGGCCTCGATGCTCAATTCTTCATCATCGCCGTAGGACACTAAAAGGTCTCCTTCTGGCTCCGTACCAGGGCGTCGGCTGTGATAAACCAGTGCCCCAGCGGTTGCGCTCTGTCCGGCAAATACCGGCTGCGGACCACGCAATACCTCGACCCGCTCCAAGTCAAAGAAGCCGTTCTGGCTCAAGTTATCGCGACCGTAATAAACCCCGTCGTGGAATTGTGCGACCGCCTGCTCAAAAGCCTCATTAGCAACGGTACTGCCGATACCTCGCATAAAGAGATTCTGACCAGTTAGATCATCCGACATAAATAAATTAGGCACGAAGGTCGCCAGATCCTCCATGTTCTCAAAGCCGCCTGCCTGTATATCTTCGCCACTGATCGCCAGAATCGAAAGCGGTACGTCCTGCAGGTTCTGCTCGCGTTTCTGCGCAGTAACGATGATTTCCTCTAAGTCCTGTGCATTAAGTGGTACTGCAACAGCGCTGGCTAAAGCTAGACTCAATAAGATTTTAAAATATTTGTTCATGGATTGACCCTGGTTTGATTTGGAAAAGAAATTTGGGTGCATGAAGATTTAACTGAGAAAACTTAGCAATAAACCAGATTCGAAACACCCATCATAAGGAGAGTATGCATAGGTGGTATAGGTTTAACCTAGCCAAAAGTATAGGTTTGGCAGGAAGCCGGCTTACAAATTAGTGGGGGCGGGGAAAATGTCTGAAACAAAAAACTCGATTTTAGACTAACAATGCTTCAATCGGAGACGTTGCCTGAGCTACCGCAAAGACATTTTGTGCCTCAAGGCTACGCAAAAGTAGTCCTACGTAGATAATGATAGGAACTTAAATGCTGTTAAGTTCGCCCACCAAGGAATCGATACGGCACCCAAGAGCAACCAACCGTTGGTTGAAATCCGTATGTTGTTTTCTCGGATGCGGATTCATCTTCGCGATTCACTCAGTTTAACTCGAGATTAGTTTTATAGCGGTTAAGGTAAAACGCCAGGTTACGATTTGAATTACTACGTGGTAGGGAATTGCGCTGAACTCGTTTTCCTTAATCCCGATGCAAGCCCATTGCAATTATCACCAGCGCCGCGAGCAGAATCGCGCCGTTGGCCAGCCCAGTGATAACAAAAGGTGCACCGGGCATCCAGACGTCAAACAGCACCCCACCGATCTTTGTTGCCAAAAGAATCCCCACAGCGCCACACAGAGTGAACAGGCCGCTGACTGCGCCTGTGTTGGTCTCAGTCACTTCCTGTCCGACCAATGCCATGGCGGTGAGGATAGCGCTAGCCTGTCCCATACCCAGTATCACTGCTGCAGGGTAAGCATGAGGCCCCATAGGCTGGTCCAGCAATCCCAACCAGAGGTAGCCGACCAGTGCCAGCCCAGTTGCTATCGCTAGGGCCACGACTCGGTTCATCCGGTCCACCAGAAATCCCATTATTGGCATAAATAGCAGACCGGCGCCCTGGATAACAGCGAACATGATGCCTACCTGTATCAGAGCTTCTTCGGAGGTCATGCCCTGTTCCATAGAGGCATGAGTGATCCACAGGGATAAAAATATGACGACGACCACAAGATCAGTCCGACCAACAAAGGCAGCACCATACGAGAGTGTTATGCGAGGATTGTTCTGAGCAGCAGTGATGCCTATACGCAGTCTCTGTAGCAGCGACAGTGTGCTATTACGCAGAGATTTTAATCTGGAAAGTCCAAACCAAGTGATGAGCATTCCTATAAAGGCAATCCCAGATGTTACCCAGAAGGTATAACGTCCGGCTTCAACGGAGGAAGTACCACTGGCAACCAATTTGTCGGGTAAAGGAGACAAAATTGCGACAACGAACATCACACCCAATGTGCTGAGGATTCCAATAGAAGCGGCGAGTTTGCCACGACTCTGATCGGTCGGATACTCAGCTGTTAACGCTATGGTCATGGTACCTATTGCTGCCATGCCTACGGCATAGATTAAACGATAAAGGAATAATTCCGGGTAACTAGTCGCAAGGGGATAGAGTACGTAGCTAATCGCCACCACACCGAGACCGAAAGCAAATACCAAACGGCGGCCCATACTATCGGACCACGCTCCCATGATTCCCGCTAGCACGATCATGACAACTTCCGACCAGAAAGCCAGGTCGCCGCTAACCGTCCCCTGCACTTGCGTTGCTATACCCAGGTGCTCGGTAAGAATGTATGGCTGGACAAAGTTAATAAACGGGGCCACGACGCCAACGAAAAACATGATCAATAAAAAAGCGACGCCGTTAGCTGTTTTGATTTCTGACATTAAGTGGATGGGCCCCACTTTTGCTCTGATCGAATTCTCTGCTGCCATAGTTGCTACCCCCCCCTCGTTATCAATGTTTGCCTATTTTAGGAATTAAATAATGGCACAAACCATATCGAACTTTATTGACTGCGTCTTTTCAATCTAGAACTGATTCAGCCCAGTGATTTCTATTCACTTCACCACCGAAACTACCAGGGTCCTGGTTGAGGTCCAGTTCAATAACTTGTCGACGCGGCCTGCCTTGAAGGTCTTTAGTCATTTGCTCAAACACTTTAGGGTAATTCTGCGCCAGGTCATTTGTTTCTCCAGGGTCAAGTCCCAGGTTATAAAGATAGTAATTTTTGCTGGCGAGAAACTTCGGAACGAACGGCAGGGAAACTTCCTTGACCAGTTTCCATGGCCAGTCGATCATTGCCTCGCTACCCATATTGGCGACGATCATGGGTTGCCGCTTTCGCAGATCATGTAATCTCAGTGATTGCCACTGACTTTCACCATCAAGTTCTGGATGGCTAAAGCCAATGATTTCAGCCAGGGTGGGTAATAGATCGGCTATGTGCAGAGGCTGCTCCAGTAGCTGTTCAGATTCAATTGTACCAGGCCACCAGATAGACGCTGGCACTCGCACACCACCTTCGTAGACTTTTCCCTTGTCAGCTCGCAGAGCTCCGTTGGCGGCAAAACCATCCGCTGTAGGCGGTATAAGCCACTCCATCCAGAACGGGACAGGTTCCTGCCCACCGTTATCGCTTGCGAATATAACCACCGTATTTGTTAGATCTCCTTGATTTACCAGAGTTTCTATAATCTGGCCGATGGCAGTATCCATGCTGCGCACCATTTCAAGATAGGTTTTGCGACCATTATGCTCTGGTTTTCTGCCACCGGGTCCCTGTATGGGTGTGTGGGGAGCATTGAAAGAGACCAACAGAAAATAGGGGTGTCCGGAATTTTTCTCTATTAAGCGCATGGCTTCGCGGGCAATCATCTCTGTACTATAGCCTTCTTCTTCGACTGTTACGCCGTCTCGCTGCCAGTCTATGCCACCTGCAAACAAGTGATCGTAGTAAC
>Ga0206679_10004894_pt1 | contig 9963 bp, 10 predicted proteins | sample M110012015metaG_FD_155464 | JGI IMG/M metagenome (GOLD analysis project Ga0206679, IMG submission 155464) | Ammonia-oxidizing marine archaeal communities from Monterey Bay, California, United States - M1 100m 12015 | ecosystem: Environmental > Aquatic > Marine > Intertidal zone | place: USA... | reverse complement strand
GACTAACGAGATCACAGGCGACTTGTTCCCAGCCTCCCAGCCGGAGACCTGCTCTTCCACCAGCGTAAATAGCCGAACAAGAGAAATAGCCGTATCGGAATCCAGCGCCCGCGCGGCCTCCCAGGCCGTGGGTCCCACCGTCATGACCCAGTTTTCATTGGCCAATTCAGCGGCTTCAAGCATACCAGCATCCACGGCACCCGAAATTCCGTTCGCCAATTGGAGGAAACGGTCCAAAAGCGCAGGGCTCACTACCCTGGATTCGGCGTCCCCACCGGGCTTCCACACACCAACACTCATATACAAAATCCATGCTCTACAGGAATACCTATTATTGACGACTCTTCTGCGAGTCACCAGCGGTGTATCATCGAGACACGCACACCGGAGATAAACAAATGCCTCAATTCCCTATGACCGACTCGAGACGAAAGGCCCTGGAACGTTTCCCGGATTATGCCGTGGCGATCTCTCCCTACGAAGGCACAGTGACAGTAAAAGCCGGAGACACAGTGATTGCCAAAACCAAAGCGGCTTTACTCATCCAGGAAACCCGGCACGACGATGTCTACTACCTGCCAAGGGAAGATGTTGACCTGAGTTCATTGACCCCTACTGATCAATCGACCTATTGCCCTTTTAAAGGTCACGCTTCGTACTGGAGCTATACAGACAACAGCAACCTTGAAAATTTCATGTGGAGCTACGCAGAGCCTTATGAGCAGGTTGAAAGGCTCGCGGGGTACCTGTCTTTTTACACCAATAAAGTTGTCCAGATTGTCGACTGAAAACTATCGTCAGTTGAGATTTCCTGCAAAAAAAATGAGTTAGTGGGTTAGAATAATTGAATTGCGGGTGTAGCTCAGTTGGTAGAGTTCTAGCTTCCCAAGCTAGTTGTCGCGAGTTCGAATCTCGTCGCCCGCTCCAATTAATGACACGACTACCTTCCAAACCGTCCACAACACCTGGCTCTAAAAGGAGTGTCTATGGGACGTCGCATCAAAAACGCCACCTTATGCCCATTGCAGGACTCCGGGAAAGGGGCACAGCCCGCTCAAAAAACCGACACTACCTGAACCGTCCCCTATAAAAAGTCAGGGAGCCAGGAGGAGGAGGATTACGCCGCTGACCAGGACTACCATACCCAGAAGTTCCATTTTTTTTGGGCGTTCTTTAAAATAGAGAATCGATATTGCCAGTGTCAGTACGAATTCAACCTGACCGAGGGTTTTGACATAGGCTGCACGTTCCAGGGTGAACGCGGTAAACCAACCGGCGGATCCGACCACACTGGTGGCACCGACAAACAAGCTCGGCTTCCACTTCCTGATGATGACCCGAAGCTCAGCAGCATTCTGTACCAGCAGCATCGCAAGGCTCATCACTGTCTGTACGAGAATCATGTATGCCAGCGTCAACGCAGCTGTGAACATCGCATCATCTATACCAAAAGACAGACTTGCCTGACGGATCAGCAACGATGTCAGCGAGAAAGCCAAACCGGCCCCTAAGCCATAGAGCGATGATAGATTCCACAGGTCGCTGAGCCTTCCAGATTTGGAAATCGTGATCAGCACGAGTCCAACGACACAGGCCAACATCGCCATCCACCCGAGCCCGGACACCAGTTCCCCAAAAATAGTTAGCCCGATCACAGCCGTGATGAGAATTTCAGTCCTGATATAGCAACTACCAACCACAAAATTCCGCAGGGTAAACAAACGAATGAGCAGAATGGTCGCAATAATCTGCAGGAACCCGGCAGCGATTCCATAGGCAATGAACAGAATGTTCAGCGCAGGAATAGACGCACCTCGATCAACCAGCAACCATCCGAGATACACGGCAATGAATGGTAATCCAAAAAGATAACGGACCAGCGTTGCCCCGAGTGGCGATATATCCGCTATCAGGTACTTCTGGCCGGCAGTACGAACAGCCTGCATAGTCGCCGCCAGCAGAGACCAGAAAACCCAACTCTCAAGCATTAGCTGACCACCAACAAAAAAGGCTGCGAAGTGCAGCCTTTTTTCTGAACGAGCTTCGTATTACAACGCAGCAAGAATCGCCTCGGCTGAGCTCACTTCAAAAGCACCACCCTGCTCCAGGTTCAAAGCAGTAATTTTTCCGTCTTCTGCAATCAGGGAATAGCGGGTTGAACGTGTACCAAGCCCAAAGCCTGAACCATCCAGTACCGTACCCATAGCTTTCGTGAAGTCACCATTACCGTCGCCAACCATCATGATTTCTTCGGCATTCTGGCCTTTGCTCCAGGCTTCCATTACAAAGGCATCATTGACTGATACGCAGACAATGGCATCAACGCCGGCAGCCTTGATCTTGTCGGCATTAGCAACATAGCCAGGCAGATGGGCTGCACTACAGGTCGGTGTGAAAGCACCAGGAACGGCAAACAGAACAACCTTCTTGCCGGCAAATATGTCCGCGGTAGTAATTTCCTGGGGACCCTTATCGCCCATAATATTCATGGTGGCTTCTGGGATTGAATCGCCTACTTGAACGCCCATTTTATAGCTCCTACAGATGGTTTTTGTGAAGTTTTGGAACGCCAAGTCTCTCTTTTCACGGCAGAATGTGCAACCGTACAAAAGGAAATTTGACCCTGACCGAGCTATTCCAACGCGCTACCAACCGCCGCACCCATGTACCGGGTTTCACCAGCCACCTGCTGCAGTATCATTTTTTCAATCCGCCAACCCGTGCCTGGAATAAACACAGCATCATCGAAGTAGGTTCCCAGAAAAAGCCAGACCTTTTCATCCTTCTGCTCGTGCCATGCCTGTAAATAACTTTCCATCGTGGCGCTGCCCGCTACGACATTACACTCGTCATCCAGCACCAGCGACTTGATCTCAACCAGCTGAGTACCAATCAGGTGTTGGGTAGGACCCAGTTCACCCAATGCGCCCAACACAAGGTCTACCCAACCGTCAGGGCCAACCTGTGGTTCACGATCAGGGCCGGCATCCAGCTGCGCATCTGCCGTAAACACCCGGTGATAAATCGCTCTGCCTTCAGCGATGGACTCAGGTGTCGCAATACCGATCTGGTCCGTCGCTTTCGCGTACCAGCGTCTCAAGTATTCAATTTCCTGGATCGCCTGTGTTTTAGCTGCGGTTTCATGACAACTCATCGCATATCCCCTGTTAACAAACAGAAAGCCAGTCAACAAAAGACTGACAAACAACACCCTTAATAATGCGTTTTTTTTTAACCAAAGGTCTTTCATCGCAACACTCCAATTTTCTGTATCATGCCTGCTCCTGAGTTGATAAGAATCTCTCACATCAAAAACGAACTTACAAGAAACTGGATTCTATTGTTTGCCGCTTCGACCGGTGTGATTTGCAGTTCAATCGTTCTGCCATTTTACTCTCTGGGTGCACTGGTTGTGCCAATAACTGAAGAATTTGGCTGGTCGCGAGCAGAATTCCAGCTCGCTCTGCTCTTCAGCACCGGTACCGGGGTCATTACTGCGCCCTTGGTCGGCATTCTTATTGACAGACTCGGCGCACGAGTGGTTGCCCTGTCAGGTCTGGTGGGACTAAGTTGCGCGCTCATTCTAGCGGCCTTCCAGAACGGTGAACTCTGGATGCTTTACTTCGCGTATACAGCGATGGCCTTTCTCGGTGCCGGCACCATCCCGGTAACCTGGACTCGGGCAATCACCAGCATTTTCGTCGCTCAAAGGGGGCTTGCGCTAGGTATTATGCTCAGTGGTACCGGCATCTGCGCTATCACCATTCCGCAACTCACTGTGTGGCTGACCTCTGAATATGGATGGCGAACGGCTTATCTTGGACTCGCGGCACTACCGACACTGTTGGCTGGCCCGTTGGTTTATTTCTTTTTCAAACCAGCAACCAGTGTTAAGGAAGGCAGTGAAGCAGCCAAAGCTTCGGAGCAAGGCATGACATTTTCTGAAGCAACACGGAGTTACCGTTTCTGGGTGTTGCTGACGTCCATCTTTCTGGTCTACATCGCCATGTCAGGCATGGTGCCAAACCTTATTCCTGCCCTGCAGGACCAGGGCATTCCCGCCCAAAAGGCAGCTACTGCCATCAGTATTTTTGGCATAGCGGTTATCGCGGGCCGACTCATCGTCGGATATCTGGTGGATAAACTCTGGGCACCAGGTGTCGCTGCTGTTGCTATATCGCTACCGGTGATTGGCAGCCTGATGCTGGTAGGCGCGCCCGGATTTTTTATCGCCTGTGTCGCAGCAGCGTTTCTGGGCTTTGCCGCGGGTGCTGAACTCGACCTTATGGCATTCCTGGCAGCAAAATACTTTGGACTACTACACTACGCCAAAATCTATGCGGTTCTTTACGCCGCACTGGCGCTGGCGAGCGGCGTCGCGCCGATGATATTTGCCACTATCTTTGATGTTACCGGGAGCTACAACATTGGCTTTCTGTTCGGCGCAGGTTTTTTTGCCGCAGGGGCACTCATGATGCTGGCACTGGGTAAGTATCCGGCTCCCGCTACAGATACAGGTACAGATCGAGATACAAACAAACTCTAACCGACAATGATCATATTTCCTGAATCAAGACCCGAAGCCTTGCATCCCTCCTGGTAGGTCTGCAAAACCGACTTCGCATCGACGATGCCCAGGATGCTACCACCTTCGTCAATATTCACATTGCATCCATAGATCGAAAACCAGACTTCGGTGTCCTCAGTATTGTCCTCTGAGACCAGCAATGTATGAATCGAATGTGCCGGCTCATAAAGGTAGGATCCGGCGCGATTCACCTGATCGGGAAATTCTTTGTAATACCAGCTACCCGAATGAGTCACCGCAAAAACCGGACCCGTATGGTAATGCGTCTGGACTTTGTAACCCGCCGGCCACAGTGTCTTCACCACCCAAAGGCCAAGATTCAGGTCGACGTGCAACACCTTCACTTTCGAACCATCTTCTGATTCGAGCCACGGCAAATCATCCTGGCCAATATGTAGCGCCTCACTGGCATCATCCATAGGAATAGTGAATCCGCCTTGGATGCCCATGCCCATATCCTTTACTTTTGACATAGCTAACCCTCCTGATTTCTCGTTACCCTATCAGCTTTATCAATGACGGGGCCAGGCGGTTCGATATGAAGCCGTTCAAGTGATCGCACTCGTCACGCTACCACCTGCATTTGGACTAAAGGTTGAAATGGCATTGACACTCCCTAAACCAGCCACGGGCCGGTTAATACCGCAAATGGCTACCTCAACCTTCAGAGATATCCGGAACAGATCCAGAATGATGTCTGTGTCCTGGGCAAGGTGTCTTAGGCAAATAGCTTCGCCCCACACACCCTGACTCTGTGATAGCCTATCCGTTCAGTTTTTTACAGGACGACTGGCCGTTATGGATCTCTCTTTTGGTGCTGAGTACGACGAGTTTCGTACAGAGGTAAAACAGTTCATCGCAGCAAGCAGCGATAAATCCCCAAAACAAGCCGGCATAGGGAACGCAGAGGCCATCGCCTGGCAAAAAATTCTTATCAATAACGGCTATGCAGCACGCACTATCCCAGCAGAGTACGGTGGATTCGGCGCGGAACCCGACATCATCGAGTCCCGAATCATTGCAGAAGAATTCTCAAATGCCCAGATCAGTACCGGCCTTGGGGGCCAGGGAATCTCGATGCTGACCCCGGTGCTGCTGGAAATGGGCACAGAGGAACAAAAACAACAGTTCATTAAACCAACCATCCACGGTGAAATGATCTGGTGCCAGGGTTATTCTGAACCCAGCGCGGGAAGTGACCTCGCCAGCCTGACGACCAAGGCAGAACTTGATGGCGATGAATGGGTCATCAATGGACAAAAAATATGGACCAGCACCGCACATTTAGCAGACTGGATATTTTGCCTGGTCAGAACCGAACCTGAAGCGCCCAAACACCAGGGTATTTCATTTCTACTGTTCAGCATGGACACACCCGGCATCGACATTCGACCACTGGTTGACATGACGGGCGACGCCAATTTCAATGAAGTGTTTTTCACGGATGTGCGGGTACCAAAAGACCAAATCGTCGGCCAACGCGGTCAGGGATGGCAGGTTGCCAATGCCATCCTGGGTCACGAACGGGGATCACTTGCACCACCTGATGCTGCCTTATCTCGCCTCAATGGCGTTATTAAACTCATGAACTCCGAATCTGTTAACGGCGAGCGTGTCATTGATAACCCAATCTTTCGGGACCGCCTAATGAAAATCCAGGGGCGAGTGCTTGCCATGAAATGCAACGACATGCGTCTGCTGTCAGCACGTATTAATAAAGGCCAGGATGCAAAACTGGCTGGCATGATCGTCAAACTACTGGGAACGGAACTCAGGCATGAACTGGAAGCACTCGCTATCGACGTGATGGGTGAGATAGGTATCGCCTATGGAGATAACCCGTACCTTCGGGGCAATGGTTCCTGGCAATATCAGTACATGTTATTCCTGGGACTTATTATCGGTGGCGGAACTTCCCAGATCCAGAAGAATATTATCAGCGAACGTGGGCTTGGCATGCCGCGAGAACCGAAACCCGCTGCCAAAGCAAACGCTTCCTAGGAGTCAATCAATGGAATTTGGATTATCTTCAGAACAAATACTCCTGCAGGATTCTGTAAACCGTTTCCTGACAGAACAGATACCACTGGATGTGGTCCGGAAAATTGCCGCCGATGACTCAACCGATGCTTACTGCTGGGGCGGCCTGACCGACCTTGGTATACCGGGATTACTGATTAGCGAAGCCAATGGCGGACTTGGGCTTTCAAGCCTGGATGCAGCGGTGGTCTCTGAATTACTCGGCTATCATGTCACGCCATCCCCTTTTATCAGTTCCGCGGTGATTGCACCTGCGACGATGCAGGCAGCCGGCAGAGGCGAAGATTTACTGGGGTCAGTTGCGACCGGTGAAACCCGAATCGGAATTGCATTCGCAGAAGGCATCGCCCCCCGGAATAATGCAGGACTGTCGGTCGACGGCGGCAAACTTTCAGGTAAGTCGCTGTTTGCCCTGGATTGTGATGCTAATTACTACCTGGTATCCACCAGTGCCCAGGAGATTTATCTGGTCGATGCGAGCGCGCGAGGACTGTCGCGATCGAGCCTAACGACAGTTGATCGGACAAGGTCCACCTGCGAGTTGACCTATGACAAGGTGGATGCCCTGCTGATCAGTGATGACCCTGAAGTGTTCAGGGTTGCGCTTGATGCAGGACTGGTTTCATTGAGCGCCGACACCCTGGGCGCTTCTCAGTGTGCCCTGGACCAAGCGGTAACCTATGCAGGACAACGCGAACAATTTAACAGGGTCATCGCCTCTTTCCAGGCGGTGAAACACATGTGTGCCGAGATGGTCGCCAGCCTGGAGCCTTGCCGGTCAATGGTCTGGTACGCCGCCCACGCCCTGGAAGAAATTCCGCAAGAATCAACAATGATGGCAAGCCACACCAAGGCGCATCTTTCAGAGGTAGGGCAGTTCGTAACCCGAACCGCGACAGAAGTACATGGCGGCATGGGGTTTACTGATCTTGTTGGCTTGCACTACTGGTTTAAACGCGCGGGTTTCAACCGACAACTGCTGGGCTCACCGGAACTGCTGCGAGAACGAGCAGCGCGTATTCAGGGCCTCGCTGCCTGAACCCTGCCGTCAGCAAAGGAACCCCGCGATATCTTGCCAGGCCTGTTTGTCCTGTATAAGAAACAGGTGCCCGCCTTCATACCATTTTAGCCGAGCATTCCTGATGCCATCACATAGCGCCGCCTGATTCTCCTTAGGCGCGATTCCATCATATCGTCCGGCGCAGATAAGCGTCGGCAAATTAATTTCCCGCAATCGGTTTATCACATCATGTCCGGCCCTCGCCTCCAGCTGAAGTCGGGCACCCCTTTTATATTCATCAGTAGAGTGGTCCGCCACAGCGCTGGCCAGAGTGTAGTCAATGAGATTTTGTACCCGGTCGGGATTCGCCGCTTGCCAGGCTTCGTCCCTGCGTCTGTCTGATACGGCCATCAGTTTCATTAGCCGTTCTACGGTTTCTATGCCTTCAGGCAACTCGTGAAACGGGTAGCTGGGCAGACTACCTCCTGGGGAAGTGCAACAGAGCACCAATCGGCGAATACGATCAGGATGCCGCAAGGCCAGGTGTTGAGCGACCATGCCGCCAAACGACACACCAATAACATCCACGGTATCGTGACCGAGGGCATCCAACAGGGATGCCGCGTCATCGGCATATTGTTCCATTGTATACGGGCCATCCGGTTTCCCGGATTGCCCAAGGCCGCGCTGGTCGTAGGCGATAACGTGATGTCCTGAACCCAACGGACCATCCAGAACTCCTGGCTTCACTCGAAGATCACCACCAGTACCACTGATGTACAGCACAGGCAAACCCTCGCCCCCTTCCTCGACGTAAAGCTCAAGATTCTTTGTAGTAACAAATCCCACTTAGACCACCACGCCATGATCAAGTAAAGCCTGGATTCCTTTATCTTCATACCCAAAAGGTGCCCTGATCATGATCGAACATTCAGCATTGGTTACCACCTCCCGAGCTTTCAATATTGCGCCTCTGCTTGGTTTGCTTCTCTCGGATCTTTCTTTTCTACGCTAACGTCCTGCAGCTTGGTTTCCGCAACCGTCGATTTTTCTTCCTGATTACCGCTTAAAACCAGATAACCAGCCAATAGTACGATCGAAATCAACGTGCCGATGGCATACTGTAACCTGTCAGAGGTCCCGGGCTCATCACTCATTTTTGCACTTGCGTCGCTGTGGGCACCCGATATCCTACACCTCCCTGACTCGAAATAGCGAACCTGACCGTGACTACATATTCTCCACTACCGGAATCCATGCGAGCACCAAAAGCCGCGACCGAACCAACAAAAGCAATACAACAATCCTTCAAACAAAAACTGAACTTTGACGACACCCAAAGTTTCGAAGATGCGCGCAGGGGATTCATCGCAACTTTGTCACCCATGAGTATCGAGCACGACAAGGGCGGGCGACTGGTGTATGACCTGGAAGCATTGTCGTTCCTTGAAGGGGACGCACCGGATACAGTCAACCCCTCGCTTTGGCGAATGTCGCAATTGAACGCTCAACATCACGGCCTGTATGAAGTCGTCGACGGCATCTACCAGATACGTTCATTTGATATCGCAAACATGACCCTGATTCGAGGCAACACCGGATGGATCATCGTCGACCCGCTGACCTCCAGCGAGACCTCTCGTGCGGGACTTGAGCTCGCCAACAGGGAACTTGGTGAGCGCCCCGTGATCGCGGTAATCCACACACACAGCCACGCCGATCACTTCGCGGGTGTATTAGGGGTCATCACAGCAGAGCAGGCGGCCTCAGGCGAAGTGCCCGTGATTGCACCCCGCGACTTCGTTGATGAATCCCTCGCTGAAAATATCCTTGCCGGAAACGTGATGGGTCGGCGCGCTACTTACATGTATGGCAACCTACTCAAACCATCACCAACAGGGTTCGTCTCTACCGGCCTCGGCGCGGCTCTGTCTATGGGAACAACCGGTTTCATCGTACCCAACGATACTATCAAGGAGACCGGTGAGACCCGGACAATTGACGGTATTCAGATCGAGTTCCAAATGACCATGGGTACAGAGGCGCCTGCCGAGATGGTGTTTTACTTTCCCCAGTTCAAAGCACTGTGTATGTCAGAAATAACGTCACATCACCTGCATAACGTTTACACGCCAAGGGGCGCACAAGTCCGTGATGCCCTCGCCTGGGCAGACCAGATCAACGAATCCATTGACCTCTTTGGTAGCAAGCTTGAAGTACAGTTCGCAAGCCACCACTGGCCTATCTGGGGACAGCAGTCTGTTAAGGACTACATGACGAAACAAAGAGATCTTTACAAATTTATTCATGACCAAACCCTCAGGCTCGCCAACCT
>Ga0206679_10004881_pt1 | contig 9982 bp, 7 predicted proteins | sample M110012015metaG_FD_155464 | JGI IMG/M metagenome (GOLD analysis project Ga0206679, IMG submission 155464) | Ammonia-oxidizing marine archaeal communities from Monterey Bay, California, United States - M1 100m 12015 | ecosystem: Environmental > Aquatic > Marine > Intertidal zone | place: USA... | reverse complement strand
GAACTTACTCAAGCTAGCGGAAATGTGGTTGAACAATACTCAGAATTCTATTTAGTTTCTGGGGGGAACACTATTTACGAAAGGATCATTGAAGATGGCGTTGAAATGCATACGACATATACTAATGTTGATGGCGAACTTCTCGTTAGGCACTATTGCGCTCTTGGTACGCAACCAGAATTCGAAGTAGAAAGTTCTACAGACAAGAAGCTTTCGGTAAAATTGGCTTCCACTGTTGATTATCACCCAGATCATAATAGTTTTGTTAATTCGATGGCTTGGACAATTGATGATGAGAATTCCGATAAAGTTATAGTGGATAGTTCTGTTTATGTTAATGGTGAACTGCAAGTACAACAGGCAGTAATAGAGAGGATCCATTAATTTAAGAAGCCACGCCCGCGGCGCGGCGGCATGCTGCGGGTGATCGTAGATGTCACCGACCCGGACGCGATCCGGACCATTCTGGCGCATCTGAGGCAACGCGCGCCGCCTGATGCTGGGCGCCGGCAAAAGCCGGGTCAAGGGCCGCAAAACAATCTCTTTACCGCTATCTGATGGCTAAAACCACGGCAGCCCATTTCTCCCTACGCCAACAGAAAATTACGTTGGCTAATCGTCCATCACCAGGTCAGCCAATCACCACAAGCAACAAAAAACTTGGTAGCGTTCAACCGCTACTCGTCAGACCGCTACACGCTTTCATCAAACAAGCAGGCAACCGATCTAATTCGATACTCAGACTTTCGATCAAAAAGCCCTGTTATAATTCCGATTCTCTGAAAGTATGGCTAACTGCTCCAAAGCGGAAGTTTGTAACAGGTTAGGGGTTAGGTCGGCTTCCGGCCCAAATCAGACATTGACCCGGCCCTATTTCCGTAGGATTCTGGACCACCTATTTTAACATCCAATAAAGGGTATTCGTGTCTGAGTTTGAATTTGTTCTGATATTGGTTTCGATTGTCGCAGGATTCGCGGTGTCGGAGATTCTGTCTGGTTGGGGCAAGTTAATACGAGAGCGTGCGCCAATTTCAGATACGGGTTTGCATTTACTTGCATCTTTCTGGCTGCTATCGATGATCACCAGATATGTTTGGGTGCTATGGGTATTCCGAGAAATTGAATGGCGTTTTGTAGATTTCATCCTGGCATTTGTGCCGATGTTAGTTTTAGCCCTGGCGGCCTACGTTACAAATCCTGCGAGGGTAGTAAACTACAACCCAACCACTCACTATTTAAGCCAGGCTCGACCATTCTGCTATCTGGTGGCCTTCTTTTTCGTTTCGTGGAGTCTGGGCTCTCAGAGGGCGTTTATTCCTGAAGGAGACATCGTTGCCTTTCCTCAAATCATTGGCGTGACCATCGCTGTTGCATTTATGTGCCTCGCGCATACCAAAAAGCAAACACTCCATGGCTTTGGTTTGGGTCTTTTAACACTGGTGTTGATGTTTATGAGCTCTGTCGCCATCACGAATCTAGGGGAAACACCGACAAATCCAGGCTAGACCTATCTGTTGAGAGGACCGCACTTGGCCGAAAACGGCGTGAGTAACCTAGATATTGCGGTCTGCTATGTACTCCAAAGGGGAAGTGCCTATCCGATTACTGATTGAGCCAGCTGAGGACTTTCTCGCCTGGTTGGCAGCGCTGGTACTGAAACCCCGGTCCAATCTGACTCGATACTTTTACAGGATTGGGGGGGTGCGCCCAACTCGCCATTCAGGAGAGCAGTGGTCCCTGGATCAGCGAATCGGTCGCGCAACAAATCAAAGAAACCGACAATACAGAATAGACGACCTCTTCATTAAACATGAGGATGGCCTTACAAGAAAAATAAGAAGGAATTGAGATGGAAGGTTTGGGTTCAGATACGCTGGTTTTGATCACTAGCATTGGAGTCTTTGCGGTTCCTCTTGCGGCGATTGTGGTGTTGCTACCACAACTATTACCCGTAACGCTGGCTTATTTTCGTGACATCTCGCCATTGCAACGAAACATACTGCTTTGTTGCTTGCTCCTCGCCATATTTACCGGCGTCTTTCGGGAAGGTATTTTTGATGTGATCTTGGCTGTGCTACCCAACAGCGCACTTATTATTGTTCTGTCCACACTGGCGCCCACTCTTTGTATTGCATGGGCCTGTCAACGGGCGCGGATTTGCCATCCTCTTGCGGCGGTAGCCCTGTTGGGCTTGCCTGTGGGTATTGTTCTTAGTGTGTTAGCTATTATTGGTCTTTTATCCGGCCTTAATGATGAGAGGACATTTCTCGCAGTGAGCGCGATGACGCTTCTACCTGCAATCGTTGGTGGTGCCGCATCTGTTTTTTGTTACAGCTGGCCAAGGGTAAGTGAGCAACCTATTGATCAAAGGACAATGAATACGAAGGAAATATTTGCGGTTTTCTTGTCATTTGCGACTATTTTTGTGTGTTCACTGGCAACTATCCTCAACGGTATGGGATTGACATTAGATTATACGATCATTGGTACTTTGCAGCACCCCAACAACTACGCGATTCTCATATCGATTCTCATCCTTGTGACAATGATCAACCACAAGTCAGAGACCATGCTGCTGCGCGCTTCAAACGGTTGCCTTATTGTGTTTGGGCTAACCGTTGGTATAGGCACGGTAAATTACTTCGCTGTAAACAACAATCCGGGCGAAATAGGCTACGGGTTAGCCTTTTCTCTAGTGGGTATGTTTTACAGCAGCTTGCTTTATGTCTGTATCGTAATCTGGACGATGTTAAACAAACAGCTCCGTCCAAACATGTTCGCTTTAAAGAACTGGCACCTAGCAGAAATGTTTACTTTTTGGGTTTTTGCGTTGATGTCGCCACCGTCGCTTTGGGAAGCACTTGAAGCAGCTGGATCAGATGAAGAAGGAAAAACAGAGCAAATGGAAATGCGTATTTCTGAACTGGAAGACCGTCTGGCAACGCTATCAAGCCAAGATTCCGTTTATGCCCAGCCGCTAGATAACTAAGGTTGGTCTCGGCCAGGATTCATACCACTGTGCAGCGGTGGCAGATAACCTACACGCTCTTAATTCTTTACCTACATCCCCAAACAACATCGCCTGAGACTATCTACTAGCCCGGCCGAGCCTGATAGCAATCCATGGTATGCAAGTCTTTTCGACCACTAACCTCGCTTCGGCGGGTTTTTTTATGACTAGCTTTTGGCGCGTGATGACCAAGTTCCTGCATTAGATCAGTCAAGCTGCACCCCATCAACCTATTGAGAAATGACAATGAGTAAGTTAATCAAATCAGCACTATTCACCGCGGAGGAGGGGGCTAATTGGGGGGCTGATTATTATATATAGCTTCAAGTTATTGAAATATATGCATATATATAAATAATGTGGCGGAAGAGGTAGGAGTCGAACCCACCAGCCACTTTAACAGCAGCTCAACGGCTTTGAAGGCCGGGCACACCACCGGGTGCAACGCTCTTCCGTTGACTATGGTATCAAAAAAAGAGCGCCGATCGATGGCTCGAAAGCGATGTTATCGTGGTTAATCAGGCGGCTTTATTCAATGCCGCGCTTTTTTAGCTCATCGGGCATGCGCTTCGAGTCAGCTTCCAGCGCAGGCCCGCGATCTTCATCGCTGAGTTGGCCCATGGTATCTGCAGCCATTTTATCGCTGTCCAGGGTTATCCATTTTTCTGGGACGATCTCGATAATGACCCTGAGTGGTGAATCGAGCCTTTCCTCGAATGCGAGAGCCCCGGCTTCCTGTTCGGGGGTAAGGCTGGCACTGTCTTCGCCCGTGCCATAGGGTCCGCGGGCCAGGGCAGGGTAGAACCAATCTTTGGTCTCTTGGTCGTCGTGGATGATTGCGCGGCCTTTAATCGTAATGGCGCCATTAGGGCCGTCTGGCGCCGCTATACCGCTGACCACCAATGAACAGCGTGGGTCACGTCGGATCGCCGAGACGCGGTGGCGATGCACTCCGCAGGTGATCCAGCCACGGCCGTCTTTCCAGACGAAAGCATGAATCACGCCAACCGCCCAACCGTCTCGGGTTGTCCAATTGAATACGCATTCGCGTGCCTTGGTTAGAAGTTCTTCCCGCTTTTCATCAGAGAAAGGGTAGATAGATACCTGTTCGTGATCTTTGCCTGACATGATAGCTCCCGTTTAGTGTCGAGTAATCCTACATCAGTTGCTCGCTATTGGTCGACCTCTGGCCGTTTAGTTGGCTTCTAGAGCCTCCCACACTTCCATCAAGTCCATAATGTCCTTTTCAAGTTCAGCGACCTTGTCGTAGATAGCAGTTTGTCGCTCAGCCGATTGTTCGAAAAAACTGGCCTCTGCCGTCTGTTGGTTGACGTGTGCAAGCTCTTGCTCTGCTTTCTCTATCTTGGTGGTAAGTTTATCCAGGTCCCGAAGCCGTTTTTGGTCTGCGGCCTTCTGTTTCTTTCTATCCTGATGACGACCCGCTTGGTTACCCGTTTTGTTATTACTGCTGCTGCTCGGTTGTTGAGTATTGGCGCCTTTTACCCAATCAGAGTAACCGCCCACGTACTCCTGAACCTTTCCGTTGCCTTCGAATACCAAAAGGCTTGAGACGACATTGTCCATGAAGGCTCTGTCGTGACTGACCAGAAGCACTGTGCCGGTATATTCAACGAGCAATTCTTCCAGTAGTTCAAGGGTTTCAATGTCCAGGTCATTTGTGGGCTCGTCCAGCACCAGAAAGTTGGCAGGTAGGGCAAATAGTTTGGCGAGCAAGAGCCGGTTTTGCTCACCTCCGGACAATGTGCGGATAGGAGCGCGTGCCTGGTCGGGATTAAACAGGAAATTCTGAAGGTAAGACACGACATGGATGTCTTTGCCCCTGACCGAAATAAAATCCCGCCCCTCGGAGATATAGTTATGAACGCTTCTCTGCTGGTCAAGCTGTTCACGAATTTGGTCGAAGTACGCAACCTGCAGTTTGCTGCCGGTTTTGAGGTTACCCGCATCTGGTGACGATTCTTCCAGCAGAATTTTCAGTAAGGTCGATTTGCCGCAACCATTGGGGCCAAGTATGCCGATTCGGTCGCCTCGCTGGATGATCAGATCCAGGTCTTTGATGATCAGTTTGCCATCGATGGATTTTCCAAGGCCGGCGGCTTCTTTAACGATCTTGCCGGAACTGGAGCCTCTATCAACCTGCAGTTTTAAGTCCTTGGTGGATATGCGTTTGCCGCGCTCTTCTCTTAATGCCTTCAATGCACGCACGCGTCCTTCGTTCCTGGTGCGTCGGGCTTTAATACCCTGCCGAATCCAGGTTTCTTCTATTTTTAGTTTGTCGTCAAATTGTTTGTTATGTTCCTGCTCTATCTCTCGTGCCTTATCGCGTCGTTCAATAAACGTTATGTAGTCGCAGTTGTATCGGGTGACGCTGCCCCGGTCTATTTCAACAATCGCAGTGGCAACTGATTGCATCAATTGGCGGTCATGACTGACAAACAAAACGGTGCCCTGAAAATCTAATAGTAGTGATTCGAGCCACTCGATCCCTTCAAGGTCCAGGTGGTTTGTCGGCTCGTCTAGAATCCAGACATCGGGTTCCAGAACCAGCGATTGGGCAATAGCGACTCTTTTTAGCCAACCACCCGACAGGCTCGATAGTGGTGCCTCTGGGTCCAGTTTCAGCCGATGCAACGTTGCCTCGATGCGATGGCTGATATTCCAGCCATCACCGTGATCAAGTGCGCTCTGGAGTTGTGATAACCGGTTTGTGTCGGCTTCGTCGCCAGTCATCTGCTCAGTAAGATGATGATATTCGGCCAATTGCTGCCCCAACTCATCAAACACACCTGAGACAGCGTCAAAAACCTTGATATCCGCGCGTTCGGGTAAGTTCTGGCTGAGAGTGACGAACTTAAGGTTGTCTGCTCGCCAGAGGTTGCCGTCATCCTCGTTTATTGCTCCACTAATGATGCCAAGAAGGGTTGATTTGCCAGCGCCATTCCTGCCTGTGAAGGCAATTCGTTCACCACTGTCTATAGACAGCTCAATCCGATCCAGTATTTGGTCAGTACCGAAGGCGAGGGACAAGTTGGTCAGAGTGGCTATTGGCATGGCGCGCGAGTTTAACACGGGTTCAGAAGAACGGTGTGGCCGTGCTAGAAGATTCACATTGAAGCGCACTAACTGCCATGCTTCCAAGGCCTGCTAAGAAACCTTGTTCATGGTGGTCGTCAGTCTGGATTGCGATTGCAGAGTGCTAGCGGGTCACTTGTAGCAACCGTGAGGGCCGCAGGGTTGCAGGCATTGCAGGTTTATTTGAGTGAAAACTGATCGCAAGTAAGCGACGAAGTGGCCTGACTATTCGTCCGAAGTCTTGGATCTAGCCACGCAGATTTTGTTTCGGCCTGATTCTTTTGCCTCGTACAGGGCCTTGTCTGTTTCCAGCATAAAAAGGTCTGCGGTAGAAGATTTCTCCGGTGTTATCACATTCAAGCCTATACTCACGCTTAGGAAGCCTCTATCGCATTTGCGATGGGGTATGCGAGCGTTCGTGAGCGCTTCCTGGAAGTCCTCGGCAACCTGGCGACTACCCTCCAGGTTGGTTGCAGGCATGATTACCGCAAACTCTTCGCCGCCAATTCTGGCGCACATATCAGTAGATCGAGACGCGACTTCTAACAGCAGTTCGCCGACCTTCTTAAGGGCAATGTCACCCTGGGGATGGCCGTAGTAGTCGTTGTATGTCTTAAAGCGGTCTACATCAATGATAAGCAGTCCTATCGGTTGTTGGGCGCGAATAGACTGCTGCCAGATGCTGCGCAAGGACTCATCGAAACCTCGTCTGTTGGCGAGCGCCGTGAGCGCATCGGTTCGGGATTCCGCCTGCATCAGGAAGCGAATACGTAACCCGTCTAGAAATACGTTGCTTAGCCTATTCACAGAAATGATCAGCAATCCGGAATAAGAAACTAGTAACACCGCAAGGATGATTTCAAGTCTGGTACCGCTCAGAGCTAGCTGGATAACAGCGGGTATTGCAATGGGCAGGCAGTAAATCGCAAAGGAGTGGCGATGCAGGACTAACATCGTGCCACCTGCCGCGATGATTCCAGCCAGTGCGGTCACCAGGACTGCTCTGTGCGCAATATCTCCCGGCCAGATCAATAAGACTGAAGCGCCCCAGATGCAGGTTTGCGCCAAATTACAGGCGGTGAGTATGTTTGACCAGTTTTGAACTTTCTTGACAGGGGCGTCCATTAGTCGCCGCGCAGCGAGCATTGTTGCGCCGAGCCTGACAAAGCTCACGCAAATGAGAGCGCCCAACCACGCGTAAAGGTTCAGTGCCGGAACGACATCGTGAAGGGCTACAACGATAACTGAGCCGGCAACCACATGACCCAATGCAACACTGGGCATAGCTCGGTTAAAAAAAGTGAGCGATTCAGTGAGGATCTGGTGTTGGATTTGAACGTCCTTTTCATCAGTGTTGGCTTCTGATAACTGGGACCCGGAAAAGTTGTGCTTAGTAGCCATCGACAGTCTCGAGGATATTGCTCATTAGGTTAGTCGTTGTTGAGTGATTCAGAGCCAATTGTGGCGTCAGGGCAGCTGTCTTATGTGGCCAGGACTTCAATGTCTTCCTCATGGGTGCTTTTAGCTACTTAATGGTGACTTTTTAATAACTGTGGACTATAAAGGTTCTAGGCTTGTGGTTCATTATATCCTTTCAAATCGGTTCATCTTTCTATTCTTAATGACTGATTTGGCTGGAAAAACTGTTCCATTCATTGCGATATAGACACCGCGGCTTAATGTCTGAACGGCGGCGATCGCCATGCCGATATTAAACATCGCATCTGTCATTGCAAACCTTGCGGGTGCCAACGATCCTGTCATGACGATGGTTTTACCCTGAATGTCAGATAGAGATTGAGCGGTGTTGGTCATGGTATCTGTACCATGAGTCACAACAACCTGGGTCGCTGGATCCCCGGCAATCGCCTTGTGTATGGACCTGCGATCTGCATCGTTTAGATCCAGGCTGTCTTTCTGGACCACTTCCACGATACGGTAGGTATGGGTGACCTGCCCCTCATTGAGCAGGCTACCAATGATTGTCTGGCCTACCTGGTAGTCGCTTTTCTGATCGAAATAAACTTTGTCGATAGTCCCGCCGGTCGTGACAATGAGTATTTCTTCCGGGTTGCTTGGTAACATGCTTTCTAGATAAACCTCATAAAGTATTGAAAAGTTTACAATAGTACTTCTTTAGAGACAGTATTGATGTCTTTCAGGCCGCAAAATGCCATGGTGAGATCCAGTTCGTTCGCCAGCAACTCCAGGCAGCGGGTTACGCCGTTTTCGCCATTGGCGCCAAGTCCGTACTGATAGGCTCGACCAATCAGTGTGGCATCTGCGCCCAGTGCCAATGCTTTGAACATGTCCTGGCCTGAACGAATGCCACCATCCATCCAAAGTTCTGCCTTTCCTGAAATCGCATCAGCGATACCAGGCAGTGCATCGAGTGTCGCTGGTGCACCATCTAACTGTCGGCCTCCATGATTCGAGATAATAATGGCATCTGCACCTGATGCTGCAGCTAAAACTGCGTCCTCTTCACACATGATTCCCTTAATAATCAGCGGGCCTTGCCACAGGTCCTTGACCCATTTAACGTCGTCCCAGGTCAGCGTAGGGTCCAGTTGCTCGGCGGACCATTGCGCGAGTGTCGCCAGTTGCTCAACGCCGCTTGCGTGTCCCACCACGTTGCCAAATGTGAAGCGTTTTGACCCTAGCATTCTCATGCACCATCCTGGGTGCATTGCTATGTTTAAGAAGCTGGACATCGTTATCTTAGGCGGCACAGATAAGCCGTTCGTGATGTCTTTGTGGCGTTGTCCCATAATCTGCAGGTCGGCCGTTAACACTAATGCAGAACATCCGGCCGCTTTCGCCCGCTCAATTAGCCTGCGGATAAATTCGCGATCCTTCATAACATAGAGCTGAAACCAAAATGGTTTTGATACAGCGTCAGCTACGTCTTCGACAGAACAGATGCTCATGGTTGAAAGGCAGAAGGGTACGCCGAACTTCTCGGCTGCTTTAGCGGCGTGGATCTCGCCATTAACCCACTGCATGCCAGTCAGGCCAACCGGCGCGAGAGCCGTTGGCATAGAGACTTGTTCGCCCAGCATCGTTGTCTTCAGGCTTCGGTTGGCCATGTCGACAAGCACTCGTTGTTTGAATTTATGACCGCTGAATGCTTTTTGATTGTCTCGATAAGTTGATTCAGACCAGGAGCCGGAATCTACGTAGTCGTAGAACATCCGCGGTACACGACGCTTATGTGCGTCTTGTAAATCATCTATGCAGGTAATGGGTTTCATGGGTATCGCGCTCGTTTGTTTTTGTAAGGGGAAATATACACTGCGATGGGAACTCCCCGTTTGATAATTGAGTTAGAAGTGAAGCTATCTCCATGACGGGTTCGATAAATTAGCAACACAACCTTCAGAAGACAGCTAGTTTGCGGAAAAGTGATAAATTTTGATCGCCCGCTCGGGAAACTTATCTGGAAACTCTTCTGATCCCGGCATCATTCTCCTAAAACGGCATTGCGGTGCATGTCGGGCAAACTGGTTAATCAGGAAATCGTCTGTCAGGTAAGGACTGTTAACAGTCGCAATAATGTCTGCCTTTTCCGCCGCCAGCGATTTCAGTTTCTTGAGGACCGCGCCATAGTTTTTTTCTACGTCAAAGCTGCCTCTTTGGCGCGTCGGAGGGTCTATGATGATCGTGTCATACCGGCCGAATTGTTTGATCTTGCCCCAGGAACGGAACAGGTTGTGGGGCACGGACTTAACGGATCGCGGATCCTGATCGTTTAAGGCATGGTTGCGCGCGCCCCAAGTAATGCTCGGTTTGCTCATGTCTACATTGACGACCTGACGCGCGCCTGACGCAAGCGCAGCGACAGATAGTGGACAGGTGTACGCAAACGGGTTAAGAACA
>Ga0206679_10004880_pt1 | contig 9982 bp, 9 predicted proteins | sample M110012015metaG_FD_155464 | JGI IMG/M metagenome (GOLD analysis project Ga0206679, IMG submission 155464) | Ammonia-oxidizing marine archaeal communities from Monterey Bay, California, United States - M1 100m 12015 | ecosystem: Environmental > Aquatic > Marine > Intertidal zone | place: USA... | reverse complement strand
ACTTCAAGAAATTTAGCAAAGATCGATAATGCAGGTTCTGAAGAGTTTGACCATGAGGCCGGTAAAAAGCGTTTCAATCCTGTTGTTTATCACCTTAAAGAATGGGTTGAAGGGAACCGGACAATAAAGCGCGATGCAACAGATGGCAAAGGCGGAACTATGAGACTAGGCGCTTATAACGCTGTTTTGAAAGACAACAGTAAAATTTCTAAAATTTATGGGAAAAAAGCAATTTCAGAACGTCATAGGCATCGATATGAAGTTGATTTAAAGTATAAAGACAAACTTGAAGAATCCAGCTTATCGTTCTCAGGTATGTCTCCGGATAATCGCCTTCCAGAAATAGTGGAGATGAAAAATCACCCATGGTTTATAGGCGTACAATTTCATCCAGAACTTAAGTCAAAACCGTTCGAACCTCACCCACTTTTTGCTGATTTTATTCGAGCAGCTGTAGAACGATCGAGACTTGTCTGACAAGTGTTAACTAAGACCAGGAAGTTTTAAAATTAATTGAAATCGGACTATTTGAAATGTTAAAGAATATCTTAAAAATTTTTACCAATGATAACATAATAGAGCTAGAAACCGATGATGCTAGAATGGCAATTACTGCATTAATGATCAGAGTTGCAAGATCAGATTATGATTTTACGAATGACGAATTTAATAATATAATCTATTTAGTAAAAAAGCGGTTTGATTTGACTGATGAGGCTGCTAATGAGTTGATTTCAGAAGCAAAACTTCTTGAAGAACAAGCCCCTGATACTGTCAGATTTACTAGATCAATTAAAACTGCGATAGCCTTTGAAAAACGTTCAGCTTTAGTAGAAGACCTTTGGTCTATTGCACTAATTGATGACTACCGAGATGCTAACGAAGATGCACTAATCAGAACAGTAGTTGGCCTTTTGGGTGTTTCTGATAAAGATAGTGCACTAGCACGTCAAAGAGTAACTAAAAATTGAAAATTTCTTCGCTCGAAATGTATAATCGAGCGGAAACAAAAATCGCAAACCAAGAATTTTATGCTTATATTTTTCAAGAGTTAGCAAGTAGAAAAATTAACGCACCTAAAAAGTTAAGTAAGAATGAAGGATCTATTGATTTTTGGGGTTCAAAAGAATTCTTCTTTTCACAAACTTGCGGATTACCTTATCGACTATTTCTTTCTGATAAAGTAACATTGATTGGCACCCCTGATTATGGATTGGAAGGTTGCAAGCCTGGATACTATAATAGTGTTTTTGTCGTAAGAAATGAGGATAAATCTAAAATTTTATCTGATTTTTTATCTTTAAAATTTGCTTATAATGAACTCTATTCACAATCAGGATGGGCGGCGGCAGATGAGCATCTCGGTCGTTTAACAAAAAAATTTGGTAATTTAATTTTATCAGGCAGTCACCGTAGCTCTGCTAAGCTGGTTAGTGAAGGAAAAGCTGATATTGCAGCAATAGATGCCTTGAGTTTTAAATTTATTAAGCAGTATGACAGTTTTTCCTCTAATTTAAGTATAATCGAAAATACCCGACCAACCCCAGGATTGCCATTTATTGCGTATCTAGGTGCTAATGAAAAACTATTTTTTGAGGCTATAACACAAGCAATTAAGCTACTAACCTCAAAGACCCGTGAAATCCTGCATTTAAAAGGTTTAGTGAAAATTTCCAAATCAGAATATCTAAAAATTAAAACTCCCAATTTTAATTGTAAATAACTCCTCGACACAGAAAACTTGAGTTGGTAGCACAAGCTGAGTAAATTCGGAGAACTACTTTGGCTAAACCCAAATCACTACGTGTTTTAATTGCAGACTTGAATGGTATTCCTAGGGGAAAGAGACTGCCAATAAGCTATTTAAAAAAAATATTAAGCTCAAGCTCTAGAATGCCTTTATCCGTATTAAACTTAGATATTCTAGGCAATGATATTGAAGATAGCCCGTTGGTATTTGAATCAGGAGACGCAGACGGTACCTTATTCCCAACAGATAGAGGACCAGTCTCAATAAACTGGTTAAAAGAACCTACAGTTTACATACAACATCAAAGTTTTAATGAGGATAATAGCCCATTTTCAGGAGACCCTCGACAAGCATTAATTTCTATCATGGATAGATATAAAAAGAAAAAATTATCACCAATAGTCTCAACAGAACTTGAGTTTTGTTTAACAAACGCATCAGGCCTACCAACCCCAGCCAATTCTCCAGCAACCGGGAAACCTATGGTTGGGCAGGAAATCCTCTCCCTTCAAGAACTTGATGGTTTAGACGGTTTCTTTAATGATTTATATGATGCGTGTGACCTAATGAATATTTCCGCGCAAGCAGCTATTACTGAAAGTGGACTTGGTCAATTTGAAATTAATTTAAACCATGGTAATGCCATTAAAATTGCTGATGACACATGGTTGTTTAGACAAGCTACTCGCGGTGTCGCCTTAAAACACGGAATGCGCGCAACATTCATGGCAAAACCTTATGCTCAAGAAGCTGGAAATGGCTTACATGTCCATTTTTCGATTTTAGATAATAATAGAAAAAATATTTTTGATAATGCCTCAGAAAAAGGAAGTAAGTACTTATTAAGTGCGATATCCGGTTGCTTAGACTTTATGCAAGATTCAACCTTAATATTTGCGCCAAACCATAACTCATATGACCGTTTTATTGCTGGCGCCCATGCCCCCACGATTATAAATTGGGGATATGAGAATAGAACAACTGCTATTCGCATCCCAGGCGGACCAAATAATGCCAAGCGAATAGAACATAGAGTAGCAGGCGGTGACGCTAACCCATATCTAGTATTAGCAGCAATTCTTGGTGCTGCATTAAATGGAATGGAAAATAAAATAAATCTTCCAAAACCAATAAGCGGTAACGGTTATAATTCGAGTGGAGACTCCATAATTAAAGATTGGAAAAAGTCTATTGAGCGCTTTTCAAGTTCCCAGAAAATTAAAGAAATATTTGATCCTTTGTTAATAAGGAGTTTGGTGGATTGTAAAAAACAAGAACTCAATTATTTTAAGGACAAATCTCACAACGAGATTATCCAAACTACAATCAATGTTATCTAAATATTCAAATTAATGAGAGTAAAAAAATGAAAATTGGAATTTTAGAAGCTGGACATCCCCCAGAAAGTTTAAAAGAGAAATTTGGGACGTATGGAGAAATGTTTATTAAACTCTTGAATGAATATGGGTTTAATTTTGAGGTATATGATGCTGAAAATATGGATTTTCCAAAATCCTCGACTGAAGCTGATGGTTGGTTAATTACGGGATCTAGACACGGGGCATATGAGGACCACGTGTTTATAAAATCTTTAGAAGAATTTATAATAGACATTTATACAAAACAAATTCCCATAATCGGAATTTGTTTTGGACACCAAATCATTGCGCAAGCCTTGGGTGGAAAAGTAGAAAAATATTCTAACGGATGGTCAATCGGCAGACAAGACTATAAAATGCTTCAAGATCAGGCTGTTGTTTCAATAAATGCTTGGCATCAAGACCAAATAACTAAGCTTCCAGATGAAGCAAAAGTAATCGCCACAAACGATTTTTGCAAATATGCAGGGTTGATGTACAGTGGCCCAGCTATGACCTTTCAGGGTCATCCAGAGTACGGGCATGAGTTTATTGATGGCCTAGTTGAAACTAGAGGTAAAGGAGTTGTACCAAATGAATTACTTGAACGAGCAAAACTAAAAATGCAACAACCTCTGTCACAAAATGTAATTGCAAATAAAATGGCAAACTTCTTTAAATCAAACAAATTGAGGCATAATGTCAAATAATAGAGAATGGTTAAAAAAAATACCACAACACGCATTAGATTATATTGGGAAAAGTAAAGTTGAAGAAATTCAGTGCATTATTTCAGACACTTCTGGAATTGCACGGGGAAAAGCTATGCCATCAGGAAAATTTTCCAAAACTTCTGAAATGTATTTGCCAGAAGTCATATTTAACCAAACGATAACAGGCCATTATGCTGAAATTGAAGATCCTGACTGGGTAACAGAACCAGATAGTGTTCTTACACCAGACTTTGAAACCGCAGCTGCAGCGCCATGGTCTAGTGATACAACAATTCAAATAATTCATAATGTTCATACGCGAGCCGGTGAACCAGTACCCCAGGTCCCACGCAATGTTTTGAAACGAGTATTGAAATTTTATGATGAGCTAGGTTTAAAACCAATCATCGCTCCTGAGATGGAGTTTTATCTAATTGCCAAAAATCTTGATCCTGCCATTCCAATCGAACCGCCTTTAGGACGATCAGGCAGAAGAGCGGCTGCAAGCCAACCTTATTCAATGAGTGCTGTAGATGAATATGGCCCCATAATAGACGATATTTACGATTTTGCAGAAGCACAAGGCTTTGAACTAGATGGAATTACTCAAGAAGGTGGTGCTGGCCAAATCGAAATAAATCTCGATCATGGCGACCCTGTTGCTTTAGCAGATCAAGTTTTTTACTTTAAAAGATTGATAAGAGAAGCTGCCTTACGCCATGATTGTTTTGCCACTTTCATGGCCAAACCAATGCAAAATCAACCCGGTTCTGCCATGCATGTACATCATTCAATTCTTGATAAACAAACTGGTAAAAATATATTTGTAAATGAATCAGGTGAGGACAGCGACGAATTTTATCATTTCATTGGAGGGTTGCAGCATCATCTGCCTTCCATAATTGCCATATTGGCGCCGTACATCAATTCTTATAGACGGTATGTACCTGACTTTTCTGCTCCAACTAACTTAAACTGGGGCCGTGATAATAGAACTACTGGTATAAGGATCCCAATTTCTACAAAAAATTCCCGTCGTATTGAAAATAGAATACTAGGTATGGATTGTAACCCATACTTAGGGATAGCTGCTAGTTTAGCTTGTGGCTTACTAGGCTTGATAGAAAAAAGACAACCCAAGCCTGAAATGAAAACAGATGCCTATCATACTGGCAACTTGCCACGATCACTACGCGAAGCACTTGATTTGTTCAATGAAGCTGAAGAAATGCAAAATCTTTTACACCCAAAATTCAGTGAAATTTATTTAGCAGTCAAAAACTTAGAACACGCTGAATATCTACACGTAATTAGCCCATGGGAACGTGAGCACTTACTTTTAAATGTTTAATTATGAACTTATTATTCTCAAACGATAAACAAGGTCAGCTTCCCAATTCATGGTACGCATCTACTGCTAATAAGCATAAACGCTATCAAACACTAAACGAAAATATAGAAGCAGATGTTTGTATCATTGGTGCAGGGTACACCGGATTATCATCTGCGCTACATTTAGCAGAATCCGGCTTAAGTGTTATATTGTTAGATGCACATCGACCTGGCTGGGGCGCTTCGGGACGTAACGGTGGTCAAATCGCTAGCGGCCAAAGAGTTGATCAACAAACACTAGAGCAAGATTATGGCGAAATAGCCGCAAAAAAGCTTTGGAAAATAGGGCAAGATGCAAAAGATTTGGTTAATAATCTAATAAGCAAAAATCATATTAATTGTGATATAAAAAATGGGATAATACATGCCTGTCTACACAAACGCGAAGTAAAAGAAGAGCATAAGAACGTGAAACGATTGCGTGATCAGTATGGGCATAAAAATATAGAGGAACTTGATCAGACTCAGATACAAAATATCATTGGTTCAAAAAAATACCTTGGGGGAAGTATCGATTGGAGCTCCGGGCACCTTCATCCTTTGAACTACGCACTAGGCCTCGCAGATGCGGCTAGCAATGCCGGTGTAAAGATATTTGAAAACTCTCTTGTCGAAGAAATAGAATACGGTCAGAAAACACTGATAAAGACAAAGACTGGCTTAGTTAAAACAACATATACTATTTTAGCATGCAATGGGTATCTTGGAAATTTAAATAGCGATATAAGTAAAAAAGTCATGCCAATCAATAACTTCATTGCAAGTACCGAAGTATTAGATGAGAACAAAAAATTAAATATTCTGAACAAAGATGTTGCTGTAGCTGATAGTAAATTTGTTGTAAATTATTTTAGAATGTCAAAAGACAATAGGTTGTTATTTGGCGGTGGTGAAAGTTATGGCTATAATTTTCCAAAAAACCTTAATTCAACTGTCAGTAAACCAATGTTAAAAATTTTTCCCCAACTTGAAAATGTAAAGTTGGAATATTCTTGGGGAGGAACTCTCGCTATAACTATGAAACGAATGCCATACCTTAGTAAGTTAAACAAAAATACATACTCTGCCTCCGGTTACTCTGGTAGTGGTGTCGCAATGGCCACAATGGCAGGAAAAATTATTTCTGAAGATATCTTAGGGGAAAATGGGCGTTACAAAACTATGGCTTCATTGATCACTCCAAATTTTCCAGGAGGTGTCCGGCTACGTTCACCACTATTAGCATTGGCGATGACTTGGTATAGTATACGCGATGAATTAGGTATCTAAGATACAAAGATCACCTTCGAGCCAAGGAAACTTCTCAATCAAATCAGTCAATATTGTTCTTTGTAATAAAATGCGAATTAATGAAGCAATGTGTTTAGGCATTTTCTCAAATCCGTCAGCCCTTGATAAAACAGAAATTGTTCTTGTGAAACCCTTCATTGGCAAAGGAAGTAATTCCACCTCAGATTGAAAGCGCAGCGCATGAGAAAAGCCCAAAGGGGTAGTAATCGTCCAAGCAGCCTTATTAGCTACCAAAGCAAGCGAAGCATGATAACTATCAAGCTCAAACTTGTGTGGAATATTAATTTTTTGGCGTAATAAATGAGCATCAATCAAGCGACCCATCGCTTGCGTTGATGAATACCTAATAAATGGATAGTTTAAAAGTTGATCCAACTCGTTACCGTTTTGTTTGACCAGGCCTTTTGGAGCAGCAACCAAAAACGGCTCTTGCAAAACAGGATATACTTCCATCCAATCTTGTGATTGTCCCAAGTCAGCGGCGACAATCATATCCAATTGTCTTTTTTCCAATAATTCTTGAAGTTTAAGGCTATAAGCAGTTTCTAATTGTATTTGACAGCCGGTAAACTCCTTGGATAATTCAGTTAATAATTTGGGAGTTATATTGGCATCAAAATCTTCAACTACTCCCAACCGAAATCTTGTAAACTTACTTAAGTCTTGAACAGCCAGTTCAGCTCTTGCATGAGAAGCTTCTGAAAGAATTCTTTTTGCACGCTTTATAAATATCAATCCAGCCTCAGTTAACTGATGAGGACGCTTACTTCTATCAAGAAGATTTGCACCAATTCCAACTTCTAAATTTGTAATCTGTTGACTTACCGCAGATGGACTAGCAGATAACCTTTTTGCAGCTGCAGAAATAGAACTTTCTTCTGCTGCGGCAACAAATATCTCAATTCCCCAAAGGGTTATCCGGCCAGGACTTTCTACCATGTTAGCTCCAAAAAGTTTCTTGCACTTTACAACAAATTATAGAATATTCCTATCAATAGTTGATAAATAAAAATTACCTTATTCGAATTCTAACTAGCAATCTTGGAGACTACAATGCGAGACGAAAACCCTAATAGTTGGGAAGCTCGAGCCGATGCTCACTCAATGTATGGCTTCACAGACTTACCAACCATCGAGCAGCGCGGAGCAACTATACTAACCCATGGCGACGGACCATATGTTTTTGATGTCCATGGGAAAAAATATTTAGATGGCAATTCTGGCCTTTGGAATATGGTTGCAGGGTTTAACCATAAGGGCTTAGCAGAAGCTGCTAAAGCACAATATGATCGCTTTCCAGGGTACCATGCTTTCTTTGGACGCATGTCCGATCAAACAGTAATGCTCTCTGAGAAACTTATTGACGTCTCACCCTTTGAAAATGGTAAGGTTTTTTATACCAACTCTGGCTCAGAAGCTAATGATACATTGGTGAAAATGTTGTGGTTCATGAATAAAGCTGAAGGAAACCCACAAAAAAGAAAAATAATAACTAGAATTAATGGATATCATGGAGTGACTGCAGTATCTGCTTCAATGACAGCTAAACCATATAACGAGGTATTTGGATTGCCACTTGAGGGCTTTATACATGCAGATTGCCCACATTACTGGAGATATGGAAAAACTAACGAAAGTGAAGCTAACTTTACTCAGAGGATGGCTAAAAACTTAGAAGACCTAATTATATCCGAAGGACCAGAAACTATAGCCGCATTAGTGGCGGAGCCAGTTATGGGCGCCGGAGGAGTTATTCCACCATCAGAAGGGTATTTTCAGGCAATTCAACCAATTCTCAAAAAATATAATATTGCTTTGGTTTCAGATGAAGTTATCTGTGGCTTTGGAAGAACTGGTCCTGTCTGGGGTTGTGAGGCATATAAATTTGTGCCTGATGTAATAATCTCTTCTAAAAATCTAACGGCAGGTTACTTTCCAATGGGCGCTGTGATCCTTGGTCCGGATCTAGCTAATAAAATGCAAACAGCCGCAGAGAGCGTGGAAGAATTTCCACATGGCTTCACTGCATCCGGTCATCCGGTTGGATGTGCAATTGCTTTGAAAGCAATTAATGTCATTTTAAACGAAGGTTTAATAGAGAATGTTGGACTATTAACACCAAAATTTGAGGCTGGTCTAGCAGAATTAGCTAAAAATCCAAATATTGGTGAAGCTAGATCAAAAGGCTTGATGGGTGCACTGGAAGCTGTAAAAGACAAAGACACTAAAACACCATTTGGGCCTGAAGCAAATGTATCTGAAAAAATTGCCAATACTTGTTCTGATTTTGGACTTATTTGCAGACCATTGGGACAAGCGATAGTTCTGTGTCCAGCCTTCATAATGACTGACACTCAAATGGAAGAAATGTTTGATAAATTAACAAAAGCATTAAATAAGGTATTTGCAGAGGTGTCTTAATTAAGAACTCTTAAATGTTGATACTGCACGTACTTAGTTTGAAAATTGTATAATCTTCAAAAATTAAGTTCTGCTATTTTCAAAAGATTTCCATGCTTTCTCAAAGTCTGAAAAAGACAACTTATCTTTTCTAGCTGGCTGTAAAATTAATTTTTCGGTATCAATCAACTTTATTATTGCATCTTCTAAATAATCTACCAAATTATAAGGAATAACCAACGCTCCATGTTTATCTGCGTGGACCAGATCATTTGGCTTCACAGTTAATCCAAAAATATTAACTTCAACATTGATTTCTTCAACACGAACAAACGCATGACTTGGTCCTATAGAACCGGCAATAACCGGATATCCACTTGGAAGATCATCAATATCACGCATAACACCATTCGTTAAAGTTCCAGATAATCCAAATGATTTGTGGATAGTGCAATTGATTTCCCCCCAATATGCTCCTACCGCCTTTGGAAAATCTAAATCTTCTACTACAGCTATTGATGGTTTTTCCACATTAGACATATATTTATAGTACGCCATGCGTCTAGATCTCAACACCTCTACTTCCTCCTCAGATGGTTCAAGAGCTTTAATTCTTGCTGTTCGAGCAAATCCTACTATTGCCTTATTTTTTGGATCACTAGGTATCATTGTATCGCGCGTGAAGTCAGAAAATCCTCGCTTACCCTGAGCGACCTCTATAGCGTTACAAACGGTTGGTGTGTCTACTTTTTGTAACAAACTTAAAAGTTTTGGTGTCATAATTAATATTTCCCTCGTGGCACTTTAAAAAAACCTATACCTACAAACTTTAGTTATTTGATTATTTAAGTATTTGTTTTGTTGCTATGTTGGCTCCATCTGATAATGCCTGCAATTTTGCATAAGCGATTTCTGGATCTACAGATCCAAATCCTGCAAATGTACCAAACCCACAATCAGATCCGGCAACAACTCTGTCCATTCCAACAATTTCTACAAATTTTTGAAGCCGCTGAGACACTAATTCAGGATGTTCAACAAAATTTGTAGTAGTATCAAGAACACCTGGAACTACAATT
>Ga0206679_10004879_pt1 | contig 9983 bp, 8 predicted proteins | sample M110012015metaG_FD_155464 | JGI IMG/M metagenome (GOLD analysis project Ga0206679, IMG submission 155464) | Ammonia-oxidizing marine archaeal communities from Monterey Bay, California, United States - M1 100m 12015 | ecosystem: Environmental > Aquatic > Marine > Intertidal zone | place: USA... | reverse complement strand
TTGTTCGTCAATGGCTTATTGAAAACGGATTTCAGGGAAAAGAAGGGCAATCGATTCCTTTTATGAGCGAAGAATTTGTTGCTTCCGTTTCGGAAAGATACATTGAGCTTTTCGAACACATTACTGGAGAAAAATTTGTAAAACAAGAAGTAGATGATATCTTAGAAAGGGTAGAAAATAATATCCTACAGTATCTTAAATAAAAAATACTTAAATTTGTAATAAAAACAAGGTTTATGAGAAAGATTTTTATTTTACTATTTATTTGTTTTAGTATTTTATCCTTTGCTCAAATTAATGTTGGGAATAATCAAACCATTTGCTTAGGGAGTACAGCTCAAGTAATAGCAAATACTTCTGTGCAAGCAAGTACAGATTCCTATCAAGTTACTAGTATAACCTTTGCTCCTGAAACAACTGCAGGAACACCTATCCCTCTTTTTGATGATGATGTGCAAGGTCCTTTCCCTATTGGCTTTACTTTCCAATTTTATGGCAATAATTATACTGACTTCTACGTAGGTTCCAATGGTTGGATTGGATTTAGTAGCGGACAACCAACTTCTTATATTGCTTCTTCTATACCAGATGCAATAAGTACAGTTATTCCTAGAAATTGTATTATGCTTTCTTGGGAAGATTTAAACCCATCAACTGGAGGGCAAGTATTGTACCAAACAATAGGTACAGCTCCAAATAGAAAATTGGTTTTCACATTTGATAATGTTACTTATTTTGCTTCTACCTTAACAATGACTTCTCAAGTGGTTCTTTATGAAGGAAGTAATGTTATTGACAATCATATTACTAATAAAACCCTACACAGTAATCCATCTGTTCAAGGCATTCACAATCTATTAGGGACAAGCGCTACTGTTGTCCCTGGAAGAAATGCTACTATTTGGTCAGCTAGCAATGAGTCAGTTCGTTATTTTCCTTCCGGTGTTTCTTGGTATGATGTAAATTCTGGGCAAATGGTTGGAGTGGGAGATACCTTAAATTATTCTCCTACACAAACTACTTTTGTTGCAGGACAAATTATTGATAGCACAGGGCAAGTTCATTCCGATACTATGCGGATAAATGTATTAAACACTCAGATTACATCATCAGGACTATCTTTATGTAATGGACCTGTTACTTTAACAGCAGCTTCTGGTTTTGCTTTGTATGTTTGGAATAATAATTCTGCTTCACCTCAGATGTTGGTTACTTCAGCTGGTACTTATTATGTAAATTGTACAAGTAGTAATGGCTCAGTATGTCAATCTCCGCCAATTACTATTTATTCCGATACAATTCCTATTGCTTTAGGAGCCGCTGATTCTATAGAGATATGTCAAGGGGACACGGTAAATATTAATGGGCCAAATGGATATAGTAGTTATAGTTGGAGTACAGGAGAAACAACCACTGATATTTCTACTACTTCATTGGGTGATTATTATTTGACTACACTAGATGCTAATGGTTGTATAGGTATATCAGACACTACTACCATCTCTATTAGAGTTCTACAACCAAATATTTGGGCTGATTACTTAACTATTTGTAATGGAATGATTAGCACATCTATTTATACAGATAATATGTATCAGAGTTATTTATGGAATAATGGGACTACCTTCAGTAATATCTTTACTTCAATAGCAGGTAACTTTTGGGTAAGTGTAATAGATCAATCTGGATGTATTGGAACTTCTGACACTATAACAATTGCTAATGGTAATTTTATTTTTGATTTATTACCATCTGATTCTATTTTTCTTTGTACTCCTAGTAGTAGTGTAGTTATGGAAGCCACTAATGCTGGTACATTTGTTAACTATCAATGGAATACAGGTGCAATAACACCAACTCTTACTACTAATACTCTGGGGAACTATTATTGTATTGTTGAGATTCCTATTTTTGGAGGTGGTAGTTGTTATGGTTTTTCAGATACTGTAGAAGTATTTGGTATCAATCCACAACTTACTTATAGCGGCTTATCTCTTTGTGCAGGCCCGGTTAGTTTAAATACAGGTAATTATAACAGCTATCAATGGAGTAATTCATCGACAACTCAATCTCTTTCTGTAAATCAGGCTGGAGATTATTATGTTTTTGTTACGGATTCTAATGGTTGTACGGCTTATTCTGATACGATTAGTATCTATACTAATGCTTTTCAGTATAATATTATTCCTAGTGGTTCAACCACTATTTGTCCTGGATATACAGTCGATTTGGATGCTGGAAATCAATTTACTGGCCATCTTTGGAATACAGGGTTGAGTACTTCTACTATTACTGCTTCAACTATAGGCCAATACTATGCAACCATGACAGATATTAATGGTTGTTCTGGTTACACGGATACGGTTGATGTTACAAATATGTCTGTTGCTTTAAGTACAACTGGTTATTCTTTATGTAATCCACAAGCATATCCTATATTAGATGCTGGTTCGGGTTATTATATCTACAATTGGAGTAATGGAGATACAGTATCTTCCATTACAGCAACCGTACCAGGTAATTATCATGTTACTGTAATAGATGAGAATGGTTGCTCTGCTAGCTCTGATACCATAACAATTTATCTTAATCAATTTGCTTTTAATATAAATGCAATAGGAACAGATTCTATATGTCAACCCAGTGGACAAGTTACCTTAGATGCAGGAAGTGGCTTTTTCTCTTACAACTGGAGTACAGGAGCAAACACTCAGCAGATCACAGTAAATGTAGCAGGAAACTATACCGTTAGCGTTACAGATATGAATGGTTGTTCTGGATTATCCAATCCTTTTACAGTGCATAATATTGTATCTACTTCTACTATGACTGGTCTTAGTAATGTAATGCAAAATACAGTTGAGAATTATATTGTAACATTAAATTCAACATCCACTTATAATTGGGGAGTAACAGGTGGGATATTACAAACGGGATTAGGAACAAACTCAGTAGATGTACTTTGGAATATCCCAGGGCAAGGCAGTATCTATGTAATAGAGACAGATGCAAATGGTTGTGTTGGAGACACGATAAGTTTAGCAGTTACTATTTTCCAATCTACTGATATAAATGAATATCAACCAACAGACATTAGTATTTACCCAAATCCATTTACAAAAAGCACCCTTATTTCTATCACAAATATTACATCCAATTATAAACTTACTCTTTATGATATTACAGGGCAGAAGGCTTGGCAAGAAGAAGATTTAAGCCAAAGTACTTATGAGCTAAAAAGAGGAGAACTTTCTAAAGGAATGTATTTTTTAGAAATAAAAACAGATAAAGATAAATGGATTAAAAGGCTAGTTATAAATTAATTTATCGAGCACCAAAAATTGCCGAACCAATCCTAATCATAGTACTACCATTCTCAATTGCAATTTTGTAATCTCCACTCATTCCAATACTTAAGGTATTTATTTGAGGTGTTTTTATTTGATTAAATACCATTTCTAGGTTGGAAAATTCTTTTCTAATTTGTGTCCTGTCATTTGTAAATGTAGCCATTCCCATCAATCCTTTTATATTGATGTTTTTGAATTTCTGGATTGCTATTAAAGCGTCTTTAATTTCATTAATTTCAAAACCAAATTTACTACTTTCTGTTGCAATATGTATTTGCAAAAGACAATCAATAATTCTTTTGTTTTGTTCTGCTCTTTTATTTATTTCTTCGAGTAACTTGAAAGAATCTACTCCATGAATTAAGCTTATAAAAGGCGCTATATATTTTACCTTATTTGATTGCAAATGTCCAATCATATGCCATTGAATATCTTTTGGTAATGCCTCTTGTTTTTGTATTAATTCTTGCACTTTATTTTCACCAAAGATTCTGTGCCCACTATTATAAGCCTGCAAAATATCAGCATTGCTTTTTGTTTTAGAAACAGCAACTAATACAACTTCATCTTTTAAGTTTTTTTGAATTGTTCTTAATTTCTCAGTAATACTCATTAGTCAATAGGGTATATGGTAAGCCCTGAGCGTAATTTGGGCTCAATATAAGTACTTTTTGGAGGCATTATTTTACCTTTATCTGCTACCTCTTTTAATGCTTCTATAGAGATTGGTTTCAATATAAATGCAACTGCGAATTCTCCATTATCTACACGCTTTTTAATTTTATGTATTGGAGTATTACCTGCTATAAAAGAAATGTTTTTGTTTATTTTTTCATCCTTAATTCCCAAAATTGGTGATAGAATATTTTTGAATAAGATATCAGGATCTAATCGGGTTACACAATCATCTTTGTAGCTTCCTTCTTTTGCTTTGAGCAGATAGCATTTACCATCTAAATACATACCAATTTCATCTTTCTCTTTTCCTTCGACAGAAGACGACTCTATTACTGTATAAGCATTTCTAATTTTATTAATAAATTTAGCAACTGATAGACCATTTAGATTCTTGAGTAATCGATTGAAGTTAATGATATTCAATTGGTTTTCGGCAATTAAGAGGCTCATGAAATAATTTAAGTTTGCATCTTTCTTAGCATTACGTTTTTTTGCTAAAAGGGCAGAGGAAGCAGCTCTGTGATGTCCATCAGAAATATATACCTTTTCAATATTCTCAAATGCTTTACAAATAAGATTAATATCTTCTTGAGTGTCAATAAGCCATAATTGATGTTTCACTTTATTAGTAGTTGTAAAGTTATATTCTGCTTCAGTTCTACTTACTGATTTTATCAGATTATTAATCTCATTCTCTTCTTTGTAAGATAGCAAAACCGGATCTGCATTAAAGCAAGTAATGTTTAAATAATCGGTAAACATCTGCTCCCTTTTAGTAATAGTATGTTCATGTATTTTTATTCTACCATTTATATAATCATCAACACTACAAGCAGCAATAATACCTTCAAATATATGTGATCGAGATTGCTGTCTGTATAAATAAAAGATCTTTCTTTCTTCTTTCTTCAGAATCCCATTCTTTTTAAACTCCTTAAATTTTTGTTTGACTAATTTGAATTTTTCAACACCCTTTTTTCGATCTTTCTTTTTATATTCAGGATTAACAATGTGCAAAAAAGTATATGGATTGTTCTCTAATTTTTCTTTTAAAGTTTCTTCCGAATAGGTCAAATAAGAGTGTGTTGCAAAAAGATGTGCCTTATCTCTTGTGGGACGGATTGCTTTAAAAGGGCGAACTTTTACCATAATTATTTTCCAAAATGAGTTGTAATTTGATCAGCTAGTTCAGTCCCAATTCTACCTTGAGCTTCAAGTGTGGCTCCACCAATATGAGGTGTTAAACTAATAGCATTATGCATACAGATATGTATGCTAGGATTTGGCTCATTATCAAATACATCAAGTCCAGCATAAGCTAATTTTTCTTTTTCTAATGCAAACATTAATGCAGATTCATCAACTACACCACCTCTTGCAGTATTTACAATCCCAGCACCAGTTTTCATCATTCCAATTTCTTCAGCGCCAATTACAGCTTTATCTTCAGTTTTAGGAATATGAATTGTAATAAAGTCAGAATTTCTAAGGACTTCTTCCATGCTCTCAGTTTGAATAGTAAATGATTTTTTATCACTATTAAAGAATTGTAAAGTTATGTTTACTTCATCAATAAACTTATCATGAGCTTTTACTTTCATTCCAAGTCCAATTGCTCTTTTAGCAACTTCTTGTCCTATTCTTCCAAAACCAATAATTCCAAGAGTCTTTTCTGCTAATTCTCTTCCACTAGAATATGATTTTTTTAATCCTTTAAAATCAGAATCTCCAGATAGAGGCATTTGTTTGTTACTATCAAATAAGAAACGCACCATGCTAAATAAATGAGCAAATACAAGTTCAGCTACAGAAGCTGAAGATGCAGTAGGAGTATTGATTACCTTTATTCCCTTCTTCCTGGCATATTCCACATCAATATTATCCATTCCAACACCACCTCTACCAATAATTTTAAGGTTTGGACAAGAATCAATCATATCTTTACGCACATTAGTAGCACTCCTTACTAATAATACTTCATAGTTTTCAGAATTGATTGTTTTAATCAAATCCTCTTGATTTACTTTTTTTGTTATAACGTCAAATCCTTTTGTAGTTAATGCATCAATCCCAGATTGGGAGATTCCATCATTTGCTAATACTTTTATCATTTTAATTTTCTTCTAATTTTTTCATCACATTAACTAATAGTTCTACACTTTGAATTGGTAGTGCATTATACATTGATGCTCTGTACCCACCCACTGATCTATGTCCTTTTAATCCATTAATCCCAGCTTCATTCCACATCTTATTGAATTGTTCTTTTTTTCTTGTGTCAATTAGAAAGAAAGTAACATTCATATTTGAACGATCCTCTTTATTAGCAGTACCCTCAAATAATGGATTTCTATCAATCTCATTATATAGCAAGTCAGCTTTTTGTTGATTAATGTTTTCAATCCAATCAACTCCGCCATTGTCCTTTAACCATTGTAAAGTTAACATACATACATAAATAGGGAATACGGGTGGCGTATTAAACATGCTATTTTTACTGATATGTGTATTGTAATCCAGCATTGTAGGTATGTGTCTTCTGGTTTTATCTAGAATTTTATTCTTAACAATAACAAGAGTTGTACCAGCAGGTCCCATATTTTTTTGAGCCCCAGCATAGATTAAGTCAAATTTTCTGACATCAATTTTTCTACTAAAAATATCAGAACTCATATCACAAATCATTAAGGTAGGAACATTAGGGAATTCCTTCATTTGGGTTCCATATATTGTATTGTTTGATGTACAGTGGAAATAATCTACATCAGAAGGAATTTTATATTCTTTTGGGATGTAATTATAATTCTTATCAGATGAATCTCCAACAACTATGACATCACCTAAGCTTTCTGCTTCAGCAATTGCTTTTTTAGCCCAAGTACCGGTATTAATATAAGCCGCTTTTCCATTCTCTTTCATTAAATTAAAAGGAATCATAAGAAATTCTAAGCTCGCACCTCCTTGTAAGAAAAGTACTGAATAACCTTCTGGAACTTCTAAAAGTTCTTCTACTAATCTTTGAGCTTTTGTTATTACATCAACAAAGGCCTGACTTCTATGTGAGATCTCAATTAATGATAAGTTGTCATCATTAAAATTAATAATAGCCTCAGAGGCTTTTTTTAGAACCTCTTGAGGTAAAATAGATGGTCCAGCTGAGAAATTATGTCTTTTCACTTTTACTCTTTTACTCTTTCTAAATATACACCTTTTACTGTATCAATTTTTATTTTATCTCCTTCATTGATAAAAAGAGGAACTTGAATCTCAGCATTAGTTTCTGTAGTAGCTGGTTTAAAAGTATTGGTAGCAGTATTGCCTTTTACTCCAGGTTCAGTTTTTGTAATCTCAAGTGAAACATGAGTGGGTAATTCTGCAGAAAGAGGTATTCCTTTATCTGCATGAAAAAGCACATTTATATTTTCTCCTTCTTTTAAAAACTCAACATTCTCGATAAACTCTTTCTGCAACATTATTTGTTCGTAATCATCATTATTCATTAGATGATAATCCTTCCCTTCTGCATAAAGAAATTGATATGTTCTATTCTCAATTCTTATGATGTTTATTTTTACTCCCGAAGTAAAGGTGTTCTCCAATAATCTTCCAGTATTTAAGTTCCTGATTTTTGTACGAACAAATGCTGGGCCTTTTCCTGGCTTTACATGTTGGAATGACACAATCTTCCAGGGGTCTCCATTATGTTCAATACATAGTCCATTTCTAAATTCTGTTGTTGTTGCCATTTTCCTATCTTTAATTTTGCATATATCCTTTCATAATTCCTCTTCCAGAATTTTGTATAAAAGAAATAATTTCATCTCTTTCTGGTGACGCTGAAAGTTCTCCTTCTATCTTTGCAATTGCTTGGGTATTGTTATTGTTAGATTGAAATAGAATTCTATAAATATTCTGAATTTCTTGAATCTTTTTATCTTTAAAACCTCTTCTTCTAAGACCTATAGAATTGATACCCACAAAAGAGAGTGGCTCACGAGCTGCCTTTACATAAGGAGGTACATCTTTACGCACCAAAGCTCCTCCGGAAATCATAGCATGAGAACCAATATGTACAAATTGATGTACAGCTGAAAGCCCTCCAATTATTACCCAATCACCAATAGTAATGTGACCCCCAAGCGCTACTCCATTTACAATTACACAATTATCACCAATGATACAATCGTGTGCTACATGGCAGTAAGCCATCAGTAGAGAATTATTTCCAATAATGGTTCTTCCTGTTGCTTTTGTTCCTCTATTTATAGTTACACATTCTCTAATAGTTGTGTTATCTCCAATTATTACTTGTGATTTTTCTCCACTAAATTTCAGATCTTGTGGAATAGCGGAAATAACGGCTCCCGGAAATATTCTGCAATCTTTTCCAATAGTTGCTCCCTCCATTATGGTTACATTATTTCCAATCCAAGTTCCACTTCCAATACTTACATTTTTTTCAATGGTTACAAAGGGCTCAATCACCACATTTCTTGCAATGTTTGCTCCAGAATCTACATATGATAATGGCTGATGCATATCTATTTCTTTGGCGCTATTTGTGCTAATAAATCTCCTTCTACTACAATTTTTTCATTTACAAAACCTTTACCATGCATATGACAAATCCCTCTTCTAATTGGTGAGATTAGGTTTAGTCGAAATATTATTGTATCACCTGGCACCACTTTTCTTTTGAATTTTGCATTCTCAATTTTCATAAAGAAGGTAAGAAAATTCTCTGGGTTTTTCACAGTACTAAGTATAAGAATACCACCAACTTGCGCCATAGTTTCAATTTGTAATACTCCTGGCATAACTGGCTCTTCCGGGAAATGTCCTCTAAAATAATCCTCTTCTTTATTTACAAATTTTACACCTACAATATAGTCTTCTCCTATTTCTCTTACTTCATCAATAAAAAGGAAAGGATCTCTATGTGGTAGAATTGTTTTTATTTTTTTTCTATCATAAAGAGGTTCTTTATTGAAATCAATTTGAGGTGAAGTGTTTTTTATTTCTTCGTTCATTATTTTTTTAATTTTCTTAGCAAAAGCAACATTACTTGTGTGCCCTGGTTTTTTTGCAATTATGTGTCCTTTTATATTTCTTCCAATCAAGGCTAAATCTCCAATTACATCTAGCAATTTGTGTCTTGCTGGCTCATTGTGATGTCTTAGCTTCAGATTATTGAGAATTCCTCTTTCTTGAACTGCAATATTGTCTTTATTAAAAGTAGTAGCTAGTTGAGCAAGATCGTTCTCCTTAATATCTCTATCAACTATTATAATAGCATTATCTAGATCGCCACCTTTTATCAGATTATTATCTAGTAAATCTTCTAATTCATGTAAGAAACAAAATGTTCTAGAGGAAGAAAATTTATTCTCAAAATCATTAATATCTTCCAAAATACAATTTTGCTTTTGCAGAATATTAGAATTATAATCAATTTCTACTTCTATTTTTAATCTTTCAGCAGGTTTTATTGTAATCTCACTTCCTGATTCTTCATCTTTGTAAGAGATCTTTCTTTTTACTTTAAAATAGATTTTATCTTTAGTTTGGGTTTCAATTCCAGCTTTTTTAAGGGCATCAGTAAATCCAATTGAGCTACCATCTAGAATGGGTGTTTCGGGTGCATTAATTTCAATCAGTAAATTATCGATTTGAGCACCTGTTATAGCAGCTAAAACATGTTCTGTAGTATTAATACTTATACCTTTCTTTTTTATTGTCGTTCCTCTGTTAGTGCTAGAAACCAAATTAGCATCTGCTTCAATAATGGGCTGATCTTCTAAATCGATTCTTTGGAATTTAATACCAAAGTCCTCTTCTGCTGGAACAAAAGTCATAATGCAGTTAATCCCAGTATGCAAGCCAACTCCACTTACAGAAACCCTTTTTTTTATGGTTGTTTGTTTTCTACTCATCTTTTATCGCCCAATAAAAATG
>Ga0206679_10004878_pt1 | contig 9984 bp, 9 predicted proteins | sample M110012015metaG_FD_155464 | JGI IMG/M metagenome (GOLD analysis project Ga0206679, IMG submission 155464) | Ammonia-oxidizing marine archaeal communities from Monterey Bay, California, United States - M1 100m 12015 | ecosystem: Environmental > Aquatic > Marine > Intertidal zone | place: USA... | reverse complement strand
ATATGCAAATGGCAGAAAGCAGCTTATTTTTGGCGCACATGAATCGGCAATTTCAATATTTCATCAATATCTAGAAAACTATGCGGACTATAAAAACGCGCCAGATGCCCTATATTGGCTTGGCAGGGCCTTTTATGCCAATGAAGCGTTTGATGAAGCAAAGGCAACTTTTGTGCAATTTCAGAAAGAAAACCCTCTCCATCCAAAGTTTGCAAACTCGATGTATGAGCTCGCTCAAACTCTAGTTGAGTTGAATGAAGCGGAGGCCTCAATAACACTACTTTCTGAAATGCTTGATAAGTTCCCAAACCACTCACTTCGAATCAAAGCAGAAAGCAAACTTAAAGCCTTGCAAGAATTAACTGCCGAATCCTAATCAAATGAAAGTACAAGAAATTGCCGCCGTTGATTTGGCTGCTCTTTGTTATTACAACAAGGAGCGCTATCCCTTTTTACTGGAAAGTGTTCATCACAATGATATCAATCGCTATTCAATTTTATTCGCATTTCCGGGGCAGCAAATCGTCCTAGATGAGTTCTCCGATTTCAATTTCCTTTCAGAGCTCGAATCCAGGTTAAACAACATGCCGATTGATTCGGATTTGCCATTTTCTGGAGGCTGGTTCAGTTATCTTTCATATGAGCTTATTGGGCAGATAGAGCCTGTTTTGAAAAACGACCTACATACTTCTGACTTGCCGATTGCATACGCCGTAGAAATTCCAACTGCGATTATTATTGATCACCAGAAAGATACTTATTATTTGGTCGATCAGCATAGCTCTGAAGAGCGCATCAATCACGTTTTGGCAGATATTGAGTCCATCAAGCCAATTCCAAAGAGAGAGATTTCTGGTGAATTAAGCCAAGAGAACGAGTCGAAATTCGTCGATGGCGTAAAGTCTTCCAAGAACTACATTATGGCAGGAGACGTTTTTCAAGTAAACCTCTCTAGACAGTGGTGTTACGAGCTAGATGAAAAAATGAATTCTGCAGTTATTTATAACGCCCTAAAGCAAGCAAATCCAGCTCCTTTTTCCGCCTTGGTTCAATTTCAAGACTTCTCGATTATCTCATCATCACCAGAAAGACTGTTTAGTGTGCGAGATGGGGTGGTGCAAACTCGCCCAATTGCTGGCACTCATCCGCGTGGCAAAGGTAGCGAAGATGAAGTGCAAAAACACCATCTTATTAACCACCCTAAAGAGCAGGCGGAGCATATTATGTTGCTGGATTTAGAGCGCAACGATATGGGTAGAGTTTGTGAGTATGGAAGTGTTTATGTTAATGAAGTTATGACACTGGAAACATACCCTTATGTGCATCATATTGTTTCCAATATCAAAGGCAAAGTTAGAGAGGGTGTCGGTGTTAAAGATTTGATTAGAGCTCTATTCCCTGGCGGCACAATTACTGGCTGCCCTAAAGTCAGATGCATGCAAATCATTAGCGAGCTTGAGCAAATGCCGAGAGGTGCTTACACTGGCTCACTTGGCTACATTAGCCAAGATGGAAAGATTGATTTTAATATCCTGATTAGAAGTTTTGTCCAAACCAATAAGACACTTACCTTTAGAGCTGGCGCTGGTATTGTTTATGATTCCGTCCCTGAACGAGAGCTAGAAGAAACAAAACACAAAGCGGCCGGACTGGTTAGAGTCTTCCAAAACTAAACCTCATCAAGAGTAGCTAACTCTCCCAAAGTAACTGGCTTTATTGGTGGACGAATATTAAAATAACCAATATTGCTTGTTGCAACACCTAGTTCTTTAGCCATAATTTCACTTGCACTTAAGCCGCAGAAACGCCCCTGACACAACCCCATTCCACAACGACTAAAACACTTTAGTTGGTTTGCGCCAACACAGCCGATACGGATTGAATCTTTGATATCTGCCAGACTAATCTCCTCACAACGACAGACAATCGTATTGTCATCTTTAGGAATTCTATAGCGCTGATCAGGTTTAAAAAGAGCATCTAGGAACGCCCTTGGAGCAATTTCTACTTTTAGAGTCCTCTTGAAAGGCTTAACAAGCTTGTCTCTTTGTGAAGTTGAGATAATGTTAAGTTGGGAGAGTATATTGAGTGCTGCAATCGATCCTTTATGTGCAGCAGCAACACCGCCATTTATGGTGCAAGCGTCTCCAGCGACTGAGATTCCTTTAATGCTTGATTCGCAGTGCTCGTTCGTACGAATAGTCCAGCAAGCAAGCCGCTCGTTCCATATTTTTTCACAACCCACTGAAAGACTTATATTAATGTCAGGAACAACCCCTTGGTGAATAAATGCGTGCTCACACTGAAGGTTTTGCCAAATGCCGTTTTTCAGATAGTCAACAGATTTAACCGAATCAGACCCACTGATGCGAACATCATCCACATTGCTAATAAACTGAGTGTTTGATTGTATAATTTCCCGCCTCCAGCGCCAGCCTTGGATGATATCTTTGATACCCCATAACCCTCCGAAACAGTGTTTTAGGGCTTGATAATAGTTACCTCTTGGCGTTGTATCAATAATGGCCTTAATAGGGGTGCCAACTGAGATGTATTGATGTGCAATTAGGTAGAGCAATGGACCGGTGCCAATAAACACTGCGTTTTCGCAAACCACACCAGATTCTTTTAACAATATTTGAGCTGCACCAGCACTCATTACTCCATCCAGAGTCCATCCCAGTAACGGGAAGGGGCGCTCTTGCGCGCCTGTTGCAATTAGAATTTGCTTACCATGTACACTGTAAGATTTTCCAGCAATGGAATAGCTTACCTTACCATCATTTGATAAGTACCACACTTTAGCTGAACAGCGATATTCAAGATTGGCAGCCCTGAATGATTGAACCAGGCCCAGGCCTTGTTGGTAGCCCGATCCAAGATTATGTGTGTTTTTCTGGTTGGCTTCAATTCCACGGTAAATCTGACCGCCCGGGGCGCGATTTTCATCAAGGATAAGTGCCTTGATTTTATATTCAGAAACGAGTGTTGCCGCACTCAGTCCAGCAGGGCCGGCACCAATAATGATAAGGTCATATGTACTGTCATTCATTATCATCACTCACATTAACATTTTGACGACTGATAATCATTCCTTCTCTAACCTGTATCAGGCAAGATTGTTGTTTTTCTAGGCCATCTATCGTTATTAAACAGTCAAAACACACGCCCATCATGCAGTAAGGGCCTCGGTTATTGAGATTGACTTCGCCCTGTCTAAAACTCGTCACACCCGATTCAAGTAAAGCTGCTGCAACGTTCAGCTTTTTGGCTACAACCAAGGATCTACCCTCGAAGACAATAGTCACAGATTCACCTCGCGACTTGCCAATAGATTTAAACATCAAAACGATCCGAGTTAAAACACTCAACTATTGGAGGCAGCCCACTATTTTTGGCAATGCGGCCCGCAATATCGAGCGCATGGACGGGCGCAAGCGTTACCCCGGAGTGCGAGGAAAGTGCAAATGCACCGGGACAAGTCTTTGACTGATCATATAATGGCAGTCCATCATTTGTCAGAATTCGTAATGAGCCCCAGGCCCTAACCATTTTGACACTCTGTAGAAAGGGAAAAATTTGTATTGCTCGTTTTGCAATTTTCTGCATCTCGTTTATATTAACACCCTCATCAAAACCAACATCCTCATGCGAGTCACCCAATAAAACACCCCCATCCTTTGTTTGGCGAACCAGTCCAGTAGGGTGTATTAAAAATGGAGGGATTTTTTCGCTCACCAAGATTTCACCTCGTTGCGGGTGTAAAGGTGCCTGTAGCCCAACTTTTGTTGCCAATAATTTATTTGAAAATCCTGCAGCAAGAATTACCTTATCACTTGTATAGTTACTGTTCTTGGTTCTCACTTGAAAAACCCCTTGGTGATGCTGAATACCAATTACCGCTGAAGAAGTCAGTATACCACTCAGATGAATAAAACCTTTGTGTAGGGCTTTTAACAGATTAAGTGGATTAACATGTCCATCCAACTGACTAAAGGATGCTCCTGCTACAGATGGTCCAATCTTTGGCATTATTTGCTTAAGTTCGCTGTTGTTGAGCATTTCAAAATTAAATTCTCCAACACTATTAACGGCCATTTTTTCCATCATAGTCTTTCTTTTGCCCAGCTCTTTTTCATTTAAACAAAAATCAAAACCACCGCTCTGTTCAAAAGCCAAATCGATGTTTGTTAGTTCTGAAAGCTCCTTGCTAAAATCAGACCATTGTCGAGCTGATTGACGCGTCCAATCCGCGTAATTTGAGTGGTTTACGCCCTTGCCTTGCACCCAAATAAGGCCAAAATTCCCGCGCGCTGCACGAATGGAATTGTCACTCTCGTCAAGCATTAGCACCTTTTGTCCAAGTCTGGCAAGGCCATAACTGACTGCCGAGCCAATTAAGCCACCACCCACGACAATAGAATCAAAATTATGCATATATTATTTTATTATTGAGCTTCAAAGCCTTTTTAATAGTATCGATAATCATATAACAACACCTTGGATTTTAATAGACACCATTGCTTTATTTGTGATAATTTTTATGGTATAGTCGCGTAATCGCAGAAGAAATCGCGATTATATATGTGTTTTGCAGAATATATACTTCAACAAAAAGGAGAAATAAATGAACAATAAATTAATGATGGCGCTACTTGGCGCCTCTATCGCGACTAGTGCTTTTGGTGGTAACTGGTCAACGGTTAAAATTGGCACTGAAGGTGCATATCCCCCGTGGAATGGCACAAGCGCTGCCGGTGAACTTGAAGGTGCTGAGATTGACTTAGCAAACGATTTATGTGACAGAATGGGTGTGACTTGTGTTTTCGTTGCGCAGGACTGGGATGGCATTATTCCAGCACTACAAAGCGGCAAATACGACGCTATCATGGCGGGCATGTCGATTACTTCTGAGAGGATGCAAGTTATTGACTTCTCACAAGGTTACGCAACTGAGCCGGCTTCGTTCGCTGCACGCAGCTCTTCAATTCTTTCCCAAATGGGTGAAACGGGTAGTGTAAACCTTGATCTTGGTCACTCAGACTTGATCGACCAACTAAGGGCCGCTCTTAACGGTGGTGTTGTTGGTGTTCAGGGCTCTACAACACATGAAAATTTCGTAAGAGAGGCTTTGGGTGGCATGGTAACTGTTAAGGTGTATGACACTCAACAAAACCTACAGCTAGACTTGGCTGCAGGTAGAATTGATGCTGCACTTTCTGACACTAGCTCTCTTCAGGACTTTATGGACAGCTCAAGCGGCTCTAAAGTAGTGTTCTTTGGTCCTAAGTTGGGTGGTGGTGCATTTGGACCTGGTGTTGGTGTTGGCTTGCGCCAAGCTGACAGAGACCTTAAAGCCATGTTTAACAAAGCAATCAACGAAGCAAGAGCTGATGGTACATTAGCGGCTCACTTCACGAAGTGGTTTGGCAAAGATATCTCAATGTAATTATTGGGAGATCTTTATAGAAAAAGCGGTCATTTATAATGGCCGCTTTTTTTCACCCTAAGAGCGGCGCTTTTCAATTATTCAATAAAGTGTTGTTTGATAGAAATTAACAGTGTTAAATTAAAGGCAGCAATGAAAAACGCTTTAGAAATTAAGAATTTAAAAAAGTCTTTTGATGACCTTGAGGTTATTAAAGATGTTTCACTAAGTGCCAGTCAAGGTGATGTTATTTGCATTATTGGCTCTAGCGGCTCTGGCAAAAGCACGTTATTACGCTGCATTAATTTGCTAGAAACACCAAATTCAGGTGAAGTTTGGGTAAACAACGAATTGATTAAAATGGGTCGAGACAAAAAAGGCCAGCCTTACCCCGCGGATCAACTGCAAGTTGATCGTATTCGAACTAAATTAGCAATGGTTTTTCAAAGCTTCAATCTGTGGTCGCATATGACAGTATTACAAAATGTCATCGAAGCGCCGGTACATGTTCAAAAAATTAACAAAACTAAGGCTACTGAACTTGGTTTAGAGTTGTTAGCAAAAGTAGGTATTGCTGAAAAGGCTGAGCAATACCCTTCAAGCCTATCCGGCGGACAACAACAGAGGGTTGCCATTGCCAGGGCTTTGGCTGTTAAGCCAGATATCTTACTGTTCGATGAGCCAACATCTTCGCTTGATCCAGAGTTGGTTGGTGAAGTACTTAAAGTGATGAGGTCACTTGCTCAAGAAGGCCGAACAATGATTGTTGTAACCCACGAGATGGGATTTGCTCAGGAGGTTGCATCCAAGGTGGTTTTTCTTCATCAAGGGCACATTGAAGAGCAAGGAACACCTGATGAAATATTCAACTCACCTAAATCTGGGCGCTTAAAGCAATTTCTAGCTTCAAATCTTGAGGGTTAATTCTTTATGGACTTATTAAATATGCTTGCATTCAACGACAGTGGTTGGGGAGATGAAATGCTAATGGGCATGCTTATCACCATATTGGTAAGTGTTTCAGCTATGGCAATTGGCTTACTGTTTTCTGTTTTCGGCACAATGGCCAAACTGTCATCCAGCTCTATTGTTAGGTCTATTGGCAACACATACACAACCGTTATTCGAGGCATTCCAGAGTTGTTGGTAATTTACTTATTTTTCTTTGGCTTTAATAATGCGCTAATGGCTGCAGCAAAAAGCCTTTTTAATTACCACGAATATTTTGAATTTCCAGTTTTTCTAACTGCCGCAATTGCTGTTGGAATAATTTCAGGCGCGTATTCTACAGAGGTGGTACGAGGATCCTTTTTGGCAGTACCAAAAGGTCAAGTTGAGGCAGCCAAATCTATTGGCATGTCTAAATTTCAAATATTTCACCGCATTCTCATACCACAAGTCTTACGCTATGCATTGCCCGGGCTTGGAAATGTTTGGCAACTAACCTTAAAAGACACAGCTTTGATCAGCGTTATGGCGATTGCTGAAATTATGCGCACGGCTCAGATAGCTGCAGGCAATACAAAAGAACCATTTATTTTCTATATTTTTGCCGCACTGCTGTATTTAACGCTTACAACCGCATCTTCGAAGGCGCTTAACAGTGCCGAGGATTGGGCCAATAAAGGCGTAAGGAGGGCGTGACTATGTCAAGCTACCATCAAATGTGTGAGGGATTGCCCGGAAGAGAGGCATGGCTTAACTTAAATTTAATGTGTGAGAAGCTACCAGACTTACTCAAAGGGGTGCCTTTAACCATTGAATTGGTTTTAATTTCACTATTGGCTGGCTTGTGTTTAGCGCTTGGAGTTGCATTGATGCGCCTATCTAAAAATAGGCTGTTTAATGGATTTGCTCGTGGTTATGTTTTCTACTTTAGAGGCTCTCCACTATTAGTGCAAGTATTTTTGCTTTATTATGGCCTGGGGCAGTTTGAATTTATCCAGCAAAGTTTTTTGTGGCCGTTTTTAAGAGAGGCTTATTGGTGCGGTATCCTAGCACTAATGTTAAACACCGGAGCTTATACCGCAGAAATTATTCGTGGCGGCCTACAATCGGTGCCTTTTGGTCAAATAGAGTCGGCACGAGCGATGGGGATGAGTGGTTTGTTACTCTATCGACGAATTATCTTTCCGATCGCCTTCAGGCAGGCACTACCAGCTTACGGTAACGAAATGATTCTAATGGTCAAAGGCACCTCACTGGTTAGCATTATCACCTTGATGGAAATTACTGGAATTGCCAAACAGATTATTGCCAAATACTGGACACCAGTTGAGATTTTCTTGATTGCGGGCTTATTGTATTTGACAATTAACTTTTTGGTTACTCAGTTAATTAAGTATTTAGAGTTTAGGTTTACCCCATACTTACAGAAATCGAAATAAACCCAATCATTAAGGTTTGAATCTAGAAGTCATTGGATAGCGCCTTTCTTTTCCAAATGCGTTACCACTGACCTTTGGCCCCGGCGCTGATTGACGGCGCTTATACTCATTGTTCAGCACCATAGATGTCACCTTTCTTACAAGGTTGATATCATGGCCATAATCAACAATTTCCTCAACAGATAGCTTCATTTCAACAAAGCGCATCAAAATATCATCCAATACATCGTAAGCTGGCAGAGAATCTTGGTCCACTTGGTTCGGCGCAAGTTCGGCAGAAGGCTCTCTAGTTATAACCCTATCAGGAATAACTGCTGAGAGTGAATTGCGATAAATTGCTAGATCGTAAACCACGGTTTTTGAAATGTCTTTAAGGGGCGCAAAGCCACCACACATATCGCCATACAAGGTAGCATAGCCAACGGACATCTCTGATTTATTGCCTGTGGCCAACACCATCTTATGCCACTTATTAGACAAAGCCATCAGCAAAACACCTCTAACTCGCGCCTGAATATTCTCTTCAGTTGTATCTTTCTCAGCGCCATCAAATAAATCAAACAACGACAAATTAAAAGCTGAAACCATTTGGCCAATATCGATACTTGAGTAATGCACACCCTGGAGGCTTGCCTGAGTTTTTGCATCCTCAAGACTCATATCGGAGGTAAATTGATAAGGCATCATCACAGCACTGACATTCTCAGCACCAAGCGCATCAACAGCTATCGCAAGTGTTAAGGCGGAGTCAATACCGCCAGATAAGCCAATTAAAGAACCTGAAAAGCCATTGCCACTTACATAGTCTTTGGTGGCGAGAACCAGTGCTTTATAGATTAAAGCAACATCAGAATAATTATCAAGCGAGCACGCCTGAGTATGTAGGTTATAAGATTCCTCAAAAAATGGTAATTGCTGAACAACATCGGCTTCGGCATTCATCATAAAAGATCCACCATCAAAAACCAACTCATCCTGCCCACCCACTGCATTGACATACAAGAATTCAACACCACATTTAAGGGCGTGTTGTCGATATAAGGATAAGCGCTGTTTGTGCTTGCCAGACTGAAAGGGTGAAGCGTTAAGGCTAATAATCAAATCAGCATTCATATTATAAGTTCTTTCCAATGGGTCACCAACCCACGCATCCTCACATATCAAAATACCGATTCGTCTTCCCTGGTGTTCAAAAACAAGTGTCTTGTCGCCAGAAGAAAAATAACGCTTTTCATCAAACACGCCGTAATTTGGTAAAGATTGCTTGTGATAAGTGTGCATTACTTTGTTTTTATAGATACAGTGCGCACTGTTGTACAGGGATCCTTTAGTCGAGTATGGCGCACCGAACAGCACCATAATTGATGGTGGCAGTAGTTGGCACAACTCCTTAATTTGAAGCTCAACTTGTTTAATAAAGCCAGGGCGCAATAATAGGTCCTCTGGCGGATAGCCAGTTAACGCCAATTCAGGAAAGACAATCAAATGCGCACCAAGATCATGCGCCTCATTGCTCAACTCAATGATTTTCATGGCATTATCAGAAATACCGCCAACAATAGGGTGAAACTGTGCGATTTGAATTTCTATAGGCTGAGTATCGGCTAATATTTTATTGAGCTGCTCCTGCCAAAATTTCGCCTTTGATTTATTATCAGTGTTTAGCGCGTGCTCAAGCTTAGTATTGGCAACAATCTCGGCCGGATCCAAATCAAGAATATTTGCAAACAGCCAAGCGTGAGTTTCACTGAGGGCCGCCTTTCCCGAGCTGTACTTACTAAGATTAGATTGATTGATGTCGTATTGTTTGGCAATTTTATAATCAGACAAGCCGGTCTTAAGGCGCACCATATCAAGGTATTCAGAGGTTTTTCTATTCATTTTGAAGTCATTATTTTTTTGATATTTAGTTATTTTATACCAGTAGTGGTAACAAATAACTATAGTTGATACTCAAAATTTATGAAGATAGTTGTAATAAATAACTAAAATTATGTAATAGATTGATTTTAAATAAAAAATATACATATTGCTTGCACTCTAATGATAAATTTATTAGAGTAATGAGTTGTTATTTGCGTTGTGCGATTAGGTGCATCAAGTTCAAAATATTCTTGTCCGTATCTACCCAGTATCTATGCAAAAAAAAGCTGCTCTGTAATAGTGCCC
>Ga0206679_10004875_pt1 | contig 9987 bp, 2 predicted proteins | sample M110012015metaG_FD_155464 | JGI IMG/M metagenome (GOLD analysis project Ga0206679, IMG submission 155464) | Ammonia-oxidizing marine archaeal communities from Monterey Bay, California, United States - M1 100m 12015 | ecosystem: Environmental > Aquatic > Marine > Intertidal zone | place: USA... | reverse complement strand
GTATCACTAGCTTGATGAATCCTGCGGAACAATCAGGCTTTACTCTGCATTGGCGAAAAGATGAGTATAACGATGACTCTATAGCAACAAACCTCTTTGGTTGGGAGCCCACTTGCCAACTTCTAGCTTCATGGTACCCAGGCCAACCTTTTTAAGCCACTTGGCTGCTGAGTCAATTGTACCCCATGTTTTAATGGCGCCCGCTTTCTTGAGCATTGCAGTGCAAAAGCCCTGACGGACTTGGCCATCTCCCAGATAAGGGCGGCCAGTTCTAGTGTAATTTCCCCGTAAATTAAGATCAGTTTTAAGTAGGATTTTCTCGTACACTAAACGAAGGAGATCTACATGAAAAAATCACGATTTACGGACAGCTAGATCATCGCTATCTTGAAGCAGAATGAATCTGGCACAACTGTGCCAGATTTGTGTCGTGAACACGGCATCAGTTCCGCCAGCATCTACAAATGGCGGGCTAAGTTTGGCGGCATGGATGCCTCGCTTATGAAGCGAATGAAAGAACTTGAAGATGAAAATCGACGTTTAAAGAAGAGGTATGCTGAGGAGCGGCTCAAAGCTGAAATTGCCAAGGATATCATCGCAAAAAAGTGGTGAAGCCAGCTCGGCGTAGAGAACTGGCTTGCAGGGCTAAACTAACTTACGGCGTGAGCATTAGAATTGCTTGTGATGTGCTATCAATCAGTACGACCTGTTATTTTTATAAACCAACACTGGTTGATGAGAATGCTGAAATCGAGGACTGGCTGAAACGGCTCACGACAACGCATAAGCGTTGGGGCTTTGGCCTATGCTTTGACTTCTTGCGCAATATTAAAGGCTTTAAGTGGAACCATAAGCGCGTCTACCGTATCTATCGTGAGCTTGAGCTAAACTTAAGGATTAAACCAAAGTCACGTATAAAGCGGGACAAGCCTGAAACGCTGGCCGTGCCGGCAGAAATTAACCAAGTTTGGTCGACGGATTTTATGAGTGATTCACTCAAAAATGGACACTCGATGCGAACGTTTAACGTGATCGACGATTTTAACCGAGAAAGCCCCTATTTTTAATTGACGCTAAAAATGGGGGGATTACACTCATAGCCTCGTGATCCTGGGTCATCACAACGGCTTCCACCTTTACTTCATCGGCGTTTCGGCCGCCTTGGTTTCGCCAGTAGCCTATCTGAGTGGCTGACTCTAAGACTAGCAGGCCCCACCTTCACACCTCAGCCTTATATAGATAATGGACTACCGATAACCTTATGTTTAAGCGATGCTTTGGCGCTCTATATCAAACTGTACCACTACAAGTTGACCTTTAGGTCTGCTGACGGAAGTACTCACAGATGTATAGGTGGTCTTCCATGCTTTAGCTCGGTTGTTTGATTCGATATTCCAAACAGTAGCGCCTAAAGTAAAGGCGACTATGGCGATGATGGTAGTTGCCCTGGGGCGTTCTCATCGATACTTCATGCCGATGACGTAGTGCGTAAGTTTGTTGAGCGTGCGGCTGTTAACAGCATTGATGTATTTCGCGTATTCGACGTCATGAACGATGCCCGTAACTTGGCCACCGCCATTGCCGCGGTAAAAGATACGGGTAAGCACGCCCAAGGCACTATTTTTCTATACCTTAAGCCCAGTGCACAACTATGGCTTACTGGATCGATTTGGCCAAGTAAATCGAAGATTTAGGCTCCGATTCCATTTCTATCAAAAACATGGTTTGTTTTGCTAATACCTCCCCCCCTAATTATTAGTTTTGCTAAATATTCATTACTTTACTAATTTTAATCATAATGTTAGGGTGTGAATTGGTTAAATTACATTTGTACTATTTCACTTTAGAGTTTTTTTGCAGCATTTTGTATAGATGCTGTCCTTTTTTATCAAAAAATTCTAAATAATTAGAAATGTTCAAGGAATGAGATGAGTGCATAATGCCTTTACAGCCGTTCGAGCCGCAATTGGTGGGGCTCAAGTCGATCAACTGGGGAACAAAATATCCACCGTTTTGTTTTTTTTGAGATCGACAATAGAGGATTGTCGGCTTATGGTTCCTGCTTCTTCAAAAATTGCTAATACATTGCGTGTGTTGGTAGCGTTCCTCTCATCTATCTTGTTATTAATGATGGTAGAGTCTGTTAATGCTAGCTTAACCATTAAAAATGGTGAAACTATGCTGTTTACAACCAATCAGGTGATGGTTATTAATGGTGACCTAATCATTGAGGCGGAAGGGCAGCTAACCGGTGCCAACGGCTCTGCTACTCAGGTTAGTGGCAATTGGCATAATAGTGGTACCTATTTCCACGGTAATGGCAGTGTCTATTTTACAGGCTCCGCTGTTTCGCAAATCACAGGCACTAATACCTTCCACACCTTAGTTTCTGATTTTGCTCGAGCTGATACCTCTGCGGGTAAAACCTTGCAATTTGACTCTACTAATACCCAAACCATTGTCAGCCACCTGCAGATAAAAGGCGATGCCACCAATGATCTGGCTGTTCAAGCCACTGTTTCGGATACGGCCGCATTGATTAATCTCAATGGTGCAACTTTTGATATCAGCGACGTCAATGTGAAGGATAATCACGCTACCAACGTCACAGGTAGGGCCATCAACCCAACTGCTTCAATTGATTCAGGCAATACAATCAACTGGTTTATCTTCTCAGAACTTGCTGAAATACTGGAAGACTCCGCGTCCACCGGTGGTGCCAGCAACGCCAACGGCACTCCGGTAAGTCTTGCACAGTTACAGTCGGAAGCTAATAATGTGAATCCAGCCCTGTTGACGCAATATCAAGGAGCGGTTGCGGCTGAAATGGGCTTCTCCAATTTGCCTACCGCAGCAGAAGTGCAAGCAGTTATTGATGGTGTAAATGCCAGGGCAGGTGCGGCCCAATCAGAAATACTGGAAGACTCCGCGTCTACCGGAGGTGCCTACAACGCTAATGGTATGCTGGTAAGTTTGGTGCAGTTGCAGATGGTAGCAACCAATGTCAATGCTAGCCTGTTAAGCTTGTATCAGGCGGCGATTACTAATGAACATGGTTTTTCCAATCCGCCTACCATATCCGAGGTGCAAGGGCTGGTTAATAACGTCAATGGTGGCGCACAGACCACGGCTCTGACGGAAATACTGGAAGACTCTGCTTCCGTTGGTGGCGCTAATAATGCCAACGCCAATTTTGTGAGCCTAGCACAACTGCAAGTCGTGGCCAATAATGTCAAGTCGGCGTTGCTGGCTGATTATCAGATTGCAATTCGAAATCATGCCAATTTCTCCAATTTACCAACTGCCGCGCAGGTTCAGGGTGTGATTGATCAGGTAAACGCCACAGCCAGTGCTGCGGTATTGTCCGAAATACTGGAAGATTCCGACTCACCTGGTGGTGCTAACAACGCCAACGACACTCCGGTAAGTCTGGCACAACTGCAAATCGTGGCTAATAATGTTGCCCCAGGGTTACTGGCACAATATCAAACGGCCATTAACAACGAATTAGGTTTTGCTAATCCTCCTACTGCTGCTCAGGTGCAGGCCACTATTGGGCGGATCAATGCTCAGACTCAGGCCAGCGTATTGGCCGAGGTGTTGGAAGATTCTGCCTCTGTTGGCGGTGCCAATAATGCCAATGGTAACTTAGTGACATGGGCGCAATTAAATTCAATTAGTGGAATCAATAACCTGAAAGGCGGCCTGCTAGGCGTATATCAGCAAGCAGTAAAGAACGAACAGGGGTTCTCCAACCCAGTAACTGTTGCAGAGGTGCAAGCTCTGATAAATAAGGCCAACAAGAATTATGTCATGGCCCTAAGAGAAGTACTGGAAGATTCCGCTTCTAATGGTGGTGCTAATAATGCTAATGGTAGCAAAGTAACCTCTAGTCAATTAGAAAACCTGGGCTTTGGCAATCTTGATAGTTCGCTGTTGTCGATGTATCAAGCAGCCATTGCTGTCGAGCAAAACTTTGATAACCCACCGACACTGGCACAAATCCAGACAATAGTGAATGCCGTTAATCAACAAGACGGCAATGTATCTGTGCGTTATCCAACCTTTAATAGTGGTGTGGTCGCAGATGGAGAAATCGTAAATCACCTTCTTGGCTCGCAGTCAGTGCTTGCTAACATCATTGCTGAAATGGATCCAAGTGATCGTAGCAAAGGCTATAGTCAATACAGAAATCTGGATCTCAATGATACGGCCACGATCACAGCAGGACACCGTGCCGAATTAGGTGCCGAGGATGGTTTGCTGCAGGTAGATAGCGATAATCGTACCCGTGAAGCCTACATTGATATAGACGGGGATAACACACCCGATTACATGTGGAACCCTAATGCCCACACTATCGAAAAAGTGAATCTGACACTGCAGGAATACGTTGCTGAAGGTTCTAATAGTGTCGTACAACTCACCAACAACAGGGGTTACCCGCTAGGCCATACCAATGCGGCTCCCGTTGCTTCATCACGTCCACAACTCAATGTGGCTGGACCATCTGGGCACCTTTTCCGCCTGTGGGGCCATGCTGCTGGTGAGTTTGTCCCAGTGACTGGTTGGTTAACCATCCCCGTCACCGGACGAATGATGGTAACCAAGAGTGATTACATAAATACACTGGATTATGGTAATAATCTGGTAGTAATGAAGGGCTCTGTCTCTCTACCTGTTGCCTTGAATGTGTCTGGCGATATCAAAATTGACAAAAAAGCCAATCGCAAAGATGTTTCCGTGGGTAACAAGGTGCTCTACACCATTGATATTGAAAATGTATCCAATGTAACTCAGAGCCATGTTGGCATCATCGATAAATTGCCACCGGGTTTCCGTTATGTTGAGGGAACCGCCCTTTATAATGGTGCCGCGATTACACCGCACAAAATTGGTGGCACAGGGTTGCATTTTGTTTTGGGTTCCGTCCCTACTGGCACCACCACTCACACCCTTAAATATCAGCTTGTGGTGGGCACTGGGGTCAACTTTGGCAAATATGACAATACCGCCACCGCCGTTGACACCAAAGGTACAAATGATACTCACGATGATATGTCGTTGTCCGCCCAAGCCAAAGCCAGTGTCAATGTTGTGCCAGATGCCTTGTTTGACCTTTCCACCATCATAGGCAAGGTGTATCGTGATATAAATGGCGATGGCATGCAAAATGAGGGTGAACAGCCCATTGCCCATGCCGAACTGTTAACTTCTGCCGGGCAATTGATTCGCACCGACAGCAACGGCCAGTATCACTTGGCCAATGTGGCCCCAGGGCGCATGGTTGTCAGATTAGACCAGCGCAGCTTGCCTGCTGGTACCATCATTGTTGGCCATAAGTCAAAGGTGGTGGATGTCAAACCTGGTGTCCCGGTCAAGGTAAACTTTGCTGTGCAGTTGCCACTGGGTGATTCAGCATTATCTAATAATAAGCTGGATGTGCGGCAATTACAGGGCAAGCCAACCCCTGTGCTCAATATAGCCAGTATGAATGCGGGTCAATGGCATGAGCGCCAAGGGCGATTCCTACAGCCGATGGAAATACGCATGCATAGCAACTATGCAGCCTTTATTCAACACTGGACAGTGAGCATACGTGAACGCCTGTCAGGGGACATGGTTAAAACCTTCAAAGGTAGTCGAGCCACCTTGTTTAACCCACTATGGTGGGATGGTACTCTGGACGATGGTGCAGGTCGACTGGATCTGGACAAGCAGTACACCCTGCAATTGATGGTAGAGAATCAACATGGTCAGCAGGCTACAACCCATGCCCAGGCCATTGAAATTAGCTTGGCAGACTTTATGTCTAGCGAACAAGATACACAACTGGCTGAGTCTCATCGAGTACAGCGCCTTGCTAAGCTGAGAAACAGCGATAGCACCCAAAACAGTGCTATTCGGGTAACAGGTCGAGCCGTTGAAGTTCAGGTGAATGATGATCATGCAGCATACATTCGCTATAGCCAGGAAGGGGAGCCACTGTTAACCATGCCGGTGATCAACGCCATTGATGCCACCGCCATAGACCTGTTGATAAATGGGTTTGATACATATGGTTCCATCCCTAATGTGATCTTACCATATGGCAACATCACTATTGATGCGCAGCACGATGAAGGTACACAACCAGCTGTTATAGCTACTAAACAACTGGCAATCGGTAGCAGTGCTAGCCTGGCCTCTGTGGACGGCCAGGACTATGTGCTGGTTGGTATTATTGATGCGGAAGTAGGCTATCGTCAGATTACAGGTAATTTAGAAACCGCCACATCGGGCGATTCAAGGTATGCTGAACGTCTGTGGAAAGATGGTAAAGTGCAGCTTTACTTTAAGGGCATGATATCAGGCGACATGCTGTTAACGGTGAATATTGATACAGACCGTGACACCGAAGAAATGTATCGCCTGTTGGGTAATGGCGCAAGCTATGCCATCTATGGCGACCAATCTTCTGTTGGTGACCTAGCGGGCGAAGCCAATGGCCCATTGTACGTGCTAATTGAAAAAGACGAATCCTGGGCTAAATGGGGTCGAGTCAACCCCGATTTCAACCGTACGCAATTAACACGATTCCAACGTAGTGTTGTGGGTGCTCAGATGCATTATGAATCAGTACATAGTGATGTCCATGGCCAACCCAAAACCGAACTGGATCTGTTTGATGCCAGAGTGTATCAAAAAGCCGCTTACGTTGAGTATTCCTCACCGACAGGTAGCCTTTTCTATCTGAAACACAAAGACGTGGTGGCGGATAGCTTGCGCTTGCGATTGGATATCAGAGACAGCATCAATGGCAATGTTATCTCAACGGTGGAGTACCAACAGGGCCGCGATTTTGAATTTAATGCAGCGGCAGGTCGTATTATCCTAAATCGTCCATTGTTTGGTAGCAACTCAGGCACTACATTAATAGTAGGCAATCAGTCAGGTCATAATGGTGACCCTATTTATCTAGTCGCCGATTATAGCTATATGGTACTCGATGATTGGAACAAAGGCGTAACAGGCGGTACGGTTAGGTCATCGTTAACCGACCATATTAGCATCGGTGCCGTGGTGGTAAATGAAGACCAAAAAGAGGCGATATATCAACTGAAGGGGGTTGATGCCACTATCCATTTGGATGATCAAAATAAGCATGCCCTAGATGTTGAATATGCGCAAAGCCAATCTAGGGCTGCACCAAAACATGTTTCTACCGATGGTGGTTTTACTTGGGGTATCTCCGAAAACCAGATATCAACAGCCGATAGTGATACTAAGGGACAAGCCGTAGCGGTGCAGGGTAAGTCTAGCTTCCGTGATGACAAGGTGCAGGTTGACTATTACTATCGTAACGTGGACGAAGATTTCTCCGCCGAAGCCACCCAGTACCAGCAGGGCCGGGAAGCGGTTGGAGCCAGTGTTAAGATCAAAGTTGACGAGGACTTGAATGTGACTGTTAAGCATGATAGTCAGAAACGTAAAGCTGCAGGCGATAGTCAAGAAAACAACCGTGTAGGGGCCAAATCCAGTCACGTTACCAGCATTCGTGCCGATCAACAGGTGAACGACGACCTACAGGTGAGCGTAGAGCTAAGGCATCAAGACGTGAATGAACCAGATACTAACAACCAGGCCGAAGCCAATGCAGATATGGATGCTATTGCCGTACAAGTGCGTTATCAGGCGGCTGTAAATACCGAACTTACGCTTAAGCAGCAAGTGACCTTAAAAGGCGAGGACAATACCCATACCACAGTAGATATTCATCACGGGGTGTCCGAGCGTCTGTCTGTAAACGCCGGAGGTAGCCACGGTAAGCAGGTCGCCACAGCCCATGCTGGTGTGGATTACGCAGCCAGTGAAAAGGTAAGTCTCAATAGCGGTGTCAAGTACGATACCGATGATCGATTAACTAGCAATGTAGGTATCAGCTATACCCAAGAAAGTGGCCATGCCTATCGCGTGTCAGCAACCGACGATCGAGGTGGTGATAAGGACAGCGCGCAAAGTGTAGCGGTGGGGGCCAGCATGTCGTTGACTGATAGCACCACAATCAGTGTGGATACCAGTGTCAAGTATTCAGGTAACGGCCAACAAAATGGTACCAGTGCAACCCTAGCCCACGAGTTGGATGACCAGCGTAACTTAAGTGTTAGCGTTGCGAACTATGATCAGACATCAGCCGATGAACAAAGTACCGGTAATGATATCACCGTGGCGCTAGATCTGGATGAAAACTGGGCCATTGACGTGAAGACTGGCCAAGGGTATGTCCACCGTCTAGATGGTGGTATGGACAAGCGTACAAGTGTAGGGCTAGGGGCCTCATACATTCAAGGGGAAGAAGATGGCAACGAACAACTGCGCGGCATGGTACGTTATGGCTATGTCAAAGATAGTGGCCAAAATAATCGCCATCAGCATGTGTTAAAGACTAACCTGCAGGGCAAGTACAACGATAACACAACGTTATATACAGGATTGGATTGGGCGCAAACCAAGGATAAGCAAACAGGTGCTGTTGAGGCAAAAGACAACCAGTTTGATTTTGGCTTTGCTTATCGTCCGGTTACTAACGACAAATTGAACCTGCTGGCTAAATACAGTTGGATTGAAGAACGTAAGTTGGCAGGCCAAACTAGTAACTCTGATGTGGAAGCTATTAAAGGGCATGTGCTGGCTACTGATGTTCTTTATGACTTTAATTATCAGTGGAGATTGGGTAGCCGCCTAGTCGTACGTAAAGCTCAGGAAACCATCACCGACATGCCCGAGACTGAGTCGACAACATGGTTATCTGCTCTTAATGCGCGCCGTTATCTTGACGATGATACCTGGGCTAGTGCCGAGTACCGAGTGCTGGACTCCAGCTTGGCCAAGGATCAAAAAGAAGGTTTGGTGATTGAATTGGGGCGCCGCTTTGATAAAAATATGGAGTTTGCCGCTGGTTATAATTGGGCGGGTTTCAATACGGATTTGGTTGATTTGGACTACAATATAAAAGGTTTCTACTTGCGCTTTAGTTACGTATTTGAATAGATGCCGGAATAAGGGCCTGGATTATGAAAAAAATAGATATAGATAAAGCATTAGTGAATGCCGGGTTAGATAGCAAAAAAAGTAATAAGCAAACGTTGATTGTCATGGCTTTGCTGTTGGTGATAAAAACATCATATACCTACGCAGCCCAGACAAATTCAGATTTCACCCTCAATGATGGAGTCGCTGATTCACCAACAGTGATCATGGTGGACGCCGATAGCAAACAGCTTATTTTACAAAAACTGGATGCTGGCGCTGCCACCTTGTTTAACGATGAAGGCAGTATATGTCTGTTACCTTCTAACGATACCGACGATCATGTCTGCTTTGTCACTACTGCTGACCAACCAGCCCTGATGTGGAGTGGTATCAACGCCATAGAGCCGGGTATACAAGTGTCAGTCAATGGTAAACTGCAATATCGTAATGCAGCTGGTTCGTGGAGTGATTTTGATAGTCTAAATGGGGGTGCCGCCTCCATCAGTGACGGTGGTTTAACGCCAGCCAAGACAGCGTTAGCCGATGGCAGCATTATTGTGGGTAACGGCAGTGTAGGTGCTGCGGTAGTCATGAGTGGTGATATAGCGATAAGCAACACGGGTGTTACTAGCATTGCTGGTGAAGTGGTTGTGGATGCGGATATTAGTTCCACGGCCAACATAGCGGGCAGCAAAATTAATCCGGACTTTGGTAGCCAGGCAGTGGCTACCACGGGTGACATCAGTGGTGGTGCCATTAGTGGTGCTGCGGTGACGGCCACGGGTGATGTTACAGTGGCCAACGCTAAGAGCGTGAAGTTGTCAGAATTATCTTTATCTGGTACGAATACGGTGTCTTTAAAAGCCCCCGATGCGGTGACTGCAGACGTGACCTTGACCTTGCCAGATGGTGCGGGCACCAATGGCCAGATTCTACAAACGGATGGCAATGGAGTCTTAAGCTGGACGGCCCCGG
>Ga0206679_10004869_pt1 | contig 9993 bp, 8 predicted proteins | sample M110012015metaG_FD_155464 | JGI IMG/M metagenome (GOLD analysis project Ga0206679, IMG submission 155464) | Ammonia-oxidizing marine archaeal communities from Monterey Bay, California, United States - M1 100m 12015 | ecosystem: Environmental > Aquatic > Marine > Intertidal zone | place: USA... | reverse complement strand
CAGTAGGCCAATTTTATGATATTAATGTGGATATGAAAACACCTTATAATGTTTATGGTGGATTTCAAGATAATGGTGTGTGGATGGGTCCATCTAACTATGTGGCAAGTTTAAGATGGCATAGTTCTGGAAGTTATCCATGGAAATCTATTTATGGAGGAGATGGTATGCAGACAGAGGTTGATTTAAGAGATAATGAAACGGTGTATACAGGCTCACAATTTGGAAATTATGCTAGAGTTAATACAAGAACAGGTGAAAGAAAAAGAATTACTCCTAGTCATAAGTTAGGAGAGAGACCATATAGATGGAATTGGGAAACGCCAATTTATTTATCTAGACATAATCAAGACATTCTTTATATGGGATCTAATAAATTCCATAGGTCTTTGGATCAAGGAAATAATTTTGAAACTTTATCTGATGATTTGACAAATGGTGGAATAAAAGGAAATGTTAGTTATGGAACTTTGACTACGATTATTGAATCTTCAATTAAATATGGATTAATCTATGTTGGTAGTGATGATGGCTTAATTCATGTTAGTAAGGATGGCGGTTTTTCATGGAAAAATATTTCAGGTTCTCTTCCAGAAAAAATGTGGGTGAGTGGCATATATCCTTCTAATTTTCATCAAAATAGAGTTTATATATCTTTAAATGGTTATAGATGGGATAATTTTGATGCGATGATATATGTTTCTGATGATTATGGAACAAACTGGAGTAAGATAGGTCATAATTTACCAAACGAACCTGTAAATGTTATTATAGAAGATCTTGAAAATGAAAAATTGGTTTATGTGGGCACTGATCATGGAGTCTATGCTTCATTAGATTATGGTAATAAATTCTATGCTTTTAGTTCAGGTCTTTCCAATTCACCAGTTCATGATTTAGTGGTACATCCAAGAGAAAGAGATCTTGTGGTGGGGACTCATGGAAGATCAATTTATGTTGCTGGAATCAAACATCTACAAATGCTTAATGAAAAAATTTTAACAAAAAATCTGTATTTTTTCGAGCCAGATAAAGTAAAATTTAATCAACGATGGGGAAGCAGGGGATGGGGATCAAATTATTTAACTTCTATTTTAGAATTGGCATTTTATGCTAAATCTGAAGGAGAAACAGAAATTATAATTTATAAAGATGATGAAATGAAGAAATCAATAGATATTGATGCTAACATGGGCTTGAATTTTATCAATTATGATCTATCAGTTGATACTAAGAAAAAAAGTACAACTGATAATGGAATTACATACCTTAAAAAAGGTGAGTATCGCATAGCAATCATCCAAGGAGAGAATTCTTCAGAAGAAAAACTTATTATTAACTAAATAAAAAAAATGAAAATATTTAAAAATTTATTAATTCTTATTGGAATCTTTTCAATTTTAATTATCCCATTTAATCTTGTTGCTCAACCAGATTTGAGTAAACTAAAAGGGGAAATATGGAAAATAACTGAAATTTGGGAGCCTGAACCAATAGTTATTGTTCCAGGTAATACTAATAGAGAAGCTCCTTCAGATGCGATTGTACTATTTGATGGCTCCAATTTGGATAGTTGGGTTCATAAAACTGGAGAGGATGCTAAATGGTCTGTACAGGATGGGTATTTTACTGTTAAACCTGGTTCAGGAGATATTTTAACTAAACAATCTTTTGGTAGTTGTCAGCTACATGTTGAATGGATGAGCCCTTCTATAATTGAAAGTAAGGGTCAAGGTAGGGGAAATAGTGGAGTGTATTTTATGGAAAATACAAAACTTGGGGATACGGGTTATGAAGTTCAAGTTCTTGATTCCTACAATAATAGAACTTATTCAAATGGACAGGCAGCGAGTGTGTATAAGCAACACATTCCTCTTGTAAATGCATCAAAAAAACCTGGTGAGTGGCAGAGTTATGATATTATATTTAATGCACCCGTATTTAGTGATGATGGTCAATTAATTAAACATGCATATTTAACAGTATTTCATAATGGAGTATTAGTTCAAAATAATGTTCAGATTCAAGGATATGTAAAATTTATTGGATATCCAGAATATAAGGCTCATCCATCTAGACTACCTATTAAACTTCAGGATCATAGTAATCTTGTAAGCTATAGAAATATTTGGATTAGAGAATTATAATTAAAAAAATGAATTAAAATTGTAACTAAATAAAATGTAGTATTTGTGAAAAAAATAATTTTTTATTTATTTATAATATTAATAGTATTTTCATGTTCAAAGGATGAGGATGAAATATTACCTTATCCAGATGAGGATACCTTACATGAGTTTGAATTACATTCGAATAATAGAGTCTCGTCATTACTTATGACGTCAAGTGAATATAATAGTTGGTTAAATAATAATGACTTTTATAACACAGAAAAAAGACATGCCCTTTTTCAAGATATTTACAAAAAATTTCCAGATAAATACGATTTTATTTTTTTAGTGTTGAATGAACTTGAGAAACCATCATCTCCTTCATATTATGGTAGTTTGATTGGAGTTTCTAATGACGTTGAGGGAATAGGAAAAAATATGTATGATAATTCTGCTGATTATGGTTCTTCAGGTAAACTAACAGCTGTGATGGAATTAACTGCGTTAGAATATTTAAAATATGGACCCGCACTTCATGAAGTAGCACATAATTGGGCAAATTCTGCACTTACAACTCATTCTGTAAATGCTTCTGGATCAAATATATCTTCATTTGAATATGGAAGTCATTGGGGATTTACAGGAGGAAGTACAAAGGGACAACTAGGTGGTTTTAAACAAAGTTCTTTAATAGAACATGGAAATAATTTATATACTGTCGAACCTTTTGGCTTCAATGCGAACGGTGGTAATGGAATTCCATATAATGAATTAGAATTATACCTCATGGGTATGATACCTATTTCCTCTGTTTCAAACTTTGATATGTTTACGGATATAACATCCTTTACACCTAGTCTGACAGCTTATGATTTTACTGCTTCAACTAGGACTACTTATACCCCTCAATCTTTAGAGGATCAGTTAGGTGCAAGAGTTCCTTCTAATGGTAATTCACAAAAAGATTTTAAATTATTAATAGTTGTACTTACAGATAATCCATTGACTGAAGAAGAATGGAATAGGGTAGATGCTACTGCTGAATGGTTTTCTAAAAAAGGAGATGATGGTACAAGTCTTTATAATTTTTGGGAAGCTACAAATGGTGCTGGTTCTATTACAATAGAAAATTGAATACTATATAAAATTATAATTATCCTATTTTTTCAATAATTATGTTATGATTAGTATAAATACAAATGTCTGCTGCAATTGTGAGACTTTTTTTTACAATTTCTTCAGCAGATAATTTAGGATTATTTTCTTTAAGTGCAACTGCAGCAGCTTGGGCGTACATACTACCTGATCCAATAGTTGCTATTCCATTATCAGGTTCGAGAACATCTCCAGTTCCTGAAACAATAAGTATTTGAGATTTATTTGCAACAATCATCATTGCTTCGAGTTTTCTTAAATATCTATCCATCCTCCAGTCTTTTGCAAGCTCAATTGCAGATCTTTTCATATTTCCGCCATATTTATTTAATTTTTCTTCGAAACGATCTATTAAAGTAAATGCATCTGCTGTTGAACCAGCAAATCCTGCAAGTATTTTACCTTCTTGCAATACTCTGATTTTTTTGACGTTACTTTTTACAATTGTATTACCCATTGTTGCTTGACCATCAGCTCCAATTGCTATTTTATTCTTATTTAAAACGGCACATACCGTAGTGGATTTCATATTTTTCATATTATACTAAAATTTTTATAGGGTCTTCAATTAATTCTTTAAGTGTTTGAAGAAATGCTGATCCCATTGCACCATCAACAATTCTATGATCACAAGATAAAGTAACTTTCATTAAATTTCCAGGCACAATTTCACCATTTTTGATTATTGGTGTATTTTTTATTCCTCCAACAGCTAAAATGCAAGAATCATTAGGATTAATTATAGCTGTAAATTCATCAATTCCAAACATTCCAAGATTTGATATAGTGAAAGTATTTCCTTCCCAATCACTTGGTTGTAGATTTTTGTTTTTAGCTTTATTTGCTAAATTTTTTACTTCAAGTGAAATATGAGATAGAGATTTATTATCTGCAAATTTAATTATTGGAACAAGTAATCCATTTTTTACTGCAACCGCAACTCCAATATGAATATGATGATTTATCCTTAATTTATCTTCTAAATAACTTGAATTAATCATAGGGTGTTTTCTTAATGCAGCAGCTGTTGCTTTAATAATTATGTCATTAAAAGATATTTTAACTTCTGAAGTTTCATTTATTTTTTTTCTTCCTTTAATACAGTTATCCATATTTATTTCCATTGTTATATAGAAATGAGGAGAAGAAAATTTACTTTCTGATAATCTTTTGGAAATAGTTTTTCTCATTTGAGAAATAGGAACTTCATCAAAAGATTCTTCCCCTATGGTTTTAGGTAATATTATATTAGTAGAACTTTGAGCACTTATAATTTCTGTATTTTCTTCTATATCTTTTTTAATAATTCTACCACCATCACCAGAACCTTTAATATTTGTAAGATTTATCCCTTTTTCTTCAGCAATTTTTTTTGCTAAAGGTGAAGCTTTAAGTCTTTTATCTTTAGATATATCATTTATTTCAGGAATTGTTATTGTTTCTTCTTCTTTTGCTTCTTCTTCTTTTGTTTCTTCTTCTTTTGCTTCTTCTTCTTTTAGAATTTCTTTTATATTTTCACCTTTTTCACCAATTATAGCAATTACATCATTTACTGGTACAGATTCTCCATTTTTTACTCCTATGTGCAGCAAAATACCATCATCATAAGATTCAAGTTCCATTGTTGCTTTATCTGTTTCTACTTCTGCAAGAATATCACCTGAATTAACTTTATCACCTACTTTTTTGAGCCAACTTGAAATGATACCTTCTTCCATTGTATCACTCATTTTAGGCATTCTGATTATTTCTGCCATATTTACTATTTCCCCAAATTTAATTCCAAATTTTTATTTAAAGGATTTAACTAAAGAAAATTATTAATTTTAATCTATGATTGATAGATATACTCTTATAAATTCTTCTTTTATTTCAAGTTCTTTTGAAATAGATATTGATAATATTAAGCCTAATTATAATGCAAATCCTACTCAAAAATTACCAATTATAACGTTTGGTGAAAATAAAAAAGCATCATACGTTTACTGGGGATCTACAAAAGAAATAACAAAAAATAATCCTCCAGCTGTAAGACTTATTAATGTAGATGTATCAAAATTAAAAAAAAGTAATATGCTTTTAAATACTTTTAAATTTGATAGGTGTCTTATCCCGTGTGATGGTTTTTATTTTTGGAAGAAAATAAATAAGTCAGAAAAAACACCTTATTACTTTAAATACATAAAAAATAAATTGATATACTGTGCAGGAATTAGAGAAAAATATGAGGATTTTTCAGGTAATAATTTTTATTATTTTTCATTTTTGACTTCAAATTCTTCTAGTGATTGGAAACCTTTTACATCAAAATTACCATTAGAATTTGATATGAGATATTTTGATATTTGGTTTGATAAACAAAGTTCAATAAATAAAATTTTACCTTTTTTGTCTGCTCTTAAGATTCAGGATTATAAGAATTATATTGTTTCTCCTTATTTTCAAAATGTGAAACTTAATAATGATTCTTTGATACAACCTAGAAAAAGTATTAATCAATATGGAAACTATTCTCTTTTTGATTAAAAGTAAATAAACTATTTTTGGTCATGATAAAATCTAAAATTATAGGTGTAGGATATTATTTACCTGATAATGTTGTTTCTAATAAAGATTTAGAAGAAAGTATGAATACAAGTGATGAATGGATTAGAGAGAGAACTGGAATTAAGGAAAGAAGGTGGATAGAGGAAGATGGTAAATTATCTACCTCTTTGATGGGAACATATGCTGCTAAGGATGCTTTATCTGATGCTAATATGAATAAAGATGATATAGATTTTATAATTTTTGCTACACTAAGTCCTGATTATTTTTTTCCTGGTTCAGGTGTTTTATTACAAAGAAATCTTAAAATAAAAGAAATAGGTGCATTAGATGTAAGAAATCAATGTTCCGGGTTTCTTTATGCTCTTTCTGTTGCTGATCAATATATTAAATCTGGTATGTATAAAAATATACTTGTAGTTGGAAGTGAAGTGCATTCTGGAGGATTAGATAAATCACCTAAAGGAAGAGGTGTTTCTGTTATTTTTGGTGATGGAGCTGGAGCAGTTGTCCTTCAAGCAAATAAAACTTCTTCTTCAGGAATTCTATCAACACATTTACACTCTGAAGGTGCTTATGCTGAAGAGCTTGCTGTAATAAGTCCATCTACAACTCACTGGATAGATAAAATAATAAAGGATGAGAAGGAAGACGGATCAAGTTATGCTCCGTATATGAATGGAAATTTTGTTTTTAAAAATGCTGTAGTTCGTTTTGAGCAAGTGATTATGGAGGCGTTGAATTATAACAAATTAAAAAAGGAAGATATATCGTTACTTATTCCTCATCAGGCAAATTTAAGAATTAGTCAATTCGTTCAAAAACGACTTGGATTATCAAATGATAAGGTATTTAATAATATAGAGAAATATGGAAATACAACTGCAGCTTCTGTACCAATTGCATTAAAAGAGGCAATATTAGAAGATAAATTAAAAAGTGGAGACATACTTTGTTTAGCTGCTTTTGGAAGTGGTTTTACATGGGCATCTGCACTTATAAAATGGTAAATATTTTAGAGAATATGATTAAAATTTCGAAAAGAATATTTTTTATATTTATTTTTTTATTTTCTTCAATTGGTTATTCTCAGACATTATTCATTCCTATTAGTGATCCTTATATTATTAGTATTTATAAAACAGGGGAAAAAAGTCAGGATGGAACATATATTTCTAAGGATTCTCTTGGAAATATTAGAATAAAAGGAAAATTTAATGGTATTAAAGCTATTGGTAAATGGTATGTATTTTTTGAAAGTGGTGAATTAAATTCTAATTATGCGTACAATGATGATGGGAATTTAGATGGTCTTTTTGTTGAGTATTATAATAATGGTCAGATAAAGTCTGCTGGATATTTTGAAAATAATGTTCAGAACAGTACTTGGAAGACATTTTATTCTGATGGAATAATAGAGACAGAAGGAGAACTTTTAGAGGGAAAAAGGTATAAGCAGTGGAATTACTATTTTCCAAGTGGAAAAATAAAGGAAGTATCAAATTATAATTTTAAGGGAGAATTAAGCGGAATATTAATATCATATGATGAGTTTGGTAAGAAGGTTTCAGAGGCTAACTATATTAATAATAAATTAAATGGTAGATATTTAGAGTTTTACTATAATGGAAGAATTGCACTTGAAGGATATTATAATAAGGGATTAAAAGATAGTATATGGGAAGAGTATAATATTTGGGGCTCATTATCTTTTAGAAAGAGTTATAAAGATGATTTAGAAAATTTAAAATGGGAGTATTACTATGAAAATGGCAATATTCAGAAAACAGAATCTTATGTATTAGGAATAAAAAATGGATTATTTAAAGAGTTTTATCCAAATAAAAGATTATCTAAACAATATTATTACAAAAATGATTTCTTAGATAGTGTATATTATGAATATTTACCAAATGGATCATTAAGTGTTGAGGGAGAATTTAATTTTGGATTAAAATCAGGTCTTTGGACAACTTTTAGAGAGGATGAAAATTTATATTCTATAGGTCATTATCTCAATGATTTACAGCATGGAGAATGGAAGTATTTTCATAAATTTGGAAACGTTTTATCAGAAGGTATATATGAGGGAGGGTTTAAGAATGGTCAGTGGATTTTATATGATGAATTCGGTAAACTTGATGAAATTGGAAATTATAAAAATGGATTAAAAGAAGGCCTTTGGGGTAGGTTTCATACTAATGGAAAACTTAAGCAGGAAGAAGAGTATAAAAATGGAAAATTATCTTATGTTTCTGATTATCATTCAGTAGAAGGAAAAATACTTTTTAAGGGATCTTTTATAAATGGGAATGGAGAAATTATTGATTACTTTGAAAATGGTTTAGTATTTTCAAAGGCTAATTATAAAAATGGATTTCTTAATGGTAACTGGTTGATGTATTATCCTAATGGTAGAGTGGCTGAGACAGGAAATTATATTTTAAATGAAAAAAAAGGTATTTGGATTAAGTATAATAAAAGGGGAATGAAAATTTCAAATGAAAAATATGATTAAAGATATTATTATAGCGATTGATGGACATTCAGGATGTGGTAAAAGTTCAACCGCAAAAGAATTAGCTAAACATTTTAAATACAAATACCTTGACTCAGGTGCTATGTATAGAGCTGTCACATTATTTTTTTTGAGAAATAAAGTTGATATAAACGATATCAATAAGGTAAGAGATTCTTTGGACAAAATTTTTATAGATTTTGTTATTAAATCTGGAATTCAAAAAATTTTTTTAAATGGAAAATGTGTTGAAGACCTTATAAGAAAGGAAAATATTTCAAAAAAAGTTAGTCTAGTTAGTGCTATACCTGAAGTAAGAAAGTTCTTAGTTAACATTCAAAAAAAAATGGGTCTTAATAAAAAAATAGTTGTAGAGGGAAGGGATATTACCACAGTAGTTTTTCCTAATGCAGAAATTAAAGTTTTTATGACTGCATCATTAGATGTTAGGGCAAGAAGGAGGTATGAGGAAATGAAAATATTAAATCCAGACATTACCCTTGATCAAGTTAGTGATAACCTTAAAGATAGAGATGAGAAAGATTCTAGTAGGGAGGATAGTCCATTGCTTAAGGTAGATGATGCGTATTATGTAGATACTAGTTCCTTAAAATTAGATGATCAAATAAAAAAAATAAAGACTTTAGTTTATGAAAAATTTGGTTAAAAAATTATAATTTAAAAATGAATACTAAAAACGGTTTTTAAGATTTATTTTTTGTTATTTTTGTCGCAAAATATACTTGACTTTATAATAAATAAATGTCTTTTAAAATTAATTTAAGTAAGGGTTTTGATATAAATCTAATTGGTGAAGCTGTTAAAACAATTACTACCATTAAACCTCCATCATCATTTGCTATTAAACCCACTGATTTTATTGGTATCACTAGACCAAAACTTCTTAAGAATGTTGGTGATGAGGTTAAGGCTGGAACGCCAATTCTTTTTGATAAATTAAGTGATCAAGTTATGTACTGTTCACCTGTAAGTGGTGAAATTATTGAAGTTGTTAGGGGATTAAAAAGAAGGATTGAGGAGATTAGGATTTTGCCAGATAAAAAAAATATATATGTAAAAAATAAAAAGTTTTCTTCTTTGGAAGTTGATCAACTTAGAAAAGAAGATATAATTAAAAGCCTTACTTCTTCTGGTATATGGCCTCATATTATTCAAAGACCATTTGGACTAGTAGCAGATCCAAATTCTAAGCCAAAAGCTATTCATGTATCTTTTTTTGATACTCATCCACTAGCACCATCTAGTGAAGTTTTATATAAAGATGATCTTGAATATATTAAATCGGCTCTTAGAATAATTAGTAAGTTAACTGATGGACAAATCCATTTAAATCATAACAAAGATTCTATTGAACATTTTAATATTGATGGTTATGAAAATAATGTATTTTCTGGTCCTCACCCATCTGGTAATGTTGGTGTACAAATTCATCATATTGATGCTGTAAATAAAGAAGATGTTGTTTGGTCAATGAGTCCTCAGGGATTAATTGAAATCGGAAAATTTTTTTTAGAAGGTATTTATGATGCTTCTAAAAAAATATGTCTTGTAGGATCTGAAGTTAAAAATACTCAATATTATTCTTGTATATCAGGGACTTCTGTTATGAATATTCTTGAAAATAATATTAATGAAGGAACT
>Ga0206679_10004866_pt1 | contig 9996 bp, 9 predicted proteins | sample M110012015metaG_FD_155464 | JGI IMG/M metagenome (GOLD analysis project Ga0206679, IMG submission 155464) | Ammonia-oxidizing marine archaeal communities from Monterey Bay, California, United States - M1 100m 12015 | ecosystem: Environmental > Aquatic > Marine > Intertidal zone | place: USA... | reverse complement strand
CGTCAATTCCCAGATCCATCATCCGCTGGGCATCTTTCACTTCATTAACGGTCCAGGCGTAGATGCCAAGCTTCAATTTTCGGAGGGTTTTCATTTTGCGGGGATTCAGCACTTTGTGATAGATACCTATTCCTGCTGGTTTAAAGGACAGGGATTTGAGCTCTCTTTTTATGGATCTTTTTTCGCTCAGGTATATCAGTCTCAGCTTTGGGTCTATTTTATGTAGCTCCTCGAGTATGTTTTTGTCAAAGCTCATGTACACCAAGCTCCCCAGGTTGTAGTCTTTGACCTCATTAAGAATGAGCTCAGCATATTCGGCAGGGTGGGGCTGAGATATTCCATATTCGGGCTTGTCAGATTTAATTTCAAAAAAGATGCGTTTGCTTTTCAGCTCTGGCACTTGCTCCACAAGCTCCTTGAGCAGTGGTTTTGTGGTTTTCATTTTTACCTGATCCGGAAAATTTTTGTGGAATTTCAAACCGCAGTCAAAAGCTTCGATCTCTTTCTGCGTCATGGTGTACATATTGTACTGCTTTTCGTCTATAATTTCGGTGCTTTTAGCATCCAGGCAGAAGTCTTTATGAAAGTAGGGCTCATGAGAAACGACCAGCTGTCCTTCTCCGTTAACGACCACATCCCATTCAATACCGTCAGAGCCCATCTCAATGGCCTTCTGAAAGCCTGCAATGGTGTTTTCGGGCATAGCCCCTCTACAGCCTCGATGGCCGATCACCATTATGGTATTTTGTGCAAGTAGTGACATCTGACTTAAAAATACGGAGATTAACAGTAAAGATTTCATAAGCTGTATGTGTTATGCATAAAAAAGGCCACTGCTGTGGCCTCTGAATTTTGTATAATGTTCATTAAATATGACCCATCATTCCTTTTTTAAGCTTGCCCTGTGCAGGCTTTTTGCCAAGCCAGATAGCAAATAATGCTTTTTTGAACGGCAGTCCTGGAACAATACCTTTAAGCTTGCCATTGATCAAAACAGCTGTACCCTTGTCTGGTTTGTAGATCATCAATATTTCGTCTTTTATCTTGAAGGGAGCAGAAAAGAAGCTTTTGAACTTTTTTATCTGAGCCGGTGCCGCTTTATAGGGTGCCGCATTTGCAAATCCTTCTCTTACCGATTCGTTGAATTTATCCCTTGTGACCTTACTTGAGATAATCACAATCTTGATGGCCTGGGCCCGATTGTCATTAATCACCATTTTTGAGTCCATAGAGGCATTCTTCAGGTAAAGTGCTGCCACATAAAGGTCCAGTGTGTATTTCTCCCGGAGTCCACACCCGTTAAAATAAAGGTCAGTACCTTTCAGACTTAGTTTTGGCGGAAATGTGACTTTAGCAATCGTTCTTCCTTTTTGTGCAATGGTCATGTGTGAAGCAAAGAACAGCATGACACATGTAATTAAGATAGCTTTCATGAATTTATTTTTTTTAAAATTAATAAACAAGTGTTTGAATTACAATGTGGTTTGCAATTATCGTGCTAAAATACAGATTCGCGCCGTGAATGTACCAATTGATTTGTTATATTTAACTTAAATTATAGGGTTATGGTAAAAATATTAGCAGTCTTATTGCTCTCTTTAGCTGGTTTTTATTTAGGGTACAAATTATACAAAGCGAATAAGGATCGAGATGAAGGAGTTTCATTGTATGCAACGATCACCTTGATTTGTGCTGTACTAGGGGGAATTATTCTGATTTCGTATTTGATGTTGAGAGAATCTGGATGGACAGACGACAGCAAGGCCATGATGCGTCTTATTATAGTCTCTGGGGTAGGGATATCATTTTTATTTTTAGGGATTAAGCTAATCATCAGAGGAAGAAGATCTAGTGATAAGCTCACACAGATTGCCGGGCTAACCTGGGTTCTGGTCACACTTTTCGCCTCTGGATACTGTTTGTCATATATTTCTAAAATGAACGATGGATGGACTCAGGAGAAGCGAGAAAAAGTGTTGTCGCGATGTAACCCCGAAAGATACAATTGCTTGTGTTATCTAAAGGAAAGCATGAAAATGTTTGATAATCCTGAGGATATGACGAATACACTGAAAGATGAAACGAAGAATAAAGCGAAAGTAGATAAGTTTAATGCAACACTGGATTCAGAGTGCCCCTGCGGAAGCAGTTCGGGTGGTGAAGAAGTGGATTTTTAAAATAGTAAAATGAAAAAACGTTTTATACACCTGTTTTCTTTTCTTGTAGTCCTTTCACTCGCTACAGCTTGTGGTGATCCAGCAGAAAACATGAATAATACGATAGCTGATTTTTCCGAAAAATGTGTAGAGGATTCTTATGATTGCGATTGTTGGAAGAAAAAGGTCAAGGCATATTTCAAGACAGACGAAGCGTACGTCAAGTACTGGGAAACACATAAAACCATGCCAAAAGAGCTCAATGAACAGTTAGGGGAATGCTCTAAAGACAAGGATTTCGACTTCTGATGTATTCTAGTGCTTAGCAGCTAAATACCTCTCTGCATCCAATGCTGCCATACATCCTGTTCCAGCTGCCGTTACGGCTTGTCGGTAGGTTTTATCCGCTGCATCTCCCGCAACGAAGACTCCTTTTACATTGGTTAGGCTTGATCCTGGTTTTTCATATTCGATATACCCCGTTTCATCCAGATTCAGATACTCTTTGAAGATATCCGTATTGGGTTTGTGCCCAATAGCTACAAAAAATCCGGTACAGGGAATTTCGATTTCCTCATTGGTCTTATTATTAATGGCCTTTACTCCTGTAACAAGCTGACCATCTCCCAGTACTTCTTTAGTCTCCGTATTGTATAGGATTTCAATATTCTCTGTGTCTCGAACTCTCTGAGCCATAATTTTGGATGCCCGGAATTCGTCACGTCGAACCAGCATGGTAACTTTTGTGCATAGCTTGGCGAGGTAGTGGGCTTCTTCGCAGGCAGAATCTCCCGCACCAACAATGACTGTTTCATGACCCCTGTAAAAGAAACCGTCGCAAACAGCACATGCCGAAACGCCGCCTCCAAGCTGTAAATATTTTTGTTCGCTTTCCAGTCCTAAGTATTTGGCTGATGCTCCCGTCGAAATGATTACGGTATCTGCATGAATTTCTTTACCATCATCAGCCCAGCATTTGTGCACCTCACCTGTAAAATCCACTTTATCGATAAAGCCAGGGCGTACATCAGTGTCAAAGCGTTGTGCCTGATCCTTGAATTCTATCATCATTTCTGGACCGGTAACCCCATCTCTGTATCCGGGATAATTTTCTACCTCATTGGTAGTTGTCAGCTGACCCCCGGGCTGAAGCCCTTCGTATAATACTGGTTTCATATCTGCCCTTGCAGCATAAATGGCTGCAGTATAACCTGCAGGTCCTGAACCGATAATAAGACATTGAATACGTTCGATATCACTCATGAGAATATTTTTTACAAAAATAATCGAATGTATAGAATAGCGGTAAGATTAAATGAAAATTGGCGTCTATTTTTTCATTGCCTTGAAGCAGCCAATTCTTCCCTTTGTAGCAGAGGCATATACTTTGTTTTTGTATACCACTACGGATAAGAACTTGTCTTTTGACAGGGACTTCCAGTTCATTCCACCATCTGTCGAATAATCCAGTCCGTTCGTGCCACAGCAATAATATACACCTTTGTATTCTACAACACAGGACCTGTATCCCATAGGAGAAGTGAGCGGTTCTTTCCATGTTTTACCACCATCTTTGGTAATAAAGCAATTTCTGAATGTCGCATCAGGTGTTTTGTAGTTGCCTCCAACAACAACACCCTGTAGGTCATCCATCATAGCTATGGAGTATGCTCCAGAGCTTTCGGATTCATCAAAAGGAAGCGTGGATTCGAACCAGCTTTCTCCCATGTCTTTAGTGCTAAAGAAACGAGATGCTTTACCTCCTGTGACAAAATAAAAGATGCCGTTCTTGTAAATGACATTTGATCCACTGGCAGCAAAGCCGAATTCACCAGCTTTGGCCTTAACCGTTTTTTTTGATGGAAGCCAGGTCATTCCGCCGGTCTTTGTAAAATAAATAATAAACGTATCCGCAACAGGGTCCCCCATGATCATTCCTTTCTGGGCGTATAATGCCATCCCGTCAAAAAAGTGATGGTCAAAATCAACTTCATAGTTAAAAATTTGATTATTAAGTTTGTATATAAGCTTACTTGAATTTTTACTTTGCATAGATACAAGTCTTTTTCCATTCACATCAATGTCTCTTAATTCCTCCAGTGCTTTACCCATATTTAGACAGGAGCTTCTATCTTTAGAAATATTATATTCATAGATGAGTCCTGTATTTGCAGATAAATAGATCTTACCTTTGGATGCCGTAATTCCTCTGGAATGCGTATTCGCATCGGCATATTGAATCCATTGCCCGTAAGCAAGTACACTATATCCCGCGAAAACGAGTGTTAAAATTATTTTCATGTTCATTTTTCAGCGTTTTGATGTCTTCTGGTACTGTTTTTTTCCATCGTTTATGTGACCAAATCCATTGTGAGGGATTCTTTAAAATGTCCTTCTCTAGGAAATTTACATATTTTTCTGTGATTTCACCGTATTTCATTTCTTTTGGTTTGTCGGAAATAGTCTTAAATTCCAGCTCATAATACCCTCTTTTAACCTTGTGTACTGTATAATATATGACTGGAAGGTCATATGTATTCGCTATAATTTCTGTTCCAAAAATAAATCCGGTGGGTTGATTCAAAAAAGTGGTCCAGTAGCTCTTTATAGGGTCTCCCGGAGACTGATCAGCTAAAATCAAAAGGGCAAAGGTCTTATTCTTTAATCCTTCAATATGTGCCTTATAATTTCCGGAGTGCACCACCATCATTCCAAATCTTTCGCGCTGGGCATTGATTCTATTGTCCAGACTCTTTTGTGATATGGGCATGCCAATACCTATGGCCTGATGGCTTAGGAGCTCATTTTGGATTGTAATCAGCCATTCCCAGTTGTTGAAATGCCCAGAGCTGAGAATAACGCTTTTGTTTTCTTTATAATACTGCTCTACCAGCTCCGGATTCCGAATCCTGAATCGTTTCAGCAGCTGTTTTTTTGAGATGCTTAAATTCTTAATTCCTTCGACAATTATATCTGAAAAATGCTTGTAAAACGCTTTGGCCAGTGCCTCATTTTCTTTTATAGACTGCTCGGGAAAGCTGTTTTGAATATTGCGAAATACCACAGCTTTTCTGTAGGCAATGATTCTATACAGGATAAAATAGATGATTCGGCTCAGGCCGTATAAGACGGGTAGAGGAAGTAGAGAAAGGGGATACAAAAACAGGTAATAAAAAATTCGACCCATCATTTTTTGTATTTATTTTTCCAGAGATCATTTTGATTTTCTTCAATCTCTTTTTCTTTGACGTTTGATCCTGCCTCAAAAAAAGAAACACCGGAAATTTCTTCAGGCAGAAACTCCTGCTCGGCAAAATTTTCAAAGAAATCGTGGCTGTATTTGTAGTTTTCACCGTATCCAAGCTCCTTCATTAGTGAGGAAGATGCATTTCTTAGAGCCAGGGGCACATTTAAATTTCCTGTTTTGCGCACGAGGTCCTGAGCCTGATTAATGGCTTTGTAAGCGGAATTTCCTTTAGGAGAATTGGCCAGGTATACGGTACACTGCGCTAAAATGATACGCGATTCGGGCCAGCCCACTCTTTCAACAGCCTGAAAGGTGTTATTTGCCATGAGCAGTGCATTGGGATTGGCAAGCCCAATATCTTCAGAGGCTGAAATGAGGAGTCTTCGCGCAATAAACTTGGGGTCTTCTCCGCCTTCAACCATCCTGGCAAGCCAGTAAATAGCCGCATTCACGTCACTTCCCCTTATGGATTTTATAAAGGCGGAAATAATATCGTAATGCTGGTCTCCGTCCTTATCATAACGGGCAAGAGACTGCTGGGCATTCTCTTTTACGAGCTCATTGGTAATTACAATTTTCTTATGATTTGAAAATGTACTGACAATAATTTCAAATACATTCAATATTTTTCGAGCATCTCCACCAGAAATAGCAAGCAGTGTTTCAAATTCCTTAAGCTCAATTTTTTTCTTGGACAGCACCGGGTCGATTTGTATAGCTCTTTCCAGCAGCTTACATAAGTCTTCCTTCGTGTGGTCCTTTAAAGTGTAAACGTGGCATCTTGATAATAGGGGAGAGATGACCTCAAACGAAGGGTTTTCTGTAGTAGCACCAATAAGGGTGACAATACCTTTTTCCACAGCGCCCAAAAGAGAATCCTGTTGTGATTTGGAAAAACGATGGATTTCATCAATAAAAAGAATAGTACCGCTTTCCTGAAACATACCGGCATTTTGCACTTTGGCAATAACCTCTCGAACGTCTTTTACTCCGGATGACACAGCAGATAAGGTATGAATGGGTTTTTGTAGCTTCTCTGCAATCAAAAAAGCCAGGGTCGTTTTCCCTACACCTGGAGGGCCCCAGAAGATCATAGAAGGGATTACTCCGGCATTCATCGCTCTGCTGAGTGGAGCATCTTTGGAAAGCAAATGCTGTTGCCCTATATAATCCTCCAGATTCTTTGGACGCATTCTTTCGGCAAGAGGAGCACTAATATTCATTAAACAAATTTACTCAAAGATATTTTCCCTTTGATAAATATATGCTCAATTCACATATCCTGACTATTTTTGCCCCTATGTTGAATGGAAAAAATATTGCAATTGTATTGCCGGCTTATAATGCGGCTGAAACACTGGAGCAAACCTATAATGAAATTCCTTTTGATATCGTTGATTCAGTTATTCTGGTGGATGATGCCAGTAAGGACAATACTTCGGACAAAGCAAAGGAGCTTGGAATTGAGCATGTGATTCGCCATGAAAGCAATAAAGGATATGGTGGAAATCAAAAGTCCTGCTACAAAAAAGCACTGGAGCTGAATGCAGATATTATTATAATGCTACATCCCGATTATCAGTATACGCCTAAGCTTGTACATGCTATGTCCAGTGTAATTGCCTTCGATGTGTATTCCGTTGTTCTTGGTTCTCGTATCCTTGGAAAGGGAGCATTGAAAGGAGGGATGCCTATGTACAAATACATTGCAAATCGCTTTTTAACCCTGTTTCAAAATATCTGGATGGGGCAGAAGCTATCCGAATATCATACAGGGTACCGTGCTTTTTCTAAAGAAGTATTTGATGAAATAAACATTGAAAATAATTCAGATGATTTTATTTTTGACAATCAGATGCTTGCCCAGCTTTGCTTTAAGGGATATGAAATAGGAGAGGTCACCTGCCCAACAAAATATTTTGATGATGCTTCGTCTATTAATTTTGGACGTTCAGTGACCTATGGGATGGGGGTGCTTAAAACTTCGATGCTGTATCGATTGGCCAAATGGAAAATCTACACATCAAAAATCTTTAAATAAATATGTCAGAAGATAAGAAAATCATTTTCTCCATGGTTGGCGTGACTAAGGCTACACCACAGGGGAAGCAAATTATTAAGAATATTCACCTGTCTTTTTTCTACGGAGCCAAGATTGGAATCATTGGACTCAATGGTTCAGGTAAATCTACGGTAATGAAAATTATCGCGGGACTGGATCAGTCTTATCAGGGAGAGGTTGTCTTTTCTCCAGGGTATACGGTGGGATATCTTCCACAGGAACCAGACCTGGACCTCAATAAAACTGTAAAGGAGATTGTGATGGAAGGCGTGCAGGAAACCGCCGATGTTTTGAAGGAATATGAGGAGATTAATAACTCTTTTATGGATGAAGAGGTGCTGAATAATCCCGACAAAATGGAAAAGCTCATTGCCAGACAGGGTGAAGTGTCGGATAAGATAGATGCTCTTGATGCCTGGGAGCTGGATAATAAGCTTGATCGGGCAATGGATGCCTTGAGATGTCCACCGGATGACCAGAAGATAGAAACGCTTTCTGGAGGTGAAAAAAGACGGGTTGCATTATGTCGCTTGTTGCTTAAAAATCCGGATGTACTTCTTTTGGATGAGCCTACAAATCACCTTGATGCCGAATCCATTGACTGGCTGGAGCAGCATTTACAGCAATACCAAGGAACCGTGATTGCGGTAACTCACGACAGGTATTTTCTGGACAATGTGGCTGGCTGGATCTTAGAGCTCGATAGAGGAGAGGGTATTCCCTGGAAAGGGAATTATACCTCCTGGCTTGAACAAAAGGGAAAAAGACTGAAGGAAGAAGAAAAGCAGGAGTCTAAACGCCAAAAGGTACTGGCTCGTGAGCTGGAGTGGGTACGAATGAACCCTAAGGCAAGACAGGCGAAAAACAAAGCCAGATTACAGAATTACGATAAAATGCTCGCAGAAGATTCCAAGCAGAAAGAGGCTACACTGGAAATCCCCATTCCGAATGGACCGAGACTGGGAACTAATGTCATTGACGCCAATTCTGTAGCCAAATCATTTGGAGAAAAGCTGTTATACGATGACCTGAATTTTAAATTACCCCCAGCAGGAATTGTGGGAATTATTGGCCCCAATGGAGCAGGGAAGACCACGATTTTCAAAATGATCATGGATGAATTGAATCCGGATGGAGGTAGCTTTGATGTCGGAGAAACCGTAAAAATAGGCTATGTGGACCAAACCCATAAGGATATTCATCCTGATAAAAGCGTATATGATGTGGTGTCTAACGGATTGGAATATGTAGAGGTCGGCAAGCAGAAGATCAATTCGCGTGCTTATTTATCCAAGTTCAATTTTGCAGGATCAGATCAGAATAAAAAAGTGGGTGTACTGTCAGGAGGAGAGAGAAATAGATTGCATCTCGCTATGACATTAAAAACAGAAGCCAACGTGCTGCTTCTGGATGAGCCGACGAACGATATTGATGTAAATACGCTAAGGGCCTTAGAGGAAGGTATTCAGAATTTTGCGGGTTGTGCTGTGGTTATTTCTCACGATAGGTGGTTCTTAGACCGGATCTGCACACATATTCTGGCATTTGAAGGAGATTCTCAGGTTTACTGGTTTGAGGGTTCCTATTCGGATTATGAGGAAAACAGAAAGAAGCGCCTTGGAGATTCAGGTCCAAAAAGGATTAAATACCGAAAAATCGTATAAACTAATCACAGATACGCCCTTTATGCGTTCCGTTTTTGAAATGGGCGTCTAAAGCATCTAATTCCTTTACAAGCTCTTCACTGGGTTGAATGTGCTGAAGCTCTCTTAAATTTGGCTGTCCGGCATCTACCCATGCAGTATACCACATAGAACCAATGGCGATAATGGATTTTTTCATTCGTCTTTCTACCATCCCGTTCATTTTTTGGTGATACAACTCACAAAATTCTTTGGAGTACACTTTTACCGTAACATTTCCCCGGGTTTCGTAGCTGTATTTTCGATCTGAAGGAATTTCCTTCGTTGTTTCAATTTCCATATAAAATACAGAGTCAAGAGCCATATGAGATTCTTTGACGGTATTCCAGGCAAAACCGAGCACATCCTTGACATAAGTTGCTTTACCCACAAAATAATCATAGCTGTCTGCATTTACTTCGACAAGTCTGCTTTCCCATAAAGCATGAATTCCTACCTGATTGGTCATATATCCATTATAGTTTTCGGTAGTGTGCAAAGGAACGTGGGCATCCGAAATATAATGACCGATGTCGGCAGAATATTTTAAAATCAAATCCAGATTTTTACGCTCAAAGGCTTTCTGCAACTTGTATTTTACACGCTGAATGTGCCAAGGAACAATTCCATATTCCATCAAGGTGTCTTCTGAGAATTTCGCTACTGCGTCTTTCCATTTTTTTGGCATCACCTTATAAGGATCCTCTCCTTTGTGATAAAAATGATCAAGATCGATATAATGACAGGGCGCTTCACCATCCATCGCATATCTTCTCTTATCCGGGTCTACAGCATGCTCAGTGATGTATTCGATATGCTCTTTATAAAATCCAAACATCTTGCTAGGTA
>Ga0206679_10004865_pt1 | contig 9998 bp, 9 predicted proteins | sample M110012015metaG_FD_155464 | JGI IMG/M metagenome (GOLD analysis project Ga0206679, IMG submission 155464) | Ammonia-oxidizing marine archaeal communities from Monterey Bay, California, United States - M1 100m 12015 | ecosystem: Environmental > Aquatic > Marine > Intertidal zone | place: USA... | reverse complement strand
ACTTTGGACCTGCTAATATTTTTGGTGGCCTTCGATACGGCATGTCAATAAGTAGGTAAGAAGCTTGATTGAGGTCAAGCCATCTTATCACCGTATCAAAGTAATGAAGCCAAACTTGAGAAAAGTGTTCATCTACTTCACGACATGTCGAACACCTTCAAGGTCGCTACCAGTCAACAAAAGGCGGCCCTAATAAGAGCCATTTTCCCAGAATCGGTGGTTTTCGACGGAATCAAATGTCGAACACCTAGATTGAACTCCGTTCTAGAGCTACTTCTCAATGTTGACAGGGGTTTCGGAGAAAATAAAAAGGGGAGAACTCTTGAAAATTTAGAGTTCTCCCCTTTGGTGGAGCCGGGGAGAGTCGAACTCCCGTCCAAACAAGCAACATATTAGCTTTCTACATGTTTATTCCGTCATTAATTTTCGATTGGGTGCAGGCGACGAACAGCCAACATTCCAACTTATCCCGTTAATTTCGATTGGACGTCCGGGCGGCGTCCTCTCTAGATCTATTTTACGATACCTCTACTCGACTGGCATAAATCAAGCCGTGTCGCGAGGTAGCTCGTCCCTACACTCTAAGCATAGGAATTAAGGAATCTATCTAAGACAGATTACGCTGCGAGCGCGTATGAATTGTTGCCATTTAAAAGGCTGCATCATTCTGTTTAACGAGCGTGCGATACCAATGCTCGACATGCTTACCAATCTGTTTGTCTTGCTGTCAAATCCAGATCGGCCCCAGTGATAGCTTCAGTCTTTCAGCCAAAAGCCATAGGCTGAAAGACTGAAGCTCTCGTTTTCAATGAATAGAAGACAAAGATACGACGCAATAATCCGTGAAAGGCTGCCAATTTTTGCAAGAATTTATTCCTGCAACTGTTCGACCATTGAAAGAATCTTGACAATATCAGTCTTCTGCATCCTGGAAATTTGCGTTAGATGGTGAAAGACTGCTATTTTCGCGGCTGGTGTTTAGCTGTACCAACGACCTGTTATGAAACTTAAAATCAACGTGAAGATTTTCTTCTTCGCATTTACCACTTTGCTCATTTCCCTCACAGGATTTTCCCAAAATGACGGCCATCGAGGTTGTGGAATGGACTCGATCCAAACCCATCTCATGGGTATCCCTAGCTACGAAGAAGCTTGGAGGAATCGCGTCGATTGGGTCGAGGATCACATAGAAGAATACGATGTCTCTTCAAGAGGCGACTGCGACAATCCACTCCTAATACCTGTTGCCGCCCATTTTCAAAACACCGGAATACCTCTCGACTGTGCTATTGAAATGGCTCTAAGTCAGGTAGAGACACTCAATCAGGATTTTGGCGCAACCAACCCAGACATCGGAACTTGGGAAGCGCTTCAACCTGGTCTTTGGCCTGCGATTAACAACGCTGAATCGTGTATTTGCTTTTGTCTCGCAACCCTCAACCATCCTGATGGATTCGGTTTAAACGAAGGCGATTATGCAGTGACTATAGATCAAACGGATGGCGATGATGATCCTGCTTGGGGTGGATACCTCAACTTTTGGGTGCGTACAATCGGAGGCGGAACACTTGGATATTCACCGCTGGGCGGAACTGGAAATGGTGATGGGGTAACTGTTGACCCCGCATACTTCGGCTCAACATCTTGTGGTGGAAATAGCGTAAATGCACCTTTTGATCTTGGCCGTACCATGAGTCATGAGGTTGGCCATTACTTTCTCTTGGATCACCCATGGGGTGGCGGAGGATGCGGTAGCACAGATGACGTTGCTGACACTCCGGTTACTGACAATGCTCAATTTGGATGCCCCAATAATGAAATCATCAACTGTGACGACCCAATTCTCTGGCCTTCATATATGGAGTACTGTGATGACGCCTGCCTTTTCATGTTCTCAGCAGGTCAAGTGGAACGCATGGAAACGTATGTAGATGGGAACCTTCAAAACCTTCTTACAAATTCAGTCACCGCTTGTGAGGAGGCCGTCTGTATTGACTTTAGCGTGGAAGCAACAGTCACAGATGAGAGTTGTGATGGGAATGATGGCTCTATAAACTTCACCGCTACAAATGGTCTCGAACCCTACAACTACTCTTTGAATGGAGGTATGAACTTCAGCCCAAACCCAACGTTCATGGGCCTCTCTGAGAACACATTTGACCTATTTGTTACCGACTCCAATGGGTGTGAATTCATGGAAACAGTTGAAATTGAGCGGGATGGCCCTGAGATCTCTGTACTCAGTGTGGAACACGAATACTGCAGCGATGGAACTGGGGCAATTCAACTGTCAGTTCTAGGAAATTCAGATTTCCAATATTCTTTGGTTGAACAAGGCCTTCTTCAAGATACTCCCACCTTTCAAGGTCTATCAGGTGGCTTCTATACAATTCAAGTCTTTAACGATACTGGATGCAGTGGAGAAGTAAACGTGAATATTGAGAATCAAAGTGATCTGGATGCCGTTGCCGATATCACTCCGGTCAACTGCACATGGTTTGACAATGGAAAGATCGCCATCACGATTATCGGTGGCCAAGAGCCATTTACCTACACCTTGAATGAAGAAGAAGAATCTACCACAGGGCTGTTTGAACAGCTTTCTGTCGGGACACATGAGGTTTATATGACGGATGATGACGGCTGCACACTAAATATGAATTTTGATATCTATAACTCGTTTGCTGAACTGGCTGACGATTGTCCATGTCAGGTGTTTATACCTAACTCAATATCCCCGGATGGCGATGGAGATAACGAGAGACTCGACGTGGTGCCTTCCTGTCCCATTATCGGCTATCATCTACAAATTTTCAACCGCTGGGGCACAATGGTCTTTGAAACTAATGACCTTGATCATCAATGGAATGGTGGTCACAACGGCTACTTCGTAGATATCGGAGTCTATTCTTACCGAATGACCTTCAAGTGGGGTAATGAATACAGCTCGTCAATTGACTATGAAACAAAGATGGGTAGTGTGACAGTGATTCGGTAATAGCTTTTTTGACATCTTCCTTCGGGAAATTTTTATCATGCCGAAAGCAACCTGAAACAGTGTTGAAGTACTAGACTGATCCGCTATTCCACAATTAGTGGCGAAGAATCCAATCCGTTTTCTGAGCTAATTCTCAAAGTGTATTGTCCTGGCGCCAAGTCTTCTTTCGACAAGGTGAATGACTGATTTCCAATTTTACCTGATCGAACGAGCTTGCCGTTTGAACTGTAGACTTCGTAGAACTTTATCCTAGATTCTCCTTGAATCAATGACGAAGTAGTCATTGGGTTCGGGGAAATTGAAAACGTCTTTTTTACTTCTTCGCCCAGACCAAGAGAAACAACATCGATGTCACCTACCTGAACTTTATAAACACCATTGACTTCGCGAATGGCTCCAAATATGTCGTACACGTCTCCAGGAAAAGGATCTGCTTCATCATCAACCCCTATGCAGGTCACCTCGTCATTTCCGTCCGTCACGATCCATTCTGAATAAACATCTGCAGGTGTTACTACTTCGAATCCAATTAAACGCACTCGTGTTCCTTCTAGCGCTTCATTTTGAGTCTCAGCGGCAGTAGTTTGGGTGCCTAATGGCGTAGCCAACCAAAACTCCGTTTGTTCGACTAAGCTGGCTTCCATAATCTGAGTATTCCCTTCGATCTCGAAGACAGTTCCAGAAATCGTTAGTTCATCACCAACTTCCGGCTGTCGCTCCTCATTCCACCACGGTGGATTTGGAGGAACCAAGAGATCATCCTGATGCACGAAAATTCCATTCCACTCTCCAAATTCATCTTGCATGAACCAATAATCACCAAAATACTCAGTCACTGTCGCGTTGAAAGTAACGACGTCACCTTCAAGAGGACTGACATCAGCTTCCCCTTGAATATCAATCAAAGTTTGTGACCATGAAATAGCTGTATACAGCACAGCTGTGCATAGAAGAATAATCTTTTTCATAAACGGAATTTGAGACAAGATAGAGGGAAAATTCTAACGAAGAATATAGACTGTTCCTGTCTCATTGAACTGATTCCAACCGTCAAGCAACTCTACTTCATAGGTTAATTGCCAGACGTAAATATCAGAAACTACGAAGTGAGTATTTTCAGGACCCGCGCCATTCCAACCTTGCCCTTGAGTATAGCTCTCGAAAATAAGATGGCCCCAGCGGTTGTATATAGCAAAGCGGTATTGAAGAACATCACACTCCACTATTGGCACGAATACTTCATTCCTTCCGTCTTGATCGGGTGAGAAGGCATTGGGCACATAAGTAGGGCAATCACAAAAGGCATCAAACACTTCAATATGGGCGGTATCCGTTCCACAAACATTCTCACCGACGACGTAATAGTCTCCCGCAAGCGTCAGCTCAACTGTTGGGCCTTGTTCGCCATGGCTCCAGGTGAAATCCAGCGAATCTGACGCTATCACATCAACCTCTACAAATGAATCTTCGCATATAGCAGCGAAAGGTTGTAAGTCTACTTCCGGAGAAAACAACAACATTGTTTCAAGGGTAGTTCCAGACTGACATCCGGTCAAGGTATCAAGCGCCGTAAGAGACCAAATAGCCTCCCCAAAAACTGCCACGCTGTCTTCCACAACATCACCTAGCCAATAGTATTCAAAAGGTTCTGCCGGGAGTTCAAGATATAGGGTCGAATCCTCGCAAATCCAAAGACTTTCGATCCAGTCAATAACCGGGGTCGGGTATAATATAACTTCAGTGGAATCAGTTGTTTCACAGCCGTTGGACTCTAAAATCAACACGTATGTACCTGATTCTGAAACACTAATACTCTGCGTATCCGCTCCCATTTCCCAAGTCCACGTATCGGCGATTGCAGCGGTAATCTGTTCTGGAGAATTTTCACACCCCTCAACAAGCTCTGGCAGATTTGCTTCTGGATAAGGGGAAAAAGTAATTGCTGTCGAGTAGGAATTAAAGCAACCCTCGACCGATACAAGTTCGACCTCTAAAATTTGGCCATCCAAAATTTCCACAAAAGCCTCACTGTCTCCATTCGACCAACTATAGACCTCAGCATTGGCACTTGAAGCGTCAATTGTTATTGATGTTCCTTCACAAGCCATATGCGTTTCTTCCCATCCGACAATCTCTGGCAGTGGCCAAAACCCTATGTCAATACTCTCGGTTACTTCGCATTCCCCTGTACTTCCGGTGACCGTATACACACCTTCGTTTTGAACATCAATTGTCGTACCCGATTCATTAGTAGACCAATCGTATTCATCAGCGTTTCCAGTAGCTTCAATCGTAATCGTCTCGCCTGCACAAGCCCACATTTCCTCTTCTAGTGAAAGTTCTACTTCCACCACTTCAACCCAAGTTTCAAGTGAGGTTTCTTCACCGCAGATATCGGTATAGGTAACTGTGAAATTCATCGATTCATCCGGAGAAACAATCACCACTGGTGTAGTCGGATCGATCACTTCTAGGGCTGGTTCCCATGAATATGTCCCCGCAGATCCACCCACAACGCCGAGCTCAAGATCATCCCCTAAGCACATTTGATACTCGGGTTCTAGCCCGAGAGCAAACTCAGAAATACAAACGGTTTGTTCATTAGAAGCTCCTCCCGTCGCACCTGTGAAACCCCACCAAACTTCAGACGAGCCGGTAAATATCTCTCCTTGCAGGTCAATAGTTTCGCTCAATCGAAGTTCGCAATCAAAGTACACCTCTGCTTTCATTTCGACTGGATCCCATATGAATTGAAACGTGTGAACTCCACCGTCTTCGATATTGGCACTAGTTGCACTAGCCTGAACAACAGGGCTAAGGGTTGATCCTGCGTTGTGATTCGTTGAGCCATTCTTGAACATGGCCATATGATCTTCAAAAGGGTCCCCAAAGTCTATATTTTGCCAAGTATCCAGCTCAACTCCAAATGACGGTGCAAACCCTTCAAAACCCATACCTCCCCCATCAAATCCCAAGGCGTTGATTCCCACCTGTTGAAAGACGAAAACCATTCCATCCGCACCCGCATCATTGTCACCAAAAGTCATGGTAAGTGAGATATCGATAGGATCGTTTAAGTCAATCGACTCATTGAACCATACCGCCCCTAGCTCCCAAAGTACATCTGACGTCACCACGTAACAGCCCGGGGCAGCCTCGTACGAATCTCCTACGGGATTGCTTTGCCCTAAAGAGACGATAGAGATCATCATTAGGAGCAATTGAAAGATATGTTTCAGGCCATTCAAATAAGAGGTGCAAATGTACTTATGCAAATGTACTTAATTAGAGTGTGTACTTTGTACACACTTCTACTACAACTGATATGTTATTTTCGCGGCACGAATTAATCGATAGCGATGAAGATAGGTGTACTTAGAGAAACGAAAAACCCGCCAGATAAACGTGTGCCGCTTTCTCCAAAACAATGTGCTCAGGTTCAAGATCAATATCCCGATGTTGAATTGGTGGTTCAGCCGTCTCCAATTCGCAAATTTCAAGACTCAGAATACATAGCATGTGGAGTAAAATTACAGGAGGATCTTGGTGATTGTGATATTCTTATCGGCGTAAAAGAGGTTAAAATCGACACTCTACTAGAGGGAAAAACATATTTATTCTTTAGCCATACATTTAAACTACAACCCTACAATGCCGAACTCCTTAGAGCATTGTTGGACCGCAAAATTCGCCTAATCGACTACGAAGTCATTAAAGCTCCTTCGGGGCGAAGGCTGATTGGATTTGGCCGATACGCGGGAGTTGTTGGTTGCTATAATGGTTTTAGAACGTTTGGACTCAAGCACAACTTGTACGAACTGAAACCTGCTCACCTTTGTGAAGATCGCGAAGAAATGGAAGGAGAATTGCCCAAAGTAAAGCTACCTCAAGACTCCAAATTCGTTCTCACTGGATTTGGACGAGTGGGTCACGGTGCCCGCGAGATTATGTCTCTCCTACCCATTAAAGAAGTCGAACCAGAAGCTTTTCTAGCTGGGGAATTTAGCGAACCCGTTTTCGTTCATCTCGACAGCCAGCAATACAATGCTCGAAAGAATGACGGAGGTTTTGATCGAAAAGAATTTTACGCTGACGGAACGGGATACGAATCCAAATTTCCGCAGTATTGTCACAAAGCAGATATGTATATCGCCTGTCATTATTGGGCAGATGGTTCTCCATTCCTCTTCACCCGAGAAGACATGAAGGACGCTAGATGGAAGACTTCGGTTGTCGCAGATGTTAGTTGTGATATTGATGGTCCAGTTGCTGCTACAATAAAACCTTCGACCATCGCCAATCCTATCTACGGCTACGATCGCTTTGGCGAAAAAGAATGCGACTATGATCAAGAAGGATCAATCGCAGTTATGGCGGTAGACAATCTCCCGTGCGAGCTTCCGAAAGATGCAAGTGCTGATTTTGGCAATGAGCTTATAGAACACGTGCTACCGCATTTGTTAGGCGACGATTCAGAACGAATCATTGAAAAAGCTAGCGAAACGGACTTAGAAGGTAATTTGATGCCTGACTTCGCCTATTTGGAGGATTATGCTTCCAAGGGATAATCTACTGCGCTTGAAAACGATAGATGATAATTCCTTCCTGCTTTTTGGGATGAGAAAATGAGCTATCGAATACCCACTTTTTAGAAGATTCCAAGGCTTCGGAAATGAGGCACTCGTTTAATGTTGTTGATTGTGAAGGATTCACATCTGCGGATATAACTGTGCCCATTTGGTTTACGGTTACGTTGACCGTAATCGTCCCCCTTCCTTCGCATTTGTACACAGGAACATTCTTGACCATGTGCTTGCGAACAGGAGTATTTAGATCGTATTCAACCATCACTGGCCCTGAAAATGACTTACCAGCATACTCATACATCTCTCGGTCTTTATCTTTCGGAATGTCAGCCGTGAAGTCTTGGCTTTCGTCGCGATTAGCGGCTGCTTCTTCAAAAAACTGGCGTTCCAAGTCCTTCAGATCTTGATAAGTATCATCGGCGATTTGCTGCTGACCAGAGTAGCTAACTCGAGTATCGGTCATCTCAGAATTGACATTTTTGATCTCATTGGCCGCCTCTTCTCCCGGCTCAGATAACAACTCAGGATTAACGAGATCAACTATTTCGAAAATGTCCATCTCGACCCCTTGTTCTATCGGTTCGTCAAACTCCAAACCTCCCATCCACATCATAGGTGCGAAGTACAGGGCCGACAAAACGACAACATGCGCCGAAAGCGATACTATGATAGCGATATAGATGTTTTTTGAAGATCCCATTATCAGCGAAGAGCAAAAACCCGGCCTAGTTCATGTTCTTGATCGAGCCCGAACCGTTGTTGATTTGCTCAATTTCTTTAGGGTTTCCAATGTAGTTAACGTCCCCGCTGCCATCATTGGTTACTTCAAGGCTCTCTTTTACGTGTATATTAACATCTCCAGAGCCGTCATTCTCAACTTCAACGATTTTAGCCGAAAGATCAAACGCCTCTACATCACCAGAGCCATCTGCATCGATATCCAGTTCTTCTACTCCACCTTCAAGGCGAACATCTCCAGAGCCATCATGAGTAAGCTCCAACTCCTCGCCTCTTAGATTTAAATCAATATCCCCAGATCCGTCGTGATCGATGACTAAATCCTCAAATCTCAATGTGTTTTTACTGGAAATATCGCCAGAACCGTCGCTGGCAATTCGAATAAGACCGTTGGTATTAACATGGACTTCCAATTTACCCGTACTTATGATTGACTCCGCAACAGTGATGGTTAAAACACCATTCTCAACATTCGTTTGTATATACGGCAGCAGGTTTTCCTGAGCTACAACCTCTAGATTATTGTTGTCTTTGATCAGATTCTGGCGAATGTGTACATCAGCACTGCAATCCAACACCAATTCATCAAAATCGCTCATAGCGCGTTTTTCGGAAATAGCATCACCAGTCCCTTCAATTCCATTGAAACAAGAAGTCAACATAGAGAGAGAGAGAATCGTGACTGTCAATACTCTTGTCATGATGATTGTTTTGCGTAAAAGTAGGAATCTAGTTGAGAGTGGGGTTAGGAGTGGGTACGCGTGCTGGACAGATGGGAATTTTGGAACGCCTCGATTATTCCTGCTCCGAGATTTTACTGCCTTTGTTGTTTTACAGCCTTTCAAGCAAGGAAAAATCAGTTACCGATTAACACTTTTTCCAAAACATTGGCCCAAGGTTTGCCGTACAGGTGACGAAACTTGGTTGATTGTCCTTATATTTAACGGTTCTAAAGAAATCGACACAACCATATAAAAAAACAGACGATGAAAAAGATTTTGATGACACTTTGTTTGGTAGCCCTAGTTGGCGCCGTGTCATTCGCACAAGATTCAGACAACGCAAAAGCTGAAAAAGCGAATACAGAAAAAGTAGAAAAAGCTGAAAAAACCGAATGCACAGCAGCTGAAAAAGCTAAGTGTGAGAAAGAAGGAAAGTCATGCGCTAAGAGCTGCTCTGACAAAAAGCCAAAGAGCTGTGCTAAGTCATGTTGTAGCGACAAGTCAAAAGCTTCAGCTAAGGCTGGTGAGAGTAAGACTACTACCGCTTCAAAAGAGGCCAAAGAGGCAAAATCTCCTAAGGGAAAGACAGTTGCTGTAGCGGACAAGAAATCTGCTCGTCAAAGTGCCAAGTCTAACGCTGGTGCTTTCACAAAGCCTTCTGACAAGTAAGTTCAGAACCTTAAAGAAATTGACCCCAATTCGAGTGCCACGGCATGAGAGTTGGGGTTTTTTTATTGATTGAATGCGCAATAACCCACAGGTTTTCACTGCAGTTGTTCTATTTCCCCAACCCCAAATTTTCCTCCGCCATTTCGCGGATGTTGGTCCCAATTGCCAAACAAGCAGTAGCCGCTGGTGAAGGTGCGTTGAGCACGTGAATGGCATTCTTGGTGTATTCGATTCGGAAGTCATCTCGTGTATCGCCTGCATCATTGAGAAGCATCGCCCTCACTC
>Ga0206679_10004861_pt1 | contig 10000 bp, 3 predicted proteins | sample M110012015metaG_FD_155464 | JGI IMG/M metagenome (GOLD analysis project Ga0206679, IMG submission 155464) | Ammonia-oxidizing marine archaeal communities from Monterey Bay, California, United States - M1 100m 12015 | ecosystem: Environmental > Aquatic > Marine > Intertidal zone | place: USA... | reverse complement strand
CACATCCAATCTGGCATAAACCACCAATTTGGCTGATTTGCAGCAACAATTCCCCAATCTCCATCACCACTAAGGTGGCATCCAATTCTTCCTATTCCGTAAGATAGCATAAGTGCAGGTGCAAATATATCTATTAGGTGTAGTAGTTTTATTCCGTTCTTTTTGGCATAATAACTAACCGATATAGAACCTAAAATTAATCCTCCATAAAATGTTAATCCACTAAAAGAAAAGAGTTGCCCCAAAGGATCTGATAAAAAGTCGTTCCAGTTTTCCAAACTTGCGAAAATCTTAGCACCAATAATACCACTAATCGCAGCTATCATTATCATATTTCCTACTAACTGATGAGGTTGTAAAGTTTGTTCTACCCATTTTGGTTCTAGCAGTTCTGTTTTTTGTTTTTCCTTTAATTTTGTGTAAACCGATATGGCTGCAACAATAATTCCGCCCACCACACTTCCTTTTGCAGAAAGTATAAATGTTTGTGGGTTTTGTATCAATGCATCATAATCTAAAAATGCTTCTACTAATTTAAATCCGATAAAAAAACCACCTATTAAGGAACCTAAAAGTTCATATGTTGTAATTCCTTCTCCAATTTTTACTTTTCTCTTTATGCTGTTTAAAAGTCCTTCTTCTTCTTTTCTTTTAAATTCTTTGCTGATAAAATAGCTTCCCATTACAAATGCTAATGCAACAAAAAATCCGAAAGTTTGTATTGGTAAAGGAATATTTATTCCTAGTAAGTCGTTAATTAAATAGCTAATTGTTGGGTACATAATTTATTTTTTTATTTCTGATAAAACATTTCCTTTTTCGTCAAACGAAAGTAGTTTAATTTTTAGTTTCTGTTGCACAAAACTTTCAGAAAAAGGAATTTTCACTTTTATGTAGTTATCAGTAAACCCAAACAGAAAACCATTTTTGTTTTCTTTTTCGAAAAGTGCAGTTTGTGTTGCTTCTATATATTTTTGATAATGTGAGTTTTGTAATTTATCCGATAAAATACGGAGTATCTTACTTCTTTCTGCTCTTTTTTGTTTTTCTACTACACCATCCATATTTATAGATAAAGTATTTTCTCTTTCCGAATAGCTAAATACATGTAAATAGGAAATAGGTAATTCTTTTATAAAGTTGAGAGTAGAATTGAAAAGTTCATCTGTTTCCCCTGGGAAACCAACAATTATATCTGCACCAATACATACCTCTGGTATTTCAGACACTATTTCTTCTACTTTATTTTTGTACAAATCTGTACGGTACCTTCTTTTCATTTTACCTAAAATTTCATCTGATCCGGATTGTAACGGAATATGAAAATGAGGCATAAATTTCTTAGAATGTTTTACAAATTCTATTATTTCATCAGTAATTAAATTTGGTTCAATTGAAGAAATTCTATATCTTTCAATTCCTTCAACATCTTCTAATTTTTTAATTAGTTCAAAAAAGTTATCTCCTGTTATAGGGTCAATAAATTCACCAATATTTACACCAGTAATTACAATTTCTTTAATTCCACTTTCTGCAATTTTTATGGCATTTGATGTGATGTCTATAATGGTTCCACATCTGCTTTTTCCTCTGGCAAGCGGAATAGTGCAATAAGTACAAGGATAATCACATCCATCTTGTATTTTAAGAAAAGACCTACTTCTTTCTTCTAACGAAAAAGAGGAACAGTAACTTAATTCTGAAATTTCACAACCATGAATTTCTCCTACTTTTTTGTTTTCTAGATTTTCTAATAAATTTGGTAAATTAAATTTTTCATTTGCTCCGAGTACCATATCAACCCCTTCCATTTCAGAGATTACTTTAGGTTTTAACTGTGCAAAGCATCCAGTAATTACAACAAATGAATTTGGAGATGTTTTTTTAGCCTTCCGGATTATTCTTCTGCATTCTTTATTTGCATTTTCTGTAACAGAACAAGTGTTTATTACAAATAAATCAGCTCCTAAATTAAAATCATTTCTTATAAAACCAATTTCATTTAACTGACGAGCAATTGTTGAACTTTCCGAAAAATTTAGTTTACAACCTAATGTGTAAAATGCAACTTTTTTACCTTCAAACATATTTGCAAAGGTAGAATATATTAAAAACATCTTACTTATTGAAACCTAATAAATTTTTTTCCCGTTTTTAATAATATGTTCTCCTAAAAATGATGTTTAACTAAAACCCATTGAATTATGACTTTAATTTTACTAAGATTTTTCCTTAAAAAAATACAATTAGAATGTTCTAATTGTCATTACTATTTCCTTCTTCTCATTTTCATGTTTTACAGTAAGAGTACAACCTCACAGGTAGTTTCTGATTTTACGACAATTAATTTAAATACTGGTTGTGGTTCCCTTGTGGTTGAGTTTGAAGACTTGTCTACCGGAAACCCAGATACATGGTTGTGGGATTTTGGGAATGGTAATAGTTCCTCACAACAAAACCCAATTGCGGTGTATTCCTCTCCAGGACTTTATACAGTAAAACTTACTGTTTCGGATGCAAGTACTCAGGATGTTCATATAGAAACTGATTTTGTAAAAGTGTATGCGCAACCAACAGTTTCTTTAGATCAAAATTCTACATTATTTTGTGTTCCTGAAGAAGTTTTGTTTACTGATGAAACTCAGTCTGCTAATAATATTGTAGCTTGGATGTGGGATTTTGGTGATGGAGGAAGTAGTAATTTGCAAAATCCTATTTACGAATATCAAAATAATGGGGTTTTTACTGTTTCTCTTTCTGTAGTAGATGATAAAGGTTGCGAGTCTTTAGTTATTTTTGATAATTTAATTGATGCAAAGAAAGTACCCGTTTCTGATTTTGTTTCTGATATTGATTTTTCATGCAATTCTACTGAATTAGTAACATTTACAAATAATTCAGAATTTGCTTATTCTTATTTTTGGAATTTTGGAGATGGTACAACATCATCTAATACAAATCCAACACATAACTATAATTCAGGAGTGTTTGATGTTTATCTAGTTTCAGACAATAGTGTTTGTACTGACACATTATTTCTTAATAATCTGATAGAAATTGGAGGAGTAATGACTACAGATTTTACTTCAAATGTAAATACAATTTGCGAATCTGATTCCGTAAGTTTCTCTGATGAAACTTTAAACTCAGCTGATACTTGGTTGTGGGATTTTGGAGATGGAAATACATCTTCTTTGCAGAATCCAATACATCAATATACTTCTGGAGGTAATTATACTGTAACATTATCTACTAATAAAAACGGAAGTTGTTTGTCAGAAGAAATAAAAGTTAATTTTATTGAGGTGTTTGATAGTCCAAGTATTGATTTTTATGTAAATAACCAAATTAGTTGTAATCCTCCCTTAATTGTTGATTTTTATGATAATACTTTAAATATTACTGATTGGTTTTGGGAGATGGAAAACGGGTTTATGTCAACTAATCAGAATCCTGTTGTAAATTTTACAGATTCAGGATCTTTTGATGTAACTTTAACTGTTATAGACGATAATGGTTGTTCTTCAATAAAAACTAAATCTGATTTTATAAAAATAGATGATTTCTCTGCAGATTTTAATGTTTCAGATTCTATTATTTGTGAAGATGATTTTGTAGATTTTTTAGATAACACAAATTCAATTTTTAATATAACATCTTATAATTGGGATTTTGGAGATGGGAATACATCTTTGTTACAAAACCCGCAAAATCAATATTTAGGAATTAATACTTTTGATGTTAGTTTAATTATTGAAAATAGTATAGGATGTACTGATCAGAAATCAATTTCAAGTTTTATTAAAACTGTAGGCCCACCAACTGCAGATTTTGTTGCAGATAATCTGATTAGCTGTGCAGGTTCGTCAATTAACTTTACAGATTTAACTTCCTCACCAGCAGCAATTAATAATTATAATTGGAGTTTCGGAGATGGAAATAACTCATCAGTTCAAAACCCTGTTTACCAATATAATATGCTTGGTATATTTGATGTTGAGTTAATTGTAGGGGACGGTAAATGTGTAGATACAATTGTAAAAACAAACTATATTGAGATAATTAAACCTCTATCTTACTTTAAAGACAATCATAATTGCCAAGATCCTTTATCTGTAGAATTTTATAATTATTCGATAGGTGCAGATAATGTTTTTTGGGATTTTGGAGATGGAAACACTTCAACAGATTATGAACCAATACATAATTACATTGCTGAAGGAATTTATCAAGTTACACTTAGTGTTACTAATAATGCAACATTATGTTCACATGAGTTTGTACAACAGATTGATGTTTCATCTCCAAATGCTGATTTTACTTATTTAGTTAATACAAATAATTCCTTTTCTGATTCAGTTGTTTGTCTTCCTAAAAAACGATCTCATGTAGATGTATTGTCTGATAATTTAAGAAACTATAAAATTGATTGGGGTGATGGTTATGTTGGTATTAATAGATCCGATCATTTATATTCATCTATTGGTCTTTATGATGTAACTTTAATGATGACAGATAATTATGGTTGTAAAGATACTTTGGTTTATAATGATATGTTCAGGGTGACAGAAGTAGAAACTGATTTTACAACTTCAAATGTCCAAGGCTGTAACGATTTGTCTGTTGATTTTGAAGATTTATCTTCTGTTACTTCTTCTGTTTTTTGGGATTTCGGAGATGGCAATAGTTCTACTCAAAATAACCCAACAAATGTTTACTTATTGGAGGGTATTTATGATGTTACTTTATTTTCTACTTCTATTGAAGGATGTTTAGATACTTTGGTAAGGCAAGAATATATTGTTTTTGAGAAACCAATTCTAAATTTTACATTCTCTGATAATGCAATTTGTAAAGATGAAACAGTTGTTTTTGTTGATTCTTCAAAAGGGTTGTCTTTAGATTATAATTGGGATTTTGGAGATGGAAATACTTCTGTTCTTAAAAGTCCTCAACATAATTACCAAAATGTTGGTTCCTTTCCTGTTTCACTTACTATAACTGATACATTTGGTTGTACTGTTGTGAATAATACAGAATTAATTGAAGTTCAGAATGTTCAAGTTGATTTTTCTTCAAATTTATTAAGTTCAAATTGTCCTCCTTTAATTTCTACATTTACTAATAATTCTTCAGGTGTTAACCTGAGTTATAATTGGAGCTTTGGTGATGGTTTAACATCTTCTCAAGAAAACCCTTCTCATTTGTATTCTACTTCTGGTGATTTTGATGTAAGACTGATTATAGAAGATAATTTTCGTTGTAAAGACACATTAGTGATGTCAAATATGATTTCAATTTTTGGACCTATGGGAACATTTAATTATAGTTCTGATGTAGTTTGTAAATCTGATTCTGTAGTATTTACAGCAAATGTTCAGAATGTAGATTCTTACTTATGGGATTTTGGAGATGGTATTTTCTCAACGGATAGCAATCCTTCTCACTTATATTCAAATGGTGATTTTTATTCTCCACAATTAGTAATTGAAAACACTTCTGCTTGCCAACTAATTGTAACTTCTGATGATTCAATTGAAGTTATAGAAATCATTGTAGATGCTGGTATTAACCAAACAATTTGTTTAGGAGATAGTATTTCTTTATTAGCTATTGGTTCCGCAACTAATTACAATTGGATTAGTTCTCAGAATATAATAAATGAAAACTCTCAAATTCCTATTGTTTTTCCTCAAGGCAATGAAATGTTTTATGTTGTAAATTCGGATGGATTATGTGAGGGAATTGATTCTGTAATTGTTGAGGTGGATAATAATATACCAATTCCTACATTTATTACAAATAACCATTGTGTTTTTGATAGTATGAGTTTAATTGTTGATGAAGGTATTATTGCATCTTCATTTACATATGAATGGAACATATTAGGTGAGAATCTCTATACTCAAACATCTAATTTTCAGTTTGATTCTGTGGGGATTTTCCCAATTGAGGTAATTGTAACAAATTTAGATAATAATTGTGATGCCTCTGTAATTCAGAATATAGAAATATTACCATTACCTGTTGTCAGTTTTGTTTCTGATAAGGTTTGTTTAGGAGAAAAAACAAATTTTACAAACTTATCTTCTCCTGATATAACTGGATCTTTATGGAGTTTTGGGGATGGTTTTCAATCATCATTTGATATGAACCCAACTTGTCAATTCTCTACATCAGGAATGTTTAATACAACTTTAATTGTTTCTTCTTCAGATGGATGCTTGAATAAAATAACAAAAGAAGTTGAGGTTTTCGAACTTCCAGAACTTGAATCATCAATTTCTACACAATGTTTAGGTTCTGAAACTGAATTTAAGGTTTTTACTCAGTTTGAGAACTCAGAAATACAGTCATATAGTTGGAATTTTGGAGATGATTCAGAAATGTCTGACCATCAATTTCCAACACATAATTACAGTAATTATGGTGAATATAATGTTATTGTAGCTGCTACTACAATTAATGGTTGTAAATCTGAAATACAGAATATTGCAAAAGTAAATCCTGTTCCGTTTGTAGATTTTGATGTTATCAGAATTTGTGAGGGAGATAACACTCAATTTATAAACAATAGTTCTATTGTTGAAGGAACAATACTCTACTATAATTGGAATTTTTTGGATGGAAATAGCTCAGATTATTTAAACCCTTCAAATACTTTTTCTTCATTCGGAACATATAATGTAAATCTAGAAGTAGAATCTTCTGAAAATTGTATTTCAAATCTATCAAAAGAAATACAAATACATGAAACTCCTAATGCTAATTTCTTAGTTGATAATGAAATATGTGAAAATACAGATGTAAAATTTGTAAACACATCAATTTCGGATGGTTTAATCACATCTTATAATTGGGATTTCGGGAATAGAGACACTTCCTCAGATCAAAATCCAATTACTACTTATAATCATTCAGGAATTTACAGCATTACTTTAAGTATAGAGAATGAGTTTTCTTGTTCTAATTCTATAATTAAAGATAGTTTTATTACAGTTGCAGAAAGTCCAATCGCTTCTTTTAATATGTCTGATAATAGAGTTTCTTTACTTAGTTCGGATGTTCTTTTTGTAAATACTTCAGATGAAAATTTATTTTTTGAGTGGGATTTTGATAATGGAGTTATAGATTCTGAAAATAAAGATATATCTATTTCGTTCGAGAATCCAGGAAATTATGATGTGTTATTATATGTTGAGAATGATTTCGGATGTTCTGATGAAGTTATTCATTCTGTTCAGGTTGATGATGAATTTAATGTTTTTGTTCCTACTGCATTTACTCCAAATAATGATGGTTTAAATGATGTGTTTGAAGTAAAAGGAAATGGAGTTTCTACTTTCCAGATTAGAATTTATAATCGTTGGGGAGGTTTAGTCTTCTTCTCGGACAATTTGGAAATAGGTTGGAATGGTATTGAAGAAACATCTGGGGAGGTTTTGGATAACGGAACTTATTTATATAATATTCATGTTACAGATTATAATAAAAAACTTTGGGTTTATAATGGAGAACTAAACTTAATGAAGTAATACCGTTTTTATTACTTAAATTAGCCGACTTAAAACTTATATATGAAGTGGAGAGTCGGCTTTTTTCTTTTATTTTTATTTGCTTGTTCAGATAGTTATGATAATTCAGATTTGTCTATTTTCAGATATAATGAATCGAATGGAATATCAACTTTAGATCCATCTTTTGCAAAAGATAAAGCTACTATTTGGGCTACATCTCAAATTTTTAATCAATTAGTTTCTATGGATAATAATATGGAAGTTGTTCCTGATGTAGCTAAAAAATGGATTGTCTCAGAAGATGGATTAACATATTCTTTTTATTTAAGGAATGATGTATTTTTTCATGACCACAAATCTTTTATTGGAGGAAAAGGAAGAAAAGTAATTGCTTCTGATTTTCGGTATTCTTTTGATAGGTTGACTGATGAAAAGATAGCGTCTCCTGGAAGTTGGGTTTTAAATAATGTGAAAAATTATTCTGCAAAAAATGATTCCACATTTATTATTGAGTTAAATTCTCCTTTCCCTCCTTTTTTATCTTTACTTTCAATGCAATATTGTAGTGTAATTCCTAATGAAGTAGCTAAAAATTCAGCTTTCCGTTCTAATCCTATTGGTACGGGACCATTTAAATTCCAATTCTGGAAAGAAGGAGTAAAACTAGTTCTCAGAAAAAACGAAAACTATTTTGAATTTGAAGAAGGGAATAGATTACCATATTTAGATGCAATTTCAGTTACTTTTATTAAAGATAAACAATCAGAGTTTCTGAATTTTTTACAAGGAAATCTTGATTTCATTTCTGGTATTGACCCTTCCTACAAAGATGAAATTCTAACAAAAGAGGGGGACTTAAATCCTAAATACCAAGATAGAATTACAATGCAGTCATTACCATTTTTAAATACTGAATATCTTGCTTTTTTGATGGATAATAATTCAGAATTATCTAAAAATATTTACCTCAGAAGGGCAATAAATTATTCTATAGATAAAGAGAAAATGTTAAAATACCTCAGGAATAATATTGGTGAAGTCGCTAGAAATGGTTTTGTTCCTAAAGGTATGTCTTCTTTTTCAGATTCTGTTATTGGATTTTCTTATAATTTGGATTTAGCTAAGGAAAATTTAAAATTAGCAGGTTTTCCTAATGCTAATGGATTAGGTTTAATTGTTTTAAATACCACTTCCGCATATTTAGATTTGTGTGAATTTATACAAAGTGAATTGAAAGATATTGGAATAACATTAAAAATTGAAGTAAATCCACCATCAACACACAGACAAATGGTTGCTACTTCAAAATTAAGTTTTTTCAGAGGAAGTTGGATTGCTGATTATCCGGATGCAGAAAACTATTTATCTTTATTTTATAGTGATAATTTTTCTCCAAACGGTCCAAATTATACACACTTTAAATCAGAAGAATTTGATAATTTATATGAAGAAGCAATTAAAGAAACTGATTCAGAATTAAGATCTGAAATGTATCAAGAATTAGATCGACTTATTATAAAAAACTCAGTTGTAATTCCTCTTTATTATGACCAGGTGGTTCGTTTCTATCATATTAATATTTTAGATTTTTATTCTAATGCTCAGAATTCTTTAAATTTAAAATTAGTTAAAAAGGATTAATTCTTTTTATTCATTCAATTTTTCTTATATTTGTCTATTGTAATTCTATGAAAAATAAATATGCTTTATTTCTTTTTTGTTTTATTCTGTCATTAGATATAAATGCACAGATAGGGATAACCAATAACTCTCCAAATAATAATCCTACTCATTTAGTAAGTAATGTTCTAGTAGGAGGTGGAGTTACTATTAGTAATATTCAGTTTTCAGGTGATAATCAACAGATAGGATATTTTTCGAATGGTAATTCAATAGGTATGCCTAGCGGGATTGTTATGTCATCTGGACATACTATGGATGCAGATCTAGGAGGGTTTCCAGGTTCTACAAATACTCCATCAAGTGGTATTCAATGCACAACAAATCCTAACACGGTATGTAATGATTTATATACTGTTGCAAATTCAGTTCCTGTAATGCTAGGTCAGTGGTTCTCAGTTTCCTCTATAAATGATATGTGTGTGTTAGAATTTGATTTTATACCTGAATCTGATACGATTAGTTTTAATTATTCATTTGGGTCGGAAGAATACCTTACTTATGTAAATTCAGCTTGGAATGATGTTTTTGGATTTTTTATAAGTGGACCCGGTATTACTGGTCCTTATTCTAGTCCTACTGGATTTCCTAATGGATCACAAAATATTGCTATAGTTCCAAATAGCAATCCTCCTTTACCTATTACTGTTAGTTCAGTTCATCCTGGATACAATTCTCAATATTATAATTCAGGAAATACAACTATTTCTTATAATGGATATACTGATGTGTTTACAGCAATTGCAGTTGTGCAACCTTGTCAAACATATCATATTCGTTTAGCAATTGCAGATGGTTCAGAT
>Ga0206679_10004857_pt1 | contig 10001 bp, 7 predicted proteins | sample M110012015metaG_FD_155464 | JGI IMG/M metagenome (GOLD analysis project Ga0206679, IMG submission 155464) | Ammonia-oxidizing marine archaeal communities from Monterey Bay, California, United States - M1 100m 12015 | ecosystem: Environmental > Aquatic > Marine > Intertidal zone | place: USA... | reverse complement strand
AAAATGCTTACATTCATAAGATTAAGTTTGACGTTGAAGTTCTAGAGCCAATGGGTGCAGATACTGTCGCTATAGGCCAGTGGAACGGTAATGAGGTTATGGCTAGACTCAGCCCAGAGTCTGGAAATATAGCTAGTAAAGGCTTTGATCTGCAGGTCGATACTAGTAAAGCTATCTTATTTGATCCAAATTCAGGCCTTAGAATCAAATAATTATTGATACAATGCCAGTATGAGTGAAACTTTGACTAAATCTGGCTTGTCAATCCCCTTAATAGGTCTCGGGACTTGGGATATGCAGGGTCCTACCTGTAGCGAAATCGTTCAAGAAGCCTTAGAGATTGGCTATCGTCATATTGATGGCGCTTCAATGTATGAGAATGAAGCAGAGGTAGGAAAAGGTGTATCTGACTCCGGAGTTGATAGAGAAGAGATTTTCCTTACTACAAAAATTAATACCACTGGATGGACTCCCTCTAAGGGAAACGGGCCATTCTTGCAAAATAAAGATATTGCTAAATCTTTTGAAAAAAGTCTTTTAGACCTCAATACAGATTATGTAGATCTTCTCCTAATTCATTGGCCAAGGTTTGAAACTAATTTGGGAGATATTCTAGAAATTTTGTATCGACTTAAAGATTCTAAAAAAACAAAAGAGATAGGCGTTGCAAATTTTAATAGCTACCTGCTAAATGAATGTACAAATCTTGGATTTAAAGATATTTACTGTAATCAGGTTGAATATCATCCTTTTTTGTCTCAAGCTAAATTATTAGAGATCATGCAAGACTTAGAAATAATACCTGTCGCCTATTGTCCAATCTGTAGAGGTGATGTTGCCCGGCATGATGTAATTATCGATTTAGCTGAAAAGTATTCAAAAACACCTGCCCAAATAGCGCTTCGATGGATTTATCAGCAGAAAGTCGTATCGATTCCTAAGACAGCAAATTCATATAGACTAAAAGAGAATATTGATATTTTTGATTTTGAGATTGAATACAAAGACATGCTTCAGATATACAGTCTTGAGAGAAATCAACGGCTAGTACCCAATCTTGAGGCAAATGAACTAATGTATCCTTTTGATTAATTTTTATCGTTATTTAATCGAATAACGCTTTTTCTTTCAATGAGTTCAATTCCAAAGTCATAGTCGACTTCTAAAGACGCCCCATAACAAAGGTTGATGAGTTTTCTGACAGCTGAGACCGCCATTTTTTGATCTGGCACATTGATTGTCGTCAACGGGGGGTTTGTGTAGGAGGCAATGTTCATATTGTCGTAGCCTAATACTGACACATCATCCGGAATATTAACTCCTTTGCTTGACAATGCAGAGATAGCAGACATTGCAGATTGATCATTGGCACAGAATAGGGCGGTGAAAGATGACTCTTGATTAAATAAGTAATTGGCGCCTTCAAAACCTTTTTTAAATGTGTAATCGCCACGATAGATTAGATTTTTATGAATAGAAAGATTATTATCATTCAGCGCATCAAAAAAACCATGATGCCTTTCATTGGCGTCAGTTGTATCAAACCAGCCAGTAATGTAAGCTATATCCTTATGTCCATTATCAGCAAGATATTGTCCAGCAATATAGCCAGCTTGATAATGATCAAAAGCAAAAGATTTTTCTAAAAGGGACTCAGCTTTATGGTTTAAAAGGACAATATTTGGAAATTCTTTTTCGAGTTGAAGGAGGTCAAAATCTTGAATGTCAGAACCCCAGATTATCAAACCATCACAGCCTTTATTGATAAGGTTGTCAATAGACTGACGAGCCGCGTTTGGTTGATTTGGAGAATTACTTTCTCCATCTGTAGTAATCAGACTGACATCGAAGGGTTGAAGTTCACGCTCGATTTTAGTAAGTGTGGCTCGACTCATCTCACCAGAGCTTTTTGTTCCCCATAGGCCAATCGTGTTGTATCTTTTCGAGGATAGTGATTGTGCTGAAGTGTTAGGCTTGAAGTTAAGTGCGGCCATTGCATCACTCACTTTATCAAGTGTTTTTTGAGAGACAGATCCATTTCCAGATATAACTCTGGAAACAGTTCCAATTCCTACACCTGCTAACTTTGCAACGTCTCTTATGGTGGCCATAAAATAAAAAATATATATCAAATAAAGCTATTAATCCTTATTATATATAGATTTTAATGATATATAAGTTAAAAAAATTTGAATAATATTGTAACAAATTGACACACTTTGACACATTAAAACTTTGTAACACGAATTATAATTGGAAACGGTTCCATAATATTGTTGTTGTGGAGTTATTTAATAAATATTTTCTAGGAGAGAAATATGAAAAAAATGTTAAAGAGTTCAACGTTGGTTGCAGCTGCTATCCTAACGGGTGCTGTAAATGTTGCTTCAGCGACTGAATTGGAGGTGACTCACTGGTGGACTTCTGGTGGTGAGGCAAACGCTGTTGGTGAGCTTGCTAAGGCTTTTGATGCGACGGGTCACACATGGGTTGATGGTGCTATCGCGGGATCAGGCGGTGTTGCTAGACCCATTATTATTAGTAGAATTATTGGTGGTGAACCAATGGGTGCTACTCAATTAAATCATGGTCGTCAAGCCGAAGAGTTAATCGAAGCCGGTCTTCTTTTAGATTTGACTGATGTTGCTGAAGCAGAAGGATGGAAAGATGTGATTTATCCGTCAAAACTTTTAGATGCATGTACAGTTGATGGACGTGTCTATTGTGCACCAGTTAATATTCACTCAGCTCAGTGGTTATGGTTGAGTCATGATGCTTATGAGAGTTCTGGTGTTGCGGTTCCATCAAACTGGGATGAGTTTGTTGCTGCAGGTCCAGCACTTCGTGCTAATGGGATTGTTCCTTTGGCTCAAGGTCAGCAAGGATGGCAAACAGGACTAACTTTTGGTGTACTTGCTACAGCTTTAGTTAGTGATGAAGCATGGTTTGCGGTTAACCGTGACAAGGATGGTTCGGTTGCAGGTGGTTCAGAATATGCGCGTGTTTGGAGCGCTTTTGATGATGCTCGTAAAATGGCAATTGGATCAAACGTTGGTGACTGGAACCTAGCTACAAACCTTGTGATTACTGGTAAAGCGGGTGGTCAAATCCATGGGGACTGGGCGCAAGGCGAATTTAGTGTTGCTGGCTCTGTTGCTGGAACTGATTATTCATGTCTGCCTGGTTTAGGAGAGCGTGAAATCTTAGATACTGGTGGTGATGCATTCTACTTCCCAGTTCAGGATGATGCTGATGTTGAAGCGGCTCAAAAAGAGCTAGCTGCGCTTCTTGTTTCTCCTGCAGTACAAGTAGCATTTAACCTTAAGAAAGGTTCATTGCCAATTCGCGGTGACATCGATATGTCAACTGCGAATGATTGTATGCAGAAAGGTTTGAAGATTCTTGCTGGAGGTAATGTAATTCCTTCAGGAGATATTCTTCTTTCACCTGATACACAGAATCAGATTCAAGAATTGATGTCAACATTTTGGAGTGACTTGTATATGAGCCCTGAGGATGCTCAGGCTAAATATGCCAAGATCATTGCAAGTGCAGACTAAGCACTAATCAAAGAGAGCTATCGAATTTTAAACTAGAGTTCGGTAGCTCTTTTAATATTTACTTCTAGTTTCGATTTAATTCAACTCTTTAGATTACAATAACACTTATGTTTAATAAAGCTCAGCTTGAAAGATTTTTTGTTGCTTCAGTTATGCTGGCCTTTGCCTCATTAGTGTTTTCTACTGTTGGAATAAAGCCCCAACAGTTTCAGAATATTGAATACCTTTTATTATTCATTTCTTCTGTAACTTTATTTCTAATTGGAGTTCAAGCTCAGTCTTTTAATTTTTTTTCAAATAGACTTCAAAAACAAATCGTTGGTTGGCTTATGTCTGCAGTATTTTCAGTAGCAATTTGGGTTTTTGCTCAAAAAGATATCCAATCGATTTTCCCTGTAATTAAAAGTTACCGAAAGGCCTGGAATACGCTTGAACCTTTTGCCTTATATTTAACCATTGTATTTGTCTTATTTGCCCTAATTTTAGCTATAGTTGGTGCAAGGGACACCAGACTGGATCGCCCGGGTTATATTGAGCGCTTTTTAGTTTTCAACCTGTCAAGCAAAATTGCTGCTTTGCCAATGATGTTTACAGCTATTGGTGTTTTTGTTATAGCAACTTTGTGGACTGTATACCATTCTTTTACCAATAGTCGAATGCTTCCTAAAAGTGAATTTATAGGCCTTGCTCAATATGAAAGGCTTTGGAATTCTGACCGTTGGTATATGTCTATTGAGAATCTGGCTATTTATGGAGCCTGTTCTTTGATTTTTTCACTTTTTATTGGCTTTATGCTGGCGGCCTTATTAGATCAAAAAACAAGGTTTGAAAATACTTTTAGAACCATTTTTTTATATCCATTTGCTCTAAGTTTTATTGTTACAGGACTTGTCTGGCAGTGGATTTTAAATCCAGAATATGGTGTTGAAAAGATTGTTCGATCGTTAGGTTTTGATTCATTTGTGTTTAACCCGCTTTACAATGGAGATATTGTAATCTATGGAATACTAGCTGCTGGTTTATGGCAGGGGACAGGTTTTATTATGTGTCTTATGTTGGCAGGACTGAGAGGAATCGATCAAGAGATATGGAAGGCTACTAGAATTGATGGCATTCCGATGTGGAAAACCTACATTCAGGTTGTCATACCAATGATGCGTCCAATTTTTATAACTACATTGGTCATTATTGCTGCTGGAATTATTAAGGTTTATGATTTAGTCGTTGCCCAAACCTCAGGGGGTCCTGGAATTTCTTCCGAAGTTCCTGCAAAGTATGTTTATGATTACATGTTTAGTGCACAAAACCTTGGTCAGGGATTTGCTGCTTCGACAATGATGCTAGTCTCAGTTTTAGTTGTGCTTATTCCATTTGCATATCTGCAGTTTGGGAGGAGAAAGTATGACTGATTCTGAAAATAATTCTAGCGTCTTGGAACCAAGAGGCCCCAAGCCACGCAAAATGATGAGTCGAAGAAATATTATTCTTTACGGCACGCTTTTGGTTATTGCAATGTATTATTTGATTCCACTCTATGTCATGATTGTCACTTCGCTTAAGGGTATGCCAGAGATACGTTTAGGGAACATTTTTTCCCCACCAGTTGAGGTTACCTTTGAACCATGGATTAAAGCTTGGTCTCAGGCATGCACTGGCCTTAATTGTGACGGACTATCAAGAGGTTTTTGGAACTCAGTCCAAATCACTGTGCCTTCAGTTGTAGTATCGATAGCCATAGCATCCGTGAACGGTTATGCACTAGCTAATTGGCGCTTTAAGGGCGCTAACTTATTTTTTACCATTTTGATTTTTGGTGCATTTATTCCTTACCAAATCATGATTTATCCTCTAGTAATATTGCTGAGAGATCTAGGAATTTATACGAAGCTTCCAGGATTAATTTTGATCCACTCCATCTTTGGAATGCCCATACTAACGCTATTATTTAGAAATTATTTTACAACGATTCCTGAAGAGCTCTTCAAGGCTGCTCGGGTTGATGGGGCTCGATTTTGGGGTATATATTTCCGGGTGATGATGCCGATGTCACTCCCTATATTTGTTGTAGCAATAATTATGCAGGTGACAGGTATATGGAATGATTTTCTGTTTGGAGTTATTTATACAAAACCAGATACATACCCAATGACAGTTCAGCTGAACAATATTGTTAATTCGGTTCAAGGAGTGAAAGAATACAACGTGAATATGGCTGCAACACTCCTGACTGGTTTGGTTCCCTTAACAATTTATTTTATTTCAGGAAAGCTCTTTGTCAGAGGGATTGCTGCAGGGGCAGTCAAAGGTTAATTAAAGGATAATTATCAATGAATAGTATAGAAATTAAAGATTTATCACTTAATTTTGGAGATGTTAAAGTTCTTAAAGATTTAAATCTTTCGGTAGAAAAAGGAGAGTTTTTAGTCCTCCTGGGTGCCTCAGGTTGTGGAAAGTCAACTTTGCTGAATTGTATTGCCGGACTTTTGGAAATTAATGATGGCCAAATATTTATTAATGATCAAAATGTTACTTGGTATGAACCATCCGAAAGAGGAATTGGAATGGTGTTTCAGTCATACGCTCTCTATCCTCAAATGTCAGTCAAAGGAAACCTTTCATTTAGTCTTAAAAATGCAAAGCTTTCCAAAGAAGAAATTGAAGAACGCGTCAAGAATGCTTCAGAAATCCTTCAGATTGAAGACCTTTTAGATCGAAAGCCTGCTGCGCTATCTGGTGGTCAGCGCCAAAGAGTCGCTATTGGAAGGGCTCTTGTCAGGGATGTTGAGGTTTTTTTGTTTGATGAACCGCTATCTAATCTAGATGCCAAATTACGTACTGAACTCAGAGTTGAAATTAAAAGATTGCATCAAAAGCTCGATAATACGATGATCTATGTAACTCATGATCAAATTGAAGCAATGACGCTAGCGAATCGAATTGCAATCATGAGAGACGGTTTGATTCTTCAGCTAGATAAACCTAAAACAATTTACAATTTTCCAGTAAACAAATATGTAGCTGAATTTATAGGCTCTCCAAGCATGAATTTTTTGAAAGGCACAATAGTGCCTAATAAGCAACCTGTCTTTAAACTGGAAGGTGGTTGGTGCGAATCACCGGATCTAAGTAATTATAATTTCAAAGAGAATATTAAAGAAGAGAAGCAAATTTGGCTGGGTATTCGCCCTGAAAGTGTTGTGGTTGGAGATGAGGCTAAAAAAATGCCAGTCAAATTTAGTTTGGAAGCTGAAGTTGTTGAACCAATGGGCGCCGATACTTTGGTATGGTCAAAGATTGGTGGACAGGAGTTTCACTTTATTGTTGATGGCACCACGACTATGAATAGTGGTGACTCTGTATTAGTGGGCTTTGATCCAATTCACTCATCTATTTTTGATTTGGATAGTGAAGATAGACTTTAACAAATATGGGTATTTAAATAATGTACAAATTTCCAAAAGATTCAAAACTTAATAATCCAGAATTTATTTTTGGAGTTGCCACGGCATCTTATCAAATCGAAGGCTCTACTAACGTTGATGATCGTTGCGAATCAATATGGGATACTTTTTGCGCGACACCTGGAATGGTCTACAAGCAGCATAATGGTGATGTAGCTTGCAATCACTATAACTTATATGAGCAAGATGTTGACCTTATTGCCTCGCTCAATGTTGATGCCTATCGACTATCTATTGCTTGGCCAAGAATCATTAAAGAGGATGGAAGCGTTAATCAAAAGGGGTTAGATTTTTATGACAGGTTGATTTCTGCTCTTGAGAAAAAAAATATCACAGTCATGGCGACTCTCTATCACTGGGACTTGCCTCAATATCTTGAAGACAAGGGTGGTTGGCTGAATCGTGAAACATCCATTAAATTTGTTGAGTATGCTGACGTAGTCAGCAAATACTTTGGGGATAGGATTGGTTTTTATGTAACCCTGAATGAGCCGTGGTGTAGTGCATTTCACGGTTATCGATATGGAATTCATGCCCCTGGGATTGCTGATGAGGCTTCTGGTTTTTTGGCTTGCCATAACTTACTGCTTGCACACGGTATGGCTATGCCAATCCTAAGAAAAAATGCCAAAAAATCAAAACACGGAATCGTTTTAAACTTTACACCTAATTATCCAGTTGATGAGTCTTCGATAGAGGCTGCGAAATTTGCTGATGATGAGCATACTCACTGGTTTATAAAGCCTATTATGGAGGGTAAATATCCTGAGTCGGTTTATCAGCAATTTATTGATTATATGCCTACAATTGAAGTCAATGATATGGCTATCATTAGCGAGAAAATTGACTTTCTGGGGGTCAATTTTTACTCCAGAAGCATGGTGACAAATGGAAGACAGGGAAAAGTTTCAGATACTATTTTGAAAAAACTTGAGCGCGCTGAAATTCGAATCCTTGAGTCAGATGATGTTTTAGAAGATGAAACCAAGGCAGAGCAACTCCAAAAGCTCATGAATCAAAAAGAAAGTCACTATTTAAGTGTTGATTTACAAGATGTCGAGCGCACTCACATTGGCTGGGAGGTTTATCCTAAAGCTCTTTTGAGGCTATTGACTGACTTGCATAGAATTTACAAGCTTCCACCTGTTTACATCACAGAGAATGGCGCAGCTGTTGATGACCATGTGGTTGACGGTGTTGTAGATGATGAGCAGCGTTATCGTTATTATCAAAACCATCTGTTAATGATTCACGAAGCTATTAAAATGGGTGTTGATGTAAGAGGATACTTTGCTTGGAGTTTGATGGATAATTTTGAATGGGCTGAAGGTTACAAGATGAGATTTGGAATTGTTTATGTGGACTATGAAACTCAAGAGAGAACTCTTAAAAAAAGTGCTATAAAGTTTAAAGAATTTTTAAATGCTCGTAAAAAAGGTCTTTTATAGGCTTTTGGTTATTTTCATTTTGTTTTAGCAACACACTTTGCAACATTTTGACACATTATAAAAAAATCTTTAGTTTAAACTTTATTTCGTTTTTAGCTTAATAGTAACAATATTGTTGTTGTAAATTATGAAGAATATCAATGCAGATATTGGCTTGATTGGCCTGGGAGTAATGGGTTCAAGTCTTGCCTTAAATATGGAGAGCAATGGTTTTACTGTGGCTGTTCATAATCGAACTACGCCGCAAATAGATAATTTAGTTAATAATAGATCACAAAATAAAAAGATTATTGGGTTTGAAAATTTAAATGAGTTTGTTAACTCTATTAAAAAACCTAGAAAAATAATGCTCATGGTCGTTGCCGGTTCTGTGATTGATGACTACATTCAAAAGTTAATTCCTCTCCTCAATCAGGGCGACATTATTATTGACGGAGGGAACTCTCACTATCCAGATACATCAAGAAGAACTGAGGAGCTTGAGTCTATAGGTTTCAAGTTCGTAGGTGCCGGAGTATCAGGTGGCGAGGAGGGTGCCCTAAAGGGCCCTTCAATCATGCCTGGAGGCTCAAGATCTGCCTGGCCTGAAGTCAAAAATATATTTAAAAAAATATCTGCAAAAGTAGGCGATAACGAGCCTTGTTGTGAGTGGATTGGTGAAGGCGGCTCGGGGCACTTTGTAAAAATGGTACATAACGGTATTGAGTATGGTGATATGCAGCTCATTTGTGAGGCCTATCAGATTATGAAAGATGTTTTAGGAATGTCTAATGATGAAATGCACAAAACCTTTAAAGAATGGAACGAGGGAGAGCTTAATAGTTATCTCATCGAAATCACAGCGGACATTCTTAAATTTAAAGAAAAGGATGGCAGTTATTTAGTTGACAACATTCTTGATACAGCTGGCCAAAAAGGGACGGGTAAATGGACCGCCTCGGTTGCATTAGATTTGGGGTCACCCTTAACACTCATTGGTGAGGCTGTGTTCTCAAGATACTTGTCGTCAATTAAAGACGAGCGAGTGGAAGCTTCAAAGCAGTTAAGTGGGCCTGGTATTAATTTTACTGGTGACAAAGCAAAGGCTTTAGATGGCATTCATGACGCTCTATATGCCTCAAAAATGGTTTCATATGCTCAGGGTTACACACTTCTTGCAGATGCGGCTAAAGAGTTTAATTGGAATTTGAATTATGGCGCAATTGCGCTGATGTGGAGAGGTGGTTGTATTATTAGGTCTGCATTTTTGACCAAGATAAAAGATGCTTATGACAACAATTCTAGTCTTAAGAATTTATTGCTTGACCCTTTCTTTAAGGACAAAATTAATCAATCTCAGGATGGATGGCGAAGAATAGTATCTATTGCCATTGCTAACGGGGTCCCTGTTCCAGCAATGACCTCATCTCTATCCTATTTTGATGGCTACAGAAATGATCGCTTACCTGCAAACCTTCTTCAGGCGCAAAGAGATTATTTTGGTGCACATACATACGAACGAGTTGACGGAAATAAGGGCGAGTTTTTCCATA
>Ga0206679_10004855_pt1 | contig 10002 bp, 12 predicted proteins | sample M110012015metaG_FD_155464 | JGI IMG/M metagenome (GOLD analysis project Ga0206679, IMG submission 155464) | Ammonia-oxidizing marine archaeal communities from Monterey Bay, California, United States - M1 100m 12015 | ecosystem: Environmental > Aquatic > Marine > Intertidal zone | place: USA... | reverse complement strand
TTTTTTGTGTGTTGTTTGACTTTGTAATTTTTTACTAAATGCCATGGGTGCTTTGTATTTGATTTTTGACTTTTATTTGCAATAATTAACTGTGTAAAGAAACATTGAATCGTTTTTATTATTTTCGGGATTAGAAATTTTTTAAATTAACTTGAAGTTTGTTGAAGAATAATTGAATCACTGGCTTGGGGGATTCAATTACTAGGCAACACAATCTTTTTTCATATTGATAATTTATGAATGTGGGTGCGATCATTTTTTTATTTATTTTTAGCAATTGCTCTGTTTTTTTAAAATTAGATGAATTTGAAAAAATATGGTCACTACTTTAATATTATTAGATTTTTTTTTGCAAATCAGAGATCTATTGCTAATAATTTTTGATGTTGAAGGTGTTTTGTATGATGAAGAATATCTCCCAATTCTTGCAGAAAAATTGAACAAAGAAGATGAAATTTGGGAAATCACAAAACAAGGAATTCAAGGTAAAATAAATTGGGAGGAAGGACTTCGAACTAGAGTTGGTGCATTAAAGGGATTGGATGAAAAAATTTGCCAGCAAGTTGCAGATGATTTGCCTATAATGACTGGTGCAAAAGAAGCATGTATGGCATTAAAAGCAGCAGGTTGGAAAATAATGGCAGTCTCTGGTGGGTTTACGTTGATGATGGGTAGATTACAAAAAGAACTGGGCTTGGATTATGTTTTCTGTAATGACTTGATCTTTAAAGATGGAAAACTTGATGGAGTTCAAATCAATGTTGATTCTGACAAATCAAAATCTGCAAAAATAAAAATTGCTGAATGGGGTGAAAAGAAAGAAGATATTGTTTGTGTTGTGGATGGTGCAAATGATATTAAATTATTTGATGTTTGTGGATTGGGCATTGCATACAGGGCACAAGATTTAGTTAAAGATTTGGCTACTACTACGTTGGAAGAAAAAGATTTATCTAAAATTTTGGATATTATTAATAAGCATTTCAAATTAGAATTAAACACAGCTGCTGTATAAACAATTTTTTAGTCCCACGTGACAATAACATTAATTGCAAATTATTCCCATTCATATTAAAAAAGAAATTACCGTTGATGATGATTTGTCTGAACTTATCTTGCATTCTGGTGATGTTTTGGATGGCGACATACTCGTAATCGCGCAAAAAATTATTTCTAAACAAGAGGGACGAACTGTCAAGTTATCTTCGGTATCTCCTTCTTTGCTGTCTCAAGGGATTAGTTCACAATATAACAAAGATCCAAACATTGTTGAACTCATCTTATCTGAATCTAAAAGAATTGTTCGAATGAATAGGGGCATAATAATTGTAGAAACCAATGATGGATTTATCTGTGCAAATGCTGGAATTGATGAAAGTAATGTTGCAGACGGATATGCTACTTTGCTCCCCTTGAATTCTGATGCCTCTGCACAAATCATACGTCAAAATATTTTTAAAAAAACTGGTAAAACCGTGGCTGTAATTATTTCTGATACCTTTGGTAGGCCTTTTAGAATGGGACAAACAAATTGTGCTATTGGGATTTCTGGATTAAACCCCATTTTGGATTATGCTGGAACTCTGGATTCTTTTAAACGAACTTTACACGTAACTGCAATTGCAGTTGCCGATGAACTTTCATCTTCAGCAGAACTTGTGATGGAAAAAACAAAAAAATGTCCTGTGGCAATAATCCGTGATTATTCTTTTAATGTTGGTGAAAACAAAATCAATGATCTGATTCGTCCTGAAAATGAAGATCTTTTTAAATAATTTTTGACATGATTAGTTTTGATAAAACTTTCTTTGCTTCCTAATTTTGCTAATATTGTGATGTCTGATTGTTTCTTATAGATTTTAATATGACAATTTACTCCTACGAATAGATATCTATGTCTGAATCAGATGAAAAAAAATTAGACGCAACTGGATTGTTTTGTCCTGAACCCGTTTTTAGAACTAAAATTGAACTTGAAAGAATGCAAGTTGGAGAAATAATTAATGTATCTGCAGACGATCCTGATGCTGAAGAAGATATTTCAAGATGGGTTACCCGAAATGGTCATGAATTATTGAACTTAACTAAAGATGGAAATATCACTACACTTCAAATTAAAAAACTGAAATAATCTTTTACTGTTCTAGTATTTTTTTTACATGCGATTCATAAAATTCTCTAAACGACACGTTCATGTATTTTTCATGATCTAGACACTCGGTACTTGTTTCTGAAAATTCTTTTTTAATTTTCTTACTCCAATGACTCTGCTGTTTATCTTTTGAATCTATGATTGACGGTGTTTCTTCAACCGTCTCCATTATTTTTATTAATTTTGTTCCTAATTGGTGGAATTTGCCGATGTCTAGTAGAAATAATTTTCCTTTATCTTCATCAATCAGATTCATCATATTTTGTACCTGATTGTAATATGCTAACCCTGTTTCATTGTATTCTTTAAAAGACTCGATTCGCTTTTGCCAATATTGCTTTGATGTTTTTTCTTCAATTTTATAGCTAAATTTACTTTTTGCTAAAATTGAACCTAGTTTTGTTAATTCTTTACTATGGTTTTGGATTGAGTTTTTCAAATTTTCTGTGTCCCCATTCATAATTTGTTACTTTTTAATTCGTACTAATTAATCAATAATATCAATTTTAAAATAAATGAAACGAGATTGATAACTACTTTAAAAATATCAAATATTTGTAGTAATTTTTAAAATTTTTAAATAATTTTTTTATTTTGCTTAAATATTTTTTTAACCTGCTTTTTTTATGGGAACTGCATATGTCTTAATCGCAAATGAGTCTGGAACTGACGATTCTGTGATTCTTAGCCTACGCGATATCCCCAGCATCACTGCTGTTTATGGAACATTTGGAAGTTATGATCTCTTAACAAAGTTGGAATCTTCAAATGAACAAATTGTGCAAAATGATATTTTGAATGGCATCACAAAAATTAACAATATCAAAGCTACTTTGACATTGTTGGTAGATGGCCCTGGCATTCAAAAGATAACAAAAATTGAACAAGACGTATTGGATGTCCATATGTCTCACGCATATGTTGTAATTCGTTGTTTAAATTCAAACAAAAACTATGTCATGAAAAAATTGGAAGAAATTGTCGAGATGATTGAAGCTCATACGCTAATTGGAACTTTTGATATCATTTGTAAAATAACTGCCCCCACATACAATGATCTTTCAGATATTATTAGTAGCAAAATTAGAACTATTTCTGAGATAACATCCACAAACACGATTAATATCATTAATCAACAAGGTTTTGACAAAAATTCTAAGTGAAAGCTAAAACTTCTCTGTTTGCATTTTTTTCTTGAAATTTCTCTTTCTCTTTGCTTTTATCTTGTGTATTTTTTACCATGTAAGGATTTCTCTAACGATTTATTTTAACAAATTTTTTTAATCAATTACATTTGTTAATTTTTTTCTAATTTTCTTTACATCTTTTTAATTATTCATGTGTTAACTTATGTTCTAATGCATCTAAAGCATATTATGAGCCTGGCTGGAATGTATATGCTTAATTCTCAAAGATTTGATGAGAGTAAAATCAATCGAGCTCTTGATATGTTGTATATTAACAGGCGAGACGAGTTTCGTGAATTGTCTAAGGCATTACTTCCAGAAAAAGCTCTTCTGTCTATGGATAACTGGAAAGAATTTGTTCTAAACTTCTCTTTGGATGTGGAGGAGTCTTTCAAATCTTGGTCTGGTCAATTAGAATTGCCTGCTAATTCACCTCAAAAGTCTTTGACTTTGTTACGTCAATTGGCACATGGCAAAACATCCATGAATCAGCTAGCTCACCTTCTAAACTTGTCATATAGTATGTCTTTAGAATTCAAAGAAATCTATCGTAGATTGCAATAAACTGTTTAGATACTTGTTTTTTGATTGGCCCAATCCTGATCTAATTTTTTTGAATAAAATTTAATGCACTCTTCACAAAATGAATCCCATTCGCCTATTTCTAATTTTTTAAAAAAATTTACTGACCAGTTGTATTTTGGTTCTTTTTTGTATTGAAATTGTTGAATTGTATAGATGTCTTTTTCATAAAAACTGTTCAAACATTTTTTGCACTGTGCATTTTTATTTGTCTTCATTTTCTGTAAGAAACTTGTCTACATCGATTGCAGCCATGCATCCAAATCCTGCAGCTGTAATTGCCTGTCTGTAATTTCTATCGTGCACATCCCCTGCTGCAAAAATTCCTTCCATGTTTGTGTGTGTTTTATTTTTTAACACGATGTACCCTTCATCATCTAAATCTATTTGACTTTTGAATAGTTGTGTATTTGGCATGTGGCCAATTGCAACAAACAGGCCACCTACGTCAATTGTTTTCTCTTCGTTTGTTTTTAGATTTTTTAATACTGCTTGTTGCATTTTCTGATCTCCTTTAACTTGAATCACTTCTGAATCCCAATGAAATTGTATTTTTTCGTTATTCATAGCTCGTTCTTGCATCACTTTGCTTGCACGTAGTTCGTCCCTTCTGTGTACCACGTGTACCTTGGTCGCAAATTTTGTTAGAAACGTTGCTTCTTCAATTGCTGAATCTCCTCCGCCAACAACAATTAATTCTAAATTCCTAAAGAACGGTCCATCACATGTTGCACAATACGATACTCCCTTTCCTGAAAACTCTTCTTCTCCTGTAATGCCCATTTTTCTTGGATTTGCGCCTGTTGCAATAATCACTGCACGTCCTTCGTATTCCTCAGAACCTGTTAACACTTTGTAAGGTGCACGTCTAAAATCTACATCAACTGCTACATCATCGATAATTGTGGTTCCCATTCTTTGAGACTGCTTTCTCATGTCTATCATTAAATCTGGACCCATTATGCCATTTTCAAAACCTGGATAATTTTCAACTTCTGTAGTGTTGACTAATTGTCCACCTGGTAATATTCCTGATAAGATTAACGTGTCATAACCTGCTCTTGAACAATAAATTCCTGCAGTGTATCCTGATGGACCTGCACCGATAATTATCACGTCAAATTTTGTTTTCTTTTTATCTGGTATTTTTGGGCCATCGTTATTAGTTTCCATAACTGCTGCTCCTGCATCCGCTGCCATCATGATGTCTGATGTTTTTATTTCAATAATTTAAGTCAATATATTATTCTAAAAAATATTGTTTCTGATTTTCATCAAAACATCTTCGTGTTTCTTGCATATTTTCTTATTTTCTATTTGTGAAATAAAAAGATCTTTTTGCCAATGGGCGTTGAATAACCTGCATTGATTATTGTCACAAAACACTTCCCCTGTCTCGTAATAGAAAATTGTTTGTAGAATGTACCCTTCCACGATCTGTGATGTCCTTGAATCATTATACTCTAAAAATTGACCTTTGTATTTTTTTTTGACATCTTCAATTTCTTCTTCTGAAAAACTAGTCATCAAATCTAAATAGTATTGCTTAGGTTTTGCAGGCGCTTCTATCGTGCCTGTAGTTGAAATGATTATTGGGTTTGATCCTACCCATGCCCTTGCATGATGCCTGAAATCGTTTTCATCAAATGTGCACGTAAGCTTATTTGTAAAAATTATGTGTAATGTGTTTTGGGTGTTTTCTGTTGTTGGAATTAATTCTCTGACTATTTTATTTAACTCAATTCCGTCGTACAATGGTACTTCTTCCTTACTTGACATGTCTTTGTTTTCCAATTCAATTAAAATTTCCTTCATCGACGGTGTGTGATTTTCAAATGATTTTTTCAAATTAAAGATTCTGGTGCTTGCAATTTTTTCACATGTTTCTTTATCTAAATTTTCAAAAATATTATTTCTTATTTGAATTTCAATCCCAAATGTCTCTAAAATGAATTCTTGAATTTTTTTAATATTGATCTCCGGAACCGTTGGCTCGTCATATAATATTATTTTAGAAATTTTCACTAGATGGTTTATGGTTTAATTGCTTATCTTTCTAACTCTTTTATTTTTTCAGCTGCAATTTCTGCTGCCCTTTTGCCTGAGTATAGCATTGAACCAAATGTTGGACCCATTCTTGCTAATCCGTGGGTTTCGGTTACAGACATTCCTGCTGCAATTAAACCCGGATACACTTCGCCTGTTTTGTGAACAACATGTTCTTCACCGTCATTTACATACATTGGTTCCATTCCTTTCCATTCTGCAAGGCCTCTATCTACTAATCTTTTAACTCCAACAGAATCATGTCCTGATGCATCGATGATTATTTTAGCTTCAAAGGCTACTGGATCTACGCATGTAATGTTGCGTGGCAATGCAGAAACTGGCATCCAATTAACTACAATTCCTGCAACTCTGCCGTTTTTCAATACCAAGTCATCAAATTTTGTTAATTGAAGAAATTTGACTCCTGCATCACATGCACCTGCAATTAATTTTGATACTGCATGTGGCCCTGGTGTTAAGTATAATCCGTCTTGGACTTTTTTGTATGGGACTCCTAGTTCGTCCCAAATTTTTTGAGCCGGTTCTCTAACTGTAACTGGATTCATCATGTATCCGCCTAACCAATAACCCCCTCCAAGATAGTTATTTTGTTCAATAACTAGAACTTTGTAACCTAAATTTGATAATTCTCTACTTGCTGTTAATCCTGCAGGACCTGCTCCGATAATGATTACGTCTGATTCTGCTCTGTCAATTAATACGTCGTGAAATTCATTTGCAATTGCACGTGTAATTTCAACTTCACGTACGTCTGTGAAAATCTTAGAAGATTGTTCTGCGATTGTTGCTTCTTGCATGTGATGATTCTTTTTGTGAACCATTAATACTTTCGCACATGTGCAAAAATTAGGTGGAACTAATGGTTTTTAATTTTCTTGAAATTAATAGGAAAATTTGGTTTGTTTATGAAAACTTTCATCCTAAAACCCCCCAATGTCAAAAATTTATAACCAAACTAAATTGAAATTTATTGTATTGACCGTCTCTGATTTGACTCAATCTTCACTTGATTCTGTTAACCCTAAAATTAATTGGGCTAGGATGGAAGAAGCTGATAATTTTGCCAAGACCGTGAAACTATATCGCCAAGGAAAATATGATGAAGACAGTTTCAGAAGATTTAGACTTCAACATGGCGCATATGGCACTAGGATGACTAGTGATTACGCAATGGTTCGTGTTAAACTCCCTGCTGGGGAAATTTATCCTGCTCAGTTTGAAAAACTATCTCAACTTAGTGAGCAATATTCTATAGGCAGTGCACATTTTTCAACCCGTGAAAACATTCAGTTGCATTGGGTCATTCTTGAAGATGTTTCCGAAATTTTTAGATCACTTGCCGAAGTTGGACTAACTTCCAGAGAAGCTTGTGGAAACTCTGTACGAAATGTAATGTGCAGCCCTCTTTCCGGTGTATGTTCTGATGAAAAATTTGATTCAACACCATATGCACTTGCTACTGCACGATTCTTTTTACGAAACCCTATGGCTCAAAGCCTTCCACGTAAATTCAAATTCAATTTTACTTGTTGTGAAAAACACGGAATGGTGAGAATGGTTGACGTTGGATTGATTCCAGACATTCAACAAATTGACGGTTCTGAGCAAAAGGGATTCAAAATTTTCCTTGGTGGGGGATTGGGCAACAAATCATTTGTTGGACATCAGCTGGAAGACTTTACTCCTGAAGAAGATTTACTTTATACCTCTATTGCTGTAATGCGAATATTTGATAGATTGGGGGATCGAAAAAATCTTGCAAGAAATAGAATGCGTTATCTTGTTAATGACATGGGTTGGGAAAAATTCCAAAACCTTGTGTTGAAAGAAAGAGCAATTGTCAGAGCTACTCAATCCGTAGTTACTCAACTTGAAGTTGACACAACTCCTGATGCCATTAAACGACCGTTAACAATTAGCGACGAGAGTGGAATTTCTGCACCTGATGGATATGCTAGATGGCTTAAAACAAATACGATAAAACAAAAACAATCCGATTATCGCACTGTGTTTCTTACTTTGGAAGCTGGAGACATTACTTCCAACCAACTAAATGTTTTAGCTAGCCTCATACGTGAATTCTCTTCAGAAGGTAAGGCTAGATCTGGATTTGTTCAAAATGTTGCATTAAGATATGTTCATGAGGATGATTTGATTAGATTGTATTCTAAACTTCTTGAAACTGGCTTGGCAAAAACTGGGGCATTGACCATGACGACTCCTATAGGTTGCTCTGGAACCACGTCTTGTAATTTGGCGTTAACTAATTCTCACAGACTTGCAAAAGAAATTCAAAGAAAATTCCTTGAACTAAAACTTGACGAAGACGATGATCTGACTGACTCTTCAATTAAGATAAGTGGATGTCCAAACTCTTGTGGCCAGCATGGAATTGCAACAATCGGTTTCTTTGGAGGTGGCGGTCGTTCTGGAAAAGACATGTATCCAAATTACCAGATGTCACTTGGCGGTCGTTTTGATGGTGACACGACATTGGGTAAAACATGTCTTAGAGTACCTGCTAAGCGAGTAATTCCTGTCATTTTAAAAATAATTGAAATGTTTAAAGAAAATAAAAAACCTGGTGACACCTTGAAGTCTTGGATTCACCGAATCATAACTGACAGTGAGGATTCAAACATCAAATCCATCAATGACATCAAAAAAATCTTGGAACCTCTGATTGTTCCTCCGACTAAAGACGATGATCCTGACTTTTATCTTGATTATGGTAGTGACACTAGTTATCACACAAAAACTGGTAAAGGTGAATGTGCTGCTTGACTGCACCTGTTAAAATTACCACTGACATTGATTCTCTACGTTCAGAAATTAGGGACAACAGTGTTCGAGTTATTGATGTTAGACGTGAAGGCGATTACAAACAAGACCATATCCCTAATGCTGTCAATTTACCTTTGGCAACTCTCCTATCTGATGATAGTCCTGAACGTGTTTTGAAACTTGTAAATTCTATGGGCATAGATGATGAAACACCTGTTGTTGTTTATGATGACACTTTTGGTGCTTTGGCATCTAGGGTAGCTTGGACGTTGGAATGGATTGGACATTCAGATGTCACTTTACTTGAAACCACTTATGGTAACTGGAAATCCCTAGGATTGGAAAACGATTCAAAAATCCCTGAAATATCTAGTAAAGATCATTCCATGAACTTGCAATCTGACATTTTGGCAACTTCTGACTATCTTGAGTCTGCAAAAACCCGGGATGATGTGATTTTGATTGATAACCGAGAGAGATTAAATTATCTTGAACAACATATTCCTGGAGCTATCAGTTTGCCATATCGCACACTTGCCAGTAATGACAAGATTCTTCGTTCAAAGGAAGACATGAAAAGATTATTGGACAATAGGGGTGTTGCAGGAGATTCTGAAATAATCACTTATTGTGGCAGTGTTGGCACTTTGTCCGGATTGGCATACTATGCCCTTAAATCTGCAGGTCTGCCTAACGCAAAATTATACGTTCGCTCTTTTAAGGAATGGAAAAATCTGCAAAAACCTACTGTAAAACAAGAAGATGCAAGTTATTGGGATTTGTCTGCAGAATAATTTAGGCTATTTCGTCTCTGAGTTTTTTAGTAATTGTAACTTCGATATTATCTAAAACTTCTAACATCTTTTCTTTATTCTCGATAATGTATTCTTCTCCTCTATCTTTTAGTCTTATTGTCCACAATCTTATTTCTCTGTGTTCCTCGAAGAAATTTTCAATCATCTGTTCTCCTGATTTTGTTGTATCAATAAATTCGTCAAAAACTTCAATAGTTTTTTCTACATCTGCTTCTTCGATTGATTCTCTTGCAGAATGTATTGCTTGACTCATTGCTTTCAAATTTTTAACTGGTTTTGGTAATTTCTTTTTGGTTAGTCCAAAGAATCCAATTTTCTCTTTACCTATTTTTTCTGCAATGTTGTCTGCAAGATCATAGATTGGGATTCTGCTCAAACCGTCACGTTTTTCATTTTGTAAGATTAGTCCTTT
>Ga0206679_10004854_pt1 | contig 10004 bp, 9 predicted proteins | sample M110012015metaG_FD_155464 | JGI IMG/M metagenome (GOLD analysis project Ga0206679, IMG submission 155464) | Ammonia-oxidizing marine archaeal communities from Monterey Bay, California, United States - M1 100m 12015 | ecosystem: Environmental > Aquatic > Marine > Intertidal zone | place: USA... | reverse complement strand
CGCTGACCGCCCGTGTGATGGTCAACCGCATTTGGCAGTTCCACTTCGGACGCGGCCTCGTCGCGACACCGAACGACTTTGGCAAGGCCGGCAAGCCCTGCCCCAACCCAGCGCTGCTCGATTGGTTGGCTGCGGAGTTCGTTGACAACGGTTGGTCGATCAAGCACATGCATCGCGTGATCATGAACAGCGAGACGTACCGCCGAGCGTCGTGGCAAAATCCGGCGAACCAAAATACCGACCCCGGCAACGAATTGGTTTGGCGCCAAAACCTCCGCCGGCTTGAGGCGGAGGCGATTCGCGATGCCATTCTCAAGACCAGCAACTCGCTCAATACCGCGATGGGCGGCCGCGGATTTTATCCGAACTTCAGCGGCGAAGTGATCGCCGGCGCTTCTAAGCCGGGGCGCGGCTGGGGCTACTCCAAGGCCGACGAACAGGCGCGCCGCAGCATTTACGCCTACGTGAAGCGGACGATGATGGTGCCATTCCTCGAGGTATTTGACTACAGCGGAACAGAAGGCTCCATCGGTGCGCGCGCCGTCACCACCGTCGCCCCGCAGGCGTTGACGTTGCTCAACAGCGACTTTGTTTCCGGCCAGGCGCGCAGTCTAGCCGCCGAGTTGATCACGACAAACTCAGACAACACCGCCACGTTGGTGAATACGCTCTTCCGGCAGACGCTCGCCCGCGACGCAACGGCTGACGAGATCGCCTTCGGCCAGCGCTACCTCAGTCAACAGGAAGAGCGGCACCACGAGGTGCGCCATCAACTTGTCTTTGCACCGGACGTCCCGGGTTCCATCGAGCGCGGGTTCCGAGACAAGCTGCCGCAGGAAAAATTTCTCATCCCGCCCGACGCCAACTGGCGCGCCCACGCCGGCAAATGGGGCGGCGGCTACGAGGGCATTATGAACGTCGTTCCGGGACGCGGACCGTTCGTACTGATGACCGCAGCCAAGCAGGCCGACATCAAAGTCAGCGGCCGGATCAAACTTGAGCAAAGCGTCGAGAACGTCGGCATTCTGCTTCGGGCCAACGCCAACGGAACCGATAACACCGGCTACGAAATCCACTTTGACATACAGCACAACGAGCTGCTGATTCGCCGCCATGCCAAGGAAATCAAGACCTTGGCCAAGCGCGGACTGCGCCCGTCGTTTGGCTGGCACAACTTCCGCGCCGAGTTGGCCAAGGGCGAATTGCGCTTCTGGCTGGGCGACAACAAGGAACCGATTCTCACGGCAAAGGACGAGTCGCCGATCGAGGGCGAAGGCCACATCGGCATCCGCGCATGGGGCGGTGCCGTCCGCACCGACGGTTTGAAACTCCACTTGGCCAAGCACGACGTGCTCGTCAACGAAATCAATCCAACCCTATCGATCGACGGCCAACTGATCGCCCAAACCCAAGCCGGCTTGATCAAGCGCCGCGCGCTGCAGGACCTTTGCTCTGTGATGTTTAACATCAGCGAGTTTGTATACATTGACTGAATATGCAGCAAATTCTTGTCTCAATGTTTTCCCGGAAAGCCGGATTAAAAAACAAATAATACCAACTAAATCGCCTTTATAAGGTACAAATACCCTTATCCAAGACTCCCAGTTACTTCCCATAATTATCAGATATAATACCCAAAAAGTGTGATTGAATCACACTCTCTGTTATCGTATTATTGGTTCGTGAGAGTTAAAGAATGGAAGGTCAACAATCAGACGCGCTGGGTTGTTGATGGCAGGGTTGACGGCAAGCGCAAGCGACTTCAGTTCGACACCAAGAAACAGGCCGAAACTTGGCTTAAGGCCGAGAAAAAGGACATTAACAGCTCGGCATGGTGGTCCGATCTTTCGCACGGCGTACGCGCCGACATCATAAACGCCTTCACTCGAGCCAAGGATGATGGCTTCAACTTGGTTTCTGCTGTTGAACACTATTCAGTCCTGGGTCGAGACAAGACCTTCCTGAAGAAGTGCACACTTGGTGAGGCGATTGGGGGTTTTAGCGTCGACAGGAGATTCAAGAAACACCGCAATGGTGGTGCCACGCCATCTGGTTTTCTCGCAGCGAAGTTGCGCAAGGGCTGCACCCAAAGAAGTCTCTTCTCTTTGAGATCAGTAACACACAACTTCAGAGACTATCTCGGAGCGGATACTCAGGTTGCCAATATCACACCAGAGATGATCGAGTCTTGGCTTGATGCGGGAGGCGTCAAGGAAGATGGGAGTTGGGAAAATTCAACCAAGGAGGGATACAACCGCCAGATCAAGAATCTGTTCAACTGGATGATCAAGAGGGACTATGTCAAAGAAAATCCTGCAAATAAGATCGAGGACATCATTCTTGGCGAATACGAGCCCCAAATTCTGAGCGTTGATCAAGTGGTGCGGTTTCTTGAAATAACACGCCAAGAAAACTCCGCCCTTCTGTCGCCAGCAGCGTTAAACCTGTTTTGCGGTATTCGGCCTTCAGAAGTCAGGCGCATGACCCAAGCAAACATCTCCATTGCCGACAAGGAAGTTGAATTGAAGGGAAGACAGACTAAGACACGGCGTAAGCGATATGTCGAAATGAGCGACAACTGCATTGCGTGGATGAAGCTTGGCGCAGAGCTACCGATAGTCAACCAGAACCATCAGTGGGATACGTTGATGGTCAAAGTCAAAGCCGAACTGGGATACGACAAATGGCCGCACGATTGTCTGCGCCACAGTTTTTGTTCGTACTACTTGGCTCATCACGAGAATGCCGCAAAGACCGCCCTGCAAGCGGGGCACACGGAGTCAATTCTGTTCAGGCATTACCGCAAGCTGGTGAAGAAGGAACAGGCCGAGAAGTTCTGGAACATTTTTCCCGAGAAGCTGGCGGCATAGACACAGATTTGTGGGCTTTTTAAGGACAGCGAGGCAAACTTGGCCTTGTGAGGGGCAAAAAAAGGGCTAGCAAAAGCCACAGCAGGTGATAAACATCGCGGCGATGAAAGCCATACTTGATAGAGCTCTACTTGTGATAACAGCAATTGTGGCGGTTTCGGCTACTGGCGCGGGAGTCTACTACGTCAGCAGTACCTCCGAACCAGTACAGCACGGTTCGACGTGCGGCCAGAAAGCCCCTTGCGATGAAGCTGCAAAACCCGACTGTGGCGCGAAGCCCGACTGTGGCGCAAAACCCGACTGTGGTGCTAAGACAGATTGCGCCGACCAAAAGAAGGCTGAAGACCAAAATCCTACTTGATTAACGCTTTCGCCGTTAAAGGCAAAAAAACAAGGCCCACAGTTGACTCCTGTGGGCTTTTTGTTTCTTTCAAGGGTAGGACTGCGGGGGATTAACCCAGAAGCCTCTTGAACACAAACCAAGGATAGGGTTGCAGCATCCTGATGATTGGCCCCGTCGAGCCGCACAATTCCCAACCCTGTTCTCCGAGTATGCTAAAAGCTGAATCGAGTGTGTGCCCTTTCAGCTCTTCGTCAGTTTTATCGACAGCAAGTTGGCCGATAGACATCACGTTCTCACTTTTAGTTCTTACTATCCTGTATTCCCATTTTGTCATAGCACGAGAATTAGAACAAAAAACCCGCATTAGCAAAAGCCAGTGCGGGTGCTAGCTAATAGCGGTCGAGACTACTCTCCGGCCCACCAAATATAAAAGAAGACCGCAAGGATGGTTATTACTGGAATGGTCAACTCGCAAACTGTTCTGTTAACTGTTGCCGTTGAACAACAACCCTGCTGCGTTCAAGTGGTGAAGGGGGTAGGTTTAGTTGTCTTTCGAAGCCTAGGCGTCTTCCAGAATTTTCAGGGAGACGTCTTCTACCATGCCTTCTACCTTGGATTTGTACTCCAGCATATGCGGCGCAGTGAAATGAGCTTCAAGGTGAGATAATGATTCCCATTTCTCAATAACCGTTATGACGTTTAAATTCGTTTCCTGGATGGGAATGTCGGTTTGGAAGTCCACCGTGGCGGAATATTCCACACACCCCTCTTCCTCCAGCACCTTGGGAACGTTCGTCTTGAATATTTCAATGAAGGCGTCGCGTTCGGAAGCTTTTACTGAAATGGATGCTATTACGTTTATCATTTTTATCTCCTAAGCCTGTAAGAGAATGAACACTCGTGGTCGAGTTGCCGTTTTTCAAGGCGTTTTAACTGTTGCCGCAAAATGCCTTCAGCCCGGCAGGATTGTGCACGGTCTGGAACAACAACCCTGCGGCGTTCAGGTGGTGGAGTGGGTTGGTTTAGATTTTCTAGTTACTTTTTACGCCTGTATGTCGCCAAGGGCACAGCTGCACCAGTCGTTTGGTTCTTTGAAACCTCCCCTATTTCTCCAGAGTCTAAAACTTGGTGGATTGCCATCTCGAATGTGTTGTCATCGATTTTTTTAACAATGCGAGCATAACTAAACTGTTGAAGTTCACCGTCTTGCACCCTGCTTCCTTTCACTATTTCGATAAGTTTCCCCCCATCATAAGGTAACCATTCACTATCTCGTACTCCATTTCCACTATCAAAATATTTTGCTATTACCTTACCACTCGTCACATCAAAGCCAATAACACCATGGTATTCGCGGCTACTTTTTGAGTGCACCAATATCACTGAATCTTCGATTCCCCATTTGTATTGCTTTTGACTATTCTCTCTATCGGTATTCTCCGACTCCCAGTTTCCAATCAGCCAACGAGCTTTAGAAGCATCCATCGCTTCCTTAAGGTTCTTGGGTTCTTCCTGACCACTGACATTGAATGCCAGCCCGACAAACATGAGTAATGATGTTAGTTTTTTCATAATATATGAGGATTAACTGAGAGAATTATCAACGCACAAAGGTCGGTCTTCAAGTTTTTTCTCCATTTTAATAACTAATTCCAAGTGAAATGAATTCCCTCATTTCCCTTGAGCTTGCAGTTCCTTCTTGGTCTTGCCGCCGTGTTTGCGGAGGAGGTCGGCGGTTTCGCCATCGGCCTCACCTAGCGGTGTGTCACCGTGTTTTTCCTGTGTGTTCATATCCGCGCCATTGGCGATGAGTAGTTCGGAATCCCAAAAATACGCGGCTTCTCCGTGTTAAAAATAGGATAAACTGGCCATTCAAAAGGGTCGCGTCGACTACGGTTGATGACTGATCGCTTGTCGTAGTACAAAATCTTCAATGTTTCGAGCGCGAAATAGGCTTACTTTAACGGCCAATCTTTCGACTCCGTTCGAGCCGTTTTTAAGAAGCGCTCAAAAATAGAAACAATCTCTGGATTCAAGTTCGCGACGTCCTTCTTTTCGCCGATGTCCTTGGCCAAGTTGTACAGCTCCAAATCGGCCTCTTTTTTCGGACGCACCACTTTCCAATTTCCCCAACGGGCAGCCTGCTGAAAACCGCGCTCAAAGAATTCCCAATACAAAAAACGATCGTTGGTTTGCTGCGCTTGGCCAAGCAGCTCGGGCAACACACTAATGCCATCCAACCCTTTTGGTGCCTTGGCCCTGGCAAGGGCGGCAACGGTTGGAAGAAAATCAGCAAACGACCAAATGGCATCGCTGGTTGTATTGACCGGGATGCGGCCTGGCCAACGGGCGATCATTGGCGTTCGTAATCCTCCTTCATACATGGCTCGTTTCGCTCCGCGAAGAGGGCCGCTGCTATCAAAAAGACCGTCATAACGATTCGCTGCACCGTTGTCGCTGCAGAAAAAAACGATTGTTTTTTTGTCGATCAGCAACTCTTTAAGGAGCGCCATTATTTTGCCAATATGATCGTCCATCCGGGTAATCATTGCCGCGTAGACTTTGGCCTGTTCCGGCCACTCTTTATTTTCATACGGGCCGAGGTCCGGGATTTCGAATTGAGCATGCGGCACCGTGTAGGGCAGGTAGAGGAAAAAAGGTTTATCCTGGTTTTTGCGGATGAAGCTCAAAGCAAAGCCGGTGAATAAATCATGCGTGTATTGTTGTTGTTTGCCGTCCGCGTTGCCGGGTAAATCAAAGCGGCCTTCGTTCAGCCATATGAATGTCGGATAGAACGAGTGCGCCCGACGTTGATTCAAGTAGCCGAACCACTCATCGAACCCCTGTCGGTTTGGAGTGCCCCCCGTCATCGGCTCGCCCAACCCCCATTTGCCGGTAATGCCGGTCGAGTATCCGGCTCCCTTCAACACCTCGGCAACTGTGACATCTTCCGCACGTAGCGGAACTCTCCCTTTACCGCCTCCCAGACCTTTGACTCCGCCTTTGCCGAAGTTCCCGCGCACGCGCGTGTGCCCGGTGTGAAGACCGGTCATCAATACACTCCGCGACGGCGCACAAACCGTGGAACCAGCGTAGCATTGGGTGAAACGCATACCCTCGATAGCAAGTCGGTCTATGCTTGGCGTTTGGATATGTTTTCCGCCAAAGCACCCGGCATCGCCATATCCCATGTCGTCAGCCATGATTATTACAATATTTGGCCTGTCTAGGCAGAGTCCCTCGTTGGAGTAACTCCAGACTAAAAACGCAACAAACAAGAGTTTCAAGATTCTTGCTATCAACATTATGAACCAGGAGATGGCATACGGGGTTTCATATAAGATTTAACACCTAATTTCGAGATTATTGTATGCCAACTTTCTGCATACTTGTTATTCATCTCGCAAATCAGCACTCTAAAAACTACAAGGGCAAACGACCTGTCGGTTAATTACTCACCAATGAAACACCTACTACTAACCACAATCACTGTCGTACTGTTGTGAGCAGTATGTGTTTCATTTCCCTTCAGCTTTCAATTCTTCACCCGTCTTGCCGCCGTGTTTGCGGAGGAGGGCGGCGTTCAAGTGGTGGAGCGGGTTGGTTTAGTTGCTCTCTAGTAGCGGTCCCAGTAGGCTAACGGATGGCCCAGTCGATGTTGAAATCCGATGCTGCTCGCTTTTACGGCAACAACGTGACCATCGACATGCGCTGTGTTCGCCGCTCCCTCGTGGCGGTTATACATACGCTGAGGCATCGTCGTGTACCACGGTTCATTGTTCGGTGTGCGAAATAACAGCGTTTTTCCCTTGTAGCTTTTCTGCACGAACCACTTGTCTGGATTCTTTTCACTCGTATTTTCAATCTGCCCGGAATCACCAAAAAGAACCGTGGCGGACGGGTTGGCAATATGGGTTTCTTTAACTTTCCATGCCGTCTCCAACCAGCGACCAAGTTCTGGGTGATTCATTCCAATTCCAAATCTGGTTGAATCTTTAAGGCTGGGGCAACTGTGGATTTGTGTATTCTGCCCAAGAGTGCTTTGGAGCAGATCCGGCCACCAAGTATGATTGCCGGGTAGAATTGCCCCCGGCGGGGTCTTCGCCAATTTGGCTAACTGCACAAATTCTCCGTTATTGTCATCCTTGTAAAAATTATGGGCTAACCCAATTTGCCGCATGTTGCTAATACAGGCTGCGGATTTCGCTTTTGATTTTGCTCTAGCCAATGCAGGTAAAAGCATACTTGCCAATATTGCAATGATGGCGATTACCACCAACAATTCAATGAGGGTAAAGCCGAAGGTTTTCTTCCGCAGTGTTTTCAATGGAAAGCAAGGACGAAATGTACGGAGACGATAACTTATTGTGCTCTTTTTCTTTGATTAAACCAACTAAATTACTCGCTCACGGCTCGGCCAAACGTCGCCGGCTGATCCGGTTGCAATATCAACGGACTCTCCGCGTCCACATCCTGCCACGGACCATTGACTGTCGGCGCCGTCTGCAGTCTGCCTTCAAAAGTTACCGTGACCGTTCCGTCTCCATTGTTCACCAAACTGATCGTCGGCTTGCTTTCCCCAAGTTGCCAAACGTCCTTGTCCAAGACGATCCATTCAGAATCCTCAGTATTGGTCCCGGCAGATGCTGCCCAGTCAGGATTGCCTCCGCTGATTGTGGGCTTGCGAATCAGAGTATGATCCTTTGTTCCACTAGAAATACCGGCTACTTCCCAACCACTGCCTGGATCAGGACCATTGATGTCACCGATAACATCAATAACGACATAATCCTCACTGGACCCCTTGGCCAGGGCATAGGCATCATCCCCATTGCTTAGGTATTTGTGGAGATGATCTGCAACCGCAACTATAGCTGGGTCGGCGTCAGGATGTGCGATAATATATTTTCCTCCAGCGGCGATAGTAGCTCCTTCGGGAAAACTGTTCCAGTAGTCAAAACTTTCCACATCATCCACCCCGTTGTTTTGATTCGGGAAAGCATAGCCCGACAAATCCACCTCAGAATCTGTCGGGTTGTGAATTTCCAGAAATTTATTATAGCTACTACCCTCTGCATACTGAAAGAAGAAAAGACTTGGCCCACCGCCAATACTCTCCCCGAGGATCAAGCTTCCATAGGTGAATTCCGAGTGAGGCCGACCACTCCAGTTAAGCTGTGCCTTTCGGCCGCTGCCATCATCATCGTTGATGGCGATATGGAAGCCCAAATTGGCTCCTTGAGCAGGATCCGACAAAGCGGACTTTTTAACCTTGAATTCGATTTGATATCCACCATCGGTCAAGCTGGATGCGCCAAACCAATCATCCGCCTCTCCAAACTGTGGATTGTTGGCCTCGTTGTCACGCCAGGCGCCGTTGGCGGTGATCACGTATTGGCCTTCAAATCCCTGGACCCCTCGGCCCGCGTCATTGCTGTCATCCACATCAAAGAAGATTTCCACGCTGTCATCAACCCAGGTCTGTCCGTCTTCGCTCCCAGCTTCAGCGGTGTCGGTGACGATCTTATCGTCTCTTACATCGACCGCAACATAGACAGCCTCATCATCATGGATTACCCAGGCAAAAAAACTGTGATCGTTCCAAGCCCACGTATCGTCTCCCGAGGGGATGTTGTAAACCCCGTTGTGGGGGTTGATGTAGATTCTCTCGGCACCCTCGTACTCCTCATAGTTGATTGTCCCGTCGATCTTCGGGGCGTCGGTTTTCGGGGCGGTGTAGGATCTGCCCTGAAGTAGCAGGTTGCCATAGGTGATCTCGGTGTGAGGCTTGCCCACCCAAAGGACCTGGCGTTCTGCGGGGCCATCATCGTCGTCGTCGTTGACGCCGACGGTAAAACCAATGACATCACCGGGTTTGGGATTGCCTATGGTATCCAGGGAGATCCGAAATTCAGCATCGTAACCTGTGTCAGTTACGGAGGTTTGCGCAAACCAAGCCTCCCCTTCGCCGTAACCCGGGTTACCGGCCTCATTTTCCCGATAGGCGTTGTTCACAGTGATGACGAACTGGCCGCCGGTGTCCACCACATTGGGGTCGTTCCCGCTTCTGTCGGGGAAGTTGCTGTTGTCGCCATCGACGAAAACCTCCACGCTGTCATCCTGCCAAGTATTTCCGTTTTGGGATTCCGCCTCGGCACTGTCCTCGGACAGGATGTCATCCTGCACCCTGACCGCGACGTAAAGGTTGTCCGCATCATAGCCCGCGAAAATCAGATAACTCAGATCCTGATTGTCAACAGGTACATCACCATTATCCCCGATGGAGCCCCCCCGGATACCATCGACCAGGTTCTCATCGGGTTCCACGCGCCAGGATGTCCCGGCGGCTCCGCCAGCCCAGGCCCAGGATTCACCGCCATTGATATCAATGATTCCGTCAATGGTTGGCGGCTCCGTCAAAGGCAGGGCGATCCGGGATTTAGTTTCATCAAAAGGAGAGATGTCTGGGGGTGCGCCAAAGACAATTTCACCAGTTCCGCCGTGGGAAAGGCGACCGGCCGAATCGATCACCAGGTCGTAATATTCCAAGTGTGCTCCCTGTGCGATCTCTTCGGGCCAAAAACTATCTGCTTCCGCTGCCGTCCATCCCTGGAGGCGGGCACGGTTGGCCCACCAATATTGTAATTCCAGGTCTTGAGTCCGGTCGCCACTGCCGTTGGTTCCCGGCCCATGCTTGTCATCGTCATCGAGCCCGATGTTAAAGCCCATCTTATAACCATTGCTCAACAGGTTGCCGGCCTCGGGATCTTCAAACTGGCTCTTGCGAAAGC
>Ga0206679_10004853_pt1 | contig 10004 bp, 5 predicted proteins | sample M110012015metaG_FD_155464 | JGI IMG/M metagenome (GOLD analysis project Ga0206679, IMG submission 155464) | Ammonia-oxidizing marine archaeal communities from Monterey Bay, California, United States - M1 100m 12015 | ecosystem: Environmental > Aquatic > Marine > Intertidal zone | place: USA... | reverse complement strand
CAAAAGAATGTATTTGCCCTTGGGATTTATCCAAATCATTTAACACATTTAAAAGTTTACTTTCGTTTCGGGCAATTAGCGTGATGTTTGCTCCTAATTTTGCTAACTCAATAGCAGAGGCTTCTCCAATTCCTTGGGTACTACCGCATACAATTGCATTTTTATTTTTTAAATCTAAATTCATTTATTTTTTATAATTAAATCCTAAAGTATCTTTTATGTTTTGTGGTAATTCTGGTAAGTAGGAACGAGAAATCATTAAAGTAGAGATGTTTGCCAAGTCCGTAAATAGTTTGTGCTTGTCCACCGTTTGCTTTAAATATCCTTGTCCTGAACTTCCTCCAGTTCCAATTTTTTGTCCTAACATTTTTTCTACCATTTGCACATGTCTGAATCTCCAAGTTGCAATTTTATGGTCTAGTTCTACAATACTTCTCAAAAACTGATACGGTAAATGTAAAATAGGCTGATCACGGTATAAATTGATAAGCAATGCAGACATAGTTGCTTTGTATGAAAGGGTTGTTTCCCCTTCTTCCATTGCTTTGTTGTGCTCTTCTTCTGAAAGTACTCTTTCAAAATACTTTTTGTTTTCTTCAATCATTCGTATTCTGATTTCTCTATCACTATCTGTTAAATTTGCCGCTTTAATTCCTGCAATTTCTTTGTCCAACATTGCATTAACAGCTCCTTCATATTTTTCCGTAAAATCAAAACCTTCCATATTCAAAAACGGAATGCGTTCCAACCATCTTTCTACTAAATTAAATAATGAAGTGTCTTCTTCTAACTCTAAAATTTCTTCTTTTTTATCTCCTTCAAATTGTGCATGATAAGGACAACCTCCAAACTGATGTCTTTTTTTAATTTTAAGTCCTAACATCACTTCTAACTTTCGGAACTGATGAGATTGGAAACCTGATGCAGGAGAAAGTTGATCCCTAAAATCTAAGAAATCCAAAGAAGTCATAGTTTCTAAAATATCCAATTGCCCAACAAGAGTCGTCATTATTTTATTTACCCTATCCATTCGTCTTACAACAACTCCAACATTACTTTCGTCAATTTGGTCGTTTCGGAACAAATCCATTACCGACTCTATTTCATGCAGCATCTGTTTGAACCACAACTCATAAGTTTGATGAATGATGATAAACAACATTTCTTCATGTGCAGCTCCTTTTCCTTCTCCGCTTAAAGGGTTTTGAGCGTCCAACACCTTATCGAGTGCCAAGTAATTTATGTAGTGTACGGATGTAGTTTCTTCTGACATTATTTGAAATTTATAATGCAGTAAAAGTAAGCAATCTGATTTAAAAAATCAAAACTGAAATTGTTAAAAAGAAATAGAAGAAAATACTTAGAGATTCTATCCAAAACGAAAAGAAAAAATCGGACTTCTTTTCATCTGATTTTCCAATAAAAATAAAGGAAAGTAAGCAGGATAAAATAATTGCAATTAAATATCCGAAACTTAAATTGTAATTCAGGAATTGATAAATAGAAATGAGTGATAAAGCAAATAAAGCAACTGTAGCAATCCGCTTGGATTTTAAAATTCCTACAATAATTGGGATGGTTTTTAATTTTACATTGTCGTATTTAATATCTCTTATGTCAAAAGGAATAGTGATTGCAAAGACAAAAAGGAAACGAGAAATTATGTGTAAGTATGTGTTGGTATTCAGAGGTATGTTGTTTTCCGAAATAAGTAAAATAATAGTGCTTATTGTCCAAGTAAAGGCAATGATAAATATTTTACAAAATGGTATTTTTCTGAGGCCAAGAGGATATAAAATGGATATGATTCCAGAAATAAAAATGAGAATTTGAGTGTTTGTATGGAACTGAAAAAAATGATAAAAACTTCCGACAGTTCCCATAACAATCAGAAAATAAACTAGAGGTAAATTGTTTAAAGTCCACTCTTTTCTTTTGTGTTTCATACCTTTTTTTATTCTTACAATTCGTTGGAAATTATAAGTAAAAAGTGTTGCGAAAAATACAAACTGACTAATCTTGTAATTTGGAGAGTGAAATAGTAATTCGGAACTTAATACTAGAGAAAAAACACAAAACGCAACAAAAATATTTGTATTAATAAGAAAGCGAAAAAGAGTTTTAATTCTATTCATTTTTCAAAAGTATGATTTTTTATTAACAATTGACTTTATTATAATTGCAATGCTTAATTTTGACCGCTTAAAATTTAATACATTATCAATGAATAATTTCTCGGATAGACATAACGGTCCAAAACAAGCAGATATAGAAAAGATGCTTTCTGAAATAGGAGCTAATTCGGTAGAGGATTTAATTAATCAAACTATTCCTTCTTCTATTAGGATGGATAAAGGTTTAGATTTGCCAAATGCACTGAGCGAAAGCCGTTTTTTAGAGCATATGCATGCACTTGCCAAAAAAAATAAAAACTACCGTTCTTATATTGGTATGGGATATTTCAATACTGTTTTACCTTCTGTAATACAAAGAAATATTTTAGAAAATCCGGGTTGGTATACAGCTTATACTCCTTATCAAGCAGAAATTTCTCAAGGTAGATTAGAGGCTTTGTTAAATTTTCAAACCATGGTTTGTGATTTAACAGGAATGGAAATTGCAAATTCCTCTTTGTTGGATGAAGGTACTGCTGCTGCCGAGTCCATGTGTATGTTGATGAATACTATGAGTAGAGCGAAAAAGAAAACGGGAGCAAATAAGTTTTTTGTTTCTCAGTTTTGTTATCCTCAAACTATTGATGTTTTAAAAACAAGAGCGGAGCCATTAGGAATTGATCTTGTAATCGGAGATTATAAAACAGTAGAATTGTCGGAAGAATTTTTCGGAATTTTATTGCAGTATCCTGCAAAATATGGTGAGGTTTTAGATTATTCTCACATTGTAGAAAAAGCAAAATCGTGTGAGGCAGGTGTAGCAGTAGCAGCTGATTTATTGAGTTTGTCTTTATTAACTCCTCCTGGTGAATGGGGAGCAGATATTGTTGTTGGTACTTCCCAAAGATTTGGGATTCCAATGGGATATGGAGGTCCTCATGCGGCTTATTTTGCTACTAAAGAAAAATATAAAAGAAATATACCTGGTCGTATTATTGGAGTTACAAAAGATGCGGATGGAAACAGATCTTTGAGAATGGCACTTCAGACCAGAGAACAACATATAAAAAGAGAAAAAGCAACATCTAATATTTGTACGGCACAAGTTTTACTTGCCGTTATGGCTTCTATGTACGGAGTGTATCACGGACCGAAAGGATTAAAAAATATTGGTAAAAAAATACATTCTTTAACTTCAAAACTTTCAGAAGGACTTACACAATTAGGTTACCGTCAACTGAATAAAACTTATTTTGATACTATCTTAATTAATGTTGGTAATGTATCTATGGAAAACATAAATACTTATGCGGAGGATGCAAAAATAAACTTCAATTATATTGATGAAAAAACACTTTCTATTAGTATAGATGAAAAAGATGATTTAAATAATATTAACGATATTTTAGAAGTTTTTGCTAAAAGTTGTAATCATTCAGATTCTAAAAATTTGATTGATGAGGTTTTGAAGGGTGATTATGATGAGGCTTACAAAAGAATCCCTGAAAATCTTTACCGAACTTCAGAGTACATGCAAAATGAAATTTTTAATACTTACCACTCTGAAACAGAGATGATGAGGTATATTAAAAGGTTAGAAAATAAAGATTTGTCTTTAACTCATTCTATGATTTCATTAGGGAGCTGTACTATGAAATTAAATGCCGCTTCAGAGCTTTTGCCTTTAAGCTGGACAGAACTTGGAAATATTCACCCTTTTGTCCCTTCTCATCAGGCAAGAGGATACTATATTATGTTTCATGAGTTAGAGGAAATGTTATGTGAAATTACAGGTTTTGATGCTATGAGTTTACAGCCAAATTCTGGAGCTCAGGGTGAATATGCGGGACTTATGGTGATTAGAGAATACCATAAAAGCAGAGGAGATGATCATAGAAATATTTGTTTGATTCCAGCTTCTGCACATGGTACTAATCCCGCTTCTGCAGTGCTAGCAGGAATGAAGGTGGTTGTAACTCCTTGTGATGAAAACGGAAATATTGATGTTGAGGTATTAAGAGGAAAAGCTTTGGAACACTCGGAAAACCTTTCTTGTTTAATGATTACTTATCCTTCTACACATGGGGTTTTTGAGGAAAGTGTAATGGAAATTACAAATCTTATTCATCAAAATGGTGGACAAGTTTACATGGATGGAGCAAATATGAATGCTCAAGTAGGACTTACTAATCCTGCCAGAATTGGTGCAGATGTTTGTCACTTAAATTTACACAAAACCTTTGCAATTCCTCATGGTGGTGGTGGTCCTGGCATGGGTCCAATTGGTGTAGTAAAACATCTACAAGAGTTTTTACCGTCCAATCCAATGGTGAGTACTGGAGGAGAAAATGCAATAGCGGCTATCTCTTCTGCTCCTTGGGGTTCTTCATTAGTTCTTACTATTTCGTATGCTTATATTAAAATGTTAGGTGCAGATGGTTTGAAACAAGCTACTGAAATGGCAATCTTAAATGCTAATTATTTAAAAACTCAATTGGAAAAAGAGTATACTATATTATATACTTCCGAAAGCGGTAGGGTGGCACATGAAATGATTGTAGATTTTAGAGAATATAAAAGTGGAGGAGTGGAGGTTACGGATATTGCAAAAAGATTAATGGATTATGGTTTTCATGCTCCTACAGTTTCTTTTCCGATTGCGGGTACTTTAATGATTGAGCCTACCGAAAGTGAATCCTTATCGGAATTGGACAGATTTATAGAAACAATGAACTCTATAAAACAAGAAATAAATGAAGTTATTGATAGTAAAGTAGATGTTTTGGATAATGTATTGAAAAATGCGCCTCACACTATGCAATCGGTTATAAATTCGGATTGGAGCAAATCCTATAGTAGAGAGAAGGCGGTTTTCCCTTTAGATTTTGTGAAAAGTAATAAATTTTGGCCTTCTGTAAGGAGAGTAGATGACGCTTTTGGAGACAGAAATTTACAATGTACTTGTGCTCCTATTTCTGACTATGATGAATAGATAAGATTTATTTCTACTCACATTGATTATGTGTATTTTAATACTTATATTTGCGAACATTTTTAAAAACCAAAAAACAATTATGAAAAAAATTTATTTATCAATTTGCGCTTTAGCAGTAGCTGCTACTTCTTTTGCTCAACAAAATGATGTTAAAAATTCAGAAATGGGTTTAAATTCATCAAAGTTTCACTCGTACACTTCTTCTGATAATACTTCTAAAGTTGCTCCTTTTTGGACTGATGATTTATCAGACGCTTCTTTATGGACTATGACGGATCATGCAAATGGAGGAACACAAAACTGGGTAATTGGTACTGCTGCTCCATCTGGAGGATTTTCAAATGGAATGGGAGCTATTACTTCTACTACTGCTGCTAACGGATTTGCAATGTATGATTCTGACGCTTTAGCTACTTCAGCTTCAAATGCACAAGATGCTACCTTATCTTTCAACAGTTCAATTGATTGTTCTGCATACCAGTATGTAAACTTATCGTTTGAATCTTACCATAGAGTATTTCATGATTCTGTATTTGTTGAAGTAAGTAACGATAATGTAAACTGGGATAGATATGAAGTACATACTGATTTAGGAGTTAATGACGCTTCAACTAATCCAGAAGTAATTTCTGTAAATATTTCTGCTACTGCAGGTAATCAAGCTGCTGTTTGGTTTCGTTTCAGATATGAAGGGGAATGGGATTATGCTTGGATGTTAGATGATGTATCTATTTCTGAAACTCCAAATAATGCTGCTTCAATTTCAGATGCTGTTCAAGGTGGATGGTGGGTAAACTATGCAAATGTTGCTGGAGGTTCATTAGCAGGATTTGATTATACTTTTATGCCTACTTCTCAGTTAGCTGTAAACCCTTACTCGTTTGAGGCTGTATTACATAATGAAGGTGTTGCAGGTCAAAACATGGTGTTAAATGCGGAGGTATTTAATGATGCGGGAACTTCTGTTTTTACTTCTTCTTCTAATTCTATGTTATTAGATATGTCTCATGCGGTAGATACTTTTGCATGTAACAATACTTTTTCTCCAACTTCAAATGGAGTTTATGAAATGAGAATATGGGGTACAGGTGATTCTATTGGTACAGACACAGCTATTTTAATGTCAGTTGTAAATGATTATACTTATGGTAGAGATTGGGCTCAAGCTGCTGGTGCTTGGAGAGTAGGTAGAGATTGTGGAGGTATGGTTTTAGGTACTACTTTAGATATTTATGCTGATGAGACTGTATATGCAATTCAAGCTCATATTGATGATGAATCAGTTGTAGGTACTCCTGTATTTGTTGTTTTATATGAACTAGATCCAAATTCTGCAGATCCTGTTTACTTATCTCAATCAGATGATTATATTTTAAGTGCTTCTGATATAGATAACTGGGTTAATATTCCTTTTGATGGAGGTCAAGATTTATTCTCAGGTACTTCTTATTTAGCAGCTATTAGTGGTTATGCTTCTCCTACAGATACTTTTAAAGTAAATGTTTCTGGAAATTCTCAAGGTTCTTGTTATATTCAAGATAATGGTTGTGACCTTGGTGCAAATCCGTTTGGTACTTGGTATACTATTTCAGATATTCCAATGATCAGAATGAGTTTTGATCCTGCTGCTTTATCTGTTGATAATGTAATTTCTGGAGATTTTAACGTATTTCCTAATCCAAATAATGGTGTATTTACTATTGAATTAAACAATGTTAAAGCGGATGATTATATTATTTCTGTTCTTAATGTTCTAGGTCAACAAGTATATACTTCTACGAAAGAGATTTCAACTATTTCTTCTGAGAGAATTGATTTATCTGATTTAGATAAAGGAATTTATATATTAGAAGTTTCAAATTCTGAAGCTACTATTTCTGAAAAAATTATTATAGAGTAATCTGTAATTATGTTTTATATAAAAACCCGGTAATACCGGGTTTTTTTTATGCTTATTTTTTTGTAAGTTAGCTCCTTAATTTATAAAAAAACCTATTATGAAAAAACGTTACTCAATTATGTGCGCTTGTATGGTCTTTGGTTCGGCTTTTGCACAAACAATTAATTCAGAACTAACTAAAAAAGATTATAGAAACATTTCTAAATCTAACCCTGTTGTTTCTCCTCCTTCAACAAGTTCTGCCGCAACTGTTATTTGGCAAAATACCTGTTCCGATATTTTAGATTGGTCCCTTACAAACTCTGGAGTTCCACCTCTAGATTGGAATTTCACAAATATTACGGATATTCAGTCTCAATGTGTAACGTCCCTTCCTGCTAATCTACAGACATTTAATAGTACAACAGCGTCTGATGGTTTTATGATTATTAATTCAGATGCTGCTCCAGGAAATGCGGATGCTAATGGAACTCCTATTGTTGCTGAATTCACAAATGCTATTCCAATAGATTTAACTGGGTGGCCTTATGTTCAATTATCTTTCCAACATAGTTTTAGATGGTGGCAAGATACAAGAGGAGTAAGAGTATCTGGAGATAATGGAATTTCTTGGACAGAATTTGAAATTACAGATAATGCTGGATATTCTACTCCAGATCAAAATTCAGATAATCCTCACGTAAGTACATACAATATTTCTTCTATTGCTGGAGATTCTTCTCAAGTACTTATTCAGTTTTATTACAATGATAACGATTTTTGGGGTTGGTATTGGAATGTTGATGATATAGTGATTTCTGAAATTCCAGATAATGCAATGGATATATCAGATGCTGTTCAAGGTGGTTGGTGGGTAAATTATGCTAATGCTGGCGGTGATGGTTATGATTATACTTTTAAACCTCTTTCTCAGCTTTCTGCTAATCCTTATTCCTTTGAGGCAGTGTTAAAAAATGCAGGTATTGCTCCTCAAAACACATATTTAAATGCTGAAGTAATAGATGGTTCAGGTTCTTCTGTTTATTCAGACGTTTCCTCTACCTTATTGTTAGACTTAAGTCACACTCAAGATACTTTTGCTACTAATAGCACCTTTAGTCCGTCTATCACAGATACATACACAGTAAATATTTGGGGTACAGGAGATTCTACATCCTCTTCAATTTCCACACTTACTACTAGCGTTACAGACTATGTTTACGGAAGGGACAACAATACTCCTGAAGGAAACTGGAGGGTTGGTAGGTTTTGTGGAGGAATGATATTAGGAGTAAAGTATGACATGTATGTTGATGAAACTCTTTATACTATTCAGACTCATATTGACGCTGAGTCTGTAGTTGGCTCTTCAATTTATGCAGTTTTATTTGAAGATGACCCTAATGGAGATCCAATCTACTTAACTCAGACAGACGATTATGTTTTAACAGATTCTGATTTAGGAAATTGGGTTAGTATTCCTTTTGATGGAGGTGAGTCTTTATATGCTGCAACAGGATACCTTGCGGCTATTGGAGGATATGCAAATCCTGTAGATACTTTTATGGTGAGTGTTTCAGGTGCCTCACAAGGATCGTGCTATATACAAGATAATGGTTGCGATATTGGGTCTTCTGGATATGGAGCTTGGTATACTATTTCAGATGTACCTATGATTAGGATGAATTTTGACCCTGCATCTGTAGGTATAGAGAATAATTTATTTGTGGGAAGCTTTAACGTTCACCCTAATCCTAATAATGGAGTATTTACTATTGAGTTGAATAATGTTAAATCGGATGATTATATTATTTCTGTTCTTAATGTTTTAGGTCAACAAGTATATACTTCTACGAAAGAGATTTCAACTATTTCTTCTGAAAGAATTGATTTATCTGATTTAGGTAAAGGAATTTATATTTTAGAAGTTTCAAACTCTGAATCTACTATTTCCGAGAAAATTATTATTGAATAATTAGATTGTAAAATAACAAAAAAGAAGCCTGCTTATAGCGGGCTTTTTTTATATCTAATTTTTTGGTAAGTTAGCAGACTAAATAATATAAAATTAATACAATGAAAAAACTTTACACAATTGCTTCATTTATGATGATTTCAGCAATTTCATTTTCTCAGCTTACAGATAATGGATTTCCTGAACCAACAGATGTAAGCTCAAGGACTTTAAAATCACATCAGATGGTTTCTTCCCATGCAGAAAAAGCAGTTCCATTCTGGTCAGAAGATTTTGCTAATGGAATACCAGCTACTTGGACAAATAATAATACTCCTTGGGTGTATAGAGGAGCAAATACTACTCCAAATAATACAGTAGGAAGTCAGGGTGCTTATGCGGGGTCAAACGGTCCCATTGTTTCTCCTACTGCTGGAAACGGATTTATGATTTTTGATTCAGATTTTTATGACAATTCTGGTACTGCAGGTAATTTTGGAGCAGGTACATATCCTTGTAATGGTATCAATGGTGCTCCTCCAATTGGTCATGTTGGTACTTTAACAACCGATTCAATTAATTGTTCTATTTATCCAGATGTTTCTATCTTGTTCAACTCGTTTTATAGAGAGTATACAGGTATTGCTAAGATTGCTTTTAGTATTGATGGTGGTTTTACATTTACAGATACTATTGAAGTGCATCCAGATATTGACGTAAATGAAAGAACCGAGAATGATTATCAGGTTATGGTGAGAATGCCATTTAATATTGTTGGAAATACGGATGTAAGAATTCAGTTTATATATGATGGTACAATTCTTTATAATTCTAATTATAATGGTTATTACTTTTGGATGATAGATGACATTGAATTAATTGAAACTCCTCCATTTATGTTAACCCTTACAGATGTAAACCATGGTGGATGGAATACAACTCCTTTCTCTGAAGGTTTTGGAATAGACTATACATACATGCCTTTAAATCAATCTGCAGTAAATCCTTATAAATTTGAATCTACAATGGCAAATGCAGGAGCGAATGACTTACAAAATGTAA
>Ga0206679_10004847_pt1 | contig 10018 bp, 8 predicted proteins | sample M110012015metaG_FD_155464 | JGI IMG/M metagenome (GOLD analysis project Ga0206679, IMG submission 155464) | Ammonia-oxidizing marine archaeal communities from Monterey Bay, California, United States - M1 100m 12015 | ecosystem: Environmental > Aquatic > Marine > Intertidal zone | place: USA... | reverse complement strand
TTGAACACCTTGCTCCCCTGGCTCACCCTGAGGGCCAACCTCCCCTTGCGGGCCTTCTGGACCTGGCTCTTCGGAGGTAAGCGCGTGCAAAGCATAAGGAACACTCGTCATGGGGCTAACACCCATGAGCTGCATGCCCTGCCCGTCATTAATGTCTAACTCGATCTGAAGAAAAAATGGGCCTAATGCCCAATCAATAGCGTCTAGCGCCCCCATCTCTGGAGTGCCGGTGCCGACAAGAAGGTTAGCAAGACCAAAGTTGTTGGTTTGCACACTCTGGCCCTCAACAAAAATGGCGGCCCCTGCCTCAGATCCTTGAAGAATGCTCAACCGAAAATCTACATTTTCATTGACCATAGGGTTGCCCGCTAGATCGCGTGCAACAGCTTGAAAATTAAACTGAAATGGAGTTTGGGCGATGATCAAACTGCAAGTGAATGCGAAGGTTAGAAATAGGAAAAATTTTTTCATAACGTAAAATTCTAATAGCAGGAATTGCCGAAAACACCGAGAAATATTAAGACGTCAGAAGTGTTGACTTGAGAATCAAAATTAAAGTCCCCAACGCAAGCACCTTGGCATCCAAAATCAGAAAGGAACATAAGCAAGTCTATGATGTCGACATCCCCATCAAAATCCAAATCACCCGTACATACCTGATTGGATTGATGAAATCCACACGTGAGTATACTTGAAGAGGACTCCATGGTCATAATCACTCCTTCACCAAGAGTCCAAGACAACTCATACGTCGCCGTCGTTTTCCAGCCTCCGGCAGACCCTAAAACTATGGGTGTAGCATATTGAGCGCTGGAACTAAGAGCTACGAAGCACAATACCGTTATGACTAGTCTTTTAAACATTTTCCGCAAAAAATAATCTCTACTTGGCTATTGTAGACTGTGAAACATTCTTCTCATTGATTAACATCAAAACACTCCTCTTCAAGGTCTCAACCTCCGCTTTTAAATCAGCAAAATTGCTGTTCGCCTCTTTTAGTTGTGCGTTCTCATTTTCGAGTGCTTCAACTCTTTTCAGTAGCTCCTGAGTCGCAGAGACATTCAGCATTGAAACAGCTTGGTAATCAACTGTTCTGAAATCATCTACTTCGCGACCGTAAACAAATACTTTTCCAGACTCCTCAAGGTCAACCTCAAAGCTTTTTGAGTTTGCGGAAATCACATTGGCTATTTCTTCTTTATTTTCAAAAATTAATCGAATTCGGTCCCCTTTCGAAAGGTTGTTTTCAATAGAAATTTTCCCGGAAACGCAACTTGCGACCTGATAAATATCAGGTATCGTATTTGTGGATGCTGAAACCGCCTGAGGGTATACTTTTTCTAGCTGCTGGGCGATTGCTTTTTTGATGGGCTTGGTTCCATGTGAAGGATCGATCATATGGTAATCCGTGATTTCAATTTTGCTTAAAGTCTCCAGGTCTTTTTTCGTATCCGATGTGCCATCGATATTTTTAATTCGAGCATCAGAAATCGCATTGAATTCTCCAGCAACGACCCTGTGTGTTGCAAAAATACTTGTGTTCAGGTTTGCAGGACCTGCCGTACCAAAATTGGGTCCTGTTGCGTAAAAGGTGAAGGCCCCAAAAGGGTCAGAGTAATAACCATTTACATGGAGCAATCCCTGAGAGGGGGTGTTTGTATTAATTCCTACACGACCGTTTCTTACCACCAAATCTTGCCCTGCAGTTGCATTTGAGCCATCTGATGTGGTTATAAAAACAGCGTCATGTCCATTCAATTGAAGCCCGTCTACACTAGGTTCATACCTCAAAAAATTATCTACATCTGTCGCGTCTTTAATTTTGTACCTGAAGGGGTAATTAATAGCAACATCACCCTGCACTTCTAATTTTGCAGCTGGAGCTGATGTCCCCACACCCACATTGGCACCCGCATTGAAAATATTATTGTCATTAACGACCCATTCTGTGCCGTTCCAAAATGTGGTATTGCCAATTGCAGTTCCGTTTGGAATGAGGCCATCGTTACCCGGAAGTCCTGCTGGACCGGTTTCTCCAAGACTTTGCCAAGAAACCCCATCCCAAAAATAAAATCCTACGCCATCACCACCAACAACTGCGACGTTAGTATTGTAGACCAATAAAGAAGTTGCTGGAGCTGCAACAGGTGATGAAATGGCAACATTAGTAAGAAAAATTCTTGGTATTAATAGACCTCTGTCAGCTGAGCTTATATCCAAGATAGAAGAAGCATCTGCGTTTGAATTTGTATTGTTGATCGCAACAGAATAACCCATTCTAATATAATTTCCATCATTGTTTAAATTAAAGGCAGCTACCCAATTTGTACCATCATGATGTAGAGTTTGATCTTCATTACCAGAAACCAATGGGCCTTCTGGTCCCGGCTCTCCTTGTGGTCCTGGGACACCTTGGTCTCCTTGTGGACCTTGATCTCCTGCTGGACCAGGAACTGTGGAATCAGCTCCTGCTTCGCCTGGCTCACCTGGTTCTCCTTGTGGACCTGGATCACCCTGTGGACCTGGTTGCTCGGTGGTAAATGAATGTAAAGCATAAGGCACACTGGTCATTGAACTAACACCCATAAGCAGAAGACCCTGACCATCATTAATGTCTAATTCTATTTGAAGAAAATATGGCCCGGCAGCCCAATCAATACCGTCTAGCGTACCACTTACGGGTATGCCCGTGCCCACAAGCAAGTTGGCTAAACCAAAATTATTGGTCTGCGCTTCTTGATCTTCCACAAAAACTGTCGCCCCAAATTCCGATCCTTGAACGATACTAAGGCGGAAATCTACATTCTCATTGACCATGGGATTGCCTGACAGGTCTCTCGCCACAGCCTGGAAATTGAACTGAAATGGAGTTTGAGCAATAATCAAACTGCATGTAAATGCGAAGGCTAGAAATAGGAAAAGTCTTTTCATAATGTAAAATCTTAATAGCAGGAATTGCCGAAAATGGTCAGAAAAACGAGTAGATCCGAGGTGTTAACTTGGCCGCTCATGTCAAAATCTGCGATGCAAACACCTTCACATTCAAATGCCGTTAAAAAAACAAGCATGTCCGAAGTGTTGATGACGCCGTCAAAATTGAAATCCCCGTTGCATATCTGATCGGATTGATGGAATCCGCATGTCAGTTCGCTAGAAGGCGAATCCAAAGTCATGATCACCCCTTCTCCCATCGTCCAAGACAACTCGTAGGTAGTCGTGGTATTCGAACCACCTGAAGTCCCCAATACGGTTGGCGAAGAGTATTGAGCACTAGCTGCTAAACCAAAAACACAGAAAATTGAAAGAAATACGATTCGATACATGATGTAAATATACAGCTTCTTTTTTTAGATTAAAACCATTAAATCATCGATCAAACAAGATTAAATATCGACTAAACATCGACTAAATATCGACTAAGGATTGCCAGTCACCCAAAACCTTCCATAGATCAAAAAAAAATTCTTCTAATAAAGAACTGCTGTATTACCCCTAAGCTGTAGAGCCTGCAGTTAAACGCTAACAAGTGTTCTTGCATCAAAAAAGCCTCACGTTTTGCGTGAGGCTTTCCATTTGTTGCGGAGAGACAGGGACTCGAACCCTGGCAACGGTTGCCCGTTGACAGCTTAGCAGGCTGTTGCATTACCACTCTGCCATCTCTCCGGATGCACTTTTTATTTTTAGCACTTCCCAAATTTGGGAGGGCAAAGGTAGAATTTTTCTGAGGCGAGACAAGAGAATTAAGCAGTCGCTTCTGGATATTCGATTCTGACGTGATAAATGTTCATCAGCTTCTTGACGAACACTTTCTTAATCCGATTGATATCAGCGAATGTCACGTCTGAATTAGAAAACTGATCCAGCTGAATTTGGCGATCAATAATGCTGTCGATCAAACTCGTTAGAGAAGCCTGACTGTGCTCTTTCATCGAGCGGGAAGCTGCCTCAACAGCATCAGCCATCATTAAAACGGCCGTCTCTTTGCTGTACGGTTTCGGGCCTGGATATTGGAAAATCTTCGAATCAATTTCAGGATCAACTTCGGCAGCTTTACGATAAAAGTACTCGGTTCTCGTAGTTCCATGGTGCGTTCTAATGAAGTCAACCACAGGATCGGGCAGGTTGTTTTTACGAGCAATTTCGATACCCTCGATGACATGATTGATGATTATTCCGCTGCTCTCCTCTGGGGCCAACTCATCATGCGGGTTTTGCGCAACACGCTGATTCTCAATAAAATACTCAGGATGCAACATTTTACCAATATCATGATACAATGCTCCAGCACGCATCAACAATGGGTCACCATCAATGACACGAATAGCCTCCTCCGCCAAATTACTCACCTGCAAAGTATGCTGAAAAGTGCCAGGGGCTTTTTCATTCAACTCCCTCAAAAGAGGGTTGTTAGAATCGGTCAATTCAAGAAGACTCACCTCACTTAAGAAACCAAATGCCTTCTCAAAAAGATAGATCAATGGATAGGCAAAAAGAGACAGCAAGGCATTACCACCAAACCATGCGTAGATGATCCAGTCAATATTTTTAAAAGTGCCTTCATGAAGAATATTGAGACCGAAGAAAGTGAGAGCATAACTAATGAATAGCACAAACGCGCTATTAAAAAACTGAGAGCGCCTTCTCAAATTTCGAATTCCATACAGTAACAAAATGCCGGCGAAAACCTGGAGGAAAACAAATTCAAATGGATTCGGCGCGATGAAGGATATAATGAAAACAACCACCACATGCATGAACAAGGCCATTTTCCCATCATAAAACACTCGAACGATTATTGGCACAATGCAAATCGGTGCGAGATAGAGATTCAGAAAATCAAACTTGAGCGCAAACTTTGCCATGATAATGGCTAACAAGGTCAAAGCCAGAAGAAATAAAACTCGGGATGGCAGGCTGATAGCTTCGGGATAATGCATGGATAGAAAGAGCCCCATAGCAGCCATGCAAAGAGCCACCAAAACAATTTGTCCAAGCAATACAATCAGCAGCCCTTCCCTATTGCCAATCTGCTTTTCATACGTGATTTTGAAAGAATTTAATTCCTGATATTTTTCTTTGGAAACCAATTGTCCCTCTGTCACAATTATATCGCCAAGACTTACTTTTCCCTTAAAAAGAGACACCTCTTCAAGCGCGTCTGCCAACGTCAATTGCGAAAGATGAGAGTTAAAATGCACGTTGTGATGAACCTTGGTGGAAAGCAGCTCTCCGAGGAATTCTTGGTCAACATTCCCTCCTCGCTTCAATTGCTCTTCGATTGTTATAGCGGCGGTTTCGAGAGTCAATAAATCATTGATTTTCCAAACGTTGGACACGCTCCCTTTGACCAAATTTATCTGTGGTGAACCCGCATGATCACTTCGAATATCGGCAATTCCTTGGGCATAAATGGAGTTGAGAATGTCCTCACCTAATTCTAAATGACGGGCCTTATTAATACTGTCTCTTCGTGCCGAAATGAAGATCTCACCAAGCACTCTACCGCCTTCTTGACTTTTCGAACTCGCGCTCCATTCTGATTCAATGGCCTCTCGGAATTTTCGAATATTGAGGCCACGTATGACCTCATCCATTTCGTAAACAGGCGGTGTCCGGTTTTGAATTTCCTTTTTGCTGGAATCTATTTCAGCCTGACTTTTTCGGATAGCAAAATCGAAAGGAGCTTTAAGCGTTTCGTGCTTCCAAGTCTTACCCTCTTCAAACTCATACTTAAAACGGCCCTCTCTTGGAAAAAGAAAAACAATCACACCAGTACAAAGCACAAACAGCGTGATCATTAACAGCGCGTTGTGCCTGTCTCTAATTTTTCCGATGAATGCTTTCACAAAGCCAAATTACTTCATGAGACTTCTGAAAAGCGGCTTGCTCTATCGGAGTTGTGAAGAATATTAGAAGAAAAAGTCCAAGAGTGAAATAACCACTACCAGATTTGTGATGGTTGTTAATCGTGATGATCATTACGTTTAAGCACCCCTTAGGGTCGGCACAAACGAAGGATAAAGCTAACACCCTAACCCAACCACCAATCCAAAACAAAATAGCAGAACACCGCAGTCATGACAACCGCAACAAGATTGAGCAAAATTCCAGCCCGCGCCATCTGCGCTATCTTAATGTGTCCACTTGCAAACACAATCGCATTGGGAGGCGTGCTCATCGGGAACATAAACGCGCAACTTGCGGCCAGAGTGACGGGGACAGCCAACAATAAGGGCGATTCTCCAAAACCAAACGCAATTGCTGCCACAACGGGAACGAAGACATTGACTAAGGCCAAATTACTCATCAATTCTGTTAAGAATAGAGAAACAAAAGTGAGGACTAATACCATCAATATGAGGTGAGTGGCTCCTAAACCATCGAAGGCGGATGCAATGATCTCAACCAAGCCAGACTGCTTAAACCCAGCAGCCAAAGCTAACCCTCCGCCGAAGAGAAGGAGAATGCCCCACGGCAGTTTTCGAGCCTCATCCCACTTCAACAGAGGCTCTCTTTTTTCTCCACCGGGAAAAAGAACAAAGAGTAACATAGATCCGCCAATGGCAATACCCGCATCACTCAATTGAATACTTGAAAATGTCTTAAGGAATTCGTTCAGCGGTGAGCGTGTGATCCACAATAGAGCAGTCAAAGCAAAAGCTCCAATCACCATAAATTGACCTCGATTCCATTTGCCAAGAGAGGCTCTTTCTCGATCAATCAGGTCAGCCGCCTCTTGGAATTTTCCAATCTTATTGGGGTATATAACGAAGACGAGAATCAAGAAAACCAGTCCAAGCATCAACAGTGAAAAAGGCAGCCCGATTTGCATCCATTCTAAAAAGCCAATCGCAATACCATAGTTCTCCTCAATGATCCCAGCCATGGCAGCATTTGGAGGGGTTCCTATGATTGTAGCGATACCTCCAACATTGGCGGCATAAGCCACTCCTAATAGCATTGCAAGAGAAAATCTTCGCATGCCTTTCGAATCTTTACCAACCAAAAGTCCGATCACCGAAGTAGCTATCGGCAGCATCATTAGGGTCGTCGCCGTATTGCTAATCCACATGCTCAAAAGCGCGGAAGCAAGCATAAATCCAAGTATGATCCTATTTGCGCTATCTCCCGTCAGGTTGACGATTCCAAGGGCAATTCGCTTATGTAAGTTCCATTTCTCCAACCCTATTGCGAGAATGAAGCCTCCTAAAAACAAAAACACATAATGGCTGCCGTACGGCGCCGTAGCCGCTTTGATATCCATGACTCCGGTCATAGGGAAGAGCAACACGGGCAACAAAGAGGCAACAGCAATCGGAACAGCCTCAGACACCCACCAGATCAACATCCAAGCCGCAACCCCGATTACGCTCCAAGCATCATCCGGTAGACTGTCGTTGGAAAACAACAGTATCAACCCAAAGGCAAGCGGCCCAGCAATTATTTTGAGAATGGGATTCATTCGAATTCCAAAATTACAGGCAAATGATCCGAAATATTCATATCGAAAATCTTCAACGCTGGCACGGTTGTTTGGAGAGTCTTGATGTTCTTGGAGAAAACGTAATCGATCCTTTTGTCTGCAGAATCATCGAATCCACGGAAGGTAGAATCACTCTTTTTCATCCCCTGATCATTTAATCCACTGCCTAAAAACATCTTAATGCACACACTTTCAGGCTTCGCGTTAAAGTCCCCCATAACTAGCATTCTATGCACGTCATGAGTTTCAATTTCTTTCAAAATAATCTTGGCGCTTTCATTACGCGCTTTTTCACCTTGATGATCAAAATGAGCATTGATAACCAACAACTTCTCCCCCCTACTGAAAAACTCAGCTACAGTAGCGATACGGGTCAACGCCGCATCCCAACCCACGCTCGCAGTATCCTTCGGAGTCGGACTTAACCAAATTGTTTTCCACGTAATCAACTCATAATCACTAGAATAAAAGATTGGAGCAAACTCTCCTGCATTCTTTCCATCGTCACGGCCAACGCCGATCCATTGATGTTCGGGAAGTGATGCAGCCAAGTCATACACCTGATGCTGAAGCGCCTCTTGAACACCGACTATACCGCACGTTTTCATCAAAGCACCAACGTCACTTTTACGTGCTTGCCATTTTAGCGGGTCATCAGGATTGTCATACCGAATGTTGTACGTCATAGCCAATTCGCCCTGTGCCAAGATCGAGCAACTGCTTAGAATTAAAGCTAGAGTTGGTAATATTCTCACGTCGGAAAAATAAGGAACCAATCTGGGTAATCTAAAAGCAAGCTTCGAATTACATTTGCCGACCGATGGGGAGAAAATTCAGGTTATTCAAAAGAGGGCAAATCCTCGAACTCGAGATCACAGGTTTCGCATTTGGCGGAAAGGGAATTGCTAAGATCCCAACCGATCAAGGAGATTTCACCGTATTCGTACAAAACACGTATCCTGGGCAAAAAGTGCAAGCGCGTATTGTGAAATGCCAAGCCCGACATGCCGAGTGCAAACTAGACAAGGTGTTACGCAGATCAGAAGTCGAGATTGAAACGCCATTTCAACCTATTCCTGGAGCGCCGTATGCCACTGTACCTCTAGCTCTTCAACAAGAGAAAAAGAAAGAAACCACATTAGACCTCTTCAAGCGAATTGGCAACGTTTCCGATATCGATGAGAAGTTTGACGAATTCGTTCTTTCTCCAAGAGAATGGCACTACCGCAACAAAATGGAATACAGCTTCTCCGAGATCAGATTTGATCTTGAGGAAGAACAAGAACACGACGATTTTGGATTGGGATTTAAGCATCGAGGCACCTGGTGGTCAGTAGAAAATCTCGACGCTGATTCTGGAATTTTTGACGCTGATTTTGAGAACAAACTTCGTCAGTTAAGGCTATTCTTTGAAAAGTCTGGACTACCAGCATGGCATCCTCCACAACGAAAAGGATTCTACCGCTTTCTAGTTGCCCGAAAGAGCTATGCCCAAGACCAAATATTGCTCAACTTGGTTACTTCAAGCGATGGTTTAGATCAATTTGATCAAGATGCATTCTTGGCGCTTTGTAAAGAGCTTTTGGGAAATAGACTTGCCGGAGTTGTGCACTCGATAAATGATGATACTGGCGAAAGAGTCGAAGCTCGTGCCGGAGATCAAAAACTACTCTGGGGCCATGAAACCGTAATCGAAACCATCAGCGGCCTTGATTTTGAGATTAGCTTAAACAGCTTTTTTCAAACGAATCCCGGTTCAGCGGAAAGACTCTACAACAAAGCCATTTCATACGCAACTGAGGGAACCGAAGACGATCATGTTTTTATGGATCTTTTCTGCGGCACTGGGACCATTACCCAGCTTCTAGCCAAGAAGGTCAAGAGCGATGTAGTAGGCGTCGACATTGTGGAATCGGCTATTGCCAATGCCAAGCTCAGCGCCCAGCTCAATGGTGTTCCCAATGTGAATTTCATCGCCGAAGATGCTGGCAAATTCCTTCTAAACAATCCAGAATACAAAGGACAGATCGGCACGATAATGCTCGATCCACCTCGTGCGGGAATCTCTCCTAAAACGTTGAGAAAAGTAATTCGACTCGAGGCGGACCGCATCGTATACATCAGCTGTAATCCTGCTACCCAAGCTCGAGACACAGAAATCCTAATCGAGTCTGGATATAGCTTGAAGAAGCTCAGCTTATGCGACCAATTTCCGCACACTTCTCACGTAGAAACGATCGCCCTTTTTGAAAAATGACAAAACTCGACGCAACCTTCTGGAGCCAACGATACCAAGAAAACAACACAGGCTGGGACATTGGGCACCCATCTACCCCGCTCAAAGAGTTCATCGATCAGCTCAATGACAAAGACATCTCAATCCTAATCCCTGGAGCCGGAAACGCGTACGAAGCTGGATACCTCTTGGAACAAGGCTTTAAAAATGTGCATGTTGTTGACTTAGCCCAAGAGCCTTTGGATCGTTTCAAAGCCTCTTATCCAAAAATGCCTGATGACCAACTGATTAAAGGAAAC
>Ga0206679_10004843_pt1 | contig 10021 bp, 4 predicted proteins | sample M110012015metaG_FD_155464 | JGI IMG/M metagenome (GOLD analysis project Ga0206679, IMG submission 155464) | Ammonia-oxidizing marine archaeal communities from Monterey Bay, California, United States - M1 100m 12015 | ecosystem: Environmental > Aquatic > Marine > Intertidal zone | place: USA... | reverse complement strand
CCGCGATTGAATGCTCATCAATGAACAAACGCCCAAGCTCTGAACTCACATCACCAGGATATGAACCGTGAATACTGTCACGCTTGAATAAATAAGTTAGGGTGTCAACATCAGTCAAGTCATTGATAGCAACAACGTCTACGTTAGGGTTACTCATCAATTTTCTCAAAGTCAAACGGCCGATTCGGCCAAATCCGTTTATTGCTATTCTCTTTTTCGACATGCTTTTAAATCGATAATATCTTAGACATTCTTAATTCTTCTTTATTCGGAGCTATGTTCCGTGATATTGCTTCCTGCAATGGTGTGAAATGCTCCTTATCGCTAATTATTCCAATCATTTCATCAAACCTCCCAGCCAGCAATCCTTCCACAGCTGCAACTCCCATTCGGCTCGCCAAAACTCGATCCGCGCAGGAAGGCGCCCCTCCTCTTTGAATATGGCCTAACACCGTCACCCGAGTATCGTAGCCGGAATATTTATCAGTGACCTTCTTGGCAACTTCATAGGCTCCGCCATTGGCGTCACCTTCTGCTACCAAAACGACACTACTCGTCTTTTTGCTTGCTGCTCCCTTCTCCAAAACCTTAATGAGCTCATCGATACTAAGGTCATCTTCCGGCAAAAGAACTGCGATGGCTCCAGTTGCGATTCCGGCATGCAAAGCGATGAATCCACTATCTCGGCCCATCACTTCAACAAAAAAGAGACGGTTATGCGAATTCGCAGTGTCTCTGATCTTATCTACGGCTTCAATCACCGTATTGGTCGCAGTATCGTATCCTATGGTGTCGTCGGTACCGAAAAGATCGTTGTCGATCGTACCTGGTACACCGATAACCGGTATTCCATGCTCCTTAAAAAACAAATGCGCACCAGTAAACGTTCCATTTCCTCCGATCGTCACTAGGGCATCAATCTTCGCTGCTCTTAATTGCTTAGCTGCTTTTTGCCTGCCTGCCTTAGTTCGAAATTCATCCGAACGAGCAGATTTAAGTATTGTTCCACCTCGTGCAAGAATTTTAGACACCGAACGGACGTGCATGTTCTTAAAATCGCCGTTTATCAGCCCGTCGTAGCCTTGAAAAACACCAGAACATTCAACATCATAGAATATGCATGAACGAACAACCGCCCGAATTGCAGCGTTCATCCCAGGTGCGTCTCCACCGCTTGTCAGCACACCTATTTTCTTAATTTTCAGCTTCTTTCCTTCCAAAGTGTTATTTTTACACTTAGATCAACAAATGCTAAGTTAGTGTATTTTCTACACTTACTATAAAATTTGCAAATCTCTCGAATGACTTACTTTGCATCTGCAAGATTGAATTAGGGCAAGTGGAAGAACATCAAGTAATAGATATAAGTGTCGACGTAGTTGTATTCGGATTCGATGGAAATACGCTAAAAGTACTTTTGATTAAACAGGCCCCGCCTACTGACAATTTTCCCGAGGAAAAGCTTCAAATGGCCGTACCTGGTGATCTAATTTATGGTCAGGACAGTTTAGACGATGCTGCTAATCGAATTCTGAAAGATTGTACTGCCCTGGAAGGCATTTACCTCAAACAATTTCACACGTTTGGCAATCCTTCTCGTGTACAAGGTCTTAAGGATCAAGAATGGCTGAGAAGTTTCAGAGCGAATCCGGAGCGTCGAGTAATTACGGTTTCCTACTATTCTCTGATCAAACTTGTCGATTACGTTCCACAACCAGATCCAAAATCGCATGCCTCTCGAGCTGAATGGATCGACGTGTATGACATCCCAAGTCTAGCTTTTGACCACAACAACATTGTGACTGAAGGCTTAAAAAAGCTACGCGAAGAACTCAACACCAAGCACATTGGATTTGAGCTTTTACCAGAGAAATTCACTTTAAGTCAACTTCAAAAATTGTACGAGATCATCTTGGACAAAAAGTTTGACAAAAGGAACTTCAGAAAGAACATCAAGAAGCTAGACCAAGTCATACCACTTGACGAAAAGCAGACCGGGGTTCTTCACAAACCGGCCCAACTCTTTACCTACGATAAAGAGGCAAAGTGAATAGAATCCTGACAGCCGCAATCCTTTGTCTAGGGCTAGGGGCGATGGCTCAGATTCCTCTTCCCGAAAACGGCCCACTATTTCTTCAAGATGGCGTGTCTATTTGTCGTGTGTCACTCGACCAAGACAGCCTTGATCAAATGCTCAATGAAGACAACTGGTACAGCGATCACGAATATCCCGCCACCTTTATTTACGAAACAGATCAATTTTCTGACTCTATCCATTCCGTGGGTTTTCGACTTAGAGGTAACACCTCCAGAGAGGCTGGGAAAAAATCCTTTAAGATTAGCATCAACAGCTTCATACCTGGACAGAAATTTCACGGTGTAGAAAAAATCAACCTCAACGGACACCAAAACGATCCGTCGATGATGAGAGCAAAATTAAGCTGGGATGCATTTCGCGAAGCGGGTATACCCGGTTGCCGCACAAGCTTTGTAAAGCTATACATCAACGAGGAATACAAAGGACTCTACACGAATGTTGAACATGTCGATGAGGAATTCGTCCAAACCTATTTCGGTTCAAACACAGGAGATTTATTCAAATGCCTCTACCCTGCTGATCTCAATTATTGGGGAAGCGATCCCGACGATTATAAAGAAGAGTTTTGGGGAAGAAGAGCATACGATTTAAAGACTAATACGCAGTCAGACGACTACAACAACTTGACCGAATTTATTACTATCCTGAACCTAACTGATGACGACGATTTTCAGTGTGAAATTGAAAAAATATTTAATGTCCTAGCCTATTTAAAAACTCTTGCCCTTGAGGTATTGATCGGCCATTGGGATGGGTATGCTTACAATAAAAACAACTATTACCTCTACCAGAATCCCTCGACAGGAAAATTCGAGTACCTCGAATATGATCTCGACAACACTTTAGGGATTGATTGGGTTAACTCCAATTGGAGTGAGCGAGATATTCACGAATGGAGCAATCCTTGGGAGTATCGCCCGCTCTACGAACGAATCATGGCGACTCCGCTGTATCAGAATCAATACAACTACATATTGGAGGAATACCGAGACACCTTTTTCAATTTGGATGTGATCGATGAAAGAGTAGATGCTTATTACGACCTGATTTCCGAAGCCGCCACTGAAGATGAGTATCGGGCATTGGATTTTGATTTTACGCTTGGTGATTTTGAAAATGCCTACACAGTAGCTTGGGGTGATCACGTTTCAACTTCGATTGAACAGTATATCGATGAGCGTGCAGCGTCGCTTGACGACTTTATCGAAGATTCTTTCGAGCCGTTGAGCATTTCGTATTCCAATGATAACGGCCCACAAGCGGAGAGCGTTTTAATAACAGCTCAGGTCATTGGCCAAAACCCTATCGTTAATTGCAACATCAGCGTCAATAACGCTTCCTGGTTTATGCTGACGATGGAGGACAATGGACTCAACGGTGATGAGGCTGAAGGGGATGGCATTTTCAGCTTAGAGCTTTTCGTTGACGAACAAGATCAACACATTGAATATCAAGTGATTGCGGAAAATGCATTCTCCCAAGGAATGTACCCATGCGAACCAAAATGGGTTTGGGTTTCTGAGAGTGATAACGAGATGGTTATCAACGAATTGATGGCCAGTAACATCACAAATATCTCAGACGAACTTGGAGAGTTTGACGATTGGATTGAGCTTCACAACCCGAGTTTGACCCCTATCAATTTACACGACCTCTATTTGACCGACAACTTGAATAACCCAATGAAGTGGCCACTGCCTGATGTTACTGTTAACCAAGGAGATTTCATTCTTTTTTGGGCTGATGGCACGGAGGAGCAAGGCGCTCTTCACACCAATTTCAACCTCTCATCTGAAGGAGAAAAATTGGCCTTGATCGCGATCGAAAATGACGCGCCAAGACTGGTCGACTTCATCTCATTTCCAGAATCCCAGATTGATGAGAGCTACGGGCGTGAACAAGACGCGAATCCCAATTGGATATGGTTTGCCTCTCCCACCCCTGATGCAAGCAACAATAGCGTGAGCATTGGTGAGATCCGAAATGATATTCTCACTTGGCCAAATCCCACAACGGGTCTGCTTCATTTTTCGCAATCCATGGCTGGCCGTGTGATCTCTACACTCGGAAAGGAAGTATACTCATTTGGACCGTCGAAAGAGATTCACGTAGGTCACCTTACTCCAGGATTGTATTTTATTCAAACAGAAAACAAAGTTTTTGAACTGATAGTCCGATAGTTATTGTCGGGAAACTAAATTTAGTACCATGAACAAGACAATACTTGTTTTTCTCCTTCTCACTATTTCTCAATTGACATCTGGGCAAATCGTATGGACGGATCCTGCATTCCCTAGTCAAGATGAGAACATGACATTTTTCTACGACTCCAACTTAGGGAATGGCGAAGTCGCTAACGTTGTGCCGATGTACGTCCATACTGGGGTAATTTCAAATCTCTCATCTGGACCGAGTGATTGGCAGCACGTCGTTGGAAATTGGGGAACGGCCGATAGCGAAGTTTTGATGAATGCCGAAGGAGACGGCATTCACTCGTTCGACTTCAACGGAGAAACGTTGGCTGAATTTTATAGCCTTTTGCCAGATGAGCAAATAGAAAAAATTGCATGCGTATTTAGAAATGGTGCTGGGACATTGGTTGGCCGAGAAGTTGACGGGGGAGATATTTTTCACTGTATGCCGGAAGGTTCGTTCAGCATTCAGGCGCAATGGGACATCTCTGGTTGCGGTTTTGCACACGTAGGAGATTATCTCGACTTTAATTTCCTTATTTCTGAAAATGCCGATCTAGAAGTTTACATCAATGGTGATCTAGTCGAATCGGCGACTGACATGAACGAGATTTCATGGAATGGAACAGCCTCAGAAACTGGCCAATTTGAAATCGAAATCCTAGCCAACAACGGGAGCGAAGAAATTAGCCATATCGAAAGCATACCAATTGTTGGTTCTCCTAGTGTTTCTAATCCACCAGCAGGAGTAGAAAACGGGATCAATTACATCAGCGGTGAAACGGTGATTCTTCAGCTCGACGCGCCGTATAAAGATTTTGTTTTTGTAATCGGTGACTTTAGCGAATGGGCTGCCCATTCGGACTTTCTCATGAACCAGACAACCGACGGAGAGCACTGGTGGATTGAGATCTCGGGGCTAAACCCGGGACAGGAATACCGCTACCAGTATATGATTGGCAATGAATGTCAAAAAATTGCCGATGTGTATTCTGAAAAAATTCTAGACCCGTGGAATGACCCTTGGCTGGGAGATGAGACGTATCCAGATTTGACGGAATATCCAACAACATTGACCACAGGAATTGTTTCGATCTTCCAAACAGATCAACCCGATTTTGCATGGACCGATCAGAGCTACGAGCGTCCAGCGAAGGAGGAGTTGGTTATTTACGAATTGTTACTTCGGGATTTTCTTGGCGCTCACAATTACCAGACTTTGAAAGACACGCTCGACTACCTCGACAACCTCAATATCAGCGCCATCGAGTTTATGCCAATAAATGAATTCGAAGGCAACGAGAGCTGGGGATACAATCCTATGTACTTCTTTGCTCCAGACAAATATTATGGGTCGTCAAACGCCTTGAAGTCTTTGGTTGACGAATGTCACTCAAGAGGAATAGCTGTCGTCATAGACATTTCTTTGAATCACAGTTTCGGTCAAAACCCTCAAGTGCAGATGTACTTTGATCCCGAAGCAGGCGACTGGGGCCAGCCTTCTCCAGAAAACCCTTGGTTCAACGAAATCCCTAAGCACGATTTCAACGTTGGATACGACTACGATCACGAAGCGCCAAGAGTGAGAGAATTCACCAAAAGAGTGCTCGATCATTGGTTAGAGAATTACCACATCGACGGATTCAGAATGGACTTGAGTAAGGGCTTTACCCAAAACAACACCCTTGGTAATACGGGGGCGTGGGGAGCATACGATCAAAGCAGAGTGGACATTCTTAACGACTATTTTAGTCACATTCAAAACACCGAATCTGGTTCATATCTCATCTTGGAGCATTTTGCAGACAACAGCGAAGAAACAGCTCTATCCAACAGCGGAATGATGCTTTGGGGAAATCTAAACCATGAATACACCGAGGGCGCGATGGGCTGGTCGTCCGACTTTTCGTGGGGATCGTATCAGCAGAGAGGTTGGAACGAGCCGCATCTTGTCACCTACATGGAAAGCCACGACGAAGAGCGGATGATGTATGAAAACGTAGAGTTCGGAAACGGTTCCGGCAATTACGACATCACTTCTTTCGGCACTGCCTTAGATCGAGTAGAGCTTGCCGCAAATCTATTCATACCGATACCTGGACCCAAGATGATCTGGCAGTTTGGCGAGTTGGGATATGATTTTTCAATCGATTACTGCATGGAGACTGGTACAATCGACGCACAATGCCGAACCTACCCTAAGCCAATCAAATGGGAGTACTGGGACATGGTCGCACGACGAGATGTTTACCACACTTTCCGCTGTTTGAATCACCTCAAATTAACAGAGCCTGCCTTTTCTACAAACGACTACGGAATCAACTTAGGCGGCACTTTTAAAATGATTCACCTCAACCACGAATCGATGGAAGTTGTTTGCGTAGGGAACTTTAGCGTTGTGTCACAAGATGCTCAGCCCTACTTCCAATACACGGGCACTTGGCACGATTACTTTTCTGGAGAATCCTTGGAAGTCACGGACCCGAACATGTTTATGAATTTCGCCCCCGGCGAGTACAAATTATGGACTTCAGAACCTGTAGAATGTCCAGATATAACGACTGATGTTGCTGAAATTATGGGCTTTGATAGTGGGCTTCATGTTTTCCCTAATCCAACATCGGATCGGCTGTTTATTGATCTTGTTTCTTTTCAAGGAGAAACGGTGACCATTAGTCTTATCGATCTTCAAGGTCGGCAGGCTACTACCATAGTTCAAAATCACCATGTAGCTAAGAATCCAGTTTTGGAGATAACGCAGCTTCAGAATATTTCGAGTGGAATGTATGTTTTGAGAGTTGTAAGTCTGGGGGAAACTGATTCGGTTAGCATAATGATTAATTAGAATCGAGTTCAAAGTGAATTCTGGCTTTTAGATGCTGCTTCATTCAGGCATCGCAACGCTGAGTGCTCACACTTCGCAAAGGCCTCAAATGGCCAGGGACCTTTTCTTGCTTACCAACGATGTTGGCAGCTAGATCGGATGATTTAAATTTTCTCGACAGCAGGAAACAGAGTCAGACAAACTCAGCTTGTTCTATATGGCTATGGCCGGTTACACTCCGAATGAAACTTCAGATTAGAGGAACACATGTCGGCATGTGGCTCTAGCGCAGCGACTGAGTTACTTTCTACACACCCGAGTCACAAGGCTCGAGTCGTTGATTTGAAAGTGTTATCCTGAGGCCATGCAATAATATTGCTGTCTTGATGAGAATAACTATTCCCTTTATTCATGTGAGAATCAATAGCCCTTCTTTTCTTCATAATCACTTGAATAACATTTAAAACTACACACCACTATACGTGCATGGAATTCTTAAAATTGTTTTAATAACCAAATAGTAAAACATGAAAAATATTTACTCCCTTCTAATCTTGATTTTAGGTTGGACATCACTCATTGCTCAATCGAGCGGTTGCGAAGAATACTATATCCCCTCTGATTACAGCGCTTCCACATCTGAACCCATGATATATGAATGTGAAGGAGATGAGCCAGTTGGTTATGTACTCGTGGATTGGGACTGCGCTCAGACCGTGATCAGCAGTGATTTGTCTTGTATCATTCTCGACTGGACTGCTGGGTGTAATGAAACCTACAACACATGCTTTTATGGTTGCTCTAACCCTAACTGGTATATACCAAATCTTATGACCGCTGGGCCTGCTGTTTTGGCTTGCGATGGATCCCAGCCTGCTGGCTACTTACTTGCGGATCAAGCCTGTGCTCAGTCAATAATTGATGACGATGATTACTGTGTGAATTTCACCTGGGACGAGATTTGCCAGGATGCCTACGATTGTTGTCTGGCTGGCGGAGACGGTTGTGTTGATCCAATAGCATGTAACTACGATTTTACCGCCCTTTGTGATGATGGGTCGTGTACATACTTAGACAGCCCTGTGGCAGACATGACGGCTATTGATTGGATTTTAACATGGGATTCAAATTGTGATGGAGACAACGGGGACGTTTTACTTTCGTTCTTCGCGGATCAAAGTTTTGAAGGGGAAGGTACAGTAGGAGGATGGTCGTTGTGCAGTGGTTTCTACATGCATGACTTTGATGAATCCCCCACAATCTATGAAGGTTTCTGGGATGGCGTAGGATTCACAGGAACTTACGACAGCGGCGGCGGAAAAGGCGGCGATGGGTGCTTTACCCTGTATCCATTCATCTTGGGTTGTACCGATTTAATAGCATGCAACTACGATTCCCTTGCAACAGTCGATGACGGGTCGTGCACATACCTAGACAGCCCCATGATAGACATGACGGCTTATGATTGGAATTTCTCTTATGATGTAGATTGTGATGGAGATGGTGACGGTGATGTCACTTATTTCAATAATGATCAAACATGGGCTTTTGAAGGTTCAGAAATCTATGGAACATGGTCGTTGTGTGATGGATTTTATATGCACAACTATAATTCATCACTGACTATTTATGAAGGCTCATGGGACGGCACAGGGTTCACAGGAACTTTTGACACTCCAGGATTTGATTGGTCAGGCTGTTTTACCCTGTATCCAATCATCTTGGGTTGTACCGATTTAATAGCATGCAACTACGATTCCCTTGCAACAGTTGATGACGGGTCGTGCACATACCTAGACAGCCCCGTGACAGACATGACGGCTATTGATTGGGTTCTATATATGACTTTAGATTGTGACGGAGAGGAAGGGGACGTTTTACTTTCGTTTTACGGGGATCAAAGTTGGGATGGTGAAGGAGAAGAAGGTCAATGGTCTTTGTGCAGTGATTTTTTCACGTTTGACTTCAATGCAGAACCCGGCATCTTTGAAGGTTCATGGGATGGCACAGAATTCACAGGAACTTTCACAATGGGCGGAGACGATGGATGCTTTACCCTGTATCCATTCATCTTGGGATGTAACGATTCAACAGCATGCAACTACGATTCCCTTGCAACAGTCGATGACGGATCATGTTGCTATGAGACCTGCGTTGTAATCGACATGATTGATTCTTTTGGTGATGGCTGGAATGGAGCTACATATGACATCACCCTTGACGGGATGTCTGTTGCTTCGGGAGATCTTGATTCAGCACAGTCAGGTGATTCAGAATATATCGGAACAGATATGCTATGTCTTGCTGATGGCTGCTACGAGATTACAGTAGGTGGTGGAGATTACGATAGCGAGATCACCTGGACACTTAATGGTGTAAATGGTGGCTCGGTAAGCGGAGATGCTCCAGAGACTGCTAGCTTCAGTATCAATTTTTATGGATGTGTTGACCCAATAGCCTGCAACTATGATTCTACGGCGTGCAGCGACGACGGATCGTGTACGTATCTAGTCAATCCGGTGACAGACATGACGACTTATGACTGGACTTTATCCTGGGATGAAGATTGTGATGGAGACACAGGCGAGGGAATCTCTTATTTCAATGATAATCAAACATGGGGAGAATTTGGAATACTGGGGACCTGGTCATTGTGTGGAGGTTTTTACATGAATGACTTCAATGATTTCAGCACGATCTATGAAGGCTCATGGAATGGCATAGGCTTTACAGGGACTTTTGACAACGGTGCTGGTTTCAGTGGGTGCTTTACCCTGTATCCAATCATTCCGGGATGTACCGATTCAACAGCATGCAACTACGATTCCCTTGCCACAGATGATGACGGGTCGTGCATCCTCCCTGACGGATGTACCGATGCGACAGCATGCAACTACGATTCAACAG
>Ga0206679_10004839_pt1 | contig 10028 bp, 7 predicted proteins | sample M110012015metaG_FD_155464 | JGI IMG/M metagenome (GOLD analysis project Ga0206679, IMG submission 155464) | Ammonia-oxidizing marine archaeal communities from Monterey Bay, California, United States - M1 100m 12015 | ecosystem: Environmental > Aquatic > Marine > Intertidal zone | place: USA... | reverse complement strand
CTCAGTTCAGGGATATTTGTCTTACCGATAATGATGCCGCCGGCCTGCCTGATGCGATTGACGATGCCGGCATCTCTTGCCGGTATTTGCCCTGCATACATCTTGCTTCCCAGAGTGGTGCGGATGTCTGCGGTTAACTGATTATCCTTAATTAGAATTGGCAGGCCGAGTAATGCACCGTGATCTCCAGATCCATCAAGCTGCTTCTGTGCTGCTCTGGCTTCTTGTCTGGCACGCTCAAAATTTTTTGTAACCACAGCATTAATCGTTGGGTTGACGGCCTCAATTTGAGCGATATAGGCTTCCAGGTATTCTTCAGCCGAGATGCGCTTCTGTGTCAAGGCCGTGGCGGCTTGTAGGGCGGTTAATTTAAGCAGTGCTTGCTGGTGTTGGTTCATAAATTTTCAGTCTGTGGTGGAGAGGACCCGCCTTACACCCTTGAGGCAGGGTATTGGCCAAGCGTCATGCCAATTCGTTTACCTGAACAGTATAGTTAATTCAGCAGGCAATATAGCATGCATTGACTTGATTGGTTTTAGCCCATTATGCTGCGAGTATGACAGAGAATATTGTAGTCACGGGCGGTGCCTCAGGCATCGGTGCAGCCGTAGCGGCCCGTTTGGTTGATCGGAATTTTACCATCTGGAATCTCGATCTTGAAGCCTGCCCCTTGCCTGGTGTACGCAATATAATTTGCGATATAGCAGATAGGGATAGTGTCGATCAGGCTATTGTGATGTTGCCCGATAGTATTCGGACCGTTATCCATGTTGCTGGTATAGCACAATGTCAGTCTGATCCCAGCCAGGTAATCAGGGTGAATTTCTTTGGTCTGCGATTTCTTAATGAACAGTTAACAGAAAAGATAGTGGTTGGCGGTCAGGTGCTGATTGTCGCCTCCAGTGCTGGGCGAGACTGGTGGGATAACAGCAGCGTGGTTGCAGCCATGCTGGCATTGACAACGTTAGAGCAGGAAGAAGCCTGGCTGGTGGCACATCAGTTAGATTGGCAGCAGGACCCGTACAAAATATCAAAACAGTGTGCGGCAGCCTATACCTACCTGGCTTGCCTAGCCGGTAAACAAAGACATATACGGGTGAATTGTATTAATCCGGGCATTACCGAGACGCCGCTGTCGGATAGCTTCCGGGAGTTGCTAGGACAAGAACGCTACGATTCTATAGTCGAGGAGACCGGTCGTTCGGGTAAGCCTGATGATGTTGCTGCTGTAGTTGAGATGCTCGTATTGATGGAGACCGAGTGGCTCAACGGGGTCGAAATGACGGTTGATGGCGGTTACTTTGCGAGCATTCAGGCGGCGGCCTTGAATGTCCGTGGGGATACGCAGGCGTAATGCTTCTTATCTGCCTCGCTCGGTATTTGCTGCTGGCTGCTTTGGTTTTACCACTGCTAAGCCTGGCAGAGGCGCAGGAAGTTACTATTTTCTATACCAACGATATTGAAAGTGTCTATGATCCCGTGGACGCCTTTTGGTTAGCTGACGTGCAGGAAATAGGCGGCCTGGCTAAATTAGCGTCGCTCATTGACGAAAAACGCAGCAAGGTCCCGCTGAGTTTTCTGCTCGATGCTGGCGATATGTTTACCGGGTCGCTATCCAAGGCGACCCAGGGCCGGCTCGTTTTTGACCTCTATAGTGAAATTGGCTTTGATGCAGTGAACCTGGGTAACCACGAGTTCGAGTATGGCTGGCAGTTACTGCGCAAGGTCATGCAACGAGCTCGGTTTCCTGTCCTCAATGCCAATATTTTTTATGCGGGCTCACAAATTCCTTTTGCCCGCCAGTTCTGCATTGTTAAGCGCGATGGTGTCAGTATTGGGGTGGTAGGTCTGATGGGAGAGGATGCCTTTATTAACACGATGATGAAGGTTAATCGAGATGGGCTGGAGATAAGGGATCCACTGGCTATCGCCCAGTATTGGGTGGATGAATTATCTCATCAGGTAGATATGGTGGTTTTATTGACTCATCAAGGTAAAACCGCTCCCATGCAGACTGACAAGGAAGCCGATCCAGAAGTACAAAGGGGCATCGCCGATGATTATGAACTGGCCGGGGCTGTCCGAGGTGTGGATCTCATTGTTTCCGGGCATTCAGACAATGGGCTCTGGCAACCTGTCGTTCATCCGCGTACTGGGACTGTGATAGTGCAGACATTCGGCCAGGGAAAACACTTGGGTGTGGCTAAATTCGCCCTTTCCAAGGTGGCTAGACCTAAATTAATTTCCGCGGAACTGATACCCGTGATAGCAGAGTCGCTAGAGGATCATGTCGGTGTGGCTGCGCTGATAGCTGAGGCGAGAGCAGCACACCCGTCTCTGATGGAGGTGGTTGGAAGTCTCGACGCCGTCGCGATTAGGCGCTATTACCGAGAGTCGTCTATCGGTAATTTACTTGCAGATATACTCAGGCAGCGTCATGACGCAGATATCGGCATGATTACCCCCGGTGCGATCAGAGCCGATCTCCCGGAGGGTGAGGTGACCCGCGAGATGATCCTCAATACCTTCCCATTCCTGGATCAGGTGACAGTATTGGCGTTGCCGGGTTCGGTACTGCTGGCAGCCATTGAAAATGGTCTGCACAGGGAATATGGCCTGCCCCAATATGCAGGCCTGTCGTTGCGCTATGACCTGTCGAAACCACCGGGACAAAGAGTCGTTGAGCTCATGATCTCCGGGCAGGCAATAGTGATGGACAAGACCTATCGCTTGGCAACAGGATCTTTTACCGCCACGGGCGGCGAGGGTTATGATATGTTTCCAGAGCATATTGAGTTCGTCAGTGATGAACTTGTGTCGACAGCGTTTGTCAGGTATTTTCAGCAAAAAGAGCATATCAGGCTGCCTCTGTTGGGCCGCCAGAGGCCCTCTGTTGCGGCCTCAAAAGGTGAGGTTAATAGCAGCAACTAGCTATTAACCCAGTTTTTAGCACACTAAGGCCGGTAAAAGGCGTCATAAACATCACCTTGACGATCGGGAAGCGGGCACTTTGTCAGCTTCGCATTAGAACAGTCTATAGTTTGCGCAGATGGGTTCATTGCCTAGGCGGAATCTGGCTAAGCGCCGCATCTTTGCTGTCCTGGTAAGGTAACCTGATGCTGCATTAAAGACATGGCAATCGCTAGTAACACTCAGCGCCCAGGTAGACCTTGCTTGTCTCTGGTGGCCTTGCTGTTATTCCGGAATGCAGATCAAAGCGGAAATAGTCACGGGTAAATAGTGGTTTTGATAGGTCTATTCTGGTTTCCAGTAGCGCGGACCGGGTCGAGAACACCTGTTTCATGCATTTGTGCCAGAATAGGGTCTCCAGAGGATGGTTTAGCGCCGTGAAAATGTAATGACATTGGTCCCAAGGACAAATTATGCTTTGCTCATTGCTGCCCTGCCACTCAACTATGTGGGATGGCTGTTATTGAATCAGGTTGGAAACCTGGCCGGTTCTATAACTGATGGCTGGTGTTATCGATTTAACAGGCCATTCATTAAGGTAAGCGAAGCAGTGTAATACAGGAATCAGCAGGTCTGGTAAGCCTGGTAGAAAGGAACATTAATGATGCAAATTGATGAAAGTGTGCAATCAGATGAAATTGTGCGGTCGGGTGAAAGTATGCAGTTGGATACAGCCTTGCTGGAAAGTTATAAAAAAGAAGGATATTTACTGATTGAAGGCCTGATTGAGCTCGCCTGGTTGGAACGCCTTAGGACAGCAGCCGCAGAATTTATAGAAGCCAGCCGGGCATTGACACGGTCCAGTAAAGCAATTGATATAGCGCCAGGGCACACGTCAGAGCAGCCCAAACTAAGGCGACTGGTTTCACCTGTTGACCAGCATTCGACCTTTTGGGAGTTTGCTTTGAAGGGTCCAATTGCCCATTTGGCCTGTTCGCTATTGGGTGGCAGTGCTCGCTTCCATCATAGTAAATTGAACTATAAGTGGTCTGATGGTGGTGAAGAAGTGAAATGGCACCAGGATATTCAGTTCTGGCCCCATACCGATTTTTCACCACTAACCATTGGCGTATACCTGGAGGCAGTCGACGACGAAATGGGCCCGATGGGGGTGGTTCCTGGCAGCCATCAAGGTAGGATCTATGATTTGTACGACGGTCAGGACCAATGGACTGGGTCGATTCAGGACAACGATCTACAGCGTCTGGCGTTGGATAAAACAGTCTGGCTAAAAGGAGCAGCCGGCTCTGTGACGGTCCATAACGCTTGCATGATCCATGGATCTATGCCGAATAACTCACACCGGGGGAGACCGTTACTGCTGCAGACCTATTCAGCAATAGACTCCTATCCCATCAGTAACCTGGGTGCGAACAGTGTGCTCGGCGGGGCTTCGGGTACAGTAATTCAAGGGCCCTCTGCGCAGCGCATCAGTATTCAGGGTAGAGATATGCGGTGTGCACCGGATTGGTCAGCAAAAGGTGGAAAGGCGCCAACAATCTTTGGCTCGCAACAGCAAAAAATGATGTAGGGATAGTCCCGCACAGGTAATCGGTCGATTTTATCTAAAGGAGGGTAAATGAGTACACAATCAAATCAGAATGCATCAGAGCAAGCAAAGAAATTTGTTTCGGCGCGCGGTGGATTTGAAATTAATGCAAACCCTGAAATCGTACCCCCAGTACAGAGAACCCGAGTTCGAGCTGATAGGTCGGCTGATGGCTTCTCCCATGAACCGCTGGCGGAAAAGTATGGTGCTGCTGAAGCCAGAACCAAGATTGGTGAAATGGTAAAGGCCTTTATTCCTGGAACCACGACGACGCCATTGCTGGTGCAGAAAAACCCTTCGGGTATGAGTCTTGTCCACGTCTGGTTCGGGGCTAATTTTCCGCTGTTCAGGCATAGTCATCCAAAATTTGGCGATTGCCTGTATTACGTGGTTGCAGGCGAAATTATCATGGGGAAGCAGACTCTGAAAGCAGGTTCTACTTTTTTTGTTCCCAATGGCCAGCCATACAAGTACACAGCCGGTCCAGCTGGTGTGGAGCTACTGGAATTTCGTGCAGGCGGTGGATTACCGGATGCTCCCGGCATGAAACTGGATGAAACCTCGTTTACGGCAATAGATAAGATCATAGATGAATCTTATGCTAATGATGCCGCCTGGCAGGTTCCTGACAGTATCGGCGATACCGCTATTCGCCAGGCACAGATTGATGGTCGGTTGCCTGAAGCGTGATCTGCGGCCAATAAAATTAACAGGGGCTGTTCCGCCAGAGTTTGCTTCGGCCATGTGCTAATAACGGCTTTAGTGTTGGAGAGTGAGCCAATTGGTTGAGCTGTAAGCAATTTCTGCCAATGCTGGCTCGACTTGTCAGTATCGACTCGTTGTTCTGCCGTTCAGAAAGGGAAAGATTATGCGCATTATTTTGGTTTGCTGGTTGTTGCTGCCGGTGTTTGCCTGGTCGGATATTTCACCGGACTTTGTTAAAGACATGGCCGCGGCTCACGTCAGCCGTGATAACCCGCAGGCAGCGCCAGACCAATGGTTGCTTGCCCATGTTGACGTCGAAACGACCGGATTGACACCGGGTTATCATGAAATTATTGATGTTGGGCTGATCATCACAGATTTGGCCGGGGAAGAGCTGGATCGTTTATTTATGAGCGTTATGCCTGCTAATCCGGGCAGAGCCGAGGCGGGTGCAGTCGCCGTGAATGGTTTTTCCATAGATCGGTGGGTGGCGAGAGGCTATATCAGCGAAGCGGCAGCAGTCGATCAGTGGCTTGATTTTCATGATCGAGTCGTTGGCCGTAAAAGTGTTCTCTTCGTCGCCTACAATGCCTGGTTTGATATCAGTTTTGTCGACCAGTTGTTCAGGAAACAAGGTCTGACCTGGCGGCGTCTATTCCATTATTTTATTCTCGATCTCCCCTCTATGGCCTGGTCCCATGGTCTCAGGGGCTTGACTGGAGGCCAATTGGCAGTTGAGCTGGAATTAGAAGTAGAAACCGATAATCCCCTTGAGCATACGGGTATAACGGGTGCGGAGTTTAATGTCAGGCTATACCGAGCGTTGTTATCGCATGCTTCGAGGCAGAGCCAAGCGCAGGGGGTGGTTAAGCATTCGGAGTCTGAGCCCTGAGCAGGCCAATGGTTCAGATAGACTTCTGTTAAATTTTTAAATACAAATGTAACTAGTTGATTTATAGATAATTAAATTCATCAAGTTCGATTAAATAGCTTCTTCCTGGTACAACCGATCAATGTCTTCATTTGATAGGCCGGCTAATTCAGACAGAACCGGACGGGTGTCGGCACCCAGCTCCGGTGGTTGGGTTAGTTGGGGTGGTTCGATATCGGTGAATCGAATCGCCGTCTGCATTTGGGCAATTTCGCCTAGATGCACATGGCTTGACGTTTTTAAGGTTCCTCTGGCTGCCAGGTGAGGATCATTAACCACATCATTCAGATCCTGTACCGGCGCGCAGATTACACCATGCGCCTGCGTCTGGGCCAGTATTTCCGCCCTGGTTCGAGTCGCCGTCCAACGTGTAATTTCCGCATCGAGTGCCTGCATGTTTTCGCAGCGTGCTGGGAAATCCTTGAAACGTGGATCGCTGATCAATTCGGTTTTCTCCATGGCGGCACACAGCTTGCGCCAGTGGCCTTCTCTGATGGCGATAATGGCGATATGGCCGTCGGCAGCAACGTAAACATTGTAGGGCGCAAGAGAGCGTCCTGGATGTCGATTACCGGCTCTTTTGGGCGGTTCTCCGTGCAGGTAATATGAACCAAGTGCAGTAGCCAGGGTGGGTAAGACGCAGTCCTGCATGGAGATATCGACGCTGGCACCTTCTGCTGAATTCTTTCGCGCATATAATGCAGTGACGATCCCTGCATATAGATGTGTACCCGCTATAAAGTCCGCAAAAGCAGCGGCGGTTTTAAGCGGTGTACTGTCTTCCTCGCCTGTGATACTCATCACGCCGGTCATAGCCTGGAGAGTGATATCCATACCCAGGAAGTCGCGGTAAGGCCCTGGAGCATTGCCGTAACCTGTGCTTGAGGCGTAAATTAGTTGCGGATTGCAGGCCCTGAGCTGTTTTGCACCTATGCCGTATCTGGCCATGGTTCCTGGTGCAAAATTTTCCAGGACAACGTCTACTTTACTGACCAGCTGTTTCAGCAGCGCCTGCCCCTGTGTTGATTTGATATTTAAAGTAATACTTTCCTTATTGACGTTTAAAACAGCAAAAGGATAGCTGGCTGTAGATTTCAGGCCACGGCTCCTAAGCGTCTCACCGATAAGAGATTCAACCTTGATCACCCGGGCACCTGCCTGTGCTAATAAAAAACCACAGTAGGGGCCGTTATAGACCTGGCCGAAGTCAAGTACGGTAATATCTGATAAAGGTTGTTCTTGCATAACAGTGACCTCAGTAAATGGCTGAAAGCTTCAGTCAATCACGGACTACAGATGTGGTCAATTACCCTGCCTGAATAGAGGTCGGTTATAGTAAATTGCCGCATCAATTTCTCTATTTGCACCTGTCTCTGTTTGAATCTCGTAGCGTTTATTTACCCGGTTAGTATTTTTCTGTTACCGTTGTTGGAAGGCTTGGGTTCCTTGATGGCTTTCTCACCACAAGGTTTGTCAGCGCAGGCCATGAGCGTTAAGCTGCTGGTGAAGTTGTTGGCTATAGAGTGGCATCACATATTGCATCGCACCTATGCATCACACATATAAAGAAAAGGTATGAAACATTGAATAGAACCATATTGATAATCGGCCTTGTTGCAATTTCTGCATTGCTTTATTTTTCATCCTCGCAGGATGAGTCGGCACAGGCGCCCGTAGCGCCACAAAATTCTGATGCCCCAGAAGTATCGATTGGCTTAATTGATGATGAGAGAATTATAAATGCTGAATCTGAGCCTGGAAACTGGCTAGCCTATGGCAGGACCTATGAAGAACAGCGTTTTTCACCGCTGACGCAGATCAATAAAAGCAACGTCGCTGACCTCGGCCTGGCCTGGTACAAAGATATGGGAACCAACCGGGCGCTAGAGTCTACCCCCATAGTGGTTGATGATGTCATGTTTTTTACGACCTCTTGGAGTCGGGTTTATGCTGTTTCTGCAGTTAATGGCGAGGAAATCTGGTCCTATGATCCTCAGGTTCCTCGCGAATGGGGCCGTCGTGCCTGTTGTGATGTAGTTAATCGAGGTGTAGCTGTTTACAAGGGCAAGGTCTATGTTGCCAGCCTGGATGGCCGCTTGATCGCCTTGAACGCAGGCACTGGCGAAGAAGTCTGGGAGGTCGATACCATTACAGACCGAACACGATTTTATACCATTACCGGCGCTCCTCGCGTAGCAAACGGTAAGGTATTCATAGGTAACGGTGGTGCTGAATTCGGTGTTCGTGGCTATGTCACGGCTTACGATGCAGAAAATGGTGATGAGATCTGGAGATTCTTTACCGTGCCAGGCGACCCGGCCCTCCCTTTTGAAAACCCACAAATGGAAATGGCCGCCACCACCTGGAAAGGTGGCGAATGGTGGAAAGTTGGCGGCGGCGGTACTGTCTGGAATTCCATTGTCTATGATCCGGACTTTAACCAACTGTATCTGGGTGTGGGTAATGGTTCTCCGTGGACTCGGGTGATTCGTTCGCCGGGGGGGGGCGATAATCTGTTTTTATCTTCTATTGTAGCGCTGGATGCAGATACCGGTGTCTATAAGTGGCACTATCAAACGACGCCGGGAGACAACTGGGATTATACGGCTGTACAGGATATGGCCCTAGCTGATATGGAGGTGGATGGCATTGCACGTAAAGTGCTGCTGCAGGCCCCTAAAAACGGCTTCTTTTATGTACTCGACCGTAGTGACGGAAAATTGCTGCGAGCAAACCCTTTTGCCACAGTGACCTGGGCGACGGGGGTTGATCTGACCACAGGTCGGCCGATTGAAAACACTGATCTGGATTATAGTGAAAATGCCAAATGGGTACTGCCCGGACCCTTGGGTGCGCATAACTGGCAGGCCATGTCTGTGGATGTTGCTGCGGGATTGGTTTACTTGCCTGCCCAGGATAATCCTCTGATCTTTGATATGGTGGAAACCTGGAAAGAAACTGGTATTTATAAGCGAAACCCAGGCGGCTGGAATACCGGTATCGAGTTTGGCCGGATTACGCAGATATTACTTGAAAACATCGCTGAACAACCCACGCCGAAGGGTTACCTGAAAGCATTCGACCCACTGACAGGAGAAGACCGGTGGGTGATTGAAATCCCCCATTACTGGAATGGTGGCGTTCTAGGAACTCAGGGCGGATTAGTCTTTCATGGTGATGCCCTGGGTATGTTTACTGCTTATGATAAAGAAAATGGCGAGATCCTCTGGCAATATAATACTTATACTTCCATGCTGGCACCGCCCATTACCTTTGAATCACAAGGGGTGCAGTACGTTTCTATTCTCACTGGTACAGGAGGAGGTGATCTGTTTGGTGGCGAACCGCTACCTCCAGTCTCGGAACATGCTTCTCTGACCTATAGTAATTCTGGGCGGATGCTGGTATTTAAACTGGGCGGTGATGTGGAATTGGCCGCACCGAACCGCCGGGACAGGTCCATTCCCGAACAGCAAGTAGCCCAATTGGAGGGTACCGCCATCGCCAGAGGGGAACTGCATTACAATGAGTATTGTGCGGTTTGTCATGGTCTCGTAGTTCGTTCAGGCGGTGCCATTGCCGATTTAAGGCGTATGAATGAGGCTACCCATGAAGTGTTTAATGAGATCGTGATTGACGGTATCTACGGTTCTAAGGGCATGGCAGGGTTTGCTGATGTTTTAACGGCCCCGCAGGCAGCTGATATTCATCAGTATGTCAGGGCAAGGGCGCACGAGGATAGAGAAGTGTCACTCGGCAATAAAAAACCTGAATTGGCGCAATTAACCTGGCAGTAAAGGGCGAAAGCACCGTACACCAGGTTAAAGCTTGGAACGGTTTTGGGCTGAGTTGAAATTGTGATTTGAGACAGAA
>Ga0206679_10004837_pt1 | contig 10031 bp, 9 predicted proteins | sample M110012015metaG_FD_155464 | JGI IMG/M metagenome (GOLD analysis project Ga0206679, IMG submission 155464) | Ammonia-oxidizing marine archaeal communities from Monterey Bay, California, United States - M1 100m 12015 | ecosystem: Environmental > Aquatic > Marine > Intertidal zone | place: USA... | reverse complement strand
GCTTGTCTTCTTCGGTTTCGATACGAGCCGTCGACTTTTCTTTGTCTACAACAATGCCTGGCAACACATAGTCGTCATCGTCAATCAAACGTTTTTCTGTTTGGTCAATGACGGCCGTCGCAGACGAGTTTGTTGCTGCTGCTTCAGCAGTCTCTTGCGAAGGAGATACGGGAGCAGGAGCAGGCTTGATTGGTTCAAGCGTCGCCGCTGGCTCGACAGTGTCTACGGGCGCAGGCCTAGGCGACTCGTCGTCATAACCAGGCCCAGTAATTTTCATCTCTGGCTGTGGCTTTGTTTCTGGGATAGCCGCAGCCGGCCCTGGCGCGGAAGTAGAACCTTCACTCGCAATGTCATACGTAGAAAACTGGCTTCCAAACCACCCGAAAATCGAACGTAGTCCGCGTGATGCTTTTTGATGATTTTGCTTGGCATCTTCCATGAGTGACTCATTGCCGGTGCTACCCCAAGGCAAGTCTTGTTGCCGTAATTTGTCTGCACTGTTTTTAAGTAAATCGCGAATCAATGGCACGAAAGCCCACTCAGTTGCCATCACCAAAGACAAGCTCACTAAAAATACAATTACTATTGTTGTACCTAATGGGCCAAAGACTTCAGAGAGTGTTGGGTAAAAAGCTGATCCTAGCCAACCGCCTTGTCCCTTCATAAAGACATTGGTTGGCGTTGCGTCACCAACGCCATGAGAAATAAATGCGACCGACAAGCTCAACAAGCAAATGCCAACGAATTTGAATCCGGCGTATCCGCTACTCTCTTCGCGAGCTAAGCGAGCGATTCCCCAGAATGCCCCAAAGCATGGGGCAATAAAAGCACCGAGGCCTAAAAAGAACAACAGCGAATCAGCAATGGTGTAGCCTAACACGCCACACAAGTTTCCGTCTGTGGCTCCACTTTCATAACTAAGCAATGCCCCCAGAACGAACAATGACAAACAAGCAAGAGCAATGCCAAATGGTTGCCGTCCGCGGTTGCCATAGAGGGCGTCAAGAGACGTTTCGAAGGCCCACTTTACGCCATTAAATAGAAAAATTAGTCCTGCTCCGAAAAGGGAAAGAACTGTATTTAGGCCTGAAAAAACAAATGCAAGTTGCTGACCAACAGAATTATTTTTCTTCGATCGAGCTTTTTTAGACTTTGACTTATTGCGGTAGGTAACCACTGATACGTTATCGTAATTGTAGCGAGACTCTAATTACAGTAAGAATCGGCTAAAACCCTTGATTTTGCGGATTTAATCGGTGTACCCGAGATCGCCCATCGCGCGCATATCTTCCCCTGAAATCAATAATACTGCTCCGTCAATAATAGGCAGAGCATTAAAGAAATCAAGCAGGGTGGCTTTCATTTCTATCGCGAGTTGCGCCTGCTTAGACAACTTATTTACAACCTCGTTTGCGCGGTAATCAAACAACTGCTCTTCTCCGCCGCGGCTAATCAAATATTTGTGCTCGGCCGTGCGCCAGCCACGAAGCCTGTCGTCGCCAAGCGTTGTTTGCTGCGCCTCAAGATAAACGTCGCGCATGCTGTACCCCATTCCGTTTGGAGAATATGCCAGTTGTAAGGGATACGCAGCCACATCTTGTGGTAGAGATTCTAAATCGTCTCCTGTCGCGAACAGACATGTTGGCAAAATATCGAGGTGCGTAACCGTTTCGTTTATGCGTGTGCCCGCTCCAGCGTCTTTCGGAAAATGAATAACCAGAGGAATATGCTGCGTCGCTTCAAACAAAGACGGCACGTGGTTGAAGTGAATGCCACCTTCACCGAAACATTCTCCGTGATCAGAGGTGAGGATAATCAAAGTGTTCTCTAAACCAGGATCACGTTTATCAAGCTCAATTAACAACTCACCGAAGAAACTATCGAGCATTGCAATCTCGGCGCGGTAACGCGCCATTGATTTAACATCGTTGGCATCGAAAGCCGCTGGTGTTGCCGAATTGATGCGCTGAAGCGCAATTTTTTCAAATTCTGGCGAGGGCTTGTAAGGTGCGTGCGCGTCATACAAATGCAAAAACATAAAATACGGTTGTTCTCGATTTTGCTGATTCAACCACTCTATAGCGCGCTCTTGCACAACTGGCCCGGAAGTGAATGCTTTTGTTGAACTCTTCAGAAATGGATACAACAAACCGGCCCAGAATATCTCGCGCGGGCTCAATTGCTTAAAGCGAATCAGCGGTTGATTGCCCATGATATCGTTATAAACACTGAAGCCTTGCTGAAATCCGAAACGACCGAGCATTGGATATGAGGATACGAAGCCTCCGGTGGCATACCCTTTGTCTGACAGCATCTCCGGTAATGTTGTAACTGAGTCTGGCATTTTTGACAGGACGTTTGCGCGCAAACCATTACTTGGTGGGAGCAAACCACTAAGCATTAGCGAGTGCTCTGGTCCAGTGATTGGCGTATGAGCAACGGCATCATTGAATACAACGCTGCGACTAGCAAATTTGTCGACATTCGGTGTGTCTAAGCCTGTGCCGCCATACAGCGACAATACATCTGCGCGCACAGTGTCCCAGCTAAGAAGTACGATGTTCGGAGAGTCGGAAGAGTATTCTTCACTCGAAACTGCTGTTTCATGAATCGGAGGTGGAACAAAGCCAGCAATATAAAACACCACCACTGCAGGAATAGACAGCAACTTTGGGGCAAGGCCAAATTTGTCAGCAAATTTGTCAGGAGTGAACTTTACAATAAGAATTATGGCAATAACGCCGACTGCCACTTGTGGTGCAATGCGCAGCAATTCGTTCGCGAATACATTTCCAATAATTGGCATAAGGGCGCGAAATGCCAAGCACCAGAAAACCACTTTACGAATTTTTGAAGCACTCACGAACCTTTTAATGGGCCACAATAAAGCGGCGTAAAAAGGAAAAGGGAGAATAATCACGCACGCCAAAACTAGTGCACTTGAAATAGTATGCGAACCCATCGCGACTTGAATCCATTCAAAAGCCACCATTGCTAACGCGGCTTTACGCAGCAGAATAACTGATTGTTGTTGATCAGACATTGCTATTTTTAAGTATAAAAGCAACAAGTTCCGTTGCAAGTACAGATTTGTCACAATAGCCTATCGAGTGGCTATCGCCTTTAGAAAGCACTTCTAATTGCGACTTGTCGGCGCCCTGAGCAGCAGGAGAGTTTAGACATATATAATCAAGATTCTTCGACTGCATTTTATTTCTGGCGTATTGTTCGCCATTGACCGACTCAAGCGCAAAACCAACCACTAAGCGTTGTCCTTTTTGAGCTGCCAATTCTTTAACGATGTCAGGGTTTGCCACTAATTCAAGAGCAAGTCTGTCATCAACACGCTTTATTTTTTGTTCGCTAGAAACTGCGGGCCGGTAATCACTGACAGCAGCAACGGCTATAAGAGCGTCGCAGCTTCCCCAAACATGGTGACACGCAGCTAACATTTCTAAAGCGGATTCGACATTGACAATATCGACGCCAACTGGAGGCACCAAAGATGTTGGGCCTGACACGAGTACGACTTCGTGGCCTGCTGCGACCAATGCGTTACATATTGAATAACCCATTTTTCCGCTAGAGCGGTTAGATAAAAAGCGCACTGGGTCGAGCGACTCTCTTGTTGGCCCGGCAGTGACAAGAAAGCGTGCCATTACTTTAAAATGTCGGCAACAGCGGCAAGTACTTCTTCAGTCTCAAGCATGCGGCCGACACCCTGCTCTTGACATGCCGTAACACCGTCAGCGGGCCCTAGTTGCTGCCATCCGTCGTTAAGTAACTGCTGTAAATTTCGTTGAACAGCGGCGTTAGCGTACATATCGGGATTCATAGCCGGCACAATAAGCTTAGGGACATCTGATTTGACTGCCAGAACCAAAGTACACAATAAATTATTCGCTAGGCCATTTGCAATTTGCCCAATGGTATTGGCGGTGGCAGGCATTATCAAAACCAAATCTGACTTTCGGGCCAAGGAGATGTGTTCCATGCCAGCAGGGTCTAATTCAGAATCATCATGGCTGATTGCCGGGACTTTGGTCAAGCAAGAAAACTGTAAACAGCTAATGAACTCTAGAGCCATCGGGGTGAGCACCACTTGCACATGATGTCCCTGCTGCGTCAATTGTGAAGCGCAGGATGCTGCCTTAAAGCATGCCGCAGAACCTGTTACCCCTAGAAGTATGTTAGCCATTGCTTTTCTCTATCGAGTACCCGAGTATGGATTCGGTTTCAGCGAGCAGTTGATCGAAATTGTCATTAACTAATTGATGATCGTAATCTTTTGCAAAAGTAACTTCGTGGTCAACCACCTTTAGGCGAGTTGTAATTTGCTCTTCGGTTTCGGTGCCTCGTTTTCGCAGACGGTCAATTAAAACATCGCGCGACGGAGGAACGACAAAAATAGAAACCATTGGCAACCCACAGTTTGAAAGTTGTTGAGCACCCTGTACGTCTACCTCAAGAACGATGTCGTGACCTGCATTAAGAGACTCTTCGACGTTGGCGCGTAAAGTTCCGTAGTAATTTGTATGCACCGTAGCGTATTCTAAAAATTCACTGTTAGCGATTCGCTGTTCGAACTCTTCCTTTGAGATGAAAGAGTAATCTTTGCCATCGACTTCGCCTTTGCGGATGGCACGCGTTGTCGCACTAACCGAAAAATCGACATTCGGGTACGTAACCAATCGCTTCCAGAGAGTGGATTTCCCGGATGCCGTTGGCCCTGAAACTACGACTAGCCTGCCTTTACTCGACATTTGCCACCTGCTCTTTTAGTTGCTGCGCGCACAATTTCATCGCAACTACAATTTCTGACATTTTTGAGTCAGAGGATTTGTTGCCAAGGGTTGTAACTTCGCGGTGGCATTCTTGAAGCATAAATTCGACCTCTCGACCAATCGCTCCACCTTTATTAATAGTTGCGCGCAGCCCCTCGGTATGAATTTCAAGACGAGCAATTTCTTCTTGGACGTCGGCTCTCTCGGCCAAAGCAATTATCTCACGCGAAAGATCGTAATTATCTTTTTCGTTTGCCGCAGCCAAAGCTTGATTCACTCGCTGTTGGTATCGCGCTGCAGCATCTTTTACCGCTTTAGGAGATCTTTTTGCAGCTCTCTCAACTAAGCGCTCTAGCTGACCAATGATGCGCATCATTTCTTTGGCTAAACGCGCGCCTTCTTTACAACGCGAGTCATTTAAGGCAACAATAGCCTCGCCAACAGCCTGCTTAATCGCGCGCTCTACAGCGCGCATTTGCCCTTGCGGATTTCGAACAGCCTGCAAGGCCCCTGGCATTGATATCAAATCACTCAATGTTGGAGAAACCACGTCTAAACCCAAATTCTTTTCAGTACGCTTCCAGGCCGCGAGGTATTTTTTGAGAGCTGGTTGGTCAAACTCTACAGTGTCGTCGTGGCTGCGTCGCACGCTTACAAACCCAGATATCGAACCGCGAGTTAATGCACTTCGCAATAGCGTTTCGACTTTTGCTTCGTATTCAAGCAAATCAGACGGCATCCGTAGTTTGCAATGAAAGCCCTTGCCGTTGACGGCGCGAAACTCTGCCTTGACAGACAGATTGTTGGCTTCGATCTGCCCGCGTCCAAAACCAGTCATGCTGGCAATAGTAGCGGTGGTCTTCTTGGCCATGCTTAAATATTTGGGCGGCTGCCCGGTTTGTACGCCTCGCCATGCTCGCCACTTTCACAAAGTGGGCATTCAGCGGCAGCATAAGAAGGAACCTCTACCTCGATACAACTGTAGTAATTAACGTCATCGCCAAAGGGATTGTCGATACCACTGCGATTTACAATTGAAGCGGCGCTAATGTTTATCACTCCCATTTCGCGCAACATGGTAACTACTTCACCAGCTGACTTGCCGGTTGTTACTACATCTTCAGCCACAAGCACCCGCTCGTTTGCTTTGATTTCAAACCCACGACGCAAATCGAAGCCGCCTTCAGCAGCTCTTTCGGCAAACAGGCCGCGCACGCCAAATGCGCGTGCAAGCTCGTAGCTAAAAGTAACCGCTCCCATTGCTGGGCCAATAACCACATCAAAAGGCTTGTCATCTTTAGATTGTTGGCGAATTTTATTTGCCAAATCGTCACACACTTGCGCAGCCAAATCAGTGTACTGCAACAAGCGTGCGCACTGCACATACCGCCCGGCATGGCGTCCTGACGAAAGCAAGAAGTGGCCTTCGAGTAGGGCTTCTGATTGGCGAAGGGCCTTTTCGGTGTGCTCAGTTATTGATGACATCGTTGTAGCCACGGGCATTATTGCTGTGGTGCTTCTGGTGCCGGTATTGGCTGGGCAGTGTTATTAAACTCAAGAGCTGATCCTGAATTTGAGTCTTCGGATGTCCAGTGCAATGACATTGCAGAAAGGGCGAACACCAAAAAGATAACGAAGGTAACTTTGTTTACCCCGCCGGCGCGAACGCCGAAAGTTTCGGAGCCGGCACCGCCAAGTGCACCGCCAAGGCCTCCGCCTTTGCCCTCTTGAACGAGGATGACCAAAATCAGCAGTAATGCTGAAACAAAGAAAAGTGTGTAAAGTAAGAATTGCATGGTATGCGTTGTTTAACTTAATGCGTTTGCAGCATTAATGATTGGAGAGAAGTCGTCGCCAGAAAGTGATGCGCCGCCAACAAGGCCGCCATCTACATCTGGTTGCGACAGGAGTTCGGCGGCATTGCCGCCATTCATCGAACCGCCATAGAGAATTTGCATTTGCTGTGCAGGGTCTACGCCAAGGATGTCGCCCACTAAGCGGCGACATTCAGCATGAGCTTCTTGAGCTATTTGCGGAGTGGCTGTTTCGCCAGTACCGATTGCCCATACAGGCTCGTAAGCGACTGTTACGCGTGATGTTTGAGTAGGCTTTACCACCTTTAACACCTTAAGTTGACGAGCTAAAACCTCGAAGGTCTTGCCGGCTTGGCGCTCTTCGATGGTTTCGCCCACGCAAAGCATTACATCTATTTTTGCGCGCAATGCTATTTTGACTTTTTCAAAAATCATCTCGTCGGTTTCGCCAAAAATATGACGGCGCTCAGAGTGACCAAGCATTACTACCTTTACGCCCATGTCGCGCAACATGTACGGAGATATCTCTCCGGTAAATGCGCCTTCTTTTTTGCCGTAACAATTTTGTGCGCCCAAAACAACATTGCTGTTTTTAATATTTCGCCGCACATGATCGAGGTGGACAAATGTTGGAAATACTGCAATCTTAACAGCAGGGCTTATATTTTCGGAAGCTGCAACAATTCCGCGCGCTAATGTTGAGGCGCGACGCTTTGTTAAGTGCATCTTCCAGTTTCCGGCAATGTATTTTGTTCGGCTCATTTAAATTATTTGGCTAAGAGGGGGGTAGACGTTTTGTCGAATACTGATAATACTGCATTTAGCTTAGGAAGTGTTTGTGCAAAATTATCTATGCTAAGAGCTTGATCGGCGTCAGACCAAGCTTGTTGGGGCTTGTCATGAACCTCTACTAAGAAACCATCGGCGCCGGCGGCTGCTGCTGCACACATCATTGAAGGCACGAGGTCTGCACGGCCAGTACCGTGTGAAGGGTCAACTATTACGGGCAATCCTGTTTTTTGTTTCAGCAAAGCTACCGCTGACAAGTCTAAAATATTGCGGACCTCGGAATCAAAGTGGCGTAATCCTCGTTCGCATAAGATAATGTCTTGGCATGAACCAATGGCGACATATTCTGCTGCATACAAAAACTCTTTTATAGTAGACGCCATGCCGCGCTTCAACAGCACCGGCATATTTGCTTTACCGACTTCTTTTAACAAAGAAGAGTTGGACATATTTCTAGACCCTATCTGCAATATGTCGGCATGCTCGGCGACTAAATCGATATCGCGAGGGTCGAGCGCTTCGGTGACAATCGCCATGCCTGTTTCTTTTGAAACTGCCGACAATATCTCTAAGCCTTTAATCCCCAGACCTTGAAAGGCGTATGGCGAGGCACGTGGCTTATATGCCCCGGCGCGCAGAGCTCTTACTCCCAATGCCGAAAGCTTTTGCGCAATAACTAACATAGAGTCATAATCTTCCACTGAGCAAGGGCCGGCAATTATGCTTGCGGCGCCTGCGCCAAATTGCGCCTCTTTGACTGACACTTGTTTGTTGGCTATTTCGCTAACTGTAAAAGGCGGTGCGCTTTCTTCAACTACCGTTATGACTTCTGACCATTGAGAAAGTCGCAAAAGAGCATCTTGAGGAGCGTCTCCTTTAAAGTAATAAATTAGTGATTGGCCATCAATTGGCACCCAAACACCACCAAACTCTTGGCCCCAGGCCTCAAGTTTTTGTTGGAATGCCGCACGCGCATCGGCGACAAGAGCTTTAGTGCGAAGTTGGTACACAGAAAACAGGCGCAAATCATATATTTTCCCACAAAAATCGTCAATAAATAAGCGAGAAATACCTCAAAATGTTATGATTTCCGTCCGATGGACCGTATCCAGAAAGAAGAAAACGAATCACAGCTGCTACATTCCGCCGCAAGTCGCTCTGCGGACTCTGCAGGCCGTGCTTTTACCGAGCAAACTGATAAGTGGCGCACTCGGTACGAACGCGATCGCGACAGGATCATTCACTGTTCGGCTTTTCGTCGATTGATGTACAAAACTCAAGTTTTTGTTAACCATGTGGGTGATAATCAGCGCACTCGACTGACACACTCTCTCGAGGTGATGCAGGTGTCGCGGTCATTAGCTAATGTGCTCGACCTTAACGAGTCACTATGTGAATCTATTGCCCTCGCCCACGACCTCGGCCATCCGCCATTTGGGCATTCTGGAGAAGCATTGCTTGCCGACAAAATGAAAGAGCATGGTGGCTTTGCGCACAATAAGCAATCGTTGCGCATTGTTGATGTTCTCGAACGTCGCAGCCCTGAATATCGCGGGTTAAACCTTACAGAAGAAACCAAAAGCTGCTTAAAAAAGCATGAAGAAAATATTGATCCGGCAACTGGTAATAAGCTTTGTTTCCCGCGATTAGAGGCACAATTAGTTGATCTAGCTGATTCAACAGCTTATCACTATCACGACATTGACGACGGAATTCGTGAAAAAATTCTTGACCCTGTCAAGATGGAAGGCGACCTTGAAATCTGGGCCATTGCTATTGAAGAATCTCGCAGCCGACACTCCAACCAAAGTGACGGGGTCTTGCTTTGGCGCCGCGCGGCAAATGAAATTCTGGGCATGGCCATTGCCGATATTAGCGAAGAATCTCGGCAAAGATTGCAAAGCGCTAATGGCATGTCTGCCCTTGAGGCACAAGCTAATGAATCGCGTTTGATTGGCCATTCCCCTAAGTTCAAAACTATGGTCGCCGAAATGCATAAGTACTTGTATGAAAACATGTATTTCAATGAAGAAATAAATTGGCAAATACGCCGCTCGACCGAACTTCTTGAAAAAGTGTTCGACGGAATCCTCGAGAGTCCCGAACATATTCCTGCTCGCTTCCTAGAAACTGCCGAGTCTACCGAACGCGCTGCCTGCGATTTCGTTTCCGGGATGACTGATCGCTATGTCGACACTATCGCGCGCACTCTTAATATCTTGCCGGCTTACTAGCTTATAGCCAGCGTACACCGTCAATATCGCGCTGATCGGGCATTCGGCTACCCGGCTGTACAGTTGGCGGTTGTGGACGCAGTCTTCCTTTAGCGCTTGAACTAGCTACAAGCCATTCGTGCATCACCTGCAATGCCGTAGTCACGGCGTTGTCTAGATCTAGCGCCATTGCTAAATAACAAGTCGTGAGGCTTGATAACGCGCATCCTGTACCATGTACATCACCGATTTCTGGCAATCTTTGGTGGCGGAACTCAACCGCTCGCCTTCCACGCACATGAAGAACGTCGCTAATGTAATCTGGCTCTTTGCCTGATTCGAGCTGCGCAAATGGCTCGGCGTGCCCACCTTTGAGCAATACTGCTGGGCATTCGATATAGCTTTTCCCACTTCCATACTCGATGGTGTTA
>Ga0206679_10004835_pt1 | contig 10033 bp, 11 predicted proteins | sample M110012015metaG_FD_155464 | JGI IMG/M metagenome (GOLD analysis project Ga0206679, IMG submission 155464) | Ammonia-oxidizing marine archaeal communities from Monterey Bay, California, United States - M1 100m 12015 | ecosystem: Environmental > Aquatic > Marine > Intertidal zone | place: USA... | reverse complement strand
TTAGCCCTTGGTTTGGTAGATTATTTGGTAGCATCTTCTGATATTTTAAAGAAGGCAAACGAATTTGCTGCTGAGATAGCAAGTTCTGCACCCATGGCAGTTGAATCAATTAGATCAACTTTAAAAGGAAATATAGCTGATCAAGTAGAGGAGATAGTTGCTTGGGAATTATCAGAACAAATTAGACTTCAATCATCTGATGATTTTAAAGAAGGGATTGCAGCTTCTTTAGAGAGACGAGAAGCAAAATTTAAACGCTCTTAAAGAATTGATAAACTTGCATGACTATGAATCTTATTTTTGGTAGTAGTTTGGTTAAGTTATTTTCTATTATTAGAACCAATAAGCTAATTTTTTAAAAATGTTATATGTATAGTATTGATGAATAAGTTAGAGTTAACTTTATAAATTAAATAAGGAGAATAATATGAAACTTTATAGTTCTATAGGACCCAATCCCCATGTTGTACGTATGTTTTTAGCTGAACTTGGCATGGAATTAGAAACAATAGAAATTGATTTAATGTCAGGTGAGAATCGTGAAGATGAACATTTAAAAAGAAACCCTTCAGGGCAATCTCCAACATTAGAGCTGGATGATGGATCTTTCTTGTCTGAAATAACAGCAATTTGCGAATACTTGGATGACAAACAAGGCAGTTCTGACTTAATTGGCGAAACACCAGAAGCAAGAGCTGAAACAAGAATGTGGACCAGAAGAATAGATCTTCAAATAATTGAGCCATTAACAACAGGTTTTCGTTACTCGGAGGGACTGGAGTTATTTAAGTCTCGGATGCAAACCTATCCTGATGCTGCGGATGGATTAAAAGCAATAGCCCAGGAAAAAATTGCTTGGCTAAATGGGCAAATGGAAGGTAAGGATTTTATTTGCGGTAATAGATTTTCTCTTGCTGATGTCATGTTGTTTTGCTTTCTTCAGTTTGGAGAAACGGTAGGGCAAACAGTAAATGAAGAGAACTTAAATTTGATTTCTTGGTATAAAAGAATTAAAGAGAGACCTAGTGTTTTAGCTTAAAGAAAATTTCCTGATGAAAACAATCACAATACTAGCCTTATTTATAGCCACTATTGCTTGGACAGAGGAAATAGGATTAGAGTGTAAGAGTAAAGATCAACTTTTAGTTAATTGGTATAGACTTGATTTAGATAAAGGAACTGTTCGATATAATACATCTACGCAAAATTACTTAAAAATACTTAAAAACCTTATAGGAACTGAATTATCTGGAGACGTGCATAATCTAATGTGGCGAGAAAAAGAATTAGAGGAAAGAATAAAGATAAATAGAAAATCTTTAGTAATGCAAAGAAATAATCTATTTTGGCAGTGTCAAAATATGAATGGTAGCCAGATCATACGCAAAAGAGATGCATATTTTAAAGAAATTTTAAAGAACAACAAAATCTAGATGATTGCTCTTAAATATCTACCAACTAGGCATCTAAACTTTTTCCAATAATTTTAGGTAATAGATTTGTATATATAGTAGGCTCTTGTTAAGTTTTGATATAGTTAATAAAACCTTTAGGAGAGATCTATGAAAATACAGAAATACTTACTTATGTTTCTAACTGTTGCAATCACATCCTCACTTTCTTCGATGCACCATGAAAAATTAAATAATTTTTCAGACTGCGAAGGGAAGGTAGGAAATTTATATGTGTCTGAGATTCTTAATTCTGGCACAGTAGAGGGTTTTAAAAAAGCCGTTGGTCTTCACCGGAAATTTTATATAGAAAGAGGATTTGACGTTCAAATAATTCCTAGTATTGAGTATGAACGAAATGAAAACACGACAATTGAAATTCCTTATAGACTATCTACTACAGTTTTATTTCCTAGTTTAAAAGTCAGAGAATTATGGGGAAATAGAGAATTTAGTGAACAAGACCAAAAAGAATTTAACGCTTTCCTTGATATCTACAACAAGAATAACAAAGTTGTTGTCAGAAGATCAATTTGTTATTTAGACTAGTTGGAGTAATTTTAATGCTAGAGCCAAAGAAATGATGCTACATGGTTATGATGACGAAACTGTTGGAAAGAAATTTAGCAATAGAGATGAATAAAAAATTTAGAGCATCTTGTCATTGCGGTTCCGTTGAGTTGGATCTTTTTTTGCCTAATGGATTTGATCTAAGAAGATGTAACTGTAGTATTTGCAGGAGAAAAGGGGCTATTGTTTCATCGGTTTTAATTGATAATCTTAAAATTTTAAAAGGTAAAGATTCTCTTACACTTTATCAGTTTAACACGAAGGCAGCTAGACATTACTTTTGCTCAATATGTGGAATCTATACTCATCATCAAAGGCGTTCTAATCCGCAGGAATTTAGTTTTAATACAGGTTGTGTAAAAGAATTTAATCCTAATGATTATCCTGAACCTTCTCTTGTAGATGGAATTGATCATGTTAAAGATAGAATTGAATAATAATAGTTAGTCTACAAGTTAATTTTCGCAGTTTTATTAGATCTAGTTAGGTATAGATACTAATCTTAACTAATATTAAAATAAAAATAATGCATAAAGAAATGAACTTAATAAGAAGAAATTTACAAGATCTATCAACTTTTATACTCAGTTTGTAAATCTGAAGATTATTAATTTTAAATTAGAAGCATGAAGTTGAAATCTATATTTATAAATCTAAAGGTATCTGAGCTAGAAAAAATTATTTTTGCCTTGCCTTTTTTTCTTATATTTATAGTAAATCTTTACATTACAAGAAGGCACGGTTTTATATATGCTGGAGAGTTGGCCATTTTTGCAGGCTTATCTTCTTTTATAGCAATTATATTTTCTATGCGATGGGATGTAGAGATCCTTGTTAAAGACGAAAATAGTTTGGTAAAGTCGTTATCTAGTGGTGTCTATGTAGTTGTATCTTTATCTATCTTATCGTCATCAATCTGCTACTTATTAAAAAGTTTTGGTCTTTTTCTAGATTTTAATATTTATTTAATATACTCAGCAGCACTAATAGCTCTTTATGAACTTCATATCAATATTTTCCTAAAGAAAGGCAATCTTCTCTCTTTCGTTTTCTTAAGAATCCTTCCGCCATTTTTTTTAGTTTTATTTACATTAGTAAACTTAAGCCCAGGTTCGTCTTGGTTTTTTTCTTATCTTTTGTCTTTAGTTTTTCTTCTTTGTTCTATATATATTTATCATAAGAAAGTATGGAATTTTAGTTTCTCTTTAGTAAATATTTTTCAGAAGTTCAGGACTATGATTGTCCCAACTAGTTCCGCTGTGATAGCAAATTCAATAAGTATCATCTGGTTGCTTTCTATTGCTAATCAATTTAGCAGTTATGAGGCTGGAGTATGGATAAATGCATACAGGATTGCATCCCTGCCAATAGCTTTTTGTGGGGCAACAATGATGCCTTTAGTGTTGGTAGCTATAGGCAATAAAGTTGTTTACCATGAAAAATTTAATATTATGTTGAAGTTTACTTATTTAATATCGATTGTCTTTCTTATAACTGGTATATGTTTATATACTAATGGACAGGCTGTTTTTAATTACTTAACTAACAGTAATGGGTTAATTGGGAACGGAGCCTTATTGGTAATTTTAGCGATAGCAGCTATGCAATACTCTATGCAATATTGGAAAGAAATATTCCAGTCAGTTAATAGAACATCTGTTGTATTAATAATTCTTTCAATTGAGTTGTTCCTAATACTTTTAATATATTTCTTTGGAGATATAAGATTATTTAACGATTTTATAAATTTGATATTTAGTATTACCGGTTTATGCTTTTGTTTATTCTTTATCTTAATAGTGACTTCATACACTAGGTTTAAGCAATTAAATTCTTTAGAAAGTCCTGAAGATTAATGATCAGTAATTGCATGAATAATTCTTAATAATCCCGTATATAATAGATATCTCAGTATTCTTTTAGCTTATATTTTGTAAAATTTATAATTTAAGTAGTAACTGTAGATCTATCTCAAAGCATTTCATCTAGAAACTAGATAATTTGAATAATTTCATTATCAAGGATTCTTTCATTTATAGAAATTTCTAGTAATTTAAAGTCTTCGCTCGAAGAAGAGACATCCTTGAACGGCAGAGATGCCAATAAATCTCTAAGCGGTTTATTCTTGCTAGTCTTTTGCAATTTTATCTTTAGGTTGTTATTTCCAGATAGTTTTGCATAATCTAAACACCATTGTAAAAAAGTTATATCAGCCATTTTTTGTGCTACTCTGCACGACATTACAAAGTCTATAATTGTCGATGAATTCTTATCATTCTCAATTATGACAAACATTACCACTCCATAATCACCAAATCTATCTTCAAGAGAAACACAGAAGTTGTTGAATTTAGGTTTGCTTATAAGATTTTTTAGTGAGCTCTCATTAAATTCTTTTCCCGATAAATTGAACTGATTGGTTCTTTGAAGAAGTTCTAGACATCTATCAAGCTGGCTTTGGCTAGGTTCTTTAATTTTCATAATCATTTTACAACTTTTAAGAAAACCATAAAAGTCATAACCCCAGTCAGCTGAAATAGCTTTTCTGCCTGCTTCAACAGAGTACATCTGTCTTCTTTTTTTGGTTTCTGTTGTTTCTACAACTTTAAACTCGTCATAGTTAATTAGATTATCTATATTTTCAGGGTCATAAACCCTAACTTGTGGAAGTCTAGAGGAGACTTCATTTCTTTCCCATTCTGAATCATCAATAACAGCAAAAGTATCTAAGTTTATATTCAGTTCAGATGCTATATTAATAATACTTTCGCTTTTTGGCCCCCAATGTATTGCTGGATATAAGAAATAATCTTCTAAGCCTGCTTCCTGTATTTTTAACCATGCAATTTCATATTCATTTTTGCTAACTATACTCTGCAAAATACCTTTATTATCTAACTCCTTTATAAGATCTACTATTTCTTTTTTAACCGTCACTCCTTCAAGTCCTTTATCACCAACAACGCCATCCCACAACGTGTTATCTAAATCCCAGCAAACGCATTTAATTTTCTTTGCAGGGAGTGCACTTAAATCCTTCTTATCTTTTTGTTTAAAACTTACTAGGTCAAGCCAATTAAATATAAGTCTTATAGGTTCATCATCTTGTGGCCATAAACTAATTCTTCCCTGACCTTTAAAATCCTTTTCTATATCAGAATAATCAATTAATTTTTCATTCCAACCGGGTTTTACGTCTACAGAGCATCTAAAAAAGGGTTGATTTCCTGAGATTTCAAGTTGTAATTTTCTTTGCCTTGTTCCAGGATAGAAGAATTGCATATAGAAGGCATCAGGACGAGTTTTATTGTATTTATAATTATGCCTAATTCTTATCCAGTGTTCTATACAGCGGTTTATTAGTCTGCTTAGAGTCTTTTTTGGGTTAATCATATTTACAGAAGTAGAAATTTTAAAGGCAGTGCTTACGATTGATCTTATGATGGTGTCTTCAAGTTTTATGTAATTAACGTTTACCATTCTTGGATTATTAGGCCAAAAGGATTCCAGCTTTGCCCATCTTTCAAAAGTAATGTCCGCACCAAAATCAAACAACCCTTTGGTAGAAGGATTTGGATAAATTCCATAGGTAAATCTTGCGCATTTCAAATCGCCCCTGGGTTTGTATAGAGAACAGGATTGGTAACAAGAAGGTACAGCACATTCAACACAATGTTCCTCCCAATTTAAAGGAAGGGCCTTTTCAATTTCTCTATCTGAAATAACAGGAGGTCTTATATTAAGCGCCTCTTCTTCTTCAAATAATTCTTTATTTTTCCATGTTAATTGATACATATTTTCTGAGAAGTTTGCAATTTATTGATTAAAACTATTACGATATTTCAACCAGTCCCAATTTCCCCCCAACTTATCAGTAAAGATTTTTATTGAATCAACACTCCAAATTTCATTTCTTTTAAGCATAAACTCATCTCTGATTATCTTATTTGTATCGAAATGACTATTTGCAGCAATTTTAAAACCACAACTTTTTACTAGATCTCTAACTGTCTTATTAACTCCGCCATGCGGGTATGAAAACATCGTTACTTTTTTACCGATTATATCTTCAATGCAAGATTTACTTCCTTTTAATTCACTTATAATTTCATTTTTATTTAATCTAGTTAAGTTTGAGTGGCTTTTAGAATGCGATCCTATAGAAACATTTGGCAAAGCAGACAACTCTTTAAGATCTTCATTATTTAAATAATTTTTATGTTCTTTTTTTAAAAAGTCTGTAATAACAAAGACAGTAAAATGAAGATTAAGTGCATTCATTATTGGGGCAACAATAGATAAGTTATCTTTGTATCCATCGTCAAAAGTTATATTTAAGACAGGCTGTAAAACAGGCTCAGCAAGTTTTATTCTTTCTAAATCTTTAATATTTTTATTAAAGAGCTTCTTTACAATCATCATGTGATCTTTAAATAAATTTTTATCTATCTTATAAATATTATTAAATAGATTTTGTTCCACATCACCAACTGAGTGATACGTGAGGATTCTGTGGTTATTGTGTGCTCTTAGATTCTTACCAGAGGCTTTATATACAGTAGATACTAATTTTGATAGCCTAAACTTTAATTGATTCATTTTTTTATATTTTATTATTCTTCGTAACTATGTCTATAGTTGCTATTTTTCCTAAATAGTATAATGCGCATGCTTTATCAGAGCTTCTACATTATAACGGATAGTTAAGAGAGTCTGGTTTTACAAAATATCAATATAGACATATATGGCCATATATTAGAGGGAAACGCCATTAGTGAAATAGACAATCTTTATAGTACAATGCGGACAATTCAGCATAACCTAGAGGGCAATAATGAGTAGGTTCAAAAAAATTGAACCAAAAGGTTAAGGACGATTTTTGAAAGGGTCCAAGAACCCTATAAGTACAACGGATAGTTGGCAGAGTCTGGTTGAATGCACTGGTCTTGAAAACCAGCAAGGGGTCAAACCCTTCATAGGTTCGAATCCTATACTATCCGCCACTTCCAGCCTATTAAGGGGTCTCAATGAGATCCCTTTTTTATGTTTGTGTGTGGTTTGGTGTGCTTTTATCGAAAGTGCTATAGTTAATCCATGAAAAAGCTACGATGAAGTCTTTCTTAATAATATTTTCTTACTTATGTATATGGTCAACTCCCTTACAATTAATTTTAATTATTTGGGGTTTGGTCATTGTTTTTAATACAGAACTTACAATACTGTCTTTAAGCAATGAGGTTTTCTACAGTGAGAACTTACCTTGGGTTTATTCTTTAATTAAAACTATTTGGTATTTTGTTCTTCCTGACGTCTTCGTGAGTTGGCTTTTAGCATTTTCTTTTACTATCCATATTCTAGTAAAGGGAATTTTTAGCACCTGGTTAGGGTTGTGGTTACTTCCTATTGCTAAAAAAATGCCTTAACCTTGAAAACCTGCAGGGGGTTAAACCCCTCGGGGGTTCGAATCCCTCACTATCCGCCACTTTTCGCTTGATACAAAAGTTTTAGAAGGAAACTTTTTTCTGCGATTAAGTTCTTCACTTCAAGATTATTTGATCTTAGGGAAGACTATAGAAAATATAAAAGGACTTAGAGGAGAAAAGGTCAAATTAAAAAACGAAGCTTACGAAAAATCTAGAATTATAATTAGTAATTAAGAAATGCAATTTAGTCAAATAAACTACTATTTCTTTCTAGTGTATCTATAACTTCAGAAACTTTAATATTATTAATATCGCCATTGTCTCCAATAATATGGATTTGATGATTTCCTTTGGTACCAATTAGTTTTGTATCGGTAGGTCCGTACAGAGTAAGAGAAGGGGTGTTTACCACAGCAGACAGATGGGCAAGGCCAGTGTCAGAGCAAATGCAGTAATCTGCATTATCTATGATGTAGGCCACTTCATTTAACGGCAAGATCTCTAAGGCAGTAGCTTGTTCTGAAACTGATACAATATCCTTAGCTCTCATTAATTCTTCTTTATTCCCCGAAGGCAATAAAACATTCACACAACAATCATCAAGGTGTTTAATCAAATCTTTCCAGTAGGCGACCGGCCATTGTTTAGTTAGCCAGCTTGCATTCTGAACAAGCACAACGTAGTTAGCTGGCAATTCCGCTGCAGGTTCTAAGAATTTAACTTTAGAAATTCCGTAGTTGATGCCAGAGGTAGGAGAGTAGCCTAAAGATGATGCCAATAATTCTTTTTGCCTATCTATGGCATGTAAGCTCTTGTTGATATTAACTTTATTATAATACGCCCAATGTGCTGGATATTCCCGAGAACTGCTTGCATCCATTCCAGTAACCCTGTGATTTGAAAGAAATGATAAGAAAGCGCTCTTAAGATTATTTTGCATATCCACCACAAAGTCATAATCAGTAGCATTTATTTCTTTTTTTACTAAGTTCAGAGCTTCTCTTGATTCTGATGAAAAAAACTGTTTTTTCCAGTGCCTGTGATCTGTTTTTATTATTTTATCTACAGCAGGATGCCAGCTTGGAACAGATGAAAAGGCTTTATCCACAACCCAGTCAAAACTTATATTCTTAATATTCTGTTCAGCCTCAGTTAGTGCTGGTAAGGCATGCATCAGATCGCCCATTGAAGTCAGCTTTAGAATTAAAACTTTCATAAATATAGACAGACCTATGATTTAAAAAGCTGTTTGAAGAATGCACTTATACGATGTCTGGCATTATGAAGACCAAGTGATTGAGAGGAAATATAGTTGAGTTGCAGAGACAATCTTTTACCTTCATAAGCTTGAAATCCATGCCAACAATTTTTGGTAACTTTAAATCCGACCATACTTCCAAATGTGCATGGAACTTCTTCAATGTAGTTATTCAGATCTTCACTATCCTTTAAAAGTCTTAAATGTCCTTCATTTTCGTTCCAGTTCTGGTTTAGGTACAGCAGGACTGTCACGGTTTTGGTGCTTGAATCCGTATGAATTTTACCGTCCTTTAGTCTTGAGTATCCTCTTAGTGTTGTAACGGCAGGCTTATCCTTTAATTCAACTTTAAATTTATCTTCTAACAATCTCCTAAACTCTAGACCCTCTAGTTCTTTAATCAGATCTTTTATATTTTGACCGGCATTCAGATCAACTGGAAAGCTTCCTCCCTCAGATATATCAGGAAAATCTTCTACAAGAGCAGACGAATCAACATCTTCAAGAAAACTATTACTAACTGTGAAGAAAGGGAAATAGTCGTTTTGAACTTCAATCTCTTGAATCTTCTTAAAATTAAGATAGTTACTTGGCATCTTGGTTTTCTTGTTCTTTCAATTGAATTTGCCTTAGAAAGGCCATGAAAGTTTCTGTTTGTTGTCCGCCTTGTATAAGGTATTGATCATTAATTATGTAGGTAGGAACTGCTCCAATACTCCTTTCTATTGAATCAAGTTTTTGATTTTCGACTTCTTTGGCGCCTGTATCAGATTCTAAGAAGGTTGTGACCTCTGATTTATCAAGTCCTATATCAGATGCAATTCTTGCAAGGACTTGAACGGAACCTACGTCCTTGCCATCAGTGAAGTATGCGTAAAATAGAGCTTCTGATAATTCATTTTGGACATTCTTTTGCTCCGCATACCAAATTAACCTATGGGCAAGAAAGGTATTTGGTATTCTTTTTGTTTTAGAGAAATTAAAGTCAAATTCTAGATCTTTACCATTACTTACTATTTCATCATAGACGTGATTGCCGCGACTAGACCCAAATTTTTGATCCATATATAACTGTTTATCGTAGCCATTTGAAGGAATTTCAGGATGGAGTTCATAAGGTTTCCACGAGATATCAAAAGATAGTTCGCTTTCAAGTTCTTTGATGGCTTTCTTGAGATTTCTAAAGCCAATTACACACCAAGGGCAAACTACGTCAGAAACTATTTCTATTTTTAATGTGTTCATGTCAATAATCTTTCATTTAGATAAATGCTATAGTAATGCTTATAAAAATTCATTAAAAAATGTTATGAAAACAATCTGTGTTTATG
>Ga0206679_10004833_pt1 | contig 10035 bp, 8 predicted proteins | sample M110012015metaG_FD_155464 | JGI IMG/M metagenome (GOLD analysis project Ga0206679, IMG submission 155464) | Ammonia-oxidizing marine archaeal communities from Monterey Bay, California, United States - M1 100m 12015 | ecosystem: Environmental > Aquatic > Marine > Intertidal zone | place: USA... | reverse complement strand
TTTTTATCTCCTTTAAAAATTGAGACGTATAATCTTTCGTTATCTAACTTACATTCTTTAGTGAGAAAATTCCATGCTAGCGATATTGCTTTTTCTTTTGAATAATCTCCAAAAGACCAATTACCAAGCATCTCAAACATTGTATGATGATATGTATCATGTCCTACTTGTTCTAAATCATTATGTTTCCCAGAAACCCTAATACATTTTTGAGAGTTGGATACACACCTGTCTTCTGGGGTGTCAATTCCTAGAAAAAAATTTTTAAACTGGTTCATTCCAGCATTAGTAAACATTAAAGTAGGGTCGTTTTTAACTACAATAGGTGATGATCTCAATATTTTATGATCATTAGCCTTAAAGAACTCTAAAAACAACTGTCTTATTTTATTAGATTTCATACAAAGTATTTTAAAGTCTTAGGTTAATATCAATATTCTTTAATAGCTTATAATAGTGTAATATTACTAAATTTGCATTAATAATTTTAATATGGCAAAGATAAAATATTATTACGACACCAAAACATTAAGCTATAAGCGGATTAAATTATCAAATACTGAGAAAGCTAAGAAGTATCTACTCTTTCTCTCCTCTAGCCTTTTACTATCTCTCCTTATACTATTTATGTTCTTTCAGTTTTTTGATAGCCCAAAAGAAAAAAGATTAAAAAATGAAATTGAAAATCTTACAGATCAATACCATATTATTAACGATAACATGAAGCAAATAGAAATAGTCCTTGATGATGTACAAAAAAGAGATGATAATATCTATCGGACCATTTTTGAAGCAGACCCAATACCTAATTCAATAAGAAAACAAGGTTTCGGTGGTGTAAACAGATACAGAAAACTTAGTGGCTTCTCAAATTCAGAAATTATAATCAATACAACTAAGAAAATTGATCAACTTACAAAGCAATTATATCTTCAATCAAAATCATTTGACGAAATAATAACTCTAGCTAAAAACAAAACAGAAATGCTTTCTGCTATTCCTGCTATTCAACCAGTTTCTAATAAAGATCTAAGTAGAATAGCAAGTGGGTATGGGTATAGAATACATCCTATATACAAAACAAGAAAACTACATGCTGGAATGGATTTCTCTGCTAAAACTGGCACTGAGATATATGCAACAGGAGATGGAATAATCTCAAAAGTTAAAAGAAGTAGAAGAGGATATGGAAATCATATAAAAATTAACCATGGATTTGGATATGAAACACTATATGCTCATATGTCAAAATATATTGTGAAACGCGGTCAGAAAGTTAAACGGGGGGAAATCATTGGGTATGTAGGGAATACAGGTACTTCTGTTGCCCCTCACCTACATTATGAGGTACATAAAGACAAAATAAAAATAAATCCAGTAAATTTCTACTATAATGACTTAAGCCCTGAAGAATACGAGAAAATGCTAGAGATATCCTCTCAATCTAACCAATCTTTTGACTAAATGAATCTAGGAATGAAGAAAAACAAGAAGCTTTTCTACCAAATTGGTGAAATTGCTAAGGAACTAAATGTAAACGTTTCATTAATCAGATTTTGGGAGAAAGAGTTTGAAATTTTAAAACCTAAAAAAAATAAAAAAGGAAACAGGCTATTTACACAAAAAGATTACGACAATCTCAAAATAATATATCATCTAGTTAAAGAACGAGGTTTTACACTAAGCGGGGCAAAAAGAAAATTAAAAGAAAATAAAGAAGATAAAACAGATAACCTAGGTATTGTAAAGCATTTAAAAGAGATCAGAAAATTCTTAGTTGAGCTAAAGGAGCAACTATAGCTATATGGATCCGTATTCTATAGAAAAGATTAAAGATCAATTATCTAAAGAAATAGCTGAAACTAAGCTAAAAATATCAAAATACAAAGAGCTAAGCATGCCTATTGCTCCAGAAAATGCAATTGGAAGAGTAAGTAGAATGGATGCGATAAATAATAAAAGTGTAGTTGAAGCTGCATTAAGAGAAGCAGAAAATAAACTCAAACAACTTAAAATAATTAAGAAAAAGATTGGAAAACCTGATTTTGGAATATGCAATACCTGTAAAGATAAGATTCCTTTTGGTAGGCTAATAATCAGGCCGCATAGTCAGCTATGTGTAAAATGCGCGAAATAACGTTCATATGAAAATCATTAAGCACGCTCTCAGATATATTAAATATATCTTTAACTCCAAGAATCATTATTCTATTCACTCTCCAACTATATATAACTTTATAAGTAATGTAATTTATTCGAAAACACCTAAAATTGAAACTAAAGAAATTGAAAAGTTAAGATCTAAATTATATAAAACCGACTCTTTTATTAATACTAAAGATTATGGGGCTGGAAGTAATATCAATAATAATAGTAAAAGAAAAATAAAAGACATCGCAAAAAATTCATCAAAGAATTCAAAATATGGTAATCTATTATATCGGATAGTTAAATTTCTAGAGCCTAGCATCATTTTTGAGCTTGGAACCTCATTTGGAATAAGTACCTGTTATCTAGCAAAAGCAAACCCAAAAGCAACCATAACAACATTTGAAGGGTGTGATGAATCGGTAAAAATAGCTAATAATAACTTCTCTGATTTACAACTTAATAACATTAAGATAATACATGGGGATTTTAAAGATACTCTCAAGAAAGAATTTGCGCTACAAAATAATAATATTGATCTAATTTTTATTGACGGAAATCATGATCAAAATGCCACAATTGAATATTTTGAATTATCCTTAAATCATTCTCATAACAAAACAATTATTATTTTTGATGATATTAACTGGTCAAAAGGAATGGAAAAAGCATGGAAATACATAACACAATCTAGAAAAACTACGGTAACCATTGATTTGTTTTTTATAGGAATAGTTTTCCTAGACCCAAAACTAAGTAAAGAGCATTTTATAATCAGATTTTAATAAACTATGAAAATATATACTAAAAATGGAGATAAAGGTAGAACCCAGTTGTTTGGAGGAACTGAAATTTCAAAAGATAATCATAGATTAAAATGCTATGGGACAATTGATGAACTAAATGCGTATATTGGACATATACATGATCATAATATAAGCGAAGAATCAAAAAAAATTACACTAACAATACAAAACACTTTATTTGATTTAGGAAGCAATGTAGCTTTTGATCAAAAAAATCAAAAAATAGAGGTTCAATGCATAGATGAGGAAGATGTTAATGTAATTGAAAAAGAAATTGATAGAATGGAAGAAAAACTCCAAGCATTAACTAATTTTATTTTACCCTCAGGACATCCAATCACCTCATTATGTCATATTGCTAGGACAGTATGTAGAAGAGCCGAAAGGAATCTAGTGAAATTAATGAATACAGAGAAAATAGATATCTTAAATATTAAGTATCTAAATAGACTCTCTGATTTCCTATTTGTTCTTGCCCGCTATAATCTATATAAAAATGGAATTAAAGAGATTAAATGGCAAAAAAAGCTCTAATTCATAGTATAATTAACTAAAAAAATTACTTTTGCAAAAAAAAAGTTGTTATGTATTGGACATTAGAACTAGCCTCAAAGCTAGAAGACGCCCCTTGGCCCGCAACTAAAGACGAATTAATTGATTTTGCAATTAGATCAGGAGCCCCAATGGAAGTTGTTGAAAATCTTCAAGAATTAGTTGAAGACGAGCCTGGAAAGCAATGGGAAACAATAGAAGATATCTGGCCAGATTATCCATCTAAAGAAGATTTCTTCTTTAATGAGGAGGAATATTAAAAATAAGCCTTTTTTTCCACCCCTTTTCTTTTGTATACTATCCTAATTAGGATTATTTTTGTTACATCATAATTAAAAACAATGGCAGGAATCTTTAATGTTATTACTAAAATTTTTGGAAACAAATACGATAAAGACTTACAAGACATTAAGCCAATTGTTAATGAAATTCATAAAGAGTACAATAAAGTATCCAAACTTACAGATGATAAATTAAGAGGTCAGACTACTTTACTTAAGAAAAAAATCTATGATTTCATTAATGCTGAAAAAGAAGAAATTCAATATCTCAAAGAAGAATCAAACAAAGATTCTGTTTCAGTAAAAGATAAAGAGAAAATCTACGAAAAAATTGATAATCTTGAAAAAGAAATAATTAGTAAAATAGAAGAAATCTTAGAAGAAATTCTTCCAACCGCATTTGCTGTTATTAAAGAAACAGCAAAAAGATTCACCGAAAACACTACTATAACTGTAAAAGCAACAGAATTTGATAGAGATTTAGCTGCAGAAAAAGATTTTATAACAATAAAGGATGGTAATGCAATATACCAGAATTCCTGGAATGCAGCAGGAAATGACATTACATGGGATATGATACACTATGATGTACAGTTAATTGGCGGTATTGTCCTACATAAAGGAAGAATTGCTGAAATGCAGACTGGAGAAGGGAAAACACTTGTAGCGACATTACCAGTTTATCTAAATGCATTAACTGGACTAGGAGTCCATCTAGTTACCGTCAACAACTACCTTGCTAAAAGAGATAGTGAGTGGATGGGGCCTTTATTCCAGTTTCATGGATTAAGTATTGACTGTATTGATAATCATCAACCAAATTCTGAAGAAAGAAGAAAGGCTTATCTAGCAGATATAACATATGGTACTAATAATGAATTTGGATTTGATTATCTAAGAGATAACATGGCTAAAAGACCTGCCGACTTAGTTCAAAGAAAATTGCATTACTCAATAGTGGATGAGGTAGATTCTGTTTTAATTGATGACGCAAGAACACCACTCATCATCTCTGGTCCAACACCACAAGGAGATGTTCATGAATATAATGAACTGAAACATAAAGTAGATCAATTAGCCCAAGTTCAAAAAAAATATATAACATCCATCTTATCAGATTCTAAGAAATTTTTTAAAGAAGGAGATAAAGAAAAAGGAGGGTTTAACATATTTAGAGCCTTTAGAGGATTGCCAAAAAATAAAGCTTTAATTAAATTCCTAAGCGAAGAAGGGATTAGAACTCAGCTTCAAAAAACAGAAAATTTCTATATGCAAGATCAAAATAAAGAAATGCATATTGTTGATGAAGAATTGTTCTTTGTTATTGATGAGAAAAATAATTTAGTTGAATTAACTGAAAAAGGATTAAATCTAATAACCACATCAATTGAAGATAAGGATTTCTTTATTTTACCTAATGTTGGTAAAGAAATTGCTGAAATTGAGAGATCAAACATATCGGAAGAAGAAGAAGCAACAAAAAAAGAGTTGTTATTAAGAAATTTCTCTATTAAAAGTGAAAGAATTCACACAATAAATCAACTGCTTAAAGCATATACATTATTTGAAAAAGATGTTGAATATGTTGTGATGGATAATAAAGTAAAAATTGTAGATGAACAGACTGGAAGGATAATGGATGGAAGAAGATACTCAGATGGATTGCATCAAGCAATTGAGGCTAAAGAAAATGTAAAAATAGAAGCTGCTACCCAAACATATGCGACAGTTACATTACAAAATTACTTCCGAATGTACAATAAGCTTTCCGGGATGACTGGAACAGCTGAGACTGAAGCCGGAGAATTTTGGGAAATATATAAGCTAGATGTGATCTCAATACCAACAAATAAGCCTATCCAAAGAAATGACAAAGATGATCTAGTATATAAGACTAACAGAGAAAAATACAATGCTGTTATTGAAGATATTGATAATCTAAGCAAAAAAGGAAGACCTATACTTGTTGGGACAACTTCTGTAGAAATATCAGAACTATTAAGTACTATTTTAAGAAAACGTGGAATCAAACACAATGTATTAAATGCAAAGCTACATCAGAAAGAAGCAGACATTGTAGCAGAAGCTGGAAACAAGAGTATCGTAACAATAGCAACGAATATGGCAGGAAGAGGAACAGATATAAAATTATCAGATCAAGTTAAAGGCTCTGGAGGACTTGCTATAATAGGAACAGAAAGACATGATTCTAGAAGGGTAGATAGACAGTTAAGAGGTAGAGCAGGAAGACAAGGTGATCCAGGGTCATCCCAGTTCTATGTTTCATTAGAAGATAATCTTATGAGATTATTTGGCTCTGAAAGAATTGCAAAATTAATGGACAGAATGGGACTAGAAGAAGGAGAGGTTATTCAACATTCAATGGTAAGTAAATCTATTGAAAGAGCACAAAAAAAAGTTGAAGAAAATAATTTCGGAATACGTAAAAGATTACTAGAATATGATGATGTAATGAATCAACAAAGGGAAGTAATCTATAAAAAAAGAAGACATGCCTTATATGGAGATAGGATTTCTCTTGATATATCTAATAGTATATTTGATACATGTGAAAATATCATTAATGAGACTTATGAAACAAAAGATTTTGAAGCATATAAATTAGCATTAATAAGAGTATTATCAATTAATAGTCCAATATCTAATGAGGATTTTAAAAATCTAAACAAAGAAGATATAATCGATCAAACATTTAAAAAATGCTTTGATAATTATCAAATAAAATCAAAGTCAATTGCAAAACAAGCATTTCCTGTAATAAAAGATGTATATGAGAAACAAGGCGCTACATATGAGAATATAATAATTCCTTTTACCGATGGAATGAAAACACTCCAAGTAGTAACTAATCTAGAGGAAGCTGTAAAATCTGAAGGAGGCAACATTCCTGAATCTATTGAGAAGAGCGTCACATTAGCAATCATTGATAATATCTGGAAAGACCATCTAAGAGAAATGGATGACTTGAAACAATCGGTTCAGAATGCTGTATACGAACAAAAAGATCCGCTATTAATTTATAAATTTGAATCCTTCAATCTCTTTAAAGAACTAATTTTCAAGATTAATAAAGAAATTGTATCTTTTCTATTAAAATCTGGCCTTCCATCAAGCTCAGATCAAATAACTGAAGAGAAAAATACAAATAATGACAGCAATCTTCAAACAAGCCGACCTGAAAATACTACATCTAACAATCCTGAAAGCCAAAAAGCACAGAAAGCACAGCCCGTAAGAGTAGAGCAGAAAATTAATAGAAATGATCCTTGCCCTTGTGGTTCAGGAAAAAAATATAAAAAGTGTCATGGATAATTTAATAATATCAATTATCTAAACTTCTTATTCTATTTTAGATATCTAAAATCGTGATTATCTTCGATCCTTTGCAATAAATTATATATAAGACGAATTACATTTCCAACATCATCTTTACTTACAGATTCAACAGTTGTATGCATATATCTTAAAGGAAGTGAAACTAAGGCAGATGCAACGCCACCTGTTGCGAATGCAAAGGCATCTGTATCTGTCCCTGTTGCTCTAGATGCAGCTCCCCTCTGAAATGGGATCTTATTAGACTCTGCAGCTTTAATTACTAAATCCAATAAATTATTTTGTACTGATGGACCATAAAATAAAACAGGACCATCTCCGCATTTTATATCTCCTTGTTTTATCTTATCTATCATTGGGGTATGCGTATCATGACACACATCGGTAACTATTGCAATATCAGGCTTAATTGTCTCAACAATCATTTGAGCCCCCCTAAGACCCACCTCTTCTTGAACTGAATTTGTTATATACAACCCAAAAGGAAGCTTAATACTATTCTCTTTCAAAAGCCTTGCAACTTCAGCAATCATAAATCCTCCAATTCTATTATCTAAAGCTCTTCCTACATAATATTTATTATTAAGAGTCATAAACTCATCTTCATATGTAACAACACATCCAACATGAACTCCTAATTTCTCAACTTCATCTTTTGTAGTACAACCACAATCAAGAAATATATTGTCTAATTTAGGTGGTTTCTCATCAGCGGTTTTTCTAGTATGAATTGCTGGCCATCCAAACACTGCTTTTACTATACCTTTTCCCGTATGTATATTTACTCTTTTTGATGGAGCTATCTGATGATCAGAACCACCATTCCTTCTTAAGTAAATAAAGCCCTCTTTTGTAATATAGTGTACAAACCAAGAAATCTCATCAGCATGAGCTTCAATTACTACTTTATATTTTGCTTCAGGATTAATTACACCAACAACAGTGCCATAAGTATCTACAAAATGAGTGTCAATATATGGTTTTATATAATCAAGCCATAACTGCTGGCCTTTACTTTCAAAACCAGTCGGAGATGGATTGTTAATATACTTTTCTAAAAATATTTCAGAATTCTGAGTAATTATTTTATTTGCTTTCATATTCTATTTATTAAATAAAGTCACGCCTCTCTCTAACCAATCCTTAAAAAGAGATACAGAGCCATAATCCTGATAATTAGCCGACTCAATCAATTGATCTTCATTATGGTCTAACATCACATAATAAGGCTGAGAATTAGTTCCAAAAGTATTAGCCTGTAACACCATCCACTTATCGCCAGTTGTTTTTACTTTCTTTTTCTTACCCGCCATCATTGTTGTATGCTGTTCTTCTTTAGGTAAATCAATTCTTTCATCTACATATAATGATACCAACACAACATCATTACGCAACATCTCTTTAACATACGGATCAGACCAGACCTGCTCTTCCATTTTCCTACAATTAACACATGCATGCCCAGTGAAATCTAGCATTAATGGTTTATCAATTTTTTTTGCATGTTCTAAAGCCTCTTTATAATCGTGAAAAACCATTAAACCTTGTGGTCCTATATGCTGACCATTAGAAGAATGATGTATATCATTAGAGCCACTCTGTACAGCACCAACCCCCTGAGGAGATTCACTATACTGCATGGGTGGTGGAAAGGCATTAATTATCTTTAATGGAGCGCCCCATAATCCAGGTATCATATATATGGTTAATGTTCCAGTTAAAATAGCTACTGATAATCTACTCACAGAAATATACTCAAGATCAGAATCATGCGCAAATTTTATAAATCCTAAAAGATAGATTGTAAGAAGCGCGAAGATTACAATCCATATTGCAATAAATAATTCTCTCTCTAGTAAATGAGCTTGTAAGACAAGATCAGCATTTGATAAAAATTTAAATGCCAATGCTATCTCTAAAAACCCTAATGTCACCTTAACAGAATTTAACCAACCCCCAGACTGAGGAAGAGAATTTAACCAACCAGGAAAAGCTGCAAAAAAAGCAAAAGGTAAAGCAATCGCCAAAGAAAAACCTAGCATACCAATAATTGGACCAAAATATCCACCTGTAGATGCTTCAACTAATAACGTCCCAACTATCGGACCTGTACATGAAAAAGAAACTAATGCTAAGGTAAAGGCCATAAAGAAAATACCTATCAAGCCTCCTTTATCTGATGCTTGATCACTTTTATTTATCCATGAAGTAGGAAGTTGTAACTCAAATGCCCCTAGAAATGAGGCTCCAAAGATTATTAATAATAAGAAAAAACCAATATTAAAATAAACATTAGTAGCCATATTATTTAATGCATCTGCACCAAAAATAGACGAAACTCCAACACCAAGCGCAACATAAATAACAATAATTGAGATACCATAAATAATAGCATTAATAATTCCACGTGCTTTTGTCTTTGATTGTTTCGTGAAAAATGATACGGTCATAGGTATCATAGGAAATACGCATGGTGTTAGCAAAGCTGCAAAACCACTTAAAAATGCTATGAAAAATAAAGCCCACATTGACTTTCCTTCAGTTTCATTTAAGGGTTCGCTTGCGGAAGAGATTAAAGATTCATCAATACCCTCTATTTCAAAAGAAAATCCTAATGCTTCTGGAGGTAAACATTGTGTGCTATCACATGTCATGTAATAAACCTCTCCCTTAAGAATAAAATCTTCATTAGACTTTACATTAACTATCTGAGTAAAGACGGCTTCTTTCTTAAAATATCTTAATACTACATCATAATTCGGATCAAGCTCCTCTAAGGGCTCTCCTTCAACAACCTTTCCCACTAGTGTGAATAGATCTGAATCTGTAAATGTAAATTCAGTTGAAACAGGGCCTTCACCTGCATTTTGAGAATAAACATACCAACCATCATC
>Ga0206679_10004828_pt1 | contig 10041 bp, 8 predicted proteins | sample M110012015metaG_FD_155464 | JGI IMG/M metagenome (GOLD analysis project Ga0206679, IMG submission 155464) | Ammonia-oxidizing marine archaeal communities from Monterey Bay, California, United States - M1 100m 12015 | ecosystem: Environmental > Aquatic > Marine > Intertidal zone | place: USA... | reverse complement strand
CAAGCTGAGTGTAAAACAAAAAGTTAAAAACATCATGCAAAAAATTTCTCACAATTGTTGTTCCAAAATTACCATTTTCTTGTTCCACTAATTGATGATTAAAAAACTCTCTTTCATTTCTTCTGAAAGCTAATTCATCAGCTGATTTTGAACCATGCAATTGTGCCGCATAATGATAAAATCCGTTAGCCTGACCAAACATGTCTAATGAGATGTTGGATAATGCAATATCTTCCTCTAAAGTAGGCCCTTTTGAACACCATTCTGACATTCTTTGTCCTAAAATCAGGGAGCTATCCGCTATTCTTAAAGTATATGTAAATAAACTGCTCATGCTTAAATATGTTTTGAACCTTCAGGCATAGTATAGAAGGTAGGGTGACGGTACATTTTGTCATTGGAAGGGTCAAAGAAAGCTTCACTATCTTCTGCTTCTGATGATGTAATATGTTCTGATTTCACAACCCAGATACATGAACCTTCATTTCTTCTTGTGTATAATTCTCTTGCGTTTTCTAATGCCATTACTTTATCATCAGCATGTACATTTCCTGCATGTTTGTGGGCTAAGCCATTTTTACTCTGAATAAATACTTCCCAAACTGTTGCGTTTTCAGCCATAATTCTATAATTTAATTTGCTACTAATTCTTGTTTTTTAGCGTATTCTTTTGCAGCATCACGCACCCATTTCCCTTCATTATGTGCTTTTTTATGATGGGCTAGTCTTTGTTTGTTACAAGGTCCGTTTCCGTTAACTACACTCCAGAATTCCTCCCAGTCCATTTCCCCAAAATCATAATTTCCTTTCTCTTCATTCCATTTTAAATCTTTATCTGGAATAGTAAGTCCGATTACTTCAGCTTGCCCGACAGTTTTATTGATAAAATCTTGCCTTAAAGCGTCATTGGTTTGTCTTTTAATTTTCCATTTCATGGCATTTCCTGTTCTTGGAGAATCAGAATCTTGCGGTCCGAACATCATGATTGATGGCCACCAGAAACGGTTTAAAGCATCTTGTGCCATAGCTTTCTGCTCAGGAGTTCCTTTCGCCATTTCAGCCATTATTTCATAACCTTGCCTTTGGTGAAAGCTTTCTTCTTTACAAATCTTAACCATTCCTCTGGAATAAGGTCCGTAAGAAGTTCTTTGCAATGAAACTTGATTAACAATTGCTGCACCATCCACTAACCATCCTACAGCACCCATATCCGCCCAGCTTAAAGTAGGGTAGTTGAATATTGATGAGTATTTTGCTTTTCCATCATGGAGTTGCTGTACGAGTTCTTCACGAGAGATACCTAATGTTTCACAGGCAGAATATAAATACAAACCATGTCCAGCTTCATCCTGTACTTTAGCTAATAATATCATTTTTGCTCTTAGTGAAGGGGCTCTTGTAATCCAGTTTCCTTCAGGCTGCATTCCAATAATTTCGGAATGTGCATGTTGAGAAATCTGGCGAATTAAATGCTTTCTGTAAGCATCCGGCATCCAATCCTTAGGCTCAATCTTTTTCTCTGCATCAATGCGCTCTTGAAATTTAATTTCGTTCATTATTAATATTTAGTTGTGCAAATTTATGAATTTATGTTCTCCTATATGTGATATTTGTCACAATATCCTAATCGATATTATCTAAAATGATATTTTTGCAGAAATTTTAAGATTATGAATAAGTTTCACCCTTTAATAATTACAAATATTACTCAGCTTACAGCTGATGCAGTTGCTATTAGTTTTGATGTAAGTGATAACGCTTTATTTCAGTTTGAAGCAGGACAGTACATCACTATAAAAAACGATATAAATGGAGAAGAGGTAAGGAGAGCTTATTCTATTTGTAGTACTAATAAAGAAGGGGTGACTATTGGGGTTAAAAAAGTAGAAAGCGGAAAAATGTCCACTTTTTTAACTGAAAAAATAAAAGTAGGAGATATGTTAGAGGTTATGCCTCCATCAGGTAATTTTGTGATTAAAGGAGATAATAAGCACATAGTAGGGATTTGTGCAGGAAGTGGTGTCACACCAATTCTATCCATGATAAAAACTGAATTAGCAAAAGATAGTGCAGCTAAATTCACGCTTATTTATGGAAATAAAACTAAGGTTTCTAGCATGTTTGCTGATGAATTAGAACAATTACAAGCTGATAATAGTGATCGTTTAAAAATACATAATGCGTACTCGCGTGAGGGAGTAGCAGGAGCAATTAATGGGAGGTTGGATAAAAACACTATCCAACAATTATTAAATACATTCCTGCCAATAAAAACTGCTGATGCTTATTTTATTTGTGGTCCTGGTGAGTTAATTGACAATGCGAATGAATTATTACTGCTTAACAATATCAATCAAGCAAAAATTAACTTTGAGCGTTTTACTGCTGTTGAAAAGGTAAAAGTTGCTGATAATGATTCTGATGAAATTATAGCTAATGTTATGGTATCGGTGGATGGTGAAGATTTTGAATTTACCTTATCCAACAAAGGACAAACAATACTTGATGCTGCAATGGAACAAGGTGCTGATGTCCCTTTCTCTTGTAAAGGTGCGGTATGTTGTACTTGTAAAGCCAAAGTAATGGAAGGTAAAGTTACTATGGATGCCAATTATTCTTTATCAGAAGAAGAAGTTGCAGAAGGTTTTGTTTTGGGCTGCCAGGCACGCCCAGCATCAGCCAATGTTGTGGTTGACTTTGATGAGATGTAATGCTATTGATCGTTTGATAGTGGTTAGGTTTTAGAATACCAATTGATTTTTGTAACTTTTATAACTTAGTTGCGTTTAGTGCATTATAACAAAAACCTAAACACTATGAAACCTATTTTACTTATTCTATCCATCTTTTCTTCATTTTCTATTTTTAGTCAAATAGTTACAAAAGAATTCTTTCAAATTCAAACTTCTGAGAAAAATGCAAAAACAATTATTTTTCACAAACAATCTATTGATTTGAATGAAAGTTTTTTAATCACTGCTTTAAATAAATCATCTAATGATTTTACAAGCTGTAGTTGGGAGGTTAAATTGAGTATTGGTTGTTTGAAAGAATTGTATCAAGCATTATCTGAAATAAATTTTGATGATAATAGTCAAATTCTGTATAAAAATCTTAGTGTTAAAGTAAAAAAAGGTAGGGTTAGGATTACCTTCTTTAACTCTAGTTGTTTAAATGAACATAGTATTTCTTATTTTCAAAAATCATGTAAGAGAGAACTTTCCTTTCCAATTAAACCTGATCAAATTAATTCCTTTGTTCAGATATTTGATGATAAATTTCTTAATACGATAGCTGTGAAGTAATATTCTGACTACCTAAAACTAAAAATTCCTAGCGATTCTTTATGAATGCTTAACTTTTCAGTCTTGGATCCAAAGCATCACGAGATGCTTCAGCAATCATGTTGTAAATAGTAATGGTAATAAATATTGCCATACCTGGGTAAATAATCAACCACCAAGCTTCTAAGTTTTGTCTACCTAGGTTTAGTAATGAACCCCAAGTAACAATATCATCAGGCACTCCAATTCCTAAAAAGGAAAGTCCACTTTCAATCAAAATAGCAGAAGCAATCCCAAAGGCAATACTTACAAATACAGGAGCTAAGGCATTAGGTAGTGCGTGCTTGAATATTGTTCTTGCAGAAGAAAAACCAAGGGATTCAGCTGCTTGTACAAATTCTAAAGAACGGATACGCAAAAATTCAGCTCTTGTAAAACGAGCGATTCTTGTCCAACCCGTAACTCCTATAATAATCATTACTATCCAAATACTTCTTTCCACAACAGCTGTAATGGTGATAATTAATAATAACCTTGGAATAGAATTTAATAGCTCAATACCTCTGGATACGAAAGTGTCAATTGGCACACTTACCTCTTCTTTTAATTTCCCAAATTGCAAAGGTTTACTAAGCATTCTGAAAAGCATAGTAATTCCAATGACGACTCCAATACTAACAAGCATGGCTAACATTCCATCTCCTATTCCTTCAGAAAATGCTTGAGATAAAACATATTTTCTTTGTCCAAATCCATAGAAGAACCCCATAAAAATTCCGAATAAAGTAAGCCAATATTTTATCCTTGGCATCTTTAGTTTTGTGTCCCCAAAAAATCCTGCTAATGCTCCTAAAATAATACCGATAAGAGAAGCAATTCCCATAGAAACTAACCCAACCATAAGTGAAGTTCTTGTTCCATGAATTAAGCCAGAAGCCAAATCACGACCAATCCCATCAGTTCCTAGTTTGTGCCTAAATTTTGAAGGGATATCTATAATCTCTCCTGCTGCATTTTTAAATCTTTGCTTTCCGCTTGGAGCTGCATAATCTCTATTATACCTATCCATACTTCCAGCAGAATAAGGAATAGGAGCCCATACTACTGAAGTTAAATTCAATTGTCTCCAATCTGTAATGTCGTACTGTAATACGCGTACGAAATCACCTTCAGCATTGTAAATAGAATCCGTCCTTGTATCGCTAGCAAAAGCAGGGTACAGGGTGTTGCCTTCATACTCTGCATAAAGCGGCCTGTCGTTTGCAATATAAGGTGCAAAAAGGGCAATAATTACTAAAACTAATAAGAGGTATAAACTAACCAATGCAATCTTGTTTTTCTTGAACTGAGCCCAAGCATATTTTTTAAATGAAAAATTTTCGTTTGTATTTTGCATAATTCTATTTGTATGAAATTCTTGGATCAACTACTGCATAAAGTAAATCAGCAACCAAGTAACCTACCATTGTTAAAAATCCTGATAAAGTAAATACCGTAATAATCATTGGGTAATCGTAATTCAATATTGCATTGTATACTTCAACTCCCATCCCTGGGATAGAGAAAATTACTTCAATAATAATACTACCACCAATCGCCATAGGGAAGATAGAAGCAAAAACAGTAATTACAGGTAATAATGAATTTCTAAGTGCGTGTTTAAGGATAACTTTTCCTTCTCCTAGTCCCTTAGCACGAGCTGTACGGATATAATCTTGCGAAACGACATCAATCATTCCTACACGCATAATTCTACTTAAGAAAGCAAATGAACCGTAAGTATACGTTATAATCGGTAAAATTAAGAATGGCATTCTGTGTTTTAGCTTCATCCATAAGCTCCAGTCAGGATCAAAAATTGTAGGGTCTTGTATTCCTGAAACTGGGAACCAACTCAAGTTATCAGGATTAGCAAATTGTAGTAACAATAAAGTTGCTACAAAGAAAGAAGGCATAGAATACAGAACGAAAAGTACTAATGACATTCCTTTGTCGGCTACAGAATCCTTTTTATAAGCAGAATAAATTCCAATAGGAATACTAATTAAATAAGCCAAGAAAATTGAGATAAGTGAAAGAGAAAATGAAATTCCAACTTTCTGCCAAATTTTTGATTGTATAGGTTGACTGTCAATATAAGATATTCCAAAATCACCTCTAAGTAATCCTTTTCTGTCTTTTCCGTTACCCACTAACCATAAGTGGTATTGATTTTTACCTCCATACCAGCTAATAGCAGGAATGTAAGTTTTCCATTTAGTGGCATTTGTAAAAATAGTTTCTCTTGCATTAGTTACATCCGATAGGGGAGTTTTCAAATTAACTAAGAAAGAGTTCTTGGCTAGTAAATTATTCATTTTTTCAAACTTCAATGCCACTATTGTTTTTTCAGAAGTTTCCAATAAACTACCTATTTCAAAACCAAACTGATTGACTGCCTCATTCACTGAGTTTAAGGATAAGGAAGAATCATTCGCCACAATTGCCTTGGCATCTATTTTCTGATGTGCTTTTTGTAAAACTAATAAGCTTGAATAGTAGTTTGATACTGATTCCCAATTTCCGCTTTGATGTGTAAGTGCTTCTAAGTTTGCCTTGTGGTATTTGTCTTGTACTTTATAAAGCGTATCAGAAGATGCTAAATCAGTAACACTAAGGTAAAATATAGGTAAATCTAGTCCTAGTTTTTTTCTTAGTTCCTGTTTTATTTTTTTGGATGCTCCTGATTGTTGCTCTGCTGACCCTTCACTTCCTGCTGCTTTGGATAGGCGTTCCACAGGATCACCTGGAGCATTAATACTAATCACAAACGATAATAGCGAAATGGCTATCAACATAGGGATAAAGGTTAGAATTCTTTTTAGTGCGTATTTAAACATAGTTGTTAGTTTGTTTTATTGTCCTTCAGTTGGAACTAAATTTTTAGAAGAGAAAGCAGCTTTTAAATCTAAGTTCTGAAGCATGACACCAGGGCGTTCATAGTACATTCCTCTATTGTTAAATCTTTTATGTATTGCAAATTTTCTTTTTGTTGAATACAAGAAAATATAAGGTTGATCCACATATACTTTTGCTTGTAATTTTAAAAGCGCATTTCTGTGCACTTCAGGGTCAAGTGTAAGATTTGCATCCTCAATTAATGCATCACTTTCTGCATCACCAAATCCACAAAAGTTAGAGCCTTTTGACATCCAAGAAGAAGTGTGCCACAATTGCATAGGGTTGGAGTAAGATGCGCTACCTCCCCAGCCACCAAGCATTCCATCAAAATTATGATCCATAGCATTTTTATAAAAAAGTGTAAAGTCCATAGGAGTAGGTTCCGCAACAATTCCTGCTTTATATAAACTTTCTTTCATCATCAAAACAATTTCTTTTGATGTTGGTGAGCTCATATAACTTAGTTTGAAAGAAAATGGAACGCTTTCGCCATTAATCATTTTATCACGGATATTATCACCATCAGTATCTACCCATCCTGCTTCCGTTAGTAGTTCTTTTGCTTTTTCAATATCGAACGGAATTAGTTTTAAGGTATCGTTATAAGTCTTTTTTAAAGGAGAAATTAATGAAGCTTGACGACTTGCCTTTCCATGCATCATTACTTCAATTATTTCATCAATAGGAATAAGATAAGCCATTGCTCTTCTTACTTTTTGGTCAACAAAAAATGGCTTTTGTTTTATTCCATCAGGCTTCATGTTTAATCCCATATAGCTAAAAGCATATCGGTCCATAAATTCTGAATCATAATTAGTATTGAAATAATCTCTTTCCTGCAGTTTCATTAATTTGATAGTTCCAATATTTGTTGTTACATCTATTTCTTGATTTTTAAGGGCTAAATAAGATGATGCATCTTCTTTTATGATTTTAAAGATTATTTTATCAGGATATGCTTTGCTATAAATAGAAGTGTCATTAGCTCCCCACCAATTTTCTTTCTTTTCAATTGTTATGTATTGACTTGCTTCCCATTCAGTAACTTGGTAAGCACCAAGCCCAACTAGCCTTTCTGGCTGGTAACTATTATCTGCATTATTGTAGTCATTAAACCATTGTTGTAATGCTTCCGTTTCAATAAAATTTTCTGATAATAAATCAGTAAAAGTTACATTGTCAAGTACTCCTTTAGCGTCCCATACACTTTTTTGAGACATATATAATTCTGAAAAAATAAATTTATTATCCCAATGTATATTTTGAGCGAGCATGGTAAATTTCATTGGGTTGTTTGGGTCAAGTACAATTGACTTTATAACAGAAGTATAGTTACTTCTAATTTGTGCATTATTCGTTAAAGGACAAAGCATTAATTTTACTGAGAAAGCTACATCTTCTGCAGTAAGCTCAGTACCATCATCCCATAAAACACCACTTTTAATTTCGTATTCAAATGATAAGTTGTCTTCAGAAGCAATCGGCATGCTCTTTACTAAAGTAGGAATGTAATCTAAGCTTTCGAGATCTAGCTTAATTAATGTTTTTTGTGTGTATTGAAATACATAAGTTCTCATTGCGGAATTGTCATTGAAAGGGTGCAATCCGTCAGGTTGAGATAAGATATGTGCAATTACTGTATTTTGTGATAGGTCTCTTTCCTGTACGCAAGAGGTTAATATTGCTGATATAAAGAGGGTTATAAATAGTTTTTTAATCATAATCTAATTTAAAGGTCTGCAAATATAACATTTGGTAAAAATAATAGAAGAAATAGGGCTTAAAATATTCCTTAAATAATTACTGAATAATATTTGCTAGAAATATAGATTAGTATACATTTGCAATCCGAAAAAAAAATAGTTCATTTTAGTTGTTTTGGAAAATATTGGAGAGGTGCCAGAGTGGCCGATCGGGGCTCCCTGCTAAGGAGTTGTGCCTTTACGGGTACCGGGGGTTCGAATCCCTTCCTCTCCGCAAAATAAAAAGTTAATCTTTTTATTTGTGATTGTAAAAAAAGTTTACTTTTGTAGTCCAAATTTTTCGGGGTATAGCGTAGCCCGGTTATCGCGCCTGCTTTGGGAGCAGGAGGTCGCAGGTTCGAATCCTGCTACCCCGACACTTTTCTCCCCGAAAATCACCGATTTTCGGGGTATCACACTGATTACCAAGCCCAAGAACATAAGATTTAGAAGTTATTTTTTAAAATAATTTTTTACCCCCTTTTATCAGGTAATGCCACCAAAAAAAATGTAAAACGGTGAAAATTCTGGTGAAAGAAAATGGGCGTAAAAATTTTCTTCTTTTTTTATGATCAAAAATTTCATCACTTTACATCCGTAAGTTCATATTTTTAAAAATATATTGCTTTATATCTTTAAAGATAACTTATTGTAAATCAATTTATTAAATACATTTTGTATTGTATAATTTAATAAATTTGTAAGATGAAAAAACAATTATTTGTAAGCTTTTTTGCCAGAAAAGCATTAACCAAGAAAACTGGGATGGTTCCTATCTACTGTAAAGTAAGGTATAGCGATACCACAGTCCAGTTTTACACCCAAATAGATGTACTTTATATAAATTGGGATTCCAAAAGAACACGCGTTAGAGGAAATAGTAAAAAAGCACTTAATTTAAAATTAGAAACTATACGCGTTGATATAATAGATAAATATAATGCATTATTAAAAACCAATGTAATTATTACAGCAAAAACTGTTTTTGATTTTTATAAAAACAATACACTTATAATGAATAGTATTATAAATGTGTTTAAACAGCATAATGAAAATATGAAATCGCTTATTGGCATACAATATAGTTATGGTTCTTATAAAAATTATATAACGACAATAAAACATTTAAAAAATTATATAAAAAAAATATATAACGCTAATGATATTTCACTCACTCAAATCAATTATAATTTTATATATAATTTTTCACAGTTTATATTATTAAATACAAAATGTTCGCATAATGGAATGATGAAACATATACAGCGTTTTAAGAAGATAACTAACTTTTGCATAAAGAATAATTATATAACAAAAGATCCTTTTGTTGGTTTTAAAATTTCATTTAAAAAAACCAATCGTGTTTATATAAATAAAGAGGAATTATATATACTAAAAAATATAAAGTTAAATAGCAGTTTAAATAAAGTGCGTGATATATTTTTATTTTCGTGTTACACTGGACTTTCATATATAGATTTATATAATTTAAATATAAAAAATATACAAAAAGGTAATGATGGCTTAGAATGGATTTATATAAAAAGACATAAAACTGATATACCTTCAAATGTTCCCATTTTACCATATGCCTTATATATTTTAGATATATATAAAAAGCATAAAAACACCAATAGAATTTTTCCAATGATAAGTAATCAAAAAACAAATAAAGCTTTAAAGGAAATAGCGCGTTTATGTAATTTTAATAAAAAAATTACTTTTCATAGTGCAAGGCATACGTTTGCAACCACAATTACATTAACAAACGGAGTGCCTATAGAAACTGTATCAAAAATGCTTGGACATAATAATATAAAAACTACTCAAATATATGCACAAGTTATAGAATCTAAAATAAGTTCTGATATGTTGAAATTAAGACAGAAATACATTTGATAACTAATTTGATATCTATAAGTAGAATTTTAAAAAAAAAGTATAAGTTTAATGTCTAAATATTATTAATGAAACAAGTTGTAAAAGAAAAGGTAAAGTATTGTTTTTCAGGACATGAGACATTTTCATGTCGCTCTTATTGGCCTAAGAAGGGTTATGATTTTCTTAATAATGGC
>Ga0206679_10004825_pt1 | contig 10044 bp, 11 predicted proteins | sample M110012015metaG_FD_155464 | JGI IMG/M metagenome (GOLD analysis project Ga0206679, IMG submission 155464) | Ammonia-oxidizing marine archaeal communities from Monterey Bay, California, United States - M1 100m 12015 | ecosystem: Environmental > Aquatic > Marine > Intertidal zone | place: USA... | reverse complement strand
GCGCGCCACATGTACGGCGGGGAAAACAATGTACCGCTGGTGCTTCGTACCAAAGTTGCGATGGGCAGTGGTTACGGTTCCCAACACTCCATGGACCCTGCGGGGCTGTTTGCCATGTGGCCGGGCTGGCGCATCGTTGCCCCTTCAACTCCCTTTGATTATGTCGGGCTGATGAACAGTGCGTTGCATTGTGAAGATCCCGTATTAGTGATTGAGCACGTTGACCTGTATACCTCTAAGGGCACTGTACCTTCCGAGAATCTGGATTACTTTATCGAATTGGGTAAAGCTAAGGTTGCTTGCTCTGGTAGCGCTATCACCGTACTCACATACCTGACCATGGTACAGAAAGCTGTTGATGTTGCCGACAGCATGGGTATTGATGCCGAGGTGATTGACTTGCGATCCCTGGACCGTGCTGGTTTGGATTGGCCAACCATTGAGGCCAGTGTGCGTAAAACAGGTCATGTGGTTGTGCTTGAGCAGGGCGGCTTAACCAATTGCTACGGCGCCATGTTGACTGACGAGATTCAACGTCGGCTGTTTGATTATCTGGATCACCCTGTGGTTCGGATTCACGGTGGCGAATCATCACCCAGTGTCTCTAAGGTGTTAGAGCGGGCTGCTTTTGTGGGGAAAGAAGAAATTAGAGAGGCTTTTGCAAAAATGATAGCAGACAAGGGTGTTGCCCTATCTGCCGTAAGCTAGGAATTTGTTATGACTGATACAAGCGCTGGGATACCCGGGCTGAGAGGTACCGATCATATAGGCTTCACGGTGCCTAACTTGGAAGAGGCCGTTGATTTTTTTGTTAACGTCATAGGTTGTGAGATGTCCTATGAGCTGGGCCCTTTTTCGTCCGATGACGAATGGATGGCAACTCATCTTGACGTGCATCCCCGGGCCGTGATGAACAAGTTGCGTTTCCTGCGCTGTAAATTCGGCCCGAATTTTGAAATTTTTGAGTACAGCTCGCCGGATCAGAATCTCCAACAACCTAGGAACAGCGATGTGGGTGGTTATCATCTAGCGTTTTATGTTGACGATTTTTATACAGCATTGGAATACCTGAAAGGTAAAGGTGTCCGCATACTGGGCGAACCGACGGTCCGTACCGCCGGCCCCAGCGGAGGGCAAACCTGGGTGTATTTCCTGGCGCCCTGGGGAATGCAGTTGGAGTTGGTGAGCTTCCCCAAGGGTAAAGCCTATGAGAAGGATACGGCGATGCGCCTTTGGCATCCCGCCCATCCGGATAAGTAACAGAGGCTATGGCTTGAGTTAAACATTGATCTGAGGAGAATATTGCGTGCCAAAAGAAATTATACTACCCGTGCTTACCTCCGATTTTGAGTCGGGAACCATTGAATCCTGGATCAAAAATGAAGGGGATCCCATAGAGAAAGGTGAAGTTCTTCTGTTAATAGAAACCGATAAAGCAGTGGTCGAGGTTGAAGCGGAGGAATCCGGTGTGCTCGGTAAGATATTGGTTCCCGGTGGTACGGAAGAGGTGAAGGTTAATAGCGTGATTGGTCTGCTACTGCAGGACGGTGAAAGCGCAAGTGACCTCAAGGGCTTCTCCGATTTAACGGCTGAGCCAGCTCCTGTGTCAGTCTCTGCAACTACATCCGCATCGGTTGAAGCAACAGCGTCTGCACATGCGGCCAGTGCGGTACTGCAGCCCGTAGATGGCGAGCGTATTTTCGCCAGTCCGCTGGCACGACGTATCGCGGCTGCGCAGGGTGTAGATCTCAGTGCTATCAAAGGCCGCGGCCCCAATGGACGTATCCTCAAAGCCGATATCGAGCAGGTAGCCAAAGCACCTATCTCTAGAGTGCAATCGCTACAAACCGCCGTTGGTTCGTTGGCGGGCGAGGGTGGGTATACTGCCATCCCCAACAACAAGATGCGCAAGACCATTGCCCGACGTCTAGGTGAATCCAAACGTGAAGTTCCGCACTTTTACCTCAGTGTCGACTGTGAATTGGATGCCCTGCTGGCTCTGCGTAAAGAACTCAATGCCAAATCGCCGGAAGGGGAAGGCGGCTATAAGGTATCCGTCAACGACTTTATCATTAAAGCCAGTGCATTGGCGCTACGCGACGTGCCGGCTGTGAATTCAAGCTGGACGGAAGAGGCTATACATCAATACCACAATGTGGATATTTCGGTGGCCGTGGCAACGGAGGGCGGTTTGATCACCCCTATCGTGAGAATGGCGGATGCCAAAGGTCTGGCGACAATTTCTAACGAAGTGAAAGCGCTGGCTGCGCGTGCCCAGGACGGTAAACTCAAACCGGAAGAATTCCAGGGCGGCGGCTTTAGTATTTCCAATTTGGGCATGTTCGGTATCACGCAGTTTAATGCGATTGTCAATCCACCCCAATCCTGCATTCTGGCTGTGGGAGCCGGTGAACAACGAGCAGTGGTTAAAGATGGTGAACTGTCCGTTGCAACCGTAATGACTTGCACGCTATCAGTTGATCATCGCTGCGTCGATGGAGCTGTTGGTGCCCAGTTCCTGCAGGCCTTTAAAGGTTACATCGAACAACCCCTGGACTTGAAAATGCTAGGCGGTTCATAAGGTGATGCAACACACCAACACTGAATTATGCAGATTAATAACTGGAATAGCCTTGGAGTTGAGGAGAATTTTGGGTGCCTATTGAAATCATTTTATCGGCGTTGGCGTCGGATATGGATTCGGCTTCTGTGGCGGTGTGGCATAAAAAAGAGGGTGATGCCGTAGCAGCCGGTGAAGTGATTGCCGATATCGAAACGGACAAGGCCACTTTGGAGCTGGAAGTGATATCCGGTGGCATCCTGGGCAAAATTCTAGTGCCGGCTGGGAGCGATGAAATCGATGTTGGAACGGTAATCGGATTGTTGCTGAGTGAAGGTGAAAGCACCGAAAGTATCGAAAGCATAGCCAGTGAGCAGTCTGGACAGTCACAAGCGACAGCTGTAGCACCTGAGGTGACCAGCGCAACCAAATCTACTGTGAAGAAGGATTACGATGTTATTGTGGTCGGCGGAGGTCCTGGCGGCTACGTCACGGCGATTCGTGCTTCCCAGTTGGGTATGAAAACTGCACTGGTTGAACGGGAGCACCTGGGCGGAATCTGCCTGAACTGGGGTTGCATCCCCACCAAAGCCCTGCTGCGCTCAGCGGAAGTCTACGAGCAGTTTAAGCAAGCTGAAAACTACGGCCTGTTAGTGGATAATGTCGGATTCGATCTTGCAAAAATCATCGCCCGATCCCGGGATATCGCTAAACAACTCAACGGCGGCGTCAGGCACTTGCTTAAGAAAAACAAGGTCAAGCTCTATGAAGGCCATGCCCGGCTTGCTGGGGATGGCCGGTTAAAAGTGGAGCAAGAGGCTTCAGTAACCGACGTTAGTGCCAGCCATATTATTCTTGCTACTGGTGCCCGAGCCAGGAACTTGCCTGGCCTTGAGGCCGACGGAAAATTGGTGTGGACCTACAAAGAAGCCATGACACCGGAGGTGCTACCTAAATCCTTGTTGGTGATGGGCGCCGGTGCGATCGGCGTTGAGTTCGCCAGTTTTTACAATTCTCTGGGTGTGGATGTGACAGTGGTTGAAGTGCTATCGCAGATACTGCCGGTTGAAGATCCAGAGATTGTCGCATTGGCGACCAAATCTTTTACCAGGCAAGGTATCAAGATTATGACCCAGACCATGGTCAAGGAGCTGAGTAAGGATAGCGATAAGGTGACTGCCGTTCTGGAGCAGAATGGTGAGCGCTCGGAGATTACCGTTGACCGTGTTATTTCTGCAGTGGGTGTGGTCGGCAACCATGAAAACCTGGGTCTTGAAGCTACTCATGTTGAAGTTGACCGCTCCCATGTGGTGGTCAATGAGTGGAGTGAAACGTCAGAACCCGGTGTTTATGCGATTGGAGATTTAAGCGGTCCGCCCTGTCTGGCGCACAAGGCGAGTCATGAGGGTGTAATCTGTGTTGAGAAAATTGCCGGAGAAGCAGACATTCAACCGCTAGACAAAAGTGCGATTCCTGGTTGTACATATAGCCGTCCACAGGTGGCAAGTGTTGGTTTGACGGAACCGGCGGCTAAAGAGCAGGGCTATGATGTACGGGTAGGTCGGTTCCCGTTTCAAGGTAACGGCAAGGCCATTGTCTTGGGTGAAACCGAGGGTTTGATTAAAACAGTATTCGATGCGGCAACTGGTGAACTATTGGGTGCCCACATGGTGGGGGCTGAAGTGACCGAAATGATTCAAGGTTACAGTATTGCACAGACTCTGGAAAGCACCGAGCAGGAATTGATGCGTACTGTTTTTGCGCATCCGACCTTGTCGGAAATGATGCATGAAGCTGTGCTTGATGCGTACAATAAAGTGATCCATTTCTAAAAGGTAGCCAGCTGAATGAAGTTAACTATTCCGGTCAAAATCAACAGACATCTGGGTCTGCTAGGGCACGCTTTTTTCTGCGTCATCTCACTGCTGGCCTGCAATGCCGAACAGGTTGCATAGGAACAACCAACAGAATCCAGTTCATCAAATCCATCCCGCCCAAATGTACTGCTGCTGGTGGCTGATGATTTGGGTATGTTGGATATAGGTACTTTTGGTAGTGAGATTCGCATCTCAACTATTGATGGATTAGCAAAGGCTGGCGTTATTGCCGAGGACCTGTGGGAAGTCAATGATTTGTCTTCCCGTGAGCCAGAAAAACTGGCTGAAATGATTGCCCTATGGGAGCAATATGCAGAGCAGCATGGTGTGGTTTTGCCGGCGGGGGAATAACGGTAAACTCGTTGTTTGTAAAAAGGTAGTTGGACTGTGGAGTTGCCGTAGTTGCATATTTATAAAATGTCGGTAAAATTAATTATTAAATATAATAATCGATATTTTTATCGGAATCGGACAAGGGGTGCTAATTAATGGAGATGTTCTACTGGATCGAGGAATCAGCAGTCGCGTTGTGGGTTGGTGAATCACTTTGGGGATATCCGTTTTTACTGAGCCTGCACGTCGCCGGGCTCGCGATAATCGTCGGAATCGTAGTTATACTGGACCTCCGGCTGCTTGGCTTATTCAAAGCTCTGCGGGTGGAGAGCTTCCTGCCGTTGATGAAATTTGCCTGGACCGGTTTCGTGATAAACGCAGTGTCCGGCGCGTTACTGTTTACGTCTCAGGCATCGTTTTTCGTTACCAACGTCCCATTCCTACTCAAAATCAGCTTGATATTCGCTGGTGCAGTTATCACGGGAATCTTAAAACACAAGATACGAAATTCTAAGGGCGCAAGCTGTCGGGCACTTGCGGTCGTTTCCCTTATAGCCTGGTTCGGTGCAATCGTGAGCGGTCGCCTGATCGCCTACCTCTAAATCTGGAGCTACACTATGGAAGCACTTGCACAATCAATCGAAGGCGGCGTGATCTATACCTGGGTGACGTCTGCCTTTTGGGTCTGGCCACTCATGGAGATTTTGCACTTTATTGGCTTGTCTTTGCTGCTCGGCGCGTTGATCGTCATTGATCTGCGTATGATCGGGTTTTTCCGCGGCATGGACGTCCGTGCTACGCACGCATTACTTCCTTGGGTGTTTATCGGCTTTGCCTTGAATCTGGTCACCGGCATATTGTTCTTTTTCGGCGACCCGTTCCGCTACGCGGTGCACACGGGATTTCAGCTCAAGATGGCGCTGATCGTGGTTGCCGGGATAAATGCCCTTTGGTACTACTGGAAAATCCATCCCAAAATGCATGAATGGGATGCCGACGCGAATCCTCCGGCGCTCGCAAAGGTTATTGCGTCAATATCGCTGGTTGTGTGGGCAGGCGTCTTGCTGCTCGGTCGACTGATTCCATATGTGAGCACGGGTTAGAATTGATATTGGATTCGGAACTAAAATCATGTTGAAAACTATTGTAACAGCCGTTCTTCTTCTGGCCGCCGCGGCGGCGCACGGGCACGACGTTTCTCAACAGGATATTGAGCTAATTTCGGGGAAATCCGGTTTGCAGGTTGCACTGTACGTCTGGTTGGGTGCCAAGCATATGGTAACTGGCTACGACCATCTGCTGTTTCTCGTCGGAGTCGTATTCTTACTGCGCCGGGTTCGCGATATAGCGTTATACGTTAGCTTGTTTGCGATAGGCCATTCAATTACTCTGATTTCAGGCGTGTTGTTCGGGCTCGACGTAAATCCATATGTGGTTGACGCCGTAATCGGACTTTCTGTTGCATACAAAGGATTCGACAACCTAGGCGGATTTCAAAGACTTTTCGGTGACTCGCCGAATGACAAGCTGGCTGTATTTTCGTTCGGATTGTTTCATGGCCTCGGCCTTGCAACGAAATTGCAGGACCTCGGCCTTCATGACGACGGGTTGCTCGGCAATCTTATTTCCTTCAATGCAGGTGTCGAGCTCGGACAATTTGTGGCGCTTCTGGGCATCGTGATGCTTTTACGGCTACTAAGGTGGGGGCAGGACTCGTCGAAAACACGAGTCGTTGTAAACGTCGGCTTGATCGTCGCCGGATTTGCGCTCATGGCCTATCAACTTTCACTCTACTGGAATGCCGGATAAACGGCGATGGAGAATCAAAAAGTGAGTAAATCGACAATAGTGTTGTTACTGGTTGCCGCGAGCGGCCTGGGTTCATTGATAGGTGTGAGTTTCGTGGGCTCTAACAACCCGATGCCGGTGGAGGAAGCGGCGCCGAACCGATCAACTGCATCAACCGGCGGAGCGCCGCAAGTTCGCTATATCGCGCCAGGAGATATCGCCATCGAAACCGACGAATTCGGACAGACGTTGTCTGCCGCTACCGGCGAAAACTTCGTGGCGCGAAATCGCAACTGGAAATCAGAGTCCGTGACAATTGATTTGCCGCTCGACGGTGCGATCGAATACAAGGCAATCATGCGGCAAGGCGATACACTGGTCTTTGACTGGTCAACTGATAGCGGGGAGGTCTACTACGACTTTCATGCGCACGATAAAGCCTTCGGTGACGAGTTTTTTACTCGCTACGATGAAGGTGAAGGTAACGCCCGAACAGGTGCAATCCTTGCGGCATACGATGGTCAACATGGATGGTTTTGGCTGAATATCGCCGATGGTCCCACGACCGTTACATTAAACGTGGCCGGTTTCTATGACGAAATCATAAAGATCGATTTGGAAAGGTACTAGCCCGGATATTTCATCAAGGCGGAGATAGAGTGCTTAAAAATGGAGGTGATACAATAGTTTGCATGACAATCCGGTATACAAACGCCATGACAAATCTTTCCTGAATCGATTGACGAAAAACCCGACTTCGAATCTTGAACAAAAACCCGCCAAAGGTAGCTAAGGTTAGGTTTCTTGCGTTGTTTGCCCAACCTTCTTTGCCGGATTTTCCCTCGACTCGATTCCCTTGATGAAATATCCGGGCTAGCTAGCGGGGAGCAAATTCCGGGTGGTAAAGAGATTTCGTGAATCGGCCATAGCAGCCGTCAGTTGTGTGAGCTTGCCTTAAAACGTTAGTTTATATAGTCGCGATATGCAGGCCCCTGGCTATTTTTTCGGCATCAAAATTCTTACGATCGTCTCGTCCTCATGAAACATCAGGTGCTTCAGTGAGGCAAGAATGTGCACAACGATTAATGCGAAAAGCACGTTGGCCGCAATTCGATGAACAGTATGCAGGAACGAGAAGAGCGGTGATCCCCAGGAGCCGAGCCAGGCCATAATCGGTCCCGTGATGATCATAACACCGAGCAGCCCGAGCATCAGGTAATGTACAGAGCGGGCAATACGGTGAGTTCGTAAAGTTTGGCCAGCCACACGCGGGTGACCGTTTCTTATTCGCCACGCAATTCGTCCTGCAAGCAGGGCCCAGCTTAAGAGGCCAATTATAATATGCAAGTTTCTTTGTGCGTCAATGCTATCCACCGACGATTGGGCGTAGATACTTTGGCCGATAAACCACATTGCGAGGACGATCGTTGCCGTTGTCCAATGCAATGCAATTGAAATCCAACCGAACGAGTCGGACTTGCCTATGAGGTCAAAGCGACGATTCATTGTTCGGCATAACCCCGTTCGGATTGGTCTGGTGATACGCCTCACTGGCATGTTCGCCTTTCTGCGGATTGATCAGGTGGCTTTCGAATTCCAGATTGAACTCGGCTAGCGTAATTCGGCAGCGCTGCGAACAGTTCGACATACCGCTTCGCCATAGATGAATATCCTTGAGTGCTTAGAGCTCCTCGCGGTCTGGCTCGATGATCGGCACTTCAGTCTTCCAGTCCGGCGGCCCGCGCATGTTCCTTGGCCATGACAGCCCAGTCCAGATGTCCTTCGCCGCGCTCGATAGCGCTGGCAAGATAGTCTCGCCAGATGTGTGCGCTTGGCAGGGGCATGTCAGCGGCCTCTGCTGCCTCAATGGCGAGATCCGAATCTTTCAACCCAATAACCGCGGTTGCACCACTGCTTTCCCAGGTCTTGGTTGTAATCAGTTTGCCGTAGACCTCATAGGCCGGAGCGCCGAATAAGCCCTGTAAAAGGACGTCGAGAAATTGCTTGGGATCGACCCCCAATTTTTCCACAAGGCTGAATGCTTCGCCCATGGCCTCGATGGCGCAGCCAAGCACAAAGTTGTTTGCAATTTTTACCGCAGTGGACGCCTGCGGATTATCTCCGGCCTTGATGATGCGTTTGCCCATGCGTTCAAGTAAGGGGCGCACGGTATCGACTGCGTCGCGTGGGCCGCCAGGTACAAGGCTGAGTAGTCCCTCCGCAGCGAGATCGGGTCTGCCGAGGACGGGGCACGCGATAAAAGTCTGCCCCGTGGATTTGTGGCGCTCGCCTGCCTGGTTGATGGCTGGCACGCCATGCGTACCCATCGCCATGTGGATACATTCCGCGGACATTCCTTCGATCAGGCCGCCATCACCGTCCAGCACGGCCGCCAATACAGAATCGCTAGGCAGCATGGAAATCACGACGTCACGACCGGACGTTGCAGCCGCCGGCGTCGATACAGCGACAGCGCCGCGCGAAACCAGGTCATCTGTCTGACCCGGCGTCGGGTCGGATACCTGCAGGTCGTGTCCGTCATCCAGCAGGCGACCTGCCATCCCCTGGCCCATCCGACCAAGACCGATGAATCCGACGTTCATTTAATTGTTCCTAATCAAAGCGATTGCTGGCCAGCAGGATTTCGGAAGTTACGGTGAAATGTTTTTGAAGCAGCTCGACTGCGCGATCGGCGTTTCGGCTGAGCGCTGCTTCCTGCAGTTCGTTGTGCTCTTCCAGTTCATGCCGGTCTCGATATTCAACGACTTCGACCAGGTTGCGGTAGCGAAACAAGCGCTCACTCAGTTCTGCACAGAAATCCATCAGCAGTTTCGAATTGCAGGCAGAGATAAGCGCCTGGTGAAATTCGCGGTGATGCTCTTCCCAATCGGGCGATGTCGAATCGAATCCATCTTTGCTTTTCGCCGCCCTGTTAAGCCAGTGATAGGCAAGAACGATACGTTCTTCCCAGTCGGAGCCACCGTTGGCAATCGACTCGCGCAGCGCAATTTCTTCGACCCAGCACCGTGTACGTGTCAACTCCATCAACTCATCCGTACTGGCTGGTGTTACCCTGAAACCCCGATTCTCTTCACGGCATACCATGCCGTTAGCCGACAGGCGATTCAGTGCTTCGCGAAGTGGGCTGTTGCCGGTGTTGTATTTTTCGATCAGATCTTTGACCCGTAGTTTTACGCCGGGTTGCAGACTACCCGTGAGGATATCGTCGTGCAGGCGGTCGTAAACTGTTGATGCCCGGGTGGGTATTTGGGCTCCTTCGCTTTCAATTAGGGATTCAGTCATTGATGCATCTCGCATTAGTTTTTCGATTTATTTGGACAGAATCTTACTTCCGTCGATAAATATTGTACAGTTTTCATTAAAATTTCGCTAATATTGATAATATAAACATATTATCGATGAAACTATTGCCAAGACTCTTTCTCACCATCGTGCTATTTTGGGCACTCGTTTTACCGACTTACG
>Ga0206679_10004824_pt1 | contig 10044 bp, 10 predicted proteins | sample M110012015metaG_FD_155464 | JGI IMG/M metagenome (GOLD analysis project Ga0206679, IMG submission 155464) | Ammonia-oxidizing marine archaeal communities from Monterey Bay, California, United States - M1 100m 12015 | ecosystem: Environmental > Aquatic > Marine > Intertidal zone | place: USA... | reverse complement strand
TTTTACAGTAGGGACATATCATTTAGAAAATGTACTAAACAAGAAGAAAGCAAAAGCAATAAGCGTTTATTTTAACATTAAATTACAATTTTAAGATGCTAGCAAAAATCAACAAAATACAACATCAAAGGAGTGGGAATTTCTTTTTAATGGCAGGACCATGTGCCATTGAATCAGAAGAAATGGCAATGGAAATTGCAGAAAAAATCCTTGCGATAACCAACAAATTGGAAATCCCGTTCATCTTTAAAGGAAGCTACCGAAAAGCAAACAGAAGCCGCTTGGATTCCTTTACGGGTATTGGTGATATGGAAGCGCTTGAAATACTTAAAAAAGTAGGAGAACGCTTTAATATACCTACTGTAACTGATATACACACAGCTGAAGAAGCTACTATTGCAGCCACTTATGTTGATGTATTGCAAATACCAGCATTTTTGTGCCGACAAACTGATTTACTAGTAGCGGCAGCAAAAACAGGTAAGGTGGTAAACATCAAAAAAGGACAGTTCCTAGCCCCAGAAAGCATGATACATGCCGTAACCAAGGTAAAAGAAAGTGGTAATAATTCCGTGATGCTAACCGACAGAGGAACCATGTTTGGCTACCAAGATATGGTAGTAGATTTCAGAGGTATCCCAGCTATGCAGGAATTTGGCGTACCCGTTATTTTGGACATCACACACTCCTTGCAACAACCCAACCAAAGCAATGGCGTAACGGGTGGTAAGCCAGCAATGATTGAAACTATTGCTAAAGCAGGAATAGCTACAGGTATTGACGGCTTGTTTTTGGAAACTCACCCCAACCCTACAGAGGCAAAATCGGATGGGGCTAATATGTTACAACTGGATAAATTGGAGGACCTACTCACCAAGTTGGTGAAGATTAGGAAAGCTTTATAAGAAACTAGAACACCAACCCTCAGATATGGGTTTTAAGTATGTGTTCAAATCACTTTTAGTAAGTATAGTAAGGTCGTAAAATGGGGTATCAGCCTTTGCCATACTTTCTAATTTGAAAGAAGGGATACATTGTATTTCATTATCTATCCTACAAAATACATTCAAGCGATTCATTAAAGAAATAGAAAGTTCCTTTTCTAATTCTTGTATCGTTTTCTGTAGCGTATCAATAGAACAACCACTTGCTCCATTTTTACCTTCATCCAAAGCAACAACAATAAAATGGTTTTCTAAAATAGTAACCCCAGCCGTTAAGGGTACTTTATGGGCATTCCACCCTTTTAGGTGTTCAGTAATATAAGTTAGGATATAGCTTTGCTGGTCTTCTGTTAAGGCATTTTCTGAAGCGTATATCCAAATTCTTGCTTCTTCTGGTAATGTATTGAAATCAGCTAACATTACAGGTTCTCTGCAATCAGTTCAGCAATATCTTTTACCTGAGCAGCTCCTTCATCAACAGCTTTTACACCATCCGTCATCATAGTGTTACAAAACGGACAACCAGTAGCAATAATATCAGGTTTTAAGGCTAAAGCCTCTTCCGTACGGTTGATGTTAATGTCCTGAGCACCATTTTCAGGCTCCTTAAACATTTGTGCACCCCCCGCTCCACAACAAAATGATTTACGCTTACTTCTTTTCATTTCAACTAACTCCACTCCTAAGGATTTAATCAATTCCCTAGGAATATCATATACATTATTAGCCCTACCCAAATAACAAGGATCGTGATAAGTAATCTTTGTTCCTTTTAAATTTCCTGTAACCGTTAGTTTTCCTTCAGCTAAAAGCTCTGCAATAAATTCAGTATGGTGCTGCACTTTATAATCACCACCCAAACCTTTGTATTCGTTTTTAAGCGTATTGTAAGAATGCGGACAAGTAGTAATAATACGCTTTACTTTATAGCCATTCATCACCTCAATATTCATCATGGCTTGCATCTGGAACAAAAACTCATTTCCTGCACGCTTTGCAGCATCTCCTGATGATGATTCTTCTGAACCCAAAACTCCAAAGTTTACTCCTGCGGCATTCATTATTTTGACAAAAGAACGCGTAATTTTCTTTGCTCTATCGTCAAAACTACCAGCAGAACCCACCCAAAAAAGAAGGTCAGCTTCTTTACCTTCAGCCATGAATTCGGCCATTGTTTTTACTTGTAATTCACTCATAATCTATGATTCAAATACTTGAATCGTTACTTCTTTATCAATCAAATCAGTAAACTTTCCATCAAAACGAGTAGCACGCACAATATGATTGTCCACCCAATGATAATTCCCTCCTCTTGGTTTTCCCATTAAAAGCCAGTGATAGTTAAATCCGTTTTCTTTCAACCAAACTTCAGTAACGGCTCTGTGTTCTTCCACTCTTGAAGTAAAAAAGGTAATATAATGTCCTTGGTCGTACCATTTGTTTAACGTCTCTAAGGCATCAGGATACAGTTCTGCTGTTGCCATTCTTTCTGGCTCCTCATTTGGAATATCATCACAAATTGTACCATCAATATCAATCAGATAATTTTTAATATCATCTGGTAATACAGGAGAGATTAACTCACCATCTACTTTCTTTTCTACTAATTTATTCATCTTTCCAATTTAATCTGTCAGCAGCTGGGAATTGCCAAGGTGCTCCATTATTTTCAACATTTGTAAACATCATATTCAGCTCAGTTGGTGCTGCTGATTGTTCCATTACCAAATACCTTCTCATGTCAATAATAATAGATAAAGGGTCTAACTCAATAGGGCAAGCATCAGTACAAGCATTACAACTTGTACACGCCCATAATTCCTCAGCAGTAATATAATCGCCTAATAAAGCTTTAGAATCCTCCACCCCTTTCCTTTTATTATCAGCTATCTCAGTAATTCTATCTCTGGTGTCCATCATTACCTTTCTTGGGGAAAGTAATTTCCCTGTATGATTTGCAGGACAGTTATCTGTACATCTTCCACACTCTGTACAACTATACGCGTTCAGTAATTGCACCCAATTCAAGTCTGTAGCATCCTTTGCACCAAATGATTCTGGTGTAGGGGTATCAACTGGAGGTGCTGCATATGGATCCGCATTAGGGTCCATCATTAATTTCACCTCATTAGTAACCGATTCCAAATTAGCAAACTGCCCTAAAGGATTCAAATTAGCAAAGTAAGTACTAGGGAATGCAAAGAAAATGTGCAAATGTTTTGAAATTAGAACATAGTTCATAAATCCTAGAATTCCAATAATATGGAACCACCAAGTAAATCTTTCGACAGTTATTAATGTAGCTGTTTCTAAACCGCTAAACATAAACTGGAAATACTGACTTATTGGATTAGAGAATGAAGTTATATAATGTTCTGTTCCGGTAGCAATTAACAAACTATCAGTAGCATTCATAATTAAGAAAGCTGACATCAATAAAATTTCAAACACTAAAATAAGGTTAGCATCCGTTCTTGGCCAAGCAGTCATCTCCTTACTCCAAAAGCGCTTTATTCTCACTATATTCCTTCTTACCAAAAAGATAACACAAGCTACTAACACTAAAATGGCTAAGATTTCAAATGACCCAATAAGAAAGTTGTATAATCCTAAAGGAAGTACAGAAGCTAAGAATCTATGAGTACCAAAAATACCGTCTACTACTATTTCAATCACTTCAATATTGATTATTAAAAATCCTAAATAAACAATAATATGCAACACACCTGCAACTGGTCTTCTTGTCATTTTGGACTGACCCATTGCTACACGAAACATATTTTTCCATCTATCAGTTGGCCTATCCGATCTATTAATATCTCTACCTAATTTTATATTAGTTATAATTCTATTTAGGTTTCTGATAAAAAAACCAAATGCGACAAGAAATACTACTAAGAATATAATATTTGAAATTTCCATTTTATTTTATTTTTGGCTCTACATAAGGCTTACCTCCACCTATAATGGAAAAGTTAACATACCTACTTGGGTGTTTTTTAATATCTTCCAATAAAGCTGCTAACTCTCGAGTAGATTTTTCAAAATTATTATATATTTTATCATCCTTAAGTAATAAGCCTATACTTCCCTCTCCATTATTAATTTTTGTAGTAATCTCACTAAAATTCTTTAAGGTTGTAGCAATTTCTGACTTTGCTAATGAGTCGGATATTGAAGAAAAATTTGTTAGAATAGTTTTTATTTCTCCATTGCTACTTTCTAAATTACTAGTGATAGATGCTAAATTTGAAATCACCTTAGCAATTCGTTCATCATTTAAATCAACCATACTATCCACCTTTATCATAGTTAATGACATTAACTCAAAAGTCTTATCCAAACTTTGTAAACTATTCCTTAAGTTTTCTCTAGTATCTTTGTTCAATACAGCCGTAACAATCATCATAACAGAGTCCATAGAACCAATTAATTGTTCTGCTTTATTTTTTAAAGGCAAAATCTGTGCATTCACCTCATCTTGCAATGAACCTTCAATTCCACTTAATAAAGTATCTCCAATACTAACTAACTCATCACCATCACCAAGTACTAAGGCAATTCCTTTCGTACCCATTAAATCCTGATTTACAATTTTACAAACTGTGTTTATTGGCATCTCAAATACTTTATCAAGGCTAATAGTAACTAATAGGCTTTGGTTTTTCTCTAGTAATAAATCAATATCACTTACCATTCCAACATTATAACCATTAACTAATACAGGACTACCAACTTGCAGACCCCCAATATTTTTATACACAGCATAATAATCTCTATTATCATTTAGGATATTTATTCCTTTCAAATAATTCACTCCAAACACAAGTGCAACAATGGAGATAATAGCAAAAAAACCTATCTTTAATTCTTTATTCATGATTATTTATTTTCGTTTGCAAATCTAAGGCTTCTTTTGTAGAAATTCTTTCTCCTTTGTAAAAAGCTACAACAAATGCTCCTTTAAATCCTTTTTCCTTCAGTTCGTTTTTTAATTTATCTGCTGATAATTTATTTGTTTCTTGCCCCACATAATATTTAAATGTTCCGTTTAGCACTTGTTGCTCTGCTTTTACCTCCCTAAACAAAACGTTATCCAACATGGAATTTAAATAAGTACCTATTTGCACTTTAAATACTACATTATCGGTAGCAATTGTTTTTTTAGGATCAAGTATTTTAATTTCATCTTCTTTAATAATAATCGGTTTTTCTAATTCTTCTTCTATTGAAATTCCTTCAAAATTTTCTTTATAAGCTTTAAAAGCTCTAAAAATTGCTGAAGCCAAATAATCTTGTCCTTTTTTCGAATGTAAAAAATCTTCTTCCTTTGGATTTGTTAAAAAACCACATTCTATCAAAATTGAGGGCATATTCACCCTACTTATCACATAAAAAGGCGCTTGTTTCACCCCTCTACTTTTTCTATTAGCTCTAGTGGCAAATTGCTGTTCTATCTCTTCAGCAATGTGCAAGCTTTGGTCCAAGTGAGTGTTTTGCGTTAAACTAAATACAATATAACTCTCAGGAGAATTAGGATCAAAACCATCATAGTTTTCTTTATAATCATCCTCCAAATAAATAACTGCATTTTCCTTCATAGCAATATCCATATTAGCTTTCAATTTACTCATTCCCATCACATAAACCCCAGCCCCATAAGCATCAGGGCTAGTAAAAGCATCACAATGTACAGAAATAAATAAATTAGCATCATTGTCATTTGCTAATTGAGTTCGTTCCCCTAGTTTGAGAAATTTTTCATTCGTTTTTCTGGTATAAATAATGTTCACATCAGGAAAAGCATTTTCAATATAAGTTCCCAATTTTAATGAAATAGCTAATGCAATATGTTTCTCAGTTTTCTTATACCTTCCAGTCCCTAAGTTTCCTGGGTCGTGCCCTCCATGTCCAGGATCAATAACAATAGTCCTTATCTTACTATTTGTTTCTTTATTACCATCAGTAAATGAGGTATTTAAAAATAAAGCAGCCAATAAAAGTAAGCCGATAGCGTTTCTAGAAAATATATAATATAAATTACCTAATTTTGACACCTTAATTTGCTGATTACATTTGTTACAAATATACCACTAAGATTGAACCAAATCCTACAAAAATTACTGCTTTTACTATTCTTATTAACAGGATTACTTAATAATTCTGAAGCTAGTAATGTTATAGTTTTTAGCGACACAACTACTGAAAACTCTTTTTTTGAAGCTGAGATTGAAAAGGATGCAGAAGATTCTATAAAGCTAGACATCATCAATCAGAAGGCTTACCTTTACGGGAAAGCAAAAATAAAATATCAACAAACTACTATTACTGCAGCTTACATAGAAATTGACTGGATAACAAATACAATATTTGCCACCACTGCACTAGATAGTCTTGGTAATAAAATTGGGCATCCTGTTTTTACTGAAGGAAAGGAGACTTTTAAAGCACATGAAATTACCTATAATTTTAAAAGCAAAAAATGTCGCATAAAAGAAATTACAACTAAAGAAGGAGAAGGATATATTTTAGGAAAAGTAGTAAAGAAAATGGAAGATGATATTTTCTATTTAAAAAAAGGGGACTACACCACTTGTAATGCTGAAAAACCACACTATGCTATTCGCGCCAACAGGATTAAAGTTATCCCTGGAGAGAAGATAGTTACAGGACCAGCACACCTTACTTTTTTTAATATTCCAATGCCTTTATTTCTTCCTTTTGGCTATTTCCCAAACAGTGATAAGAAAAGTTCAGGCCTTATCATACCCTCCTATGGAGAGTCAAGCAATATGGGTTTCTTTTTAAAAGGTGGAGGGTATTATTTTACCTTAAGTGATAAAATTGATTTATCCTTAAAAAGTGATGTTTATACAAAAGGAAGTTGGAATGTGAAATCGCTAATTAGGTATAAAAACCGTTACAAATACAATGGAAATCTAAACCTTAGTTACGGTAAAATATTTAATAGTGAAAAAGGATTTCCTAACTATAGCGAAAAGAAGGACTTTAATATTAAATGGAGACACCAACAAGACCTTAAAGCAAATCCTTCACTGCAATTTTCAGCTAATGTAGAAGCCGGAAGTAGCACCTACCATAGAAACAATTCCTACAATGCAAATGACTTCCTTAAAAACACTATGTCGTCAAGTGTAAATTTAACTAAAAATTGGAAGGGTAGTTTTTTTAATAATTTAACTTTTAACCTTAGGCATAGCCAAAACACAACAACAAAAAATGTTAACTTAACCTTACCTGATATTTCCTTAAACTCAAAAAGAGTTTACCCTTTTAAATCCCTAGGAAATTCAGCAAAGACACAGTGGTACGATAAGATAATGATTAAGTACGGAATGAATACCAAAAACACTATTTCTACTACCGATTCATTATTATTTACAAAAAATTCGCTTTCTAATTTTAGAAATGGAATGAAACATACTATTCCTGTCAGCACCTCAATTAAGGTATTAAAACACTTTACTTTAAAACCCAGTTTCAACCTAACTGAAAGATGGTATTTATCACAAACTGAAAAAAGATGGGATACAAATAGTAAGCGTATAATTACCGATACTATTCATAAATTCACTAGAGGGCATAATTACAGTCTCTCCACTGCACTGAACACCAAAATCTATGGAATGGTTCATTTCAATAAAAGTAAAATTGCAGCCATAAGACATGTCATCACTCCTAACCTTAGCTTTAGGTATACCCCTGATTTTTCAGATGAAAAGTATGGATATTACAAAACTGTACAATCCGATACGCTAGGAAATACACAACAGTATAGCATTATGAATAATGGCGTTTATGGCTCTCCATCAAAAGGGAAAAGCGGGAATATTACCTTTGGAATCAGCAACATTCTTGAACTAAAAACAAGAAGCAAAAAAGATACTATTGAAACTTTAAAAAAGATTAAACTATTGGAAAATCTTAGCATTAGAAGTTCCTATAATATTTTTGCCGATTCCTTAAATTTGAATGACATCACTTTAAATGCTCGAACACGATTATTAGATATTTTTGATATTACTTTTTCTAGCAGATACGACCCTTACACCGCCAATAAAGAACAAACAAAGAACATCAATCAGTTTGAGCTAAACACCAATAATCGATTAGCAAGGCTAACTTCCTTAAACACAACTATTGGCTTCACTCTTAACGACAAAACTTTTTCACAGAAAAAGAAAAAGGAGGAAGAAGATGAGGAAAGTAATGAAGAAGAAAGGGATTTCTATACTATTCCCTGGAGCATAAACGCCAACTATTCACTTTCCTACAATAAAGGATATAAATCATCAGCTTTTTCTGACACCACACAGTCTCTTAATTTTTCAGGAAACTTAAAACTAACTAAAAAATGGAAAATAGGTTTTCGTTCTGGATATGATTTTGATGCTAAAGAACTCACCTACACTTCTATTGATATTTACAGAGACTTACATTGTTGGGAATTATTATTCAATTACATTCCTATTGGTTACCACAAAAGCTATACGCTTACTATTCGTGTAAAAGCTGCTGCCCTAAGAGATTTGAAATATGAAAAGAAAAAAGATTGGTTTACTCCTGAATTTAATTAAGCTAATACCCAGTTTTTAATCATTTGTAGCCCGTGTTCAGTCAGTACTGATTCAGGGTGGAACTGAACAGCCGTTACATCATATTCCCTATGCTTTATAGAAGTAATAATTCCTTCTTCATTTTCTGAAGTAATTGCTAATTCATCTGGAAAATTACTTTCTGAAACTACCCAAGAATGATAATGTCCTATTTTAAAATGCTTAGGAATATTTTTAAATAATTTACAATTATTAAAGTGTGATATTTTTGAAGTTACTCCATGTTTCACAATGGGTAAGTTTTCAAGTTTAGCTTTAAAAAATTCAGCAATAGCTTGCTGACCTAAACATATTCCTAATATGGGTTTTTGATTATAATATCGCTCTAAAATCAGTTGTAAAATAGGATGCTCTTCTGGTAAACCTGGGCCCGGAGAAAGAATTATTTTATCATAACTTTTAACCTCATCCAGATTAATTTCATTCCCTCTTACAACATCAATATCATCCATAAATTGATTGACATAATGCTTCAAATTATAAGTGAATGAATCCTTATTATCAACTATTAAAACTTTCAATTATATCCTAGGCTTTAAAAAGAATTGTCTGATTTTTTGCAAAGGTTTTTTGATTCTTACAAACATAGGTTTATTCAACTGGTTTTTAGTCCAAGCCAGGCCATCTTCTTTATTAGCTCTAACCCTATTCATTATTGAAGCATTACTTCTACCACCCATTCTCATTTTAACCAGAATCATAGGGATATAAAATACACTTATATTTTTCTTGTATAATAACTTCAAAATCATCTCATAATCAGCAGCTGATTTAAGATCAGTATTATAATAGCCATGTCTATCATACATTTCTTTTTTAACAAAAAAAGTTGGATGTGGCAACATCCAGCCATTCTTTATCTTTTTAATAGTATATTCACCTGACTGCCAATATCTAGCAATTTTAGAGGTGTCATTTTCTTTCACATAAACTAAATCACCATAGACCGCATCACAGTCTTGACTAGTAAATGTTTTAGCCACATTACTAATCACATAACTATTAGGATAAAAATCATCTGAATTTAAAATTCCAACAATATCACCAGTAGCTGCCTTAATTCCTTTATTCATTCCATCATAAATTCCATTATCTGCTTCTGAAACAAAATAATCTATCTTATCTGCATACTTTTTTACAATATCAACTGTGTTATCAGTAGAGCCACCATCAATTATAATGTATTCAATATTTTCATAATCTTGAGAGAGAATACTTTCTATTGTATCCTTAATAGTTTCAGCACTATTATAAGAAACTGTAATGATTGATATTTTTAATTTACTACTCACCTTTCTTGATTACAAAAACATGACAATTACCAGAAGTACGAGCATACTCTTCAATAGTACAATTATTATCTTCACACCAAAAAGAAACATCCTTTTTTGATTGAAAAGTAGCGACTGGAGTTATAAAATAATCATAGAAAATATTACGAGTTTCAATTAATGATAATTTTT
>Ga0206679_10004822_pt1 | contig 10047 bp, 7 predicted proteins | sample M110012015metaG_FD_155464 | JGI IMG/M metagenome (GOLD analysis project Ga0206679, IMG submission 155464) | Ammonia-oxidizing marine archaeal communities from Monterey Bay, California, United States - M1 100m 12015 | ecosystem: Environmental > Aquatic > Marine > Intertidal zone | place: USA... | reverse complement strand
TTAAATTGTTCAGTTACTTCTTCCTTGATTTCCTCAGTTACTTCTTCCTTGATTTCCTCAGTTACTTCTTCCTTGATTTCCTCAGTTACTTCTTCCTTGATTTTCTCAGTTACTTCTTCCTTGATTTCCTCAGTTACTTCTTCCTTGATTCCCTCAATTACTTCTTCCTTGATTTCCTCAATTACTTCTTTAGATTCAATTTCATCATTCTTATTCTTAACTGTATCCTCTGGTAAATTTTTCTTTGATTTTGCAGCCCTCGGGCTTTTAGAAGCTATCTTTTCTTCTTTAGCTTTCTTTTGATTTGATTCTTGTTTTTTTGACATTTCAAGAAAATAATTTGTATCTTCAATCTATCATTAAGACTTAGATGTCAATAGATGAAGAGCGTTTTCTATTTGTATTTTTCATTTAATTGTCTTAATACACATCATTAAATGGGCGGCAAATATACATTATTATTTCCATATAAATACAAGAAAATATACTAGTGTTTATTTACATATGCAGCAACATCCTCCATCAACCATCTTGGAGTAGAAGTTGCTCCACAAACACCAACTGTTAAAGCATCTTTAAACCAATCTTTATTTATCTCTTTACTATCTGATATGAAATAGGAATAGGGGTTTTGATCTTTACAAGATAAAAAAAGCATTTTGCCATTTGAACTTTTAGTCCCACTTACAAAAATAATAACATCATTTTCACTAGCAAATTTCTTTAATTGAGGTTCTCTTCCTGAGACTTGCCTACATAATGTATCATGAACTACAAACTTTAAATCATCACCCCTTCCAAGGGCAACTAAATTAACTTTAATCTCATTAATAATATCTTGAAATCCTTTTGGACTTTTTGTAGTCTGAGAGTAAATATAGATTGGTTTTTCATAATTAATTTTATGTAAATCCTCTCTATTTGTAACAATGATTGCCTCTCCATTTGTTTGCCCAACAAGACCTGTTACTTCAGCATGCCCTGCTTTCCCATAAATAATTATCTGCCCATCAATTTCACCTACTTTCTCATAACCTTCTTTAATTTGGTGTTGAAGTTTTAAAACTACAGGGCACGAAGCGTCAAGCAACTCAATATTATTCTTTAAAGCAACCTTATAGGTAGACGGGGGTTCTCCATGGGCTCTTATTAATACTTTGCAATTTGACAAACTATTTAACTTTTTATGATCTATTATTTCTAAACCAAGCTGATTCAATCTATCAATCTCCTTATTATTATGAACTATATCCCCAAGGCAATAAAGCTTTTCTTCCCCTTCTAATATTTTTTCTGCCATTTCAATTGCATAAACTACACCAAAACAAAAACCAGATTTATCATCAATTGTTACTTTCATCTTTTTTCTGTTTTATTAAACTAAATATTAAATCATTCTGTTGTAGATAACTAAGTGAGGTATTATCAATTAGTATCGCATCATCTGCTTTAACTAGTGGACTAAGCTCTCTTCCAATATCATCAGTGTCTCTTTTATTTAAATTAAATAATACCTGATCATATGTAACTAAATTACCATCCTTTCTTAATTCATCAAAACGCCTCTTTGCTCTAGTATCTATATCTGCTGTAATAAAAAATTTTATATCCGCATCTGGGATTACCTTAGTACCAATATCTCTTCCATCCATAATTACATTCTTACTAGAACATATCCTTCTCTGAAAAGAAATTAATTTATCTCGCACTTGTTTTATTTGGCTTATATTACTTACCTGATTAGAAACATTATTATCTCTAATTAGATGCTCAACGTTTTGTCCATTTAATAATGTCTCAGTAGAGTTTAAATCTATATTATAATAAAAATCAATATCTATCTCATCTATAGACCTTAATAATTTATCATGATTTATTTCTGAATTGGAGATAATATTATGATCTATACAAAACAATGTTACTGCTCTATACATTGCGCCAGAATCAATATATTTCATATTAAATTCTCTAGCAACATCCTTAGCTATAGAGCTCTTTCCGCATGAAGAATATCCATCAATCGCAATATTAATTAATTTACTTTTCATAAACCAAATGTACTAAGATTTGTAGTAAGACTAAAAGTATTAACCTTACCGGATAAATGAAAGGCAGATCTACTGTAATTAAATTTAATCTTTGAAACATTCATACCGACACCAAATGAAAAACCAACCATACCATTAAACGAATCAATTGTCATGTCAAATCTTTTCTGAAAGTTTAAACCTCCTTGAAGAAAAAGATTATTTTTAAATAAACTTAGTTCTCCAGAAAGAATAACATGACGCAACATTGTTTTTGCTACACTTTCTTTTCTGTATTCTATCTCACCAGTTTCATTATTAGTAAAACTATTCAATGAATAATCATTACTAATATCAAATTTGTTCAAATTATGCAGCACTATAGAATATCTTAATGGCAAATGATCTAATTTCTTACTTAATCCGAATTGCACCTCGAAAGGAACTCTCTCCTCTATCGACGTATATGATTGTATTTGCTTACCAATATTCTTTAGTAACAATGTAGTAGTTAAAGATTTCTCTCTATTAAAATAAGTTGATGAAACATTAGATAAAATAGCCAAAGCTTGATAACTCTCATAATTTGAATTTAACAACCTTATATTTACACCCAAACTTATTTTATCATTAAGGGACCTTCCATATCCAAAAGTATATGTCTGATCACTAGCAGTAAAAATTATATCTTGATCACCTATCTCATTGGTAGAAGTAAAGTCTCCATAACTACAAGAATTAACACCAATTGTAAAACATCCATTCTTTTCTAATGACTTGGAATAAAGAAAAGAAACCATATTAATATCCGAGAAATAATCTACAAAACTAAACCCTAAATATTTATCCATTCTATTATTTAAAATGGATGGAACTGATTGGGCTATAAAGATATCACTATCATATATAGAGATAAGATTACCTCCCATAGCTAATGATCGTGCAGAGAAATCTAGATTGACAAAAGAAAAAGAATTATTTTTATTTTGTGAACAAACAACAAAAGGGGTCAATAAAAATATAAGAAATAATCTTGTGTTCATTAATCTAATCTTTTTAGCTTAAAGTTAACTAATATCCTAAATCAAAGCAATATCAATAACTTCATGCATGTTGTCAACATAATAAAACGTCATGTTTTCTAAATATTGTTCATTAATAATAGAAACATCTTTTTTATTTTGTGAAGATAAAATAATGTCATTTATTCCTGATCTCTTTGCAGCAAGCAACTTTTCTTTAATTCCACCTACAGGAAGAACTTTCCCGCGCAATGTAATTTCTCCAGTCATTGCTATCTTATCTTTGACTAATCTTTTTGTAAAAATAGACACTAATGAAGTAAACATTGTAATTCCTGCCGATGGACCATCTTTAGGAGTAGCCCCTTCAGGAACATGAATATGAACATTAGTCTGCTGAAAAACACTACTATCAATTCCATATTTTTCGGAATTTGATTTTAAAAATTCAAGTGATAATGTTGCAGATTCTTTCATTATTTTACCAATATTCCCAGTAATAGATAATTGTCCTTTACCCTCACTTATACTACTTTCTATAAATAAAATATCACCACCAACGCTTGTCCATGCTAATCCAGTAACCACTCCTGGACTCGTATTATCAAGAAATCTTTCTCTATCGTACTTAGGAGGACCTAAAACTAATTCAACAATGCTATGGTCTACATCTTTCTTATAATCTTCATTCATAGCAATTGATTTTGCAGCATACCTAATCATCTTACTAATCATCTTCTCTAATCCTCTAACACCTGACTCTCTTGTATACTGATCAACTATCTTCTCTAATACAGAATCTGTCAAAATTAACTTATCCTTACTAATACCATGAGCCTTTAGTTGTCTAGGTAATAAATGTTTCTGAGCAATTTTTACCTTCTCTTCAATTGTGTATCCACTTATTTCTATTATTTCCATTCTATCTCGCAAAGCAGGCTGTATTGAAGATAAAGAATTAGCAGTAGCAACAAATAAAACCTTTGAAAGATCATATTCAAGTTCAAGATAATTGTCATGAAATTGTTTATTTTGTTCAGGATCAAGCACCTCTAAAAGAGCTGAAGATGGATCACCATGTGAATCTCTAGTTACCTTATCTATCTCATCTAAAACAAATACTGGATTTGAAGATTCTGCTTTTTTAATTGCCTTAATTATTCTTCCTGGCATAGCACCAATATATGTTTTACGATGACCTCTAATCTCTGCTTCATCTCTAAGACCTCCTAAAGAGACACGTTGATACTTTCTTCCTAATGCTTCAGCAATAGACCTACCTAATGAAGTCTTACCAACTCCAGGAGGTCCATATAAACATATTATTGGAGATTTCATATTACCTTTTAACTTTAAAACAGCTAAATGTTCAATTATTCTTTTCTTAACTTCTTCTAAACCAAAATGATCTCGATTCAATATCTTATTTGCTTTCTTAAGATTAAAATTATCATTTGTATATTCATTCCATGGTAAATCTAAAATAAGCTCCAAATAACTTCTTTGAACTGAATAATCAGACATAGAAGGATTCATTCTTTGAAGTTTTTTTAATTCTTTTTCAAAAGATTTCTTTACAGATGAAGACCATTTCTTGTTTAATGCTTGTGCTTTCATCTCTTCTATCTCCTTACCTGATCCAGCACCTCCTAACTCTTCTTGTATTGCTTTCATCTGTTGATGAAGAAAATACTCCCTCTGCTGTTGATCTAAATCTGTTTTTACTTTAGACTGGATCTCATTTTTCATTTCAAGCATTTGAAGCTCTTTTGTTAGCAACTCTAATACTCTAATAGCTCGTTTTTTAAGATCAATTTCTTCTAGCAAACCTTGTTTATTTATCACACTAATACTCATATTAGATGAAACAAAGTTTATAACGAAAGAGGGGCTCTTAATATTTTTTATTGCAATTGATGCTTCATTTGGAATGTTTGGCGACTCAGCAATTATCCTTAAAGCCATGTCTTTTATTGATGAAACTAAAGCATCAAATTCTTTGTCAGAATAAGGCTTAAGCTCAATATAATCTTTTATCTTAGCTTTATAATAAGGATTATCTTCTATAATCTCGCCTATTTCAAACCTTTTTCTTCCCTGAATTACAGCAGTAATATTTCCATCTGGCATTTTTAGAACCTTTAGAATCTGTGCTACTGTACCAATTTTATTTAGATCTTCAACTTTTGGTAATTCTATTTTAGAATCTTTTTGAGAAACAACACCAATAATCTTATTTTCTTTTTCTGCCTCCTTTATAAGTTTAATTGAACTATCTCTAGTTATAGTAATAGGAATAATTACTCCAGGAAAAAGCACAGTATTCCTTAAAGGAAGAATTGCCAAAACATCTGGATTTTTTTCTTTATCTATCTTTTGCTCATCCTCATCACTCAATAAAGGAAAAAACTCACTCTCTTCATCAAGCGAATCAGATAAAAACAAATTGTTAAACTGATTTTTTTTATTCATAAAATAATATCTTCTAATACTATATTAATCAATAAGTATGCCAACAAGAGATAAATGTCTTTATGTCAGTTATTTTTCGTTACGATAACGTTTTGTCATATCATAAACAGAAGATAGAATTTGCTTGTCTAAATCAGATAAAACAACATCTCTCCGTTTTAAAACTTTCTCTACAGTAGAAAAAAACTTATCTTTTTTATGAATAGTGAAACCTGAAGCTCCTCCCCAACTATATGAGGGAATAAAATTTCTTGGAAACCCTGATCCGAAAATATTTGAACCTACCCCGACAATTGTACCTGTATTGAACATAGTATTTATACCACATTTCGAATGATCCCCCATAATCAGACCACAAAATTGAAGGCCAGTATCTTTAAAAGCTTCTAATTTATAGTTCCATAATTTAACATTCTCATAATTATTCATAAGGTTAGAGTTATTTGTATCTGCACCTAAATTACACCACTCACCAATTACAGAGTTTCCTAAGAAACCATCATGTGCCTTAGAAGAATATCCAAAAAATACAGAATTATTTATCTCTCCCCCAACTTTACAATAAGGACCAATTGTAGTAGCTCCATAAATCTTAGCTCCCATTTTCACAACAGAGTTATTACATACTGCAAAAGGACCTCTTATCATAGAGCCTTCCATAATCTCTGCATCTTTACCAATATATATTGGCCCATCAGTGGTGTTTAATATACAATGCTGCAACTTAGCTCCTTCTTCAATATAAATAGGATTAGTTCCAATCTTTACATTAGATTTTTTAATCTCTTCTAATTTATTTACATCTCCTTTCCATTCTAAATCTTCTTTAGAAAACATACGATTAAAATCATTCTTTATTTCTTCTCCATTTAAAGAAAAAATATCAGTAAGGCTTGTAATAAAACTGTAAGATGTGTTTGAGTGGACTTCATTTAATTCATTATATGCAAAATCAGAGCTCCTAAAGGCTAATAATAAAGAATCCTTTTTTAAACTCTCTCCAATACGCAAATTCTTTATTTCAGTAACAATATCATCTGAGGGCAATAACTTAGAATTTACCCAAATGTCGTCTTTCTTGATATTTGCTGGAAATCTACCTGACAAATAATCTTCTGACAAAACAGAAACAGATTTAAAATAAGATTCCCATTTCTCTTTAATTGTCAGTATACCTATCCTAAAACAAGAAATTGGTCTAGTTAATGAAAGAGGATAAAGATCAACTCTATCTGTATCAAATAAGATAATATTCATAAAAGGAATTTAAACAAAATTAAATAAAAAACCCATACAATTGCATAGAGGTTCATGGATTGAAAATAAAATCTATTTTTTAAGCTTACTATATTTACTCTTAAATTTATCAATACGACCAGCAGTATCAATTAATTTTGATTTACCTGTATAAAAAGGATGAGAATCTGAAGATATCTCCATTTTTACTAATGGATACTCTTTTCCATCCTCCCATTTTATTGTTTCAATAGACTCTACACATGACTTTGTAAGTATTGCATAATCAGTTGACATATCCTTAAAAACACATAATCTATAATTCTCTGGATGAATACCTTTTCTCATAATACATAAAATTTGGATTGCAAAAATAAAAAGTTTTATTAAAACTACAAGTAGATCTTAAGCTTTATCTATATTTCTAAATCTGATAAAAGTTCATTTGTTTTCTTAACAGCATCAGCTGAATCTTTTAAAGCTACTGATTCAGACTCCTCTAAATCAATCTCAACAATACGTTCTATACCAGATCTACCTAAAACTACAGGTACACCAATACATAAATCATTTAAACCATATTCACCATCTAAATAAGATGAACATGGGAAAATCTTTTTCTGATCACAAGCAATTGCATATACCAAAGCTGAAACAGCAGCACCTGGAGCATACCATGCCGAAGTACCCAACATAGAAGTTAATGTAGCTCCACCAACCTTTGTGTCATTTAAAACCTGTGACAATCTATCTTCTGACAAAAACTCTGAAACTCTAACACTATTTCTAGTTGCAAGTCGTGTTAATGGAATCATACCCTTATCAGAATGACCACCAATAACCATTCCATCAACATCAGAGATAGGGCATTCTAAAGCTTCAGCTAACCTATATTTAAAACGAGCACTATCAAGTGCACCACCCATTCCAATAATTCTATTTTTTGGAATCCCAGTAATTTTATGAGTTAAGAATGTCATAGTATCCATAGGATTACTAACAATAATTAAAATTACATTCGGAGAATATTCTAATAATTGTTTAGCAACTGTCTTAACTATTCCAGCATTAATTCCAATTAATTCTTCTCTTGTCATTCCAGGTTTTCTAGGAATTCCACTTGTAATAACAGCAATATTGCTGTTAGCTGTCTTCTCATAATCATTAGTGCTTCCTAAGATCTTCGTGTCAAAACCATTTAATGATGATGTTTGCATGAGATCCATTGCTTTACCTTCTGCAAAATTCTCTTTAATATCTAATATAACAACCTCTGAAACAAAATTCTTTATAGCAATATATTCTGCACAACTTGCTCCTACTGCACCTGCACCAACAACTGTAATTTTCATGTTTTTATTTTTTTAGGGATTAATTATGCATCAATATTGGCATACTTAGCATTAGCTTCAATAAATGCACGTCTTGGAGGAACATCATCTCCCATAAGCATAGAAAAAACTCTATCTGCTTCAGCAGCACTATCAATAGAAACTTGCTTAAGAGTTCTAAAATCAGGATTCATTGTAGTATCCCATAGCTGATCAGCATTCATTTCTCCAAGTCCTTTGTATCGTTGAATAATAACATTTACATCTTTTCCTCCCTTCATCTCATTAATTATCATATCGCGATTATTTTCATCCCAACAATATCTATGGTCTTTACCTCTTTTTAAAAGATATAAAGGAGGTGTTGCTATATATACATACCCATTTTCAATTAATGTCTTTAGATATCTAAAAAAGAATGTCAATAAAAGTGTAGCAATATGACTTCCATCAATATCAGCATCTGTCATAATCACAATTTTATGATATCTTAACTTTTCAATATTTAAAGCTCTTTCATCTTCCTCTGTTCCTAAAAAAACCCCTAATGCTTTATACATATTTTTTATCTCTTCATTCTCAAACACCTTATGTTGCATAGCTTTTTCAACATTTAAAATCTTCCCTCTTAATGGCATAATGGCTTGAAAATGTCTATCTCTTCCTTGTTTAGCCGTACCACCTGCTGAATCTCCCTCAACTAAGAAAATCTCACATTTCGCTGGATCCCTCTCAGAACAATCTGAAAGCTTTCCAGGTAAGCCAGATCCAGTAAGCACACTCTTTCTTTGTACCATTTCTCTCGCCTTTGTTGCTGCATTACGAGCTGTTGCTGCAAGAATAACTTTCTGCACAATCTTTCTAGCTTGTTCAGGATTTTCCTCTAGATAGAATGTAAGCATATCACTTACTGATTTTGAAACTGCAGAAGTAACTTCTTTATTTCCTAACTTAGTTTTAGTTTGTCCTTCAAATTGCGGTTCCATTACTTTAACAGAAATAACGGCGGTTAAACCTTCTCTAAAATCATCACCACTAATTTCAAATTTTACTTTCTTCAATAATCCCGACCCATCAGCATATTTCTTGAGAGTTCTTGTAAGTCCTCTTCTAAATCCTGAAAGATGTGTCCCTCCCTCATGTGTATTAATATTATTCACATAAGAATGAACATTCTCAGTGTATGAAATGTTGTAAACCATAGCTACCTCAACAGGAACACCATCTTTCTCTCCGTCAATATAAATTACATCATCTAAAATGGAATCTCTTGTTGCATCTAAAAATGAAACAAACTCCTTTAAACCTCCCTCTGAATAGAAGGATTCTTTTACAAATTCGCCCTTATCATCTTTCCTTCTCTTATCTGTAATTGAGAGGTTAATCCCTTTGTTTAAAAAAGCTAATTCTCTTAAACGCGCCACTAAAATATCAAAATGATAAACAGTCTCTTCAAAAATAGAGCTATCCGGTAAAAATGTAACTCTAGTACCGGTAATATCAGTTGTTCCTATTTCACGCACATCATACTGAGGAGCACCAATTTTATATTCTTGTTCAAATATTTTTCCATCTCTATGCACCTCAACTCTTAAATCAGAAGAAAGTGCATTTACACAAGAAACACCAACCCCATGAAGTCCCCCAGAAACTTTATAAGAACCTTTATCAAACTTACCACCAGCATGAAGAACTGTCATCACAACCTCTAAAGCAGAACGACCTTCTTTTTCATGTATACCAGTAGGAATCCCTCTACCATTATCTTTAACGGTAATAGAGTTGTCCTCATTGATAAATGCATCAATATGAGAACAATGCCCAGCTAATGCTTCATCAATTGAATTATCTACCACTTCATAAACTAAATGATGTAGCCCCTTCATTCCAATATCACCAATATACATAGCTGGTCTTTTTCTAACCGCTTCTAATCCTTCAAGGACTTGAATATTACTA
>Ga0206679_10004816_pt1 | contig 10058 bp, 8 predicted proteins | sample M110012015metaG_FD_155464 | JGI IMG/M metagenome (GOLD analysis project Ga0206679, IMG submission 155464) | Ammonia-oxidizing marine archaeal communities from Monterey Bay, California, United States - M1 100m 12015 | ecosystem: Environmental > Aquatic > Marine > Intertidal zone | place: USA... | reverse complement strand
AGCGATGGAAGTATTGTCACTGACTGCTTTTCTGCGATGAGGAAGGTCTTCCTATCACCGAGTATTTACCTGAGGATCACGAAGGCAGGCAAGCCTATGGCCTGCGAGAGGATCCCTCACCTGACAAGGGACGTGCATTAGGTCGTTTGGAGGAAGCACGAGGAACTAAGGTCGAAAAAGGAAAAAGAGCAGAATAAATCTGCTCTTCAATCATTAGCAAAAGAACCTTTTCGGACTAGGCGATTGCTTCTTTCAGGTGTGATTCTAGGTCTGATTTAGGCCTAAAACCCACTATTTGGCCGACTTGTTCACCACCCTTGAAGATTAGCAGGGTGGGAATACTACGAATGCCGTATTTTCCAGCTACTAATGGGTTCTCATCAGTATTAAGTTTGACGAATTTAACTTGACCATCGTAGTCATCCGCTAATTCTTCGACCACTGGTGCGACCATTCTACAAGGTCCACACCAAGGCGCCCAGAAGTCAACAAGTACTGGTAGGTCACTCTGGAGTACGTCGCTTTCAAATGTGTTGTCAGTTGTGTCGGCTGGCTTAGACATAGATATTCCTTTTCTCCGGAAATTGTAGAAACTATTTACAAAACTTTCGTGCTTTACAGCATAGCATGTGACGACTACTCAGTTTTTGATGAGTTTATGATACGCGCTTCCTCATCTAAAGCTGACGCAACATTGTTTTTTATAGCGTAATCTGCTGTGGTGAGTGCAGACGCAATGGCGGTACTGTCACTACGACCATGGCCGATGAAAATGGGGCCTTGTACACCGAGAAGCATGACGGCACCATGTTTTCTGAAATCAAGATTATCCCTCGTATATTGCAAAGCGGGTGACAGAAGTAGTCCTCCAATTTTAGCTCTCGTGCTGTCCTCGGCCGCAGTCCGTAACGAGGAGATAAGGGTTTCTAGAATGCCTTCACCGAGCTTTATACACATATTCCCCGTGAAACCGTCAGTAACAATGACATCTACGCCGCCCACTGCTGAGCCGCGGCTCAAAATATCGTGAGCTTCGACATTTCCCACAAAGTTTAGGTGTTTTTCCACGGTCAGTAATTTATGAGTTTCGATCACTAAGTTTGAACCCTTTGTTTCTTCAGATCCGATTGAAAGCAGGGCGATACGTGGTGATTGGATGTTAAACACCGATCTCATATATGCGCTTCCTAAATGAGCGAACTGAACTAGTTGTGATGGACGGGCATCCGCGTTAGCTCCCATGTCTAAGAACATGACTTGTTTGCCGTCTGATGTGGGAAGAAGTCCGCCTAGAGCAGGTCGTTCGATACCAGGAAGACGACCCAGCCCCACTAACGCTGTTGCCATAGCGGCTCCGGTATTTCCGACTGATAAGAAGGCGTCAATTTCCCCATTTTTGAGAGTGTTAATCCCAACCCATAGGGAAGTCTGGCGATTTCCACGCACTGACAAGGCGGCATGTTCATCCATTGGTACGGTCTCTGGCGCATGGATGATATCTAAGGCACCTTCTGACCCTTGCTTAATAAGCTCTCGCTCGAGCATTGCGCTATCTCCGACAAGAGTGACGTCGATGCCGGCACGTCGAGCTATTAGTGCTCCCGCAACGGTGCTAGCAGGAGCGTCATCGCCGCCCATAGCATCTATTGCTATCGCCATTTTTGCCTCCTGCATATCTACGTCTTCTGCCTTGAAATATACTAGATGTTCAAGAGCGATTTTGTCGCCTGAGTAAAGCGATTTGACGAACGCCGTCACCATAGGGACTTAGGTCGTAATCTCCGTACAGGTCAATCAATTCCATACCGGTCAAATTTGCAGCTAATTGTATTTCGCCGGGCGTGATCGTGAGTAGCGAAAATTCAGCGGTGACGCGGTGCAGCGGAGCTGCCCCGGCACTCTGAACATTTCGATTTGCTTCATTTGTGATGTCATAGTGCCAAATCACGTGTTTAAGAGAAACAGCGGGCTCGGGTTCGATTATTACAGTTTTTGTAACTCGGTGAGGTTCTGGCGGGGAACCAATGTTGATAAGTTGGCTCCAATGTTGAATTGGAGGCATGGAGGGAGGGGTGAAATCGTCTGGAAGTGGCGCGTCAACGTCTACTACCGCTATCCCCTCATCATCAAGATGTTCTTCAATCATCGCAAATGTTTTAACGACCTCGTTAATATCTTGGCAATGTTGGAGAGTTCCCATTGGAGCACAAATTAAATCAAACCGCTGGGGAATTTTAAAATTTGTCATGTCAGAAAGGACTAAATTAATTTCAACGTTCTGTTTCTCCGCAAGTTTAGTGGCCTCGGCAATCATTTGTTCAGAGACATCAATACCGGTAACAGTCGCTCCAGCCTGAGCGAGGCCAACACCAATACGGCCAGTACCGACGCCAAGCTCGAGGATATTTTTTCCATGGGTTTCAGATAGCCATTGGTAAAATTCAAGATCTTCGCGCGGGAATGCTACGAAGTCTAGATCGTATAGAGGGGCAATAAGATTTATATTTTCTAGGTCAGATTGGTTGGGCATTTTGAAGGCTCGTTACCTAGTCTATTTTGGTTGTCATAAGAATAGTAGAGTACTAGTTGATATGTGCCATGATGAGAAGATTTCGGAGTACGCATTTGACTAGCTATCGAGAGCAATTTGGCGGAGAAATTGGTAGAACATTTAAGGATTCCAGACCGTGGTGGCCAGAGTTACCCAGTTCTCATGATGGGAAGACACCTAATGTTGTGGTAATTCTCTTTGACGACACTGGTTTTTCACATCTTGGTTGTTATGGCTCAAATATTGAGACCGAAAATATCGACGCACTTGCGTCGAACGGGTTGCGCTATACAAATTTTCATACAACCGCTTTATGTTCCCCGACACGAGCTTCACTTCTTACAGGAAGGAATCATCATGCTGTCGGGATGCGTGGACTCGCAAATTATGATCCTGGTTTCCCAAACATGCGAGGTGCGGTCAGCAAAAACGCCGCAACGCTGGGAGAAATTCTCAAAGAATCGGGCTATGCAACTTTTGCCGTTGGAAAATGGCATCTTAACCCTGTTGAGGAGGCGTCAGCTGCTGGTCCATTCGATGATTGGCCACTGCAGCGCGGCTTCGACAGATATTACGGTTTTCTTGGAGGTGCGACAGACCAATTTTATCCCGAGCTTACTTATGATAATCATCATATTGATCCACCAACGACGCCTGAGAATGGCTATCACCTCACTGAGGATCTTATCGATCATTCGATTAAGTTCATAAACGACCAAAAGTCAATTTATCCGAAGCAACCGTTTTTTCTGTATATGGGCTTATCGGCAACCCATTCACCGCATCAAGCTCCAAAATCATATATAGATAAATATAAAGGTCGATTCGATTCAGGCTGGGATCATGTGCGCGACGAGTGGTTTGCTAAGCAATTAGAACTAGGCATCATACCAGCCGAAACAGAGCTCGCTCCCCGAAATCCAGGAGTTGATAGTTGGAGTGATTTATCAGCGAATGCCCAAAAACTTGCTTTGAAACTCCAGGAATCATTTGCTGGTTTTCTAGATCATACGGATGATGAGATCGGCCGCTTAGTTGAATACCTTAGTGATTCAGATGAACTGGATAATACAATTTTTCTTGTTCTATCTGATAACGGAGCAAGTCAGGAAGGTGGTGCTCAGGGTGTGTCAGATGAGGGAAGATTTAACCATCCACTTCTCGATGACTTGGAAACAATAGACTCGATATTGGAAGAAATAGGGAGTCCCGTGAGTTCCCCTAATTATCCTTGGGGCTGGGCACAGGCAGGAAATACACCATTGAAGTGGTACAAGAGTACGACACACGCTGGTGGAGTAAGGGACCCACTAATTGTTCACTGGCCGGCCGGAATCAAGACTGCTGGTGAAATCAGGGAGCAGTTCACACATGTCACGGATATTGTTCCGACAATTTTAAATTTACTGTCATTGGATGCTCCGGAAATCCATAGAGGAATTCCTCAGATACCAGTCACTGGTGAGAGTTTTGCTTACACGTTTGAAGATGGGAATATTGAGACGGAGCGCGGGCCCCAGTATTTTGAAATGTTTGGCCATCGGGCCATTTGGGCTGACAACTGGAAAGCTGTCTCACGACACCGCAAAAATGCGCCATATACAGATGATGATTGGGAACTTTATAACCTGAGCGAGGATTTTTCTGAGTGTAATGATTTATCCACGGAACGACCTGAAAAATTAAGAGAACTAATAGACACATGGTGGATTGAGGCAGGAAAAAATAATGTTTTGCCTTTAGATGATAGGAGTTTTCAATTACTAGCACCAAGTCAACGACCAGGTGGGATACATGAGAATCTGAGGTATAGATATGTTCCACCGCTTTCACGCTTGACTCAAGACACTTCTCCACCAATGGGCATGGGTGAGTGGACTCTACGTGCCGATATTGAGCGCGATGAAGAGGATCAAGGTGGCGTTATTTTCGCCCGTGGGAAGAGGACTTCAGGACTATCACTTTTCATTCAGGATAATATTTTGTGCTTCGATTACAACGCATTTCGTCAGGTCACAAAAGCCCGCAGCGATTTTCAGTGTCCGACTGGCAGATTCGAAATTGTGCTCCAAATGACGGGAGAAGGTGTTGGGGGTAAAGGCGAAGTCTCATTTTTAGTTAATGGCCAACCGTTTGGCGGAGGGGCAATACCACTCCTTGTCAGAAATCCGGGAGGTGCGGGGGGGAATGCCACCTCGATCGGCACTGATGCCTTGTCTCCCGTCACAGACAGTTATGAGGCACCATTCTCATTCACAGGTAACATTCATAGTGTTGAAGTTGAAATTCAACCTTACGCCACAGGGTCAAGGCTAATTTCAAAGAGTTCTGGTGATGTCTATGCAACCAATCTGTAATCATTTAGGCTGTTTTGAAAACTAAACTCTACACCTAAATTAGTCGATTCAGTTACAATTTGGCCAGCAAGTAATTGACAAATATTCTTCGTATAAAGGGAGTGATTGATGACCAAGTGGGAACAGTTATACAAAGAGAAACTACAAACAGCTGAGGAAGCTGTGGATATGATTCCCGATGGAGCTCATATCATTCAAACTATTGGGTTTGCTGAGCCTCCAGCAATATTACGTGCAATCAATCAAGGAGCTAAAGACGGACGCTGGACTGAGCTTCATATGTATTCTCTGCTTCCGTTAGCTGCCACTCGCGAATATTTGCTGGCGGAAGACGTGCGTGACGTTATTCACTGGCATTCACTTTATGCATCCGCTGGTGACAGAGACATGATTGCATCAGGTGTTGCTGACTTCATTCCTAATTATTTTCACCAGGTCCCAAGACTGGTCTCTGAATTTATTCAAAATGACGTGTGTATTACTAGCGTGTCGCCAATGGATGAAAATGGATACATGTCCTTCGGAATCTCAGTTGATTACACGAGCACGGCAGCGCGCGTGGCAGGTAAGACTATTGTGCAGGTGAATGAAAACATGCCTCGAGTTCACGGCGATTCATTTGTTCATGTGTCAGAAGTTGATTCAATTGTCGAGGAATTGGCATCCATTCCTGAGCTGCCCACACCAGCACGAAGAGACGAAGATGATGCTATGGGCTCAATTATTGCGGAAATGGTGCCTGACGGGGCAACCATTCAATTAGGCATCGGTGGAGTTCCAAATGCTGTAGCTCAATCTCTAAATGGACACAAAAATTTAGGTATCCACACCGAAATGTTTACGGATAGTATGGTGGATTTGATTCAGGATGGCGTTGCCACCGGATCAAATAAATCATTTCACCCAGGAAAGGCTCTATGGGCCTTTGCAGCCGGCAGCAGACGGATGTATGACTTTCTGGATGACAATCCAGTAGTTGAAGCTCGTCCCGTTTCGTACACAAATTTGCCGTCAAATATAGCAAAGAATAATTCTCTGATTTCCGTAAACTCTACTATTGAGGTTGATTTTTCAGGTCAATGTTGTTCGGAGTCGATTGGAACTTTGCAATACAGCGGTACCGGAGGGCAGCATGACTTTGCGAGAGGTGCATTTGATTCTCCAGACGGAAAATCGATTGTGGCGTTTTATTCGACAGCGAAAAGTGGCACATTATCTCGGGTGGTGCCTGTTCTAAAACCAGGTGCAGTTGTGACAACGCCACGGATGGAAGTAAATTACCTTGTTTCTGAATTCGGAGCAGCTCAACTTAAGGGAAAGAGTATTCCAGAGAGAACTAGGGCGATTATAGGATTAGCACATCCACAGTTCCGTGATGACTTAACAGGTGAAGCCAAAAAAATGGGATATCTTTAGGCAACTATTTTGAATTCGTTGAGGCATCTATGTTTGATGATCTAGTTGTTGTTGATTTCACACGAGTAGTTGCTGGCCCCTACTGCACAAGAATGCTGGCTGATCTAGGTGCGAAAGTAATCAAAATTGATGCGCTCCCTCAGGGATTTGACGAGTTTGAATCGACCATTAGTGTTAAAGATGCTGCTAAATTTCGTTCAACAGGCGGTATTTCTAATAACCTTGGCAAGCTGTCTCTCTCAATAGATCTTAAGAGTGCGGTTTCGAAAGACGTTATTAATTCCCTGTTGTTACGTGCTGATGTTGTCGTAGAAAACTTCAAACCCGGTGTTATGGAGAGCTTAGGATATGGGCCAGGCGCATGTCTCGAGATAAATCCGCGATTAATATATGCGGGACTTTCTGGATTTGGACAAGATTCTTCCCGACGGGCATTTGGTGCAACAGCCCATGCCGAGTCAGGATGGCTCTGGGTGCAGAAGGAATCAGCTTCTGTGGACGAGATATTTGCCCCAGGAGTCACGGTAGCAGACTTAGTAACAGGGTCGAATGCATTTTCGGGAATACTAGCGGCGCTGTATGCCCGAGAGAAAACCGGCTGTGGTCAGATTGTTGATGTAAGCCTCATGGATTCTCAGTTTCAGATGCTGAATTCAGTGATGGAGCCGATTTTGAATGGTGCGACAGAGGACGAATTCAAACCGTTTCGGCACCCACTTTATAAATCACGAGACGGCAAGATGATTTCTATTAACATCGGTAATCCTAGAAACTGGGGTAGGATCGCCCAAGCGATAGGCGAACCAAATACACAAATGCCGGACTCATCAAAATTAACTGATGCTTTGATCAGGACTTGGGTGGCTAATTTATCGAGTCAGGATTTGGCGAGGCGAATGGAGGCCTACGGTGCTCCATACGGTATAACGCTGACGGCCCATGAAGCGGCGTCACATCCTCACTTTCAAGATCGACGAATGATAGCTGATGTTCCTGATCCGATTCAGGGATCTATTCGAGCAGTGAATTCACCTTTGTTTTTTTCTGAGATTCAGAGTGAGGCAACCAAGGCCGCCCCACTGATAGGCCAGCATACAGAGATTATTCTGCATCAAATCGGACTGCCTGACGAGAAAATTGAGCAACTGATTTCTGCGCATGCAATCTTTCAATTACCGCCAATTGCTCAGGACTAGGTGTTGGAATCTTGAGAGCCGCTAGCAGTAACAGATCAGGCGATCGAAGAGGTCGTTCTCGTCATAACGAGAGATCAGCTGAAGATCGACCAACGACCCTAAAATTGCGAAACCCGCATACGATTCTGGCAGCTCTAGCGGTGCGTCCCGAGGACTTTATAGAAATTCGAGTTGCCCGTCAGGGTGATCATTCCGGCTCGTGGCTTGAGGTTATACAGACGGCTAAAGAAGTGGGGATATCAATCGAGGTTGGGGCCGCAGATTCACAGAGTGCTCAGGGCCGGTCCTACGTTGGAGAGGCAGATGTGAAGGTTAGAGAGACAGTATCAATCAGCGAAATGTTCTCTGACCCTCAAGTCGGCGATGTTTGGCTTGGTCTCGACGGTGTGCAAGATTCTAGAAATATCGGTGCCATCGCTAGAACTGCTCAATTTTTTGGTATTAGGGGAATTGTTTTAACTCGAGATCGAACGGCTCCGATAACTTCTATATCTCATGATGTTGCGGCCGGGGGGTTAGAAGTCATACAAATCAGCCAACCGCCCAATCTTTCGAAGGCATTATCTGAGATTCAATCGTTGGGAGTATGGATAGTCGGAACCGCCGACGATGCCGAGGAGAGCCTTGAATCTCTGAAACCGGATCGACCGTGGATGATTCTAGTAGGTAATGAGGAGAAGGGGCTTCGCCGTCTTACTCAAGATGCATGTGATTTGATGGTCAACATACCAAGTGGTAACCAATTTGTTTCTTCCCTTAATGTTTCGGTGGCTGCTGGGATCGCAATTTCAACCCTGAAGCTCTGATTGATTAGTTATTGGGATTCTTTCCTGTCTATATACGTACCTAAAAAATCTCGAGCCCATGTGACAAAATCGCCAGTTGCATCTCCGAGTGCAACGACTTGTTCTTCTTCCAAGGGTATTGTTGCAGTCACAGGATTGTCAGATGAATCAGAATTGTAAAGTTCGAGCATTGATTCATTGGCCCCAGTTTTATTGTTTATCACCGTCGGAGGGCCTCGCTCATACAGCGAAACAGGAACCGCGTATCTCAGTAGCGCAGGCGTATTTAAGAATTCTTCAGCAGTTTTTAGTGGTCCATCCTCTAGCCCAAGTAATTCGAGTAATTTTTCAGGTGACGCCTGTGCTTCGACAGTATTTATCATCTCCTCCCAGTCTTTTGCTGTCGGCAAGGTTTGCTTGAGACAAGTTGACAAGTTATTTCGAGAGTTTTGTAGCGACAGGAATACGGCGCATAACCGCCTTGCGGCTTCAGCACATTCTTGAAGCATCAGTGTGGCAAGAGCAGCCCTATATGATGCGTCAGCGAGGTAGATACCTGTCAGCACATTATCGGCGACAATTTGAGGCTTCCACAATGTTGTTTCCCAGTAACCACGCAGGAAATCAAGATCTTCGAGTTGACTTTGATTTGTCACTTAAATACCTTTGTTTTTCTTTAATATCTTTCAGGATTAAGAACGTTAGCTAGGATAATTCATCATACTTAGATATTGAATTTGGAGTTCTGACCTCTTGCCAATAATCTTTCAATCGTAATTTGATGGCATTTCTTCGACTATAGACTAATCCGAAAGTCAGTAAGAGATAGATTATGCCGATGGCGAGCCTAATTTCATTGGAGGGAAGAACTGCTTGAATCAGAAATAGGAAAATTAGAGACGAAGACGCCTTTAAATCCAGCTTGAGGTTCATCAAGAGTACTACCGCAAATAGGCCCTGAGCAGCAGTCAAGAAAACTTCTAGTTGCTGTCGATCCTGAAGTGGTAACGCCGCCACTTCCCCACTTGATGCGCTGAAAACAAGCGGTAGGCTTCCAAGTAACAGCGTCCATTGATTCAGTTTCGACGAGATTAGAGCGGCCATGGCTAGCGATGCGCGACCGCGGAAGGCTAGTATGCCGGCGACTAAAAACTCTGGTGATTCTGAGGCTAGTGGTGCCACAAATTGTAGAAGTAGGAATTTATCAATTCCTAATTCCTCGCCCGTATGTTCCAAGCCTTGAGCGAAGGGGTCAGCGGCAATGAATACCATTCCGGCAGAAAATAGAAACAGAAGCACGAGAGATAGTCGGCGTTTGTTAGTTGGTAATGTTCCGATCAGGTGAGCCGGTCCAATGAGCTCAGGTGATTCAGATGCTTGACGTCCAACGATATACAGATATATTCCGAAAATGCTGAACAAAATGGCTGTATCTATAAGATTAATACCTCCCTTTAGAGGTAGGATAAAAGAGTAAAGAACCGCTGCCAGGAGCAAAATAAGTTCAACTGAAGTGGACCGGGGCATCTTTAAAACCCTTGCCTGATCAGACACACTGGTCGCTGTTATGTCAGTGGAATTTTTCCTATTCCTGAGTGACCGCCAAAAGATGAAGAAGATCATCGGCCAAGCGAGACCAATTAATATTCTATTTGCGCCGGTCATATTTGCAACTGCTAGAGCTATTATTTCAGGATCTTTTGCTGCTCGCCAAGTAATTGAGGCGTCTACAGCATACTCCGGCAGTACTGCT
>Ga0206679_10004811_pt1 | contig 10066 bp, 6 predicted proteins | sample M110012015metaG_FD_155464 | JGI IMG/M metagenome (GOLD analysis project Ga0206679, IMG submission 155464) | Ammonia-oxidizing marine archaeal communities from Monterey Bay, California, United States - M1 100m 12015 | ecosystem: Environmental > Aquatic > Marine > Intertidal zone | place: USA... | reverse complement strand
GCCAGGGCCGTATCGTCGCTGCCGAGTTTGCCGATGGCGCGCACGGCGCTGAGTTGGACCGCGGCATCCCGGTCGTCGAGGCTCTCAACCAGTGCTGAGGTCGCCCCACGCGCGCTTGGCCCAAGGCTAGCCAGTGCATCCATCGCCTCCTGGCGGACAAGTGTGTTGTCATCGCGCATGGCCGCCTGCAGCCTCGGCATCAAGCTGGCCGGCTTGGCGGTGGACGCCACCAGCGCAGACAAAGCCATACTGCGAAACGCGGCCTGTTTGTGTTCCATAAACGGCAAAATTGCCTGCCGCGCTGCCGCCGACTTGGCCGCGATGTTTTTCAGCCCAAGCAAGGCGAGATAAACCGATCCGTCAGCCTGTTCCGCCTTCAGGGCGGCTACCAGCGCAGGTGTTGCCTGTAGGCCGATCTCACCCAGGCAGCTGGCCTGCCACGATTTGCCGCCGAGCATGGCTAAGGGCTGCGACTTGGCCGACGCCAATATCCACGGCACCGCGGCTTGACCAATATCAATCATCGCTTGACGACATGCCACCCGTTCCTCCGCCGCCGCCTGGCCAAGTTGGGTGATCAGCCTGGGAACAGCGTCCCCGGCATCCGGTCCGATGCGCCCGAGCAGGTTGATCGCTTGTCTACGCTTGACCGGGTCGCCACTCGCCAGCCGCCCGACCAGATGCGGGACGGCTGCCCGGCTGTCAGGTCGCAGGCTGAGCAGGCCGTTCATGGCTTCGTGCCGGACACTCTCGCCATCGTGATCCAGCAACGGCAAAAGCAACGGCAGCAACTGGTCGCCGGGCAGTCCGACTCGATTCAGCGCCACAAGTCCATTGACCATGACCCGGCTGGACGGCTCCGCCTCGAGCCGCTTGACCAGGCGCTTGGCCGGCTCCCCCACCTCGCTCATCCAGCCAATGGCCACTGCAGCGGCAGCGCGGGCATTTTCGTTATCCGAGCCAAGCGCCTCTAACACCTGCGGATGCGCCGCCGTTCCAATCTTGCCCAGCGCGGCCCCGGCAGCTTCGCCGAGGTAAATCTCCTCGTCGGCCAGCATGGCGAACAGGCGCGGCGACGCCTCATGGGCGGCCGAGCCCATGTTGCCAAGTACCCGGGCCGCGCCGCTTCGGATCGACTCGCTCTCATTGCCCAGCGCGGCGATAAGTTGGGGAACAGCGGCCGGGCCAATCCGTGTCAAGGCAGTCACCACTCGAAGCCGCACCTGGTCGCGGTAGCGACGGTCGCTCCGGCGTAGGCGCTTGATGAGTTCCGGTGTCGCCTCGTTGGCATCCGGCCCAAGATTGGCCAGTGCTGTTACGGACCAAAAGAAAACCTGTTCCTCGTCGTCGTCCAGCACCCTGACCAGGGCCGGCACGGCTGGCTTTCCCTCTTGGCCAAGCAGGGAGAGCGACCGGGCCGCTTCGCGACGTTTGACCTTGTCACCACTGCTGAGATCCTTGATCAGTTCATCCACCTCACCGGCGGCAATAATTGAACCGGATCCAGTCAGTAATGCCCACAGCAAAAAAAGAAAAACGATTTTCCAAATCTTCATCCGCGAAAAAATCCCGCCGCTGGCGGGATTGAAATTCAATCGGTGACTGACTGCCTGTTCAAGATAAAAACGGCAGTGTACCGGTGCTGTCGTTGAATGAGTCGGTTGTTGCCCCGGCTTGGTTTAGCATCGTGACAAATAGGTTGTTCAGCGGTGTGTCTCCAGAATACTGGATGTGCCTGCCCGGCCGAATCCATCCGCCACCGCGCCCCGCGAGCACAATCGGCAGGTTCTCGTTGTTGTGGCGGTTGCCATCGCTGATGCCGCTGCCGTAAACGATCATGCAATGGTCGAGCAGCGAGCCGTCTCCTTCCGGAATCGATTTCATCTTCTGCAGCATGTACGAGAGCTGCTCGACGTGGAAAGTGTTGATTTTGCTGATCTTTTCCAGCTTGTCGCGGTCATTTTGATGGTGCGACAGCGAGTGGTGGCCCTCATTCACTCCAATGGGGCGATAGCTGCGGTTCGAGCCTGCATTGGCCAACATGAAGGTGGAAACCCGGGTGACATCGGTCTGGAACGCAAGGATCATCATATCGCCCATTAGGCGGATGTGTTCCTGGTAGCTGTCCGGAACTCCTTCCGGCTTCCCGAGCCCCGCGAGTACAGTCGACTTCGAGACGCTCTCGCCCTCAGCCCGCTGGATGCGCTGCTCAATCTCACGAACGGCAGTCAAGTACTCGTCAAGTTTCTGGCGGTCGTTACCGCTGACCTTCCTAGTGAGCGAACGGGCATCCTCCAGCACGAAGTCAAGGATGCTTTTCTGGTAGCGCTGTCGCCTGGCCACGCTTTCGTTGCGTTCGCTCTTTGGACCGTTGCCGAATAGACGCTCGAAAACCAGGCGTGGGTTGGTCTCCTTGGCCATCGGCGTGGTGCCGTCACGCCACGAGACGTTGTTTGAGTAGGCGCAACTATAACCGGAGTCGCATTTGCCAGACTGCCGGCCGCGCTCGGTGCCCAGCTCCAGCGAGGCAAAGCGCGTCTCATGACCCATCCTTTGCGCGGCGAATTGGTCCACCGATACGCCGGCGCGAATCTCCGAGCCTTCGCTCTTGAGCGGCTGCACGCCGGTCAGGAACACTCCGGCACTGCGGGCGTGGTCGCCGGCGCCATCGCCGTTGGCACGGCCCTTGTCCTGTGTCAACCCGCTGAGAACGCAGAGGTCGTGCTTCACCGGCGGAAGCGGCTTGAGGATGCGCGGCAAATCGTGGTGCGCACCGGTGGCCGCCGGCTTCCATTCTTCCATGTGGACACCGTTCGGTACGAACATGAACGCCATTCGCACCGGAGGCTTCGCGGACGCTGCACCGGCCAAGGCACGTACCGGGTTCATGCTCTCGAGCATCGGCAGTGACACCGCCGCACCGAGCCCCTTGAGAAATGTACGTCTGCAAACCTGGTTTGGGTTACTCATCGCTTTCTGTGTGTAAGTTACTCAACAGGAATGGCTTGCTGTTCACCACACCGCTCAAGAGAGCGGAAAAACGGTGACCGTTTGCCTTCAAATCCTTGCAAATGTCATCGACCGCGCATTTGTCGAAATACTCCAAACCTCGGCCAAGCGCAAAAGTTAGCATTTTCTCCGCCAGCGTGCGAATAAAAGTTTCGCGCGATTTCAGCACTTTTTTAAGTCCTTCCGGTCCGTTAATCGTCTCGCCGGTGGGTAGTTCACCGGTGGGATCGATTGGAAAATTGCCGTCGAGATCGCGCCACGCGCCGATGCCGTCGAAGTTCTCCAGCGCAAAGCCAAGCGGATCCATCTTTGAGTGGCAGGTCGCGCACTCGGTCTTTGCACGATGCTTCTCGAGCCGCTCGCGGAGCGTACCGCTGGTGATCGCCTCTTCATTTTCCTCCAGCTCCCCGACATCGGGCGGAGGCGGAGGAGGCGGGGTGCCTAGAATCTCCTCGAGAATCCATTTGCCGCGGTTGACCGGCGAGGTGCGGGTGGGGTTCGACGTGATTGTGAGGATGCTCGCGTGCGTCAGGACGCCGCCCCGGCCGCTGCCCTTGGCCAAGCTCACCCGCCGGAACCCCGGCCCGCTCACACCATCGATACCGTAATGCCTAGCCAAACGATCGTTGAGGTAGGTGAAGTCGGAATCGATCAACTCAAAGATACTGCGATCCTCCTTCATCACCGCCCCGAAGAACAACTCGGTCTCGCGCTTCATCGCCGTGCGAAGGCTTTCGTCGAATGATGGGAACTTGACTGGGTCCGGCGTGACGCCGGAGAGGTTTCGAATCTGGAGCCATTGACCGGCGAAATTTTCGACCAATGCACTCGATCGTGGATCGGCCACCATACGACGCACCTGTCCCGCAAGCACGTCCGGCTTGGTCAATTCTCCACGCTTGGCTAAGCGGAACAACTCGGCGTCGGGCATGCTGCTCCACAAGAAATACGATAACCGAGACGCCAGCTCCCAGTCGTTGAGCTGCCGTATGGTCTCGTCCCTGGCCGGTCGTGTGTCCAGCTCCCAGCGGAACAGAAAGTGCGGCGAGACGAGTACAGCCTGCGTGGCCAACCGCATCCCCTCCTCGAACGAGCCGCCATCTCCCATAACCATGTCGACGAACGATAACAGGCGGTTGACCTCCTTTTCGTCGACCGGCCGGCGGTACGCTTTTTCGGCGAACTGCGCCAGCGATTCGCGGGCAACCTGGCGCGCCTCGCCCGGCTTGGGCTGACGCACGATCGCGCGGCGGTGCGACTCCGGCAGCCTCGGCTGCGGCGCATCGAGTGGGCCGATCATATCTGTGCTTTTAACAAATAAATTCCGGTCTCCTCGCAACGCCGGATCCGGCGAGTCGTTGTTGACATAATTGTTCAAGTACGCAACGGAAACCTGATGCACGCCTTTTCCCGGCTTGAGTTTCAAGACGAAATCTCGCCGCTGCTCTTCGGTTTCTTTCACATCGAATGTCTTCACCGGTTTGCCGTTGAGACTGACCTGCATTTTCGGCGGCTCCGGCCCGGCAAGCGTTGCATAGGCGTTTAGGCGCAGGAGGTACTCGCCATCCGTCTTGAACGGATAACGGATGTCGATGCTTCCCTCGCGCATTAATCCCCAGAAACTGTCGTTCTCGATTCGCACCGCCTCCTCGTCGCTCTTGGTGCCCCATTTTTTAGTGCGGATGTTTTCCTCGGGTGGGTATGCCGGAATGTCGGTCCGGATCGCCTTGGCGGTAATCTCCTCTGCGGCGCGAAGATATTTCTCCATTAGGATTGGGGAGAGCGAGAGCACGTCGCCGATGTTGTCGAAGCCGTAGCCGACCTCATCATTGGGAAAATCCGCCGCCGGCCGGTAGTCCACGCCAAAAAGGTCGCGGATGGTGTTATTGTACTCGCTGCGGTTGAGACGTCGCAGCGTGACTCGGCCGGGGTTCACCGGCACAGCGGGGTTCGAGCAATCAAACTTGGCCAACTGCGAGTTGATGAACTCCGTCAACAGAATGCGCTCATCCTCGGTCGGTTGCGGCTTCTTGTCCGGCGGCATCTCCCGCTGGTGCAGCATGTGTTGAACCTTCTCCCACGTGCGCCCATCCCTGAAGAAATTCGGGGTGGTTCCAAACGCCTCGAGGTTCACCTCCGCCTTGGCCCGCTTGTTGCCGTGGCAACCGTAGCAGTACTGCTTGAGCAGCGGCTGGATGTCGCGGGTAAACTCCGCTTGGCCAAGCGCTTGGCCAAAGCTAAAAGTCAGCAGCAGACAAACCGCTCTGTTGGAGGAAAACACCATCAAACCCCGAGGAAGCTAGCGCAAAAAGCACGCCCACGCACGCCGGTATATTCAATACCTCGCTTGGTATTATGGGTTGCGCATAACTCCAATCAGCGCGGCAGTGTCTCCGGCAGGTCGGCGATGACGTAGGCCATCACGGCCATGGCGGCGACGCAGCGATTGAACTCCGCCGGGACGAGCTTGTCGATCGTGTCGGCGTCGGTGTGGTGAAACCAAAAATATTTCTTGCGATCCACCTCGAGATGCATCACCGGCACGCCGCCCCGCACCAGCTTAAGCACGTCCGCCCCACGGCAGCCCTTGGCGATGTTGCCGGAGCCAATCGGGTCGAGCAGTTTGCCGACGCCCTGGATGATCTCCATCCCGCGGCCGCTGCCGAGGAAGCCAAAGCCGGTCGGTTGGAACACGCCGGAGTCTGATTCGATCGCCAACGTGTGCCTGGCCAAGGCGGCCTCGTGGCGCTCGGCGTACGACATTGCGCCACGTATGCCGTTCTCCTCATTCGTCCACAGCACCACGCGCACGGTGCGCTTCGATCGCAGGCCAAGCTTAAGCATCAGCCGCGCGGCCTCCCACGCGGCAAGGCAACCGCCGCCGTCATCCATCGCCCCTTGGCCGACGTCCCACGAATCGATGTGGCCGCTGACAATGACGATCTCCTCCGGCTTCTCCCTGCCAGGAATCTCCGCGATGACGTTTCGCGAAATACCGTCGGGCAATGTGCGCGCCTCCATCTTGAGCCGCACGCGAAGTGGCTCACCTCGGGCCGCCATGCGTGAAAGCATGTTGGCGTCCTCTAGCGAGAGTGCGGCGTGCGGGATTTTTTTTACTCCATCGGCGTACGACATGCCGCCGGTGTGCGGTGTCTGCATGGAGAACGGCCCGACGGAACGAATCAGGCTCGCCAACGCCCCGGCCCGAGCCGCATGAATCGCGCCCTGTGTGCGGACGATCACCGTCTCGCGATACTCGGTGAACGGCACGTTGAAGAGGACAATCCTGCCCTTGGCCTCGGCGACACGATTCTTGAGATCGTCAAAGCCGGTGACCACCAGCACGTCCGCCGTAATGCCCCCGGGCGGCGTGCCAACGCTGCCGCCTAAGCCGAGCATTGGCAACGTGCGGCGGCGTGGCGACAGTAACTCGACCGACTCGTTGCCACGAACCCAGCGCGGCACGATAACTTCCTCTCCCCTAACATTTTGAAAGCCGTCATGCTTCATCTCTGCGAGACACCAGTCGATGGCGGACTCGAGATTTTTCGAGCCGGTGAAACGCGGGCCGAACGTGTCGCACATTGTGGCTAGGCGAGTGAAACCAAACAGGCTGTTGGTCGCCGCCTGAATCAGCCGCTGGGCTTCCGGCTGGTAATCCGCCGGCGTGCTCCCGGCTGCAAACGCGCCGGCCGACGCCAAGCCAAACGGCAGACAAAGGAGGAGTCGTTTCAAGTTCATCTATGAAAATTATTTGCCCGGGCGGATCGGCTGGAGCCAGGCGCGCTCGTGTTCCCCGGCAACGAACGGGTTTGCCATCTTCTTTGAAGACATGATCTCGGCCCGGACGTACAGCTCGTCACCGTTTAACGTGTAGCTAGGCTCGAGTGATTTTGATTGGCCAAGGATCTCGCCGATGCCAGCCTGGCCTGGCTTGAGCGAGTTGCGCTTAGCCAAGTCGCTGCTGCTCTTGAAATTCTTTCGCGTACCGATGAACCGTGTGATGTACGTCACGCCCGCCTCCGGCTGGATGCGGAAGCTGTATCTGCCCGCGGCCAGATGGATGGAATCGACTTCCACGCCGCTCGAGGCATAGAAATCGCCGCGCTCCATCGCAGCAATGATCGACCCCGGCGTGAGCGACTTGGCGCGAACCATCACCCAGCCACGCCCGGTGTTGCTCTGGCCGACGGCGAAGTCGTGATAGTTGTGCGCATCGTCTGTTCCCAGTCCGAACATCAACGGCAGCTTGTGGACGCCAAGCCGGTAGGCGTTGATCACGTCCCAAATCTGACCGGTACTGAGATGCCCGGTGTCGCCGTAGTTGTTCACGGCCGGGTGGCCGTTTATACCTCGAAAAAACTGTTCGCCGCGCAACTGGATCATGTCGGCCGGCTGGATCGCCCAGCCAAAGTTGGGATGGTTGATATGCGGAAACATCGGCTGGCCGGTGGCCTTGCGCTGCGCCAGCACAGCGTCGATGTTTTTCTGCATGGTCGCCGCTACGCCGGCCCCGCCTTGCGGCGGGATTTGTTTTTTCAAGTTGGTGGCGTTCAGATGAATCGGTAGGCCTTGAAACTGGTCGGTGATTTCCTGGCTCTGCATCAGCAGGAAATTCCCCGGCACATCAATCTTTGAACGATATTCGACATAGGTCTTGAGCCGAACCTGCGGGACGCCCTCTACAACTCTGTGCTCGACCCAATCGTTGCCAAAGCGCTTGAGGTATTTGTTGAATGCCCGCAGGCCGCCGGCGTTCTTCTCACGGTGAATCCAGCGCTGGCCTTCGGATAATACGTTATGGTCGGAAATAGCAAGGAAGTGGTAACCGTTGCTACGGTACCAGTCGGCGATCATCTCGGGATAGTCGTCGCCGTCGCTCCAGAGTGAGTGAGTATGGAGGTTGCCCTTCCACCAGCGAGCATCCTCGGCGGATAGGGTCGATGCTGCCAGCAAGAAAGCGATCGTGAGGAGAAACTTGGTTTTCATGCGTTGAAGAGGGGAAGCGTAGAGTTGCAAATGTTCAGCTACAAGTTTTCAGTCATCGCTTGATCCAATCGCGGCCGCGCCACCTGTCGGTTCTCCAAATAAAATCGCCTGGTCAAGCGCCTGACCGGTTTTAATGCGGGGAATGGAAAACGCTGGCAAGGATTGACTCCTTGGTTTTCCAGAGGAGAGACATGGTCATCGACAGCGGGGTCAGCATGAAGGCCAGCACGAACACCATGAAGAGCCACGGCTGGCTTGCCGCCGTGGCCGCGAGCTGGAGGAGCAGTTCCGGCGGCTCGATGTTGAACGATATCAGGCACATGACGCCGAATTTGACGCCGAAGCCGATCGACGCCACGGCCAGCAGCACGCAGTTCATCCGGGAAAACAGCTTCGACTCAACTCGAAGCGTCTCGTCCGGCAGCATGGCAGAGAGGCGTGACAACATCTTGTTGAGTGACATCAGGTAAAATACGAACACCAATGCCAACAGCCAAACAGCGTTGGCGAAACCCAATTCGTCCGGCGCTCGGTGGTGCCAGTGCAAAAATGGCGACAAGCCAAGGTTGAACAGTCCGAGGAGTTTTACCTCGCCAAGCGCCTCCTGCCAGACGCGTTCCTGAGGCTGAAAACTGCGCAGCAACCACAGTCCGTACCACAGCATGCCAAACGCCACAGGCGGCAGGAGCATGCCCAGCGGCCAGGCAGCATCGCTCCAGTTTGAAATGGTGGCCATGATGCTGACAACCATCGCAAGCGGCAGTCCCCAAAAAAGCAACGACGCACCGTGCACCACCCGGGCCAGCGATGGCAGCGGGTCTGGTTGTGTGTTGGTTTCGTTTATCGTCACAGGCTCAGGTAGGTCTGGTCGCGAAGGCCCTTTGTGTAGTCAGCAAGCAGCCTCATCCCCTCGGACGGCTTGAGCTGTTCGTCGCTGATGGCCGGTTCGATTTGTTTCTTGATGCTCCGCACGAGTGCCTTCCCGTCGTGCTGCACCATGTCGAGCACGCTCGCGATGGATGTTCCCTCAATCACCTCCTCAATGTAATAGCCGCTTTCCTTATCAAGATCGAGAAACACATGCACCTCGTTAACGCGGCCGAAGAGGTTGTGCATGTTTCCCGTGATATCCTGATAGGCGCTCATAAGGAAAAACCCGAGCAGATACGGCCCCGGCCCAGCGATCGATCTGGTACATCCGCCTGGCTTCATCGATCGACCACTCGACCGTTGGTTGGAATTGAGAGGAAACGCTCATGCCACCCCGCAAGGGACGCGCACTATACGAGTGCCCGAAGCGATTTCAACCGCGAAAAAAAAGCGGCAAACCTATTTGTCCGAAGCCACAAATGTCGTCACCACCGGACGGTGATCCGAACCGTGGCCCCAGTTCGCCACGACCGGTATCCAGGAGTTGACGCGATCCCACTCCCTAGCCATGCCTGGGCTGAGCAGGACGAAATCGATGCGGCTGTACACATCCTCCACGCCATAAAAATGTGTCCACGACTCGTTGCGCGGGAACCTGATTGAGTTGATGAGGTTCGGGCCGCTGTCGCCGTTACGTTCGCCGGGGCGTGTGTCCAAGAGCTGCGATTTGCCACGACCGATGAGCGCCTTCACCGGCTTGGAATTATAGTAGTCGTTGAAATCGCCGAGCACGGCAAAGTTCACCTCTGGGTTCGCCTTGAGACGGGTACTGATGATGTGGCGCAGTCGCAGCGCCTCCTGCAATCGCATTTCCGACTCGTCCGCCACCGATACCTTACGCTTCGACTTCAGGTGCGCGGTGATCAGCAAAAACGAGTAGTCACCGAGCACAATCTCCACCTCGGCAAATCCGCGGTTGACATGCAGCCGACGGCCATTGAGTAGATAGCTCTCGTTGTCGTGCCGCGTGATTTTCTTGAACGGAAACCGGCTGAGAAACGCAACATGAATTGCAGTGTCTTGCGCCGACAAATGTTCCATGTGCGGCAGGTCCAGCCCCTTGGCCTTCAGTGCGGCCCTCAGCTTGGCCAACGCTGTTTTTTTTCCCATCTCCTGCAGGGCGATCACGTCCGGCCTG
>Ga0206679_10004804_pt1 | contig 10070 bp, 5 predicted proteins | sample M110012015metaG_FD_155464 | JGI IMG/M metagenome (GOLD analysis project Ga0206679, IMG submission 155464) | Ammonia-oxidizing marine archaeal communities from Monterey Bay, California, United States - M1 100m 12015 | ecosystem: Environmental > Aquatic > Marine > Intertidal zone | place: USA... | reverse complement strand
AAAGTATAACACCAACTGTTGGACTAAATGGAATACAATCAACATTCCCTGTATTACCTCCAACACAATTACCACAGCTATCTATATAAGCTGTTCCATTTGGTGTGTTATTACAATCAACAGGATGATTAGTTGTAGTAAAAGTATCTAAGTCAGACCAAGGGGAGAATACCGAGTTATCAGATGAGCAGAAAGTTTTAATTTTCCAAACATAGGTTGTACTTGTATCCAGGTTATTTATATCTTTTGACGCACCTGTAACAAGATGTTTGAATAATTCATTTGATGTACCAATTTCCTTGTATGATATTGAATAATGATTAGCATTCAATGGTTGCGTCCAATTAAGGGTTACGGAGAAATTAGAAACATTTGTTGTATGAATATTTGTTGGAGTGTCACATGATGTCTGAGCTACTGTGCTATTAAATCCTACTAACGAATTAATAAGGAAACCAATAAATAATATAATAAATAACCTAGTAAATCTTTTTACCATAATACTTGTTTTAAATAAAATATACTTGTTTTTATTTGTTTTTCCCTAAAAAAGGGAACGACAAATATACAAAAAAAAGAATAACATATACTTAAACGAGACTAAAAACATGTAAGTTACGTATTTATAAACACTACCTAGGAGTGTTTAGTTGCCCGACTAGGGCTCGAACCTAGACTCTTCTGCACCAAAAACAGACGTGTTGCCAGTTACACCATCGGGCAATGGTTATTTGGGGTCGCAAAAGTAACAAATATTAAAAACCGACAAAATAAAAAGAACTTTTTTCTGTTTCTTTTAAAAAACAAAATATATTTTATAAATTCGCCATCTTGAATAAACATAAATAAAATGATAAATAATTTTAAAAAACTAAATAATATTATTGGTTGGAGCATCTTTCTAATTGCTTCTTTTGTTTACCTTTCTACAATAGAACAAACCGTTAGCTTTTGGGATTGTGGAGAATACATAAGTACGGCTTACAAATTAGAAGTTGGACATCCACCAGGAGCGCCGCTTTTCCAACTTTTTGGAAGAATTTTTACACTTTTTGCTGAGCCTGCCACATCTCAAGTTGCGATTGCAATTAATATAATGTCTGCTCTTTGCAGTTCTTTTACAATATTATTTTTGTTTTGGACCATCACTGCATTTGGAAGAAAAATCTATTTTAAAGGAAAAGATATTCCGCAATCTAAAATGTTTGCTGTTTTAGGAGCGGGAATTGTTGGAGCACTTGCCTATACTTTTTCCGATTCGTTTTGGTTTTCTGCTGTGGAAGGAGAGGTTTATGCTATGTCTTCTTTCTTTACCGCAATTACTTTTTGGTGTATTTTAAAATGGGAGGAAGTTGCCGACAAACCCCACTCTGCAAGATGGCTGGTTTTTATCGCTTATTTAATCGGGCTTTCAGTTGGGGTGCATTTACTTTCATTACTTACAATTCCTGCAATAGGAATGATTTACTATTTTAAAAATAATGAATATAGTCATAAAGGAGCGTTTAAAGCCTTTGCAGTATCAACTGTTATATTATTTTTTGTTCAACTAGTTGTAATACCTAAAACAGCAAGTTTGATGGGAGCATTTGATGTGTATTTTGTAAACTCATTAAGAATGCCTTTCAATTCCGGATTAATTTTCTACTTTTTACTCTTAATTGGTCTTATAACATTTGGATTAATTTACTCTAAACAAAATAGTAAACCACATTTGAATACCGCTATTCTATCATTTTTGGTTTTATTAATTGGATATTCTTCCTATTCTGTTTTGGTAGTGCGTTCCGCTTCTAACCCTCCTATTGATGAAGGAAACCCTGAAAACGCATTAACCTTAACATCTTATTTGGAAAGAGATCAGTATGGAGATTGGCCTGTTTTTAGTGGGTACTATTATAGTGACAGACCAACAAGTATTAAAAGTGGAGGCCCTATTTATGAGAAAAATACTGAGACTGGGAAATATGAAAAAATTGGAAGCAAACAAGAATATGTTTATGGGAATGGGACAAAGAAACATTTTTTTCCAAGAATGTTTAGTGGTAACAGAGAAGATCATATAGCAGGATATAAAAATTGGATTCCTCATAATCCGAACAATATTACTTTTGCTGATAACTTAAAATTCTTCTTTAAATACCAAGTAGGATGGTCTTACATGAGGTATTTTATGTGGAATTTTGCCGGAAGACAAAATGATGTAAAAAACATGGACGGTAATTCTGTTTATGGAAATTGGGAAAGTGGAATAGGATATTCTGACAAGGAACTACCAAAACATTTAAAAGACAATAAAGGGAAAAACCATTATTACTTTTTGCCATTAATTATTGGATTAATTGGAATGTTCTTTCATTTTAAGAAACAAAAAACAGATGCGCTTTCTGTTTTACTATTCTTTTTATTTACAGGACTTTTAATTATTGTTTATCTTAATATCCCTCCAAATCAACCAAGGGAAAGAGATTATGCATATGTTGGTTCATTTTATGCATTTGCCATTTGGATAGGAATTGGAGTACTCGCTATATTCGACTTCCTAAAAGAAAAAGTAAATGGCAAAATTGCTGCTATTTTAGCTACTTCAGTTTGTTTATTGGCGGCTCCTGTTTTAATGGCAACAGAAAATTGGGATGATCATGACAGATCTGGCAGATATACGGCATTGGAAGTTGCCAGAAATTATTTAAAATCCTGTGATAAAAATTCTATATTATTTACCAATGGAGATAATGATACTTTCCCGCTTTGGTACATACAAGAAGTGGAAGGATTTAGAACTGATATTAAAATTGTAAACCTTAGTTTACTAGGTATGGATTGGTACATTGATCAAATGAAAAGAGCTACATATGAAGCAGCTCCTATACCTTCTATTTTATCTCATAACGATTATAGAGGGGCTAAAAATAATCAAGTTGGAATAAAAAGAAAAGGTTCTTTCATAGCTAAAAAAGCAATAAAAGAAATTAAAAAAGGGAATCCTTTACCGAAAAACATTAATCTAATGGTGACTAAATCTGATTTATCACATTTAGATATTCCTGAAGAATTTAAAAGTAGTATTGTAAGTGAAATTAACTTTAGAATAGGAGGGAAAAAATTATACGCTATTACAAAAAGTGATTTATTACTATTAGATATACTTGCAAATTTCGACTGGAAACAATCAATTTATTTTTCATCTCAAGGAAGTGTTTCAAAATTTAAAGGACTTAAAAAGTTTGTTCATCCTGCGGGAGTAGTTTATCAATTACTACCTTACAGTAATGAATTTAATATTGATACTGATAAAATTCACAATCTTTTATTAGGAGAAAACGCTTATAAATATGGAGGGGTAAATAATCCAGAGGTATATATTGATGAAACTACAAAAAGATCTTTATACGCTTTCCGACTTTCATATTATACACTTTCCAATATCTATTTACAGAAAGGGGAATTTGAAAAAGCTGTAGATGTTGCAGATAAATATTTTGAAGAATTTAAATGGTCAACCGGATTATTAGATCCCGTTTCTATAAATATTGCAGGAGTATATGCTCAAACTGGAGAAACTGAAAGAGGGAGAATAATTAATGAAATGCTAGAAGAAAATATTTTGCAATTAAATTATTTAAGAACTCAAGCAATAAGTGGAGAATCTAAGATGCTTAGACAAAGCACCGAGCAAAACATTCGACAATTGAAACAATACCAGAAACTATTAAAAGGACCCACTGTATCCACTGAAGAAATTGAAAATTAGTTGATGGAATAAAATGAAAATTGTAAAAGTTCCTCAACTAATTCAATACCTTTTCCCTTCAATTATTTGGAAAGGGAAAACTGATGAGAAAATATTACATTTAACATTTGACGATTCTCCCACTCCAGAATTTACTTTTTGGATTCTGAATTTATTAGAAAAACTAAATATTAAAGCTACATTTTTTTGTGTAGGAGAAAGTACCGAAAAATATCCTAAAATAATTTTATCGATTTTAGATAAAGGACATCAAATTGGAAACCATACTTACTCCCACAAAAATGGATTTTTAAGTTCAACAAAATCTTATTTACACAATATTGAAAGATGTAAAAAAATACTTCCAAATACAACTTTATTTCGACCTCCTTTTGGGAAAATCTATCCTTGGCAAATCAGTAAAATAAAAGAAAACTACAAAATTGTAATGTGGGATATAGTCAGTTATGATTTTCACAAAAATATTACAGAGGAAAAAGTAAAGTCCAATGTATTAAACAATGTAGAAAATGGTTCTATTATTGTTTTTCACGACAATAAAAAATCTAAAAAAATACTTAAATTGTGTTTGGAAGAGATACTCCAAAACTTAATAAAAAAGGGATATCGTTTTAAAACTATTTAGTTGCGATACAGAAAAAATCTAAACATTTATCCGATACATTTTCAATAGAATAATCAGTATGTTTTACTCCATCAACTAAATCTTCATTATGGTCCTGTAATTTATGTCGGTTAAATCTGTTCAAAATATCGTAAGGAATTTGTAAAATCCATCTCGGTAAATTCTCTTCCAAATTAAAAATGTCCCATTTTCTAATTTTTTCTACCGATTTTTTATTCACATTATAATAATCCATCACTTTTTTATTACCAATAACACCTTGTATATCAATATCTATAAAAGATGTTTTTAAAATTTCTTTCATTTCAAAAGGAGTATATTCTCTTTTGTGCCATGGATTTTTGGAAAGAGACATTAATATATTAGGAGTGGTTAAAATCATTTTTCCTCCTTTTTTCAGAACTCTAAATATTTCTTCAACAAATTTTTCATCATTTTGAATGTGTTCAATCACTTGAAAGGAAACTACAAAATCTACACTATTGTCCGCAATTCCATTTAATGGAGGAACATTTATTTTCATGAATTCTATATTGTTCTCTTTTTTTAATTCTTCCGTAATTGTTGTTCCGAATTTATCAATTGCAATATATTTTTCGGACTTAGAAGCAAGTTCCAAAATTCCATATCCTTCCCCGCTTCCAACTTCTAATACGGTTCCGCTAACTAATTTTGCAGCTTCTTTATAGGCGATTAAATGTCTCTGAAAAATTACATTTTCAGATGGGTCAAGGTGAGAGCTACGCTCGGCAGTTTGTAAAATACTACTCATTTATTATTTGATTTTAAGTTTGCAAATGTAGTAAATAAATCTAATCTGTTATCTCTACCAAAACCGGACAATGATCCGAATGTTTTGCTTGATTTAAAATCTGACATCTTTTTAGTTTTGGAAGTAACGATTGTGATATCATTTGATAATCAATTCTCCATCCCAAATTTTTTGCCCTTGCATTTGCTCTGTAACTCCACCAAGTATAATTGTGTGGTTCTTTGTTCAGATGACGAAAAGGATCAATAAATCCTGCAGACAGAAAATCTGTCACCCATTGGCGTTCTTCAGGAAGAAATCCAGATGTATTTTTATTTCTTGTTGGGTTATGGATATCAATGGACTGATGACAAATATTGTAATCTCCACACAAAATCAAGTTCGGAATTTTATTTTTTAAGTCCTCAATATAAGTTTGAAATTTATCCAAAAAGTACATTTTAAACTCTTGTCTTAAATCTCCACTACTTCCACTTGGAAAATAAATACTCATTACAGAATGAGTTTCAAAATCCACTCTTATAAACCTTCCTTCAAAATCAATATCTTCTATTCCGCAGCCGTATTCTATGTGTTTTGGTTTTTGTTTTGTCAATATTGCAACTCCACTATATCCTTTCTTTACTGCGGAATTCCAGTAACAATTGTATCCTAAGTTTGTAAAAACTGACTCATCAAATTGTTCAACATTTGCTTTAATTTCCTGCAAACAGATTACATCTGCGTCTACTGATTTCAACCATTTATCAAAATCTTTTCGGAGAGCGGCTCTTATTCCGTTAACATTGTATGTTAATATTACTGACATCTTTTCTTTTTTAATTGAGGATAAAAATAATACTTTTGAGTTTTAATATAAAATATTTACGATTTTTTCGTTTACTTATTTAATTAACACATTTTCAGTGAAGTTTATTGTCAAAATAATAACTCTTATTTTAATTTTTCCGGCATTTATTTTCGGACAAAATAACAACCCCCTAAAGGAGAAAAATATTTTTATTGAAAACAATATTATTACAATTGATAGTTTTAGTATTATTCCAAATTCCTTAGTTATTTATAAAAATGATTCTGTTTTAATTGACAAAATACAATATGAAATAAATGAAATTGAATCCAAAATAAAAATTATTAATCCCGATTTGATTAATAAAACATTAAAGTTTCAGTATTATATATATCCGGTTTTGCTTTCCAAAAATTATTACCACAGAAAACTAACTTTTATAGAGCCCGATAATAATGCCGATACATATTGGAAAAAAAACAACACAACTTTGGAAAACAAATCCAATAGTAATTTAATAAAAGAAGGAAATATTAGCAGGAGAATAATGATTGGAAATTCACAGGATTTGTCGGTCATCTCAAATATTGATTTACGACTTTCTGGAGAGCTCGGTTTGGATTATAAAATACAAGCTGTTATTTCGGATAATAATTTACCATTTCAGGCGGATGGGAACAGTTATAAACTACAAGAATTTGACAATGTTTACATCAGAATATTTAACAATGAAAATGAGGTAATTACTGGAGATTTGGAATTGAAAAATAACAGTAATTTTTTTCGTTTTCAGAAAAAATCAAAAGGATTACTTTTAAGTAATAGTCGAAAAATAAATCATTGGGTTTATTCCAACTCCTCCTCCATTAGCATGAGTAAAGGAAAGTATTCATCAAATTATTTTGAGGGAATTGAAGGAAATCAAGGTCCGTACAAACTAAATGGAAATAATGGTGAAAATTACATTGTTGTATTAGCAGGAACTGAAAAAGTGTACATTGATGGAAAACGATTAAACAGAGGAATTGACAACCATTATATTATTGATTACAATACGGCAGAAATAACTTTTACCAATAAATTTCTGATTACAAAAGACAAAAGAATAAATGTAGAATTTGAATATTCCGACAAAAGTTATGCCCAATCAATTTTGTATTCCAAACAAAAATTTAAGAGTGAAAAAACACAAATTTTATTTACACTTTACTCTCAACAAGACTGGAAAAACCAAAATTATTTACAAGAACTCTCCGATTCTGATAAAAAAACTCTTTCAGAAAATGGAGACAATATAGATGACTTACTTTCCAATTCGGCAGATAGTGTTGGTTTTAATAATCATCAGATTCGTTATGAGAAAATTGATACTTTACTAAACAATATCCCAATCAGTTTTTACAAATTTTCTTCAAATGCTGAAATATCAATTTACCAAATTCGATTTACAGAAGTTCAGTCAAATCAGGGGAATTATGTAGAAGAAAATCAAGGGTTAAACGGGAAAACTTTTAAATGGATTCCTCCAATCATTATCAATGGAGAGATATTTCCTCAAGGAAACTACACTCCTAAAATTAGACTAATTAGCCCGAAAAGAATAAATATTGCGGCCATAAATTTAGAAAGTAAGATCAGTAAAAAAATAAAAATAAAAACCGAATTGGTTTACTCTCATCAAGACAATAATCTTTTTTCCACTTTAGATGATTCTGACAATTCATCTTTTGCCAGTTTTTTAGAACTCGAATCTGTTATTATACAAAATAATAAATGGTCGTTTATAAATAAAAGTAGAATAGAATATATTAGTGCTCATTTTAAAGGTTTGGATAGATTTAAGGATGTGGAACACAATAGAAATTGGAATATAACAAATGAAAATATTAGTAATGAAGAGATTATTTCCTCTATCTTATTTAGCTTAACAAAACAGAAGAAAGAGGTTTTTAATTATCAATTTCAACAGATGAAAAAGGGCACTTATTTTACAGGAAATAAAAATTCGGCTATTCTAAATTGGGACTATAAAAATTATTCTATTAATACAAACACCAATTTTACAACAACCAATTTTGATGAAATTAATTCTAATTTATTACAATCAAAATCAAATATTTCTCGAAAATTAAAATACACTACAATAGGAATAGAAAACAAACAAGAGAAAATTCATAACCTAATTTCGGATAATAAATTTAATGATTTAAGTATGGAATTTAACGAATGGTCGGCTTTTATTAAGCATGAAAATAATATTTTCAACATCAAACTCACACAAAGAGATGACAAAAAAGCAAGTAACTTATCTCTCAATAATTACAGCAATAGCAAGCAAATAAATGCTAATTTGAACTTGATAAAAAACAAAAATCTTAAGTATAATATAAGCACTACTTACCGCACTTTATCCTTTTTGGCAGACAGCCTTCAATCTGAAAGTGAAAATAGTATTCTCTCGTCAAATAATATTTCGGCTAAATTGATAAAAGATTTTATCAGTTTAAATTTGAGGTACGAACTCGGAAAAGGTAAGGAAAATAAAAAAGAAAAGAACTACATTAAAGTTCCGGATGGGATGGGGACTTACAGTTGGATTGACTACAACAACAATGATTTAGAGGAACTAAATGAATTTCAGTTGGCAAATTTTGAAGACCTAGCAAATTATGTAGTTCTGTACTTACCATCCTCCAAATTTGAAAATGTATATTCTCTAAAATACAATCATTCTGTTCAATTAAACCCGGGGGGAATTACAGAAAATAAGCTACTGCAAAAACTAAATTTCTCAAATACCTTTGTTGTACAAAACAAAAATAAATCAAATTCTCAATTCCTCAATCCTTTTAATAATAATATGGATAATAGCATCACTTTTAGTTCTTTGCATCAGAATTCTGTTTATTACAATCGCAGTTCCAAACAATTTAATTTACTGATAAATAATATTAACCGATTAAATCAGAACATCTTTTCGTACGGAACCGACAATCAGATAATAAAAGAAAATAATGTAGTTGTTAATTTAGGATTATCAAATTCGTTAACTAGTTTTTCAAAAATAATTTTTGGAGAAAAATCGAATACTTCCACATTCTTTCAATCAAAAAATTACGATTATAAATACTTACAAATAGAAGAAGAAATTACGCTTTCTAAATTAAAGAATACCGACATTAAATTTATTTATGTTTATAAAAAGAAGGAAAGTATTAACCTTGAAAATGAACGATTTTCATCTCATAATTTGTCGATTAATTTTAAGAGAAAAGCAAATGATAGAAATCAGATTTTTGGAGAAAGTAAAATGGTTTTTATTGACTACAATGGAAGTAGTAATCCTGTTTTATCGTACGAATTACTAGAAGGACTAAACAATGGAATTAATTTTGTTTGGCAAATAAACGTAAAACATACTCTTAAAAATAATATGATTTTAGTAGTTGGTTATAATGGCCGAAAATCAGAAAATTCTGAAATAAAACACATTGGCAATATGCAAATACAATCGTATTTCTAATTCAGAATAAAAAATGATGTTCCTACTTTTTTTCCTTCAATAAAAAATAATATTTTGTAATTTCCTGGAATCAACATATCTCCTCTTTGCCAGTCCAAACATAGTTCAACTTCCTCATTCTGATAATCGAAACTTATGTATGTTGTACAATCTATCAGAGAATCACCTACAAGAAATTCTGAATTCTTGGGAGAGGTTGATGAGAATAATAATTCTCCATTTGGATTTATATACTGAATAAATACTTTTTTGTTTTCGGTTTTTGCTATTGCATTGGAAGAAACAGCAAAACAACATCTGAGTATTTGAACTTTTTTTGCCTTTTTAGTATCGGCCTCTTTTCTCATTGTTCCGTATTTTATTTTTTGTACTTCTATATTAAAAATACGTAAAGCCGATCCTCTATCAATAATTGAACTAAGATTGGTATTTCGTTGGTTCAAATCCTGATTTTTGTATGTAATATCTCTATTGGTTCTGATTAAACTATCATTTTTTATTACTAATCCTTCACTAAATACCAATAGAGAATCTATTTGTTTAAAGTATCTTTTTGATATTTCCTGTAGAGAAACTATTTTTTCCCTGGCTTGTTTTAAGTCCTTT
>Ga0206679_10004803_pt1 | contig 10071 bp, 7 predicted proteins | sample M110012015metaG_FD_155464 | JGI IMG/M metagenome (GOLD analysis project Ga0206679, IMG submission 155464) | Ammonia-oxidizing marine archaeal communities from Monterey Bay, California, United States - M1 100m 12015 | ecosystem: Environmental > Aquatic > Marine > Intertidal zone | place: USA... | reverse complement strand
CCATTGGAGGACCGTGCTGAAAGGCATGACTTCATCTACTGCGCGCCTGATGCCATTGATCGGAGTTGGAATGCAACAGAAGCCTGTTGCGACTGGCGAGGCAAGGTTGATGACTCGAAGTATCTGCGAGGCTTGATTGAAGCGGCAGTGAAGAAATTCAGCATAGACCGGAACAGAATTTATGTGACCGGTTTGTCCAATGGCGGGTTCATGAGTTATCGTATGGCCCACGATCACTCTGACTTGATTGCGGCGATTGTTCCCTTTGCGGGGGTGGGTTACAAAACCTGGCCAAGCAAACCGAAAAAACCAGTCAGTGTGCTGCATATCCACGGCACCAAGGATAGCACGATTAAATGGAACGGAGGCACAACCCGGAGCTCGAGCACCTCCTATCCGGGTGCCGAGGAAAATTTCAATAATTGGAAACAGTTCAACCAATGCGACCGTGAAGTGGATGCAAAGGATGACAAAATTGATTTGACCAGGAAAGTGCCCGGAAATGAAACCACAGTGACTCGCTTTGTAAATAAGGATGGTAGCGTCACAACCGAACTATGGGAAGTTGTCGATGGGTCGCATGTCACCCGACCCTCGGGCGAGGCGCGGGAACTCATCATCCAGTGGCTGTTGAACAAGAAGAAGTCATAATTCCTGGAATGAGCAGATGAACGCACTGAAATAATTCCACCGAGTGGCGGTAATGGATTTACGAGGTAAACAAACGGGTGCTTTGACCAAGATTAGATTGCTTAAAAGTTTAACTTGAAAGGATAATAGATATAGATTTATCATATCTTCCATGAGCTATTTTAAATCCAAGATCACGGCTTTCGTCCTTGCCACCACCGGCCTGCTTGCATTTAAAGCGGAAACTGCCTTTGCCCTTAGGATTGATCTGGACCGACCGGGGCCGAATGAATTTGTCCGGGACCTTGCGGGAATGATTTCCAGTCCCAATGAGGCAGAGATAAAAAAAATAGCCGGGGCGGTTCTCAAGGATAAGGCAACGCCGATACTGGTCGTCACTATCAGTTCAATGGACGCACATGGCGGGGGTGATCTCCGTATAGAAACCTTTGCCCGCCTCCTGTTTGATCAATGGGGTATCGGGCACAAGACCCTGGGCAATTCCGAATGGAATACCGGTATTCTTCTGCTGGTCTCGGAGGGAGACAGAAAAGCGCGGATAGAACTTGGAGCCGGCTGGGGGAGGGAAAAGGATGATTTGTGCAGTGGGATTATGTCCGATCAGATCATTCCGAACTTTAAGGGTGGAAGATTTTCAGAGGGGATTGTTGCCGGGGTGAGATCGCTTGATGCAATGGCTCGGGGCAAGTCTCTGCCAAGCCCCCCGAAACCGACCTGGTTCTATCCGGTTGTTTTGGCTGCCATTGGCCTGGCCATTTTCACAGCTGTCTCGCTCTGTCGCAATGGCGCAGGGGGTTGGGCGTGGGTATTATGGGCAGCCGTGTTCGGGTTAATCGGGTTCATACTGCTCACAATGGTCCGAAGTGGCGGCAGTAGCGGCGGGAGCAGCGGCTTCAGTGGAGGATCCTTTGGAGGTGGCTTTTCAGGAGGTGGAGGGGCCACCGGTTCATGGTAATCACTTAAAAAAGTTAGCAATGAAACTCGCCAGCCAAATTTTCAATGACCAGGAACGCAAGCGCGTTGACGATGCTGTTGCCCAAGCGGAAAAAAGGACCTCAGCAGAAATTGTACCCGTTGTGGCCACCTCATCCGGCAGGTATGACCGGGCAGAAGATATCGTGGGGTTGTTTGTTGGGCTTATTGTTGTTGCAGTAATCTGGTGGCAGTTTCCCTCTCCAGCCGCGCATGAAACCGGAGCTTGGGATGGTACGCCCAGGGTGATGGAGATTCTCCTGTTATTTGTTTCCATGATCGTCGGGTTCATTATGGGGGTATGTTCGGCCTCAAGGTTATTCTGGCTTCGACGGCTCTTTACACCCAAACGGCAAATGAAGGAGGAAGTCGAAACTAGGGCATGCCAGGTCTATTTTGACTCCTCCATTCATCACACTTCCGGCGGCACGGGTGTTTTAATCTACATCTCATTGTATGAACGATTGGCTGTTATTTTGGGTGATAAAACTGTGGTTGAAAAACTCGGACAGGAGGGAATTGATGAACTTTGTGAAACACTGACACGGTTCATCAAAGAGGATATCACCCAGGCGTTGGTTGATACGATACAATCGACCGGTGACAAACTTGAGCCGGTTCTTCCGAGGGCAAAAACCGACGCAAACGAACTGTCCGATTCACTGATCACGATCGACTGAGAATCAAGTGAATATACCCCACCAAGCAACACCGCACAGAATAGCTGAAGGGATATAAACGCCGCTTGGCTAAGCGTTTGGTTTGAAATCATGATCCAAGCGGAACCAAATGCCTTGACCCAATTCCCTCCTCCCTCCAGCCTGCCTGTTCTCATGAATTTCAATACCCATCGATGCTTGGCTGCCGTTTTTGTGGTTGCTCTGTCGGCCGCTTGGGCAGTTCGTGCTGAGGATGCCGAGGTTGCGCATCATTACACCGACAACGATGGTGTGAAAATCCACTACGTCACCGCAGGCGACTCCGGGCCGTTGGTCGTGATGATCCACGGCTTCCCTGACTTTTGGTATTCGTGGAACGAACAAATCAAGGCGCTGCAATCGACCCATCGCGTGGCGGCGATCGACCAACGCGGCTACAACCGCAGCGGCAAGCCGAAGGGCCTCGAGAATTACGCCATCCCGAAACTGGTTTCCGATGTCGCCGCCGTGATCCGCGACATGGGCGAAAAGAAGGCGGTGATCGTCGGGCACGACTGGGGCGGCATGGTGGCGTGGAGCTTTGCCATGAGCAAACCGGAGATGACTGACCGCCTGGCCGTGCTGAACTTGCCGCACCCGAAAGGGCTGAACCGCGAATTGGCCAACAACCCCGACCAGCAGCGCAACAGCCAATACGCGCGGGCATTTCAACTGCCGGGCGCGCACAAGTTGCTGACTGCAGAGCGCTTGGCCGGCTGGGTGAAGGGCGAGGCCAAGCGCGCAAAATACATCGAGGCAATGAAGCGTTCCGATTTCGAGGCGATGTTGAATTATTACAAGCGCAACTACCCGCGACCGCCGTACGAGGAGGACATGTCGGAGCCGGTGCGCCTGAAAATGCCGGTGCTGCTCATCCACGGCCTAGACGACAAGGCGCTGTTGCACGGCGCGCTAAACCGCACGTGGGAATGGCTCGACGGCGACCTGACGCTGGTGACGATTCCGGGCGCGGGCCATTTCGTGCATCACGACAAGCCGGCGCTTGTCAGCCGCACGCTGAAGATGTGGCTGCTGCGCGACCGTTGATCATGGCTCGCGAATCTCGACGCGGTAAAAGCGTCGTTGGCCAAGTGCTTCGCGAACGCGGATAATCTGTCGGTTGTTCGAGTAGCGGTCGAACTGCACGCCCTCGATCGACTGCCAAGCGCCGCTGCCAAGCGAGTCGGTGGCGAAGACGGTGACGTCGCGGTTGGCCGGAAGCACGAACTCGATTTCGCTACGCGTTTCGCTGATACGAACAAACGGCACGGACTTGTCGCCGGCATCGTCGGCATCGGTGTCCAGCAGGAACTCGGTGTAGTTTGTGTGGCCATCGCTGTCTGCGTCTGCTGCTGCGTTGCCAGAGAAATGGTTTTCCTCGAGCGAGCTAATCCAGCGCGCCATCACATCCAGTGCCGCGGCGTGGGGGATGCTCGTGCCCAGCGGAGGCATCCGGTGAAGCCCAGTAGTTTCCATCCGGTGATACACCACCGACTCCTCCGGTTCGCCGGGGTGGATGAAGAGATGATGCTCGTCGCCGTGGTTGTTGTGCGGCCTGGCTCCAATCAAGTGCGATAATGAGATTGGCGTTTCTGTGCGGGCATCGAACAAAGCCTGTGCGATGCCGGTGAGGTGCGGCCGATGGCAATTGGCACAGTTGGCCTCGATGTACGACACGGCACGAAACTCGAGCGACTTGTTCTCGTTGTCCAACGGCGCGAGCGCTGGGTAGGTGTGTGGGTCGGTGATCTCACGGTCAAAATATCCGGCGCGCGACAACGCTTCGAGCTGGTTCTCTGTGCCGTCGCCGTAATCGATTGGGCGGTTCAGCTGCGCGGTGTAAAAGCCAAGGGCACCCCTTGACTTGGAGTTGTGGCAGGATAGGCATTCGCGCCGGCTGGGGTACGACCAGACCAGCTTGGCCAAGCTGTCGCCATTGCGAATGGTCAACTCCTCCGACTCGCCGTCGGGTGGCACGAGTGTGGCGTCTGTTTGCGCGTCGTTCCAGCGATACGTCGTACCGTACCAATACCACGGCGTCCGGTAGAGGATGCGTGTCTCGAGTCGCTTGCGCCTGTTCAAGCCATCCTCGACAACATCGAGTTCAAAATGTTTCACCCAGACGGAGCCGCCGGGGAAAGACCACGGCTTGTAGGCGTTGAAATGAATTTTTGATTGCGTGTCGGCGATGCTGAACCAGCGCCGCTTGTGCGCGCCATCCGACCACAGCGGCGTGGCCACCTCGTACGGCACGATGCCCCCGTGGGGTTCGAGCGTGGCCAGGTCGCGGAACAGGCCAAGGTCGCTGAGTTTTTCCGGCAAAGGCGTTGCGGCGGGGTCGCGACCTGCGATGAGCTTCTTGATCGTCCCTTCGCGCCAGTCGGCGAGCAGGATGTCGCCGGTCAGCGGATGCGTGCCCAGCGTTGAGATGTTGTCATCCCAACACAGCCAGCGGATCGGCCGTTGACCGTCGGTTTGGCCGCGGAAATCCACCGCCCCGATCCAGCCGCTCCAGAAATCGGAGAACACAATGTGCCCGTCGAGTCCGGCCGGCCTGTCACCGCGATGAAACAGGAAACCGGCGACGTCGTTGCCGTATGAGCGGCCGTACTCGGCCTCGGGGAAAATATAGTCATCGCGGCTGGCGGCGGGGTCGAATTTCGGCCCCTCCGGCGTGCCCTCGAAAACGGGGTAGCCGTAATTGCCGCCGCGCTCGATAAGGTTGATCTCCTCGCGCACGTGGTCGCCGGTGTCGCCGGTGTATAGTTTGCCGGTGTCTGGATCGAACGCCATGCGCCACGGGTTGCGCAGGCCGACCGCCCAAAACTCCGACCGGAGTTTCGCCGCGTCCACCGGTTCGCCGGCGAAGGTCTTCGCGCCGACAAACGGGTTGTCGCTTGGCACGAGATAGTTTCCGTGCAGGCCGGCGTGCGGGGCGGGCTTGAGGTTGCCGCTTCGCTGGTCAACATCGATCCGCAGGATGCCGCCGAAGTAGTCGTTGTCGATTCGCTGGCTGTTGCCGTATTGGTCATAGCCGCCGCCCTCATCGCCGAGGCTCACGTACAGGTAACCGTCCGGGCCGAAGTGCAGGTCGCCGCCATTGTGGTCGGTGTGCTGGTCGAACTGCGTGAACATCGCCGCCTCGGTTTTGATGTCGATCGCCGAGCCGACTTTTCCCTTGAAACGAAAACGTGACAGCCGGTCGTGCATTCCGTCGTTGCTCCCGGTCGTCGTCAGGTAGGTGTAAAAAACGTACACGAACCCGTTTTTTTCAAACTGCGGATGCAGCTCGAAACCGAGAAAGCCGCTCTCCGACTTGTGATAAACCCGCGCCGACAAATCGAGAAACAGGGATTTCACCGGTTGGGCGGAGAGGTTTGTGACACGCCAGACGCGTCCGGTTTGCTCGGCAACAAACAACTCGCCGCCGTTGGCCTCGCTGGCGCGAATGCAAATTGGCTTCTCGAAGGTGATCCCGGGCAGGGCGTTGCGCGAGTGATAGTCGAACAGTTGCGGATTGTTGGGGTAACGGAAAGTGGTGTTGGCCTTGCGAACCAGTTCCGCCTGCCCAGGCGCCTGGCCAAGGAGGGCGACCACGGCGAGCCAGCCGATGCATCGCAGCGGAGGAAGCCAAACGTATTGTTGTCGCGCGAAAAACATGAAACCAAGCGCTTGACCAAGCTACTCCGCGCGGTGGGTGTTGGCGAGTTGTTCTCCCGCCGGTTCCTGCTGGGTGAGGCAGTGGAACGAGCCGAGGCCTCAGATCAGGTCGCTCGAGTTGAGCCCGGTGACCGGCCGGCTGGGGAAGCAGACGCGCAGGATGCCCAGCGCGCGCTCGTCGTTGGTGTCGCGGTACGTCGGCACGACGTCGTAGCGTCCGGGGAAACTGATGCCGTCCGGCCTTGGCCAAGTGAGCCATGTGGCGGCGTGCGGCTCCCACTCGGCCGGCATGCGCCAGCCGATACTGGCTGCGGCGGTTGGGTTGGTATCAGGAATGCCCAAGTCAGGGCAGGGGTTTTCCGGCGGCGGCGGCCATCAATCGGTACCATTCCTCGGGCGACAACAGCAGGTCGGCCGCTTTTGTGGCCTCGCGAATGTGCTCGGGGTTGGTGCTGCCAATGACCGGCACGATGCCGGCCGGGTGGCGCAACAACCACGCAAGCGCGATGGCGGTCGGGCAGCACTCCTCCTGCAATGCCACGACATGCAGCGCGTCGCGCACGGTTTGTTCCTGCAAATGGTTAACGTTGTGGAACGAGACCGGTGCCTCGCTGCCGAGCTTGCCCTGCGCGAGCGGACTCCACGCGAGCGGCGTGACGCCGTGCCGCTGGTAATAGTCGAGCGACCCGTCTTCGAGCGCGTCGTAGTGGAACAGGCTGATCTCAACCTGGTTGCAGATCAGCTTCATCGGGCACGCCGCCTGCAGATGGTCGAGTTGATCCACGGTGAAATTGCTCACGCCGAACTCGCGCACTTTGCCGGCTCGTTTCAACTCATCGAACGCCTTGGCGATTTCTTCCTGCTCCATCAGATAGTCCGGCCGGTGCAGCAGGTACAGGTCGATGCAGTCGATGTCCATGCGCTTGAGCGACGCTTCGCACGAGCGGACGATGTGGTCGCGTGAGAGGTCGTAGCGGTGCGGTGAGCCCTTGTCGGGATCGCCCTCTTGGCGGATGCCGCACTTGGTCGTGACGGCGATGTTGTCGCGCATGCCCGGGACCCCCTTGAGCGTGCGGCCGAACACCTCCTCGACGAGTCCTTCGCTGTAAATATCCGCCAAATCGAACATCGTGTAGCCGGCTTCGTAGGCGGCGGTGATGGCGTCGTGGCCCCTTTTTTCGTGCTCGTCGTCGATGGGTGGATGAGTGATCACACCCGTCACCCGCCAGCAACCGTAGGCTAGGCGGCTGCATTCCAGATTGGATTCTCCCAAGGTGATTGTTTGCATGGCTGGCTCGGGAAAACGGTAGCACATCCCCCCGGCCCAAGCCAAAAAAAACCGCCTGCGGCTTGGCCAAGCGGCCTCAGTTCAAGTAATCGCGCGGGTCGGCGACGTGGCCGGCGAGGGCGCTGGCGGCGACGGTGGCCGGGCTGGCGAGGTACACTTCGCTCTCCTTGCTGCCCATGCGGCCGGGGAAGTTGCGATTGGTCGCGCTGATGCACTTTTGGCCGCCCTCGTTCATGCGGCCGAAGGTGTCCACCGGGCCGCCGAGGCATGCGGAGCAGCCGGCGTTCTCGGTCATGCGCACTCCGGCGTCGGTGAGGATGCTCCACACACTCTTCCCGTCCCACTCGGTGGTCTGCAAATCGTGGACGATCTCCGGAGTGGCCGGCACGCCGAACGTGTCGATGCACACTTCCTGTCCGCGCACCACCTCGGCGAACGCGAGGAAGTCGCTCGTCTTGCCGCCGGTGCAGGAGCCGATGTAGGCGCGGTCGAGTTTCATGCCGGTCATCTCGCGGGCGAGCTTGCGCTGGCCCGGATCGGGGTGACACGCCACGGTCGGCTCGAGTGCGCCCAGGTCAATCGTCGTGTCGTAAACGAACGTTTCGTCGCTGTCGCGCTCGACCGGCTCGTAGTCGCTCTTTGTGCCGTTGAGCTTGGTTCGCTCATCGACCATCGCGCCGGTTTTGTCGTCGTACTCAAAAATGCCGTTCTTGCCGCCGGCCTCGATCGCCATGTTGGCCACGGTCATGCGGTCGTCCATCGACAGGCCGGCCGCGCCGGGGCCGTCGAACTGCATCGCGCGATAAGTCGCCCCGTCGAAGCCGATCTCGCCGATCGCGTGCAGGATGATGTCCTTGGCCATGACGCCCGGCTGCAACTCGCCCTCGAGGCGGAAATGCATCGTCTCCGGCACCTTGATCAGCAGCTTGCCGGTGCCCATCACGAAGCCGGCGTCGGTGTTGCCAATGCCGGTGGCAAACTGGTTGAACGCGCCGGCCATGCAGGTGTGCGAGTCGGTGCCAAACAGAATCTCGCCAGGACGAAGGTGCCCCTTTTGCGGCAGGGCCGTGTGGCAGACCCCCGCGTAGCGCGAGCCGTACTGGCGCTTGAGCAGCCCCTGCGAGGCGTCGAACTTCCACTTGCCGCCCTCGTCATCGATCACGTCGTAGAAATACTGAAGCCCCTGCGCCTTGGCGAACTCGCGCAGGATGTCCACGTTGCGGTTGGACAGCGAGTCGGAGGTGAAAATGTAGTGGTCGGGAATGATCACGATCTTGTTGGCGTCCCACACCCTGGCGTCCTCGCCAAACTCGCGCTTGAACACCCCGATCGTGCCGGGGCCACAGACGTCATGCGTCATCAACAGGTCGGCGTTCACCCAGACATTGTCACCGGCGTTCACCTCGGTCTCGCCCGCCGCCCGGGCCAAAATTTTCTCAGTCAGCGTCATCGCAGGCGGGACAATGTACCGGCGAACCGCCCCTCACGCAAGGAAGGGGTAGGAGGGGCGAGTTCCACCTTGCTCATTTGAAACCTGATTTGGGACAAGGTGGAACTCGCCCCTCCCTTCCATTACGTGTGGCAACCGGCGACGACGTCGGTGGTTTTTAGCTCGGGGGAGAAGGGGTCGAGCGGCATCGGCTCGTCGTGGTCGAGGTGTTCGCGGCAGATGGCGAAGAAGTCGGCCTTGGTTTGGGCGCGGCGGATGTCGTGCAAAAACCGCCCGTCGGCGTCCACGCCCAAGCCGAAGTAGTTCATATACTTTTTCATTTTGTGCACCTGGCTTTTTTCGATGTAGTTTTCGGGGGCGGTCATCTCGAACAGGTCGGTCACGTAGTCCAGCACGTCGCGTCCGCTTGGCCAGGCGGGCGGCTCGCCGCGTAGGTGCCGGCGAATCTGCGCGAATAGCCACGGGTTGCGGATGACGCCGCGCCCGATCATCAGGCCGTGCGCGCCGGTCTCGCGCAGCACCAACTCCGCCTTGGGCGCGGAGTAGACGTTGCCGTTGGCCAGAACCGGGCAGTCCATCGCCTCGGCAGCGCGCGAGATGAAGTCGTAGTGCACTGCGCTGCGGTACATCTCCTTCACCGTGCGTCCGTGGACGGTGAGCAGATCAAGATTGTGCCGCGCGAAGATTGGCAGCAACTCGTCGAACACCACAGCGTCGTCGAAGCCGATGCGCGTCTTGACGGTGAAGCGCGTCTCCACCGCGTCGCGCAATGCGCCGAGGATACGGTCGATACGTTCCGGCTCGCGCAGCAAACCGCCGCCGGCGCATTTTTTGTAAACGATCGGCGCAGGGCAGCCGAGGTTCAGGTCGATGCCCGCGATGGGGTGTTGCTGCAGCTCGCGCGCGGTTCGCACGAGATCGGGAATGCTGTTGCCGATCATCTGCGCGACGACCGGCCGGCCAGTGGGGTTTTCGGTGATCGAGCGCAGGATCGGCTTCTCCAGCCGCGAGTCGGCGTGCACGCGAAAGTATTCGGTGAAATACACGTCCGCCCCGCCGCGCTTGGTTATCACCCGCCAAAACGGAAGGTCGGTGACGTCCTGCATCGGCGCGAGCGCGAGCATCGGCTCGTCCCGTTGCAGCAGGGCATCAAACTGGCTGGCCTGTTCGGAGAGTCTTGTCACCGCGCGGTTTTTCTCCCGCTTGGCCAAGCAAATGGCAATCCCAAAACGCACTTGGCTTGCCTTGGCCAGGCGAATGTGCCGACAATGCGTGCCGAAGCCATGCGTTACTTGAGTCACCCCCAAACGGGCCAGGCCGGCATCACGCACCGGCGCTTGGCCAAGCGCCTG
>Ga0206679_10004799_pt1 | contig 10074 bp, 6 predicted proteins | sample M110012015metaG_FD_155464 | JGI IMG/M metagenome (GOLD analysis project Ga0206679, IMG submission 155464) | Ammonia-oxidizing marine archaeal communities from Monterey Bay, California, United States - M1 100m 12015 | ecosystem: Environmental > Aquatic > Marine > Intertidal zone | place: USA... | reverse complement strand
GCACCCTTCGGTATTGTTGAAACCGGCTTCCATAGAATCAAGAATCTGTTGACCGAGTAGTATATTTCCCTGTATGGCATAATTGACACCCAATATATGATTCTTGTAATCAAAACAGCTGGATCCGGTATATGCTGCTGTTCTGGGGCTGCCGCCATTAAAGTCTATGACTCCATATTGTCTAACTCCTGGATTTCCAGCCACATCATTGGCTTCCAGCCAGCTAATAATTTGCTGTGGAGAATCTCCTGCCATCATTCTGTTATGCGCATTGAGCTGATTGGTCGTGTGATGATACGATTGGGTATGAATTGCCCCGATGCCCGGAATAACATCACTGATTAGTATAGCTCCTGGTGTTCCTGGCCAGATGATGCTGTCTCCACAGGTGGCTCCGGCACTTCCAATTTCACCTGTAATGGAATCAATAGCTACAATGGAAAAGGTGTGCTGTGATAACCCGATAAAGGGTATGATAATTAACAGTGTACATACAATCTTTTTCATTATTCTTTTTTATTGTTGCTCAGCTAAAGATAGTAATGAATTGTCTTACTGGATTTATACTTTTTTGAATTTACAGCTTAATTTTTAATCCAGCATTGAAAAAGAACCCATCTAAAGGCGCCCATACCTCCGTAAATTGGGGTGTGCCATTGGGTGAAGATTCAAGAGACTCATATCTGCTTTGTCTCGTGTCGGTAAAGTTTTCCGCATTCAGAAAAAGCACAAAATTGTCTATAGTTCTTTCCACCACGATACCAGTTGTAAATAGAGAGCGAGTAGCAAGTCCGGTGGAAAGAAGCTGTTCCGATTTGTACTCATAGTCCCATCCAATTCGCCATTTGTTTTCTATCACAAAAAGAAGGTCTCCTTTAATACTGTGTTTTGGTGTTAAGGTTAATGTACTCTCCGTATCGTCGGTCTGCAGAAATGCATCCGTGTAGGTGTAGCCAAAAAACCAGGTGAATTTCCAGAGGGTAAGCTTAATTTGAGACTCAAAACCACGGCTGTTCAAATAATCACTAGTACTTCCATAGAAGAGATTACCCAGTGGATCAGTATGAAGAAGAATAGGATTGTCAATACGATTGTAAAAGAACAACTGATTTAAAGAAAGTAATACATTGTCGGAACCAAAGGTAGATTGGTACTTTAAATCAAAATTATAGCCATAGGAACGTTCCGCTTTAAGATGTTCAAAATCAATGGCCCGAATATTCTTGTACCCGTACGGCTCCGCTTCTTCATTGAAAATGGTTGGCATACGGTAGCCCATTCCTCCTCCCAGACGTGCACTAAAGTTCCTATGGAGCTTGTATAAAACAAAAACTCTCGGAAGGACAAAGGTCTCACCTTTATTTTCACTAATCAAGGAATTTGCTGCTGCATAATCTGTTCTCAATCCGCTTTCAATTGCCAGCTTTTTACTCATATTCCAGAGATGATTGACATAAATTCCGTAAGTGACATATTCCTGATTCCTCAATTGGTTTGTATCCAGCTCTTGTTCATTAAAGCTGCTTGTGTAACCGTTTAATCCTATGTTCAGATTGTGTTTGTCCTTATTTAGCTTAAAATTAAGCTCACTAAAGGAGTTGTATTGCTTTCCTCCGAATTGAGTGCTTTGACCGAGCGCATTTTCTCTGATGGTAATAAACCGGTCGAAAGCACTGACGCTGTTTCTGAATGTTAATGTTTTTCCACCTGTAAAAGAGCGCTTCGCAGAAAGCTGTGTCGTATATCTACTGCTGCTTTGTCTGTCAAAATAAAAATTCGTAGTGTCCGGTGTTTGATTATTAATTAATAGCATATCGCCTCCCATTCTTTTTTCCTGCGTAATATTTGCGCCTATATAAATCTCAGTTTTGGAATCAGGATGAAAGAAGAGCTTAGGATTAAAATTGAATTTGGCTATTTCTGGAACATCTGAATAGCCGTCATTATCCGGGTCGTAGGAAGATTGCTGATGAAATGAAGCAAGATTTGTAAAACCAAACTTTCCAAATTTCCTGGATACAAATGCATTGTAGTCCTTAGCACCAATGTGTGAAAAGTTGATATGTAAAAGGGTTTCGTCTCGAATGGCTTTTTTACTCAGCAGGTTAATAAGTCCTCCAATGGCTCCACCACCGAATAATGTAGAGGCAGATCCTTTGACATACTCCACCTGTCGGAGGTCAAGGGGAGGAATTTGCAAAATATCCAGACTGCCCGAAAATCCTCCATAAAGAGGAAATCCGTCCTTTAATATCTGGGTATATCGGCCATTTAAGCCCTGAATACGAACGACTGCTCCATTTGATGAAGCTGAAGTTGTCTGGACCTGAACTCCTGTACTATGTGTAATCAAATGAGCAATTTTACCGGGTTCCATGGAAGCCGCTTCGTCTATTTCTTCAGTAAGAACTTCTGTTCTTGTAGGAAGGTTGGTGACCGACTTATTGGCTCTTGTAGATTCAATTAAAACCTCGTCCAAAAGTGCTTCTATTGGATTAAGGTAAATAGTATATGCATCCGTCTGAATGAGCGGGAATTCAATACGAAGCTCCTGTGATTCATAGCCAATATAAGAGACTGTAATGATCTGTTCACCGTCTGGAATATTAGAAACCAATACTTTTCCTTCAGGCCTTGAAAATGCACCTGTCTGTGTTCCTTTTATTGTGACCTTGACACCGAATATAGGTTCGCTTGAAAGTTTATCGATGACCACTCCTTTGAATTGATTCTGGCCGAATGTAATAGCCGAAAGGACGAGGAATAAAATTGTAAATAGATTTCTTTTTACCTTCAATTCTCTTTATTTATATTCCTGTTTTGATGGACAATTATGAGTTCCGTAGGAACAGTATACACAGCAATCACCATTTTTTGGAAACAGCTCGGTGTCGCAGCTGTCACAAGTGTAGGCAATGACACAGACATCAGTGGGTATGGTTTCTACTTTTTTATAGCTACAGTGCGGACAGGTTATTTGACTGGTGTCCGAATAATCCAAACACCTGTTGGTTGTTTGGCATGATGAATTCGCTTCCTGGGCATTCCCCGAGCTTTCGGTTTTTTCATGATTGCATTGAATACATAGTAAAGAGATGCCGGTAAAAAAAATCAGGGATTTTAGCATAGTGTAAATATCATAAAAATCAGTTACAAAAAAGTAAATTACTTTGTCTCACTACCAATCTTAACTTTTAAGGCTGGGGGAGAAGTGGCAATTGCTCGTCTGTCTACGCAGTATCCGACTACACACAGTAGTTTTTGTTCATCTGTTATTACCAAACAATTTGCCTTATCTCTTAGAGGGACTTTGGCATCTTTTAGGATGTCTGATACGAGCTTGGAGCCGGGAACACCAACAGGATGAATACGATCTCCCTGCTGCCATAAACGAACTTTAATGTCGCCTAAAGTCTTTTTGGCGTCAAGGTAGATTTCAGTTTTTGAAAATTGCTGGGGAAGCGTATTTACATTGTTAATTATCAAGCTCGGAATGGATTCTTGTTCTGCAGCAGCAGCAAAATAAAGTCCGCTTTCTTCCTTCCAGATACCCTTGTAGCTACAATTTGCATCATCAATATGTATTTTTTTCCCATTTTCTGATAAAAATAGATTGAGCACGGATTCCGCTAAAGAAAGTGGAATATTGAGCTGATTCAAAAACTCAATCCATTGATTTGATGTAAAATCCTTCACCTCTTTTGGACTTAAATGAAAGCTCTCACCTTGTATCTTTTTGTATTTATTACAAAGGAGCTCGTCTTGCTTTGTTTGATTTTTAAATGTTTTTTGAAGCAGGTGAACAGAATCATCAATATGGGCTATGGATTCCTTGATTTCTGGTAAGAGAACATTGCGCCAAATATTTCTGGTATAGCTGTTTTTAGCATTGCTTTTATCCTCCCGCCATGTAATGTTATTTAGCTCAGCATAAGTCTTAATAGCTGCTTTAGTACTATATAGTAAGGGTCTTATTACCTGTTCATTTTTATCTTGCATTCCGGCCATGGCTCGAATACCACCACCTCGTGCCATCTGAATCCAAAAAGTTTCAAGCTGGTCATCCTGGTGATGAGCTAAAGCTATTTTTGAGTTCTGTTGTTTTGCCAGATGACTTTTAAAAAAGTCATAACGGATATCCCTCGCTTTGTTTTGCAGATTTCCTCCTTCGGTTTCCATCTCAGACTTCAGGTCATAGTCGAGCTGATGAAAAGGGATATTCAGGGAAGTGCAACTGTCTTTTACGAGTTTAGCATCGAGTTCGCTTTCTTCAGCCCTTAATTTGTAATTTACATGTAGAGCCTCGATGTTCTTATGGAATTTGTACAGCAGGTGCAGAAGTGTCATAGAATCACAGCCTCCACTGACTGCTACATAAAGCATACAGTCTGCATGAGACCCAAGCTCTCGTTTAAAATTGTTTTCAAAATGCTGACTATTGAAAGGCATCTAAAATCTTTTGAATTTTAACAAGACATTCTTCATATTCTTTCTCGGCGTCTGATTGTATTGTTATGGCACTACCCACAGCACAAGATAAGGTTTTAAGCCTACGATTATATATTACCGTACGTATGATGACATTGAAGTCAAAATCTCCGTTAGGAGCTATATAACCTATAGACCCCGAGTACAATCCTCTCTTAAAAGCTTCATACTCCTCAATGAGCTCCATGGCCCTTATTTTTGGGGCTCCAGTCATTGACCCCATAGGGAAGGTAGCCTTTATAATATCTATGAATGATTTATCCTCACAGGCCGTGCACGACACAGTTGAAATCATTTGGTGAACGGTTTCAAATGAATATATCCCACACAGCTCATCCACCTGTACGCTGTCTTTTTGAGCAAGCTTCGAAAGGTCGTTGCGCATCAGATCAACAATCATAATATTTTCTGCCCTTTCTTTAGGGTCATGCTCCAGTTTCTTTTTCAATAATTCGTCCTCTTCAATTGTAGCTCCTCTTTTAATAGTTCCTTTGATAGGTTGTGCTGTTAGCCGGTTATTTTCTAGCTTAATAAAGCGTTCTGGGCTACCACAATAGACAGCAAAATCACCAAACTGAAGATAGCTTGAAAACGGGGCTTTTGTAATGTTGTTTAACTTGAAATAAATATCTTTATTATCTTGTAAATCAGTATTATAAGAGTTAAATACCTGACAATAATTGAGCTCATATACATCTCCTCTTTGGATGTGGTCTTTTAACTTGTTGACCGTGTTTATATAGCTTCCTTTTGAAATTTCAGGAACAAACTTATACGACGATTTCTTGTCCGATTGTACGCTGTTTTCCTCCAGAAATTCATGTAAAACCTGCTTATTCAGTTCCGTTTCTTCTCCCTGTACAAAAGTGTATTGATCATTCTTGATTTTCACGACAACTTCCGGGCACCATAGTACTCCTACAGGAAATTCAATGCTGTCCGGGTTCTGCGAATGCAAATCTTCAATTTCATTCTTAATATCATAGGCGAGGGCCATAAATAAATAATTCCCTTTATGCTTATTAATGAAAGAATTGATTGCATCCAATACATGACTTCCATTTAATTCCAGGAGCTCTCCTGAGCCATATGCAAGTATTCCGCTTTGGTCATTGCTATTGAGAAAACATATGTTCTTAGTATGGGGCATTCAAATTTTATGTAAAAATAACATCTTCAAAACGTTTTGATTGTGATTCTGTTTATACCTTTACGTTTCTCAATGCGTATTATGAAGATTTTTCTGAGTGTTGTCCTGATTTTTTTACTATCAGCCATTCATGCTCAAAATTCAGATAAGCATACCCTAAGTGGGTATATAACGGATTCCAAAAGCGGGGAGGCTCTAATTGGAGTTAAAGTATTTATCCCGGAAATTAACAAAGGGGCAATAACTAACACCTATGGATTTTACTCATTGACAGTAAGCTCAGGAGTTTACACCGTTGAATTTCGTTCCGCAATTTACCCAATTGAAACCAAAAAGATCTCTTTTCAAGAGGATGTGGTCTTAAACCTTGAGCTCGGAATAAATGTTCAAGATCTCGAGGAAGTTGTAGTGAATGGGAAAAAAGGTGAAAATGTAAATTCTACGCAGCTTGGCAGAATAGAGCTGGATATTGAAAGTATTAAAGCCCTGCCTGCTTTTATGGGAGAGGTTGACGTAATTAAAACCATACAGCTATTACCTGGGGTGTCTTCTGTAGCCGAAGGTGGACAGGGATTTTACGTTAGGGGAGGCGGTCCAGATCAAAACCTGGTTCTTTTGGATGAAGGAGTGGTGTACAATGCGGCACATCTCTTTGGCTTCTTTTCAGTATTCAACTCGGATGCTGTGAAAAGCGTAAATCTGATTAAGGGCGGAATGCCTGCCAATTATGGGGGTAGAATGTCCTCGGTTCTTGAGGTAAATATGAATGAGGGAAACAATAAAAGGTTTAAAGTTAAGGGAGGTATAGGAGCTATATCCTCCAGACTTACTGTTGAAGGTCCTCTCAAAAAGAATAAAGGCTCATTTGTGATTTCCGGACGACGTACCTACATTGATATTCTGATGAAAGCCTTTATTCCAGATACTTCAGCATTTGCCGGATCGAGTTATTTCTTTTATGACTTAAACGCAAAATTCAATTACAAAATATCGGATAAGGATCGAATCTTTTTGAGTGGATATTATGGTAAAGATGTCTTTACTTATTCAGATACTGAGGGTGGCTTCAGTGCTGATATGCCATGGGGGAATGGAATAGCGGCCTTGAGATGGAATCACCTGTTCACCAATAAGCTTTTTATGAATGTTACCGGTACTGTTTCTGATTATATGTTCCAATTCGGTTCAGCTCAGGATCAGTTCCGATTCAACCTGGCATCAGGTGTCCGGGATGTAGGAACAAAAGTCGATTTTTCTTATTTCCCAAATACCAAACATTCCATAAAATGGGGTGCAAATCACATCTATCATACCTTTACGCCGACCAGTGTCTCTGCCGAATCCGATTCCGTCGTTTTTGATACTGGAGAGGCCCAGAAGCTGTTTTCCCATGAATCCGCATTGTATGTGCTTGATGATTTTGAGCTCAATGACAAGATTAAAATAAATGCAGGGTTGAGATACAGTATGTACCATCATGTGGGGCCGTTCACAAGATATATCAATGGAGATATTAGTACTCCTGATACGTCCTTGGATTATCCAAGTGGAGATCTGATCAAGTTTTACCACGGACTAGAGCCCAGGCTATCTATGCGATGGCTTTTACCCGACAAGAGCTCTATTAAAGCCGGATTTGCTTACAATTACCAGTATGTTCACCTGACTGCCTTAAGTGCTGTTTCATTACCTACAGATATTTGGTATCCGACTACGGATATTGCAAAACCCCAGATTGGCTGGCAGGGGAGCGTAGGGTACTTTAAGAATTTTATGGATGACATGTTCGAAACATCAATAGAGGTGTATTATAAAAAAATGAATAATATGATTGCCTATAAAGAAGGGGCTTTACCAGGCGATAACGTAAATGACAATACAGATAATTTATTGGTTTTTGGCGAGGGATGGTCGTATGGCATAGAATTTTTTATAAAGAAAGCCATAGGACAGTTTACGGGATGGGTAGGCTATACCTGGGCAAAATCGGACCGTTTGTTTGCTGACCTGAATTCGGGAGAGCTTTATCCGGCTAAATATGATCGAAGACATGATTTGAGTATTGTGGGAAGCTATAAGCTTAATGACAGATGGACCTTTAGTACTGCTTTTGTCTATGCCACTGGGAATACTCTTACACTGCCATCATCCTGGTATGTTCAGGAACAAAATCTTTTATTTAACTATGGAGCAAGGAACTCCACGAGAATGGCTCCCTATCATCGCCTGGATTTGTCAGCGATATGGTATAGCAAGGAGTACAAATCACGTACCGATGTGAACGGAGAAACTACACGAATTAAGAAAAAGTTCAAGAGTAACTGGGCATTTTCTATTTACAATGTATACAATAGAGCCAACCCATTTTTCTTATATGTAGATAATGATGGAGATTTTCTGGAAGGAGATTTTCAGCTCACTGTAAAACAGGTATCCCTGTTTCCGATTATACCAAGTGTTACATGGAATTTTGAATTTTAATGACTAGATCAGTTCTATATGTTTTTCTTTTGGCTTTGGTGATGTATTCCTGCACCAAGGAAGTTGAAATTGATATTCCTGGATTTCAGGAACAGATAGTCATAGATGGAGTCATTGAAACCGGACAACCCGCTATTGTATTGCTGTCCAGATCAGCTGATATCTATTCCCCAACAAACCTGGATGCCTACCTGAGTGGTTTTATTTCTGACGCTACTGTTATCGTTTCAGATGGCACTGTTAGCGATACGCTTCTCGAGATTTGTACAGACAATTTACCACCTGGCGCCGAAGAAATTGCGGCTGCCTTTTTTGGTATACCTGTTGAAGAACTGGTAAATCTACACCTTTGCGGTTATTTCTCCACAAGTATAGTGGGGGAGGTTGGTAAAAGCTATGATTTGACTGTTTATGTTGATAATGACGTATTTACAGCAACTACTTCTATTCTTGAACCTACACCATTGGATTCTTTATTCTGGAAACCCGAAGCTCCATATGAAAACCATGGCTGGTCCTGGGCAGTATTATCGGATCCTCCAGGAATGCACGATGCATACAGATGGGAAATTAAACGCCTGAATATTCTTCCAGATGGCACTCAGGATCCGCTTTTGTATAAACCATTTGGACCATTTTTTGACGATGTCTTTTTCGATGGCTTAACTTTCGAATTTGCCTATGAGAATCCGATTAGTTTTGAGGATGAGACCATTGAAGATCAATACCGAGGATATTTTGAGGAAGGGGATACTATTCTCATTAAACTCTCTAAACTCGGGAGAAATGAGTTTGAGTTTTACGAAAAGAAATACAATCAGATGTATACCGCAGGAAACCCCTTTGCTACGCCAACTAATATTCCAACGAATATCACTGGAGGAGCACTTGGAGTATGGGCAGGGTTTTCTCCCTGGTCAGACACCCTGTTTTGTCAGGATTAATCGAATAGTCTTTTATAATTTGCTACATTCGTAGAAAATTGAATAATGAAAATACTTTTTTATACGCTTGTTGCTTCAGCAGTATTGTTAATTGGATGTAACGACTCTGACTCCACCAGTGAATTTACAGAAGAGCAAAAAAATGAGATCTCAAATCTGGTTAATTCACAAAACCCTGGCACAAAACAGGCAAAAGACCTGTACAGTGATGTTATGGCTAATGTGACACCTGTACTTGCCCAAATGGACAGTCTTACCAATTTATTGAGAGGAGGGTCAACTTCGGATATTGTTGCAAGGACGGGAACAGGGTTATCAGTAATTGTAGCCAAATCAGCTTATTTGAAAACCCTTAGTGTATCTTCGGATGTTAATCATGGAGATTCGCTTATAGCAAAAGCAATTGATCTTAACAATAGTGTAAGTAATATCTGTATGTACCTTTCTGTAAATCAGCATTTACTGAAAACTAAATCATTAGACCCTGATAAGCTAAGCAGTCTTCTTAATGCACATTTTGACGCTCACGACGAGCTGGTAAAATACCAACATACCTTTGCAGAGGCGAATAAATTTAAGATTACAGCTAAATAGCTTAATTTAAGACCCTTAAGGCGTCAGGCGTTTGATAATCTCACCTTCGTTCGGGTATTCTTTGATGAGCTCCTCATAGCTAAACAATTCAAAATCCTTAAAATCGAAGCCTGGAGACACCACACAGGAAACCAGTGCATACGAATCAGGTTCCAGGACAGAGCTTCCGAAGATGGTATTCCCTTTGACCAGCTGCTGAGGCCTGCATTCTGAACCGTATGTTCTGCCAAGAATGGACTCTTTATGTCCCCCTTTTTCCAGAATATGAATCGAAACAGGGCTTCCCTCATGGTGAAACCACAGCTCATCATTTTTAATGCGATGAAAATGAGATACATTCTCTGAGGTCAGAAGAAAATAAATAGAGGTCATCAATACGCTGTTTTTATCTTCTGTTTTAATTGTAGAACAATAAGT
>Ga0206679_10004795_pt1 | contig 10079 bp, 7 predicted proteins | sample M110012015metaG_FD_155464 | JGI IMG/M metagenome (GOLD analysis project Ga0206679, IMG submission 155464) | Ammonia-oxidizing marine archaeal communities from Monterey Bay, California, United States - M1 100m 12015 | ecosystem: Environmental > Aquatic > Marine > Intertidal zone | place: USA... | reverse complement strand
CAATCCCGCAGCTGCTAGAGCACCTGGAATTGATTTATTAACTTTGAAAAAAGTCTCAGCTCTTTTCAACCCATCTTCGTTCAAACCATCTATAATTGGTATATCTTGTTTTCCATTAAGCCAGTCAGCTATTTTTTTATATTCTGGATCATATATTGGTGTGTATAGTATTCTATGAATAGTAGTAGCAGCTACTCCCTGTTGTCGAATAACACTAGCGGCTTTATTTGTTGGCGCTAATATTGCTAAAGTTCGTTTTTCATTTGATCTAATAGGCTGGTAATCCCCAGAAACCGTTTCGACCCCCAATTGATTCAAATCTGAAACTATCTTAGCCAATAACAAGGTTTTGCCTGAACCAGCTTTTCCAACTATTGTAAGTTCTTTATTTTGTTGTCTAACTAATGGAAGGATAGTCTCTTTTTTAACATCAATTCCAGACTCATATAAGAGCTCTAAAATCTTATCATAAGCATATTTTTGATCATCTGAAAACTGCAAGAGAAAGCTCACTTTTATTCCTGAGTTTATCCTTTAGGCCTATCACTTGCTAGCCTAAACTTATAAGTTTCCACTTGCCTCCAAAGTATCCTCAAAAGTACGTAACCCAGTTTGTGGCGCGGTAACCAAAACAGCCATATTACCGGGTTTATGTTCGTTTTTTCGCATTTTTGTATGTGCATTAGGTATTTCAATCCAAGGGAAAACTTCGGACATACAGGGATCCAATCTTCGCTCTAGCATTAACTGATTGGCCGCTGCTGCCTGTTTTAGATGTGCAAAATGACTTCCTTGAATTCTTTTTTGGTTCATCCAAACGTAACGCGCGTCCATTGTTAAATTATAGCCAGTAGTTCCAGCACAAATGACTATCATACCCCCTTTTTTACAAACAAAAGTTGATACAGGGAAGGTTGCTTCACCGGGGTGTTCAAATACCATGTCAACATTCACACCCTTTCCTGTTATTTCCCAAATCGCTTTCCCAAATTTTCGAACCTCACCAAACCAAGCTTTATATTCATCAGAGTTTACTACTGGTAATTGACCCCAACAATTGTAATCTTTCCTATTAATTACTCCTTTAGCGCCCAAATCCATCACAAAGTCACGCTTATCTTCATCTGAAATAACGCCAATTGCGTTAGCACCCGCAGTATTAATCAATTGGATCGCAAATGATCCAAGGCCACCTGAAGCACCCCATACCAGAACATTTTGGCCAGGTTTTAATTCATGTGGGTGATGACCAAATAGCATGCGATATGCCGTTGCCAAGGTTAAAGTATAACAAGCACTCTCTTCCCAAGTTAAATGTTTTGGACGCAGCATTAATTGTTGTGCTTGCACACGGGTAAACTGTGCAAAAGAACCATCTGCTGTTTCATACCCCCAAATCCTTTGACTGGTGGAAAACATAGGATCACCACCATTACATTCTTCATCATCACCATCATCCTGGTTACAGTGCACCACAACCTCATCACCAATTTTCCATCTTGTTACCTTGTCTCCAATTGCCCAAACTATCCCTGATGCATCTGATCCAGCGATATGAAAATTTTCTTTATGGACATCAAAAGGTGAAATAGGAATTCCAAGGCCTGCCCATATACCATTATAGTTCACTCCAGCCGCCATAACGAAAATTAAAACTTCATTGCTATCTAAAATTGGTGTCTCAACAACCTCTACTTTAAATGACTTATCGGGCTCGCCATGGCGATCTCTTCTAATCACCCATGCGTACATTTTTGTTGGCACATGCCCTAACGGTGGAATTTCTCCCACCTCATACAATTCTTTTTCATCAGCCTTGTAAGGGATCCTACTATTTGGTGTGTCCAGCATCATATTCTCCAGAATCAGTCAATTTGGTACAACCATCTATTCGCAATATAAGAAAGTAATCACAAGAGTAATTTTAATTATATATAAAATATTTTTGCGTAACTTTAAGTAACTGAATAATATGAATACGTAATTATATTACTCTAAGGAGATTTTGGTATTAAATGCTTAATAGAGTTCGCATAAAAATCTATTAGATTCCCATCAGAATTATCTATTACAATTCCATCCATATTTCTCTTCAGCGCCCCCCTATTTAAAAGGGTTTCTAACCCATGCTCAATCATGTAAGATTGTGTCTCAACCGGCACATGCACCTGCGCGCCAGAAGACTTAAGTTTCTTTAATAATTCATCACATAGCTCCTGAATTTGCACTTCGTGCAAAGGTATATTTGAAGATTGTATTGCTGCTGCCACTAATGGTACGGGCAGGACAGGCACAACTTTGCTAACTTCATCCATAACTTTACGGCCTAACAAAACTGTACGACGATCCGAACTTTTTATATCACTGTTTTTCATAAATAATCTCATTGAAATAGGCTTCCCGAAGCTAATGCTAGCATGCCCAAAACGATTAAACCGGCCAGTCAATCGTAACCATATTTGTCTAAGTGAGAAGCCAAAAGCGGACCACAAACTAAATTCAAAAGGCTCTTCTGGATGTTTTGAAGCTTTTAAAAGAATACGGTCTTCTAAAACTCGATCATAATTCAATCCCACAGGCACTAATACGATATCTCGCTTTTGTTCTATATTAAAATTCGAAACCATATAGCTTAAAATACCAAGCTTGCCCCTTTTTAATTTACCATCAAGACTTAAAGCCCCTTCTAGAAAAATGGCTTGTGTTACCCCACCATCAGTCGCCATTTGAACGTATCGGGTTAACACTTTACGATAAAGTGGTCCCTGATCTGTACGCCTGATAAAATATCCACCCCAAGCTCTTATCAATTGCTGGAATGGCCAAACGCGCGCCCACTCACCCACAGCGTAAGAAAGAGCAGAACTATCAGAGGCCAACCATGTTAAAATAAAATAATCCATATTTGATCTATGATTAATGATAAACACAACGGTCGCGTTCTTATCTAATCCCGAAAAGATTCTTTTCTCTTCAGGACCTAAATTTACTCTATAAATCAATTTAGAGATCAAGCGAGCTAACCTTATCGCAAACCCAAAGTAAGCTATAGCCGAAAACGAAGGAATTATTTCCCTTGCATAACTAGCCACCTCATCAATCACAACCTTTTCAGGGATCTGATTGCTCTGAGCATATTCTATCGCTGCATCCATAACCTCTGCATCGTAAGTAAGTCTATCAATCATCACTCTACGTTGCATTAATTTGAAAGGTTGTATCTTCAAGTCCAACTTTTTATTTAGTCGATTTATGAGGTGTAAAAATCGCCTTCTAAAATACCATCTAACCGAAGGAACTAACACTCGGTCCAGAAGGCCAAATAACATTAACAGGCCTCCACTTACCGCCAACCAAATAGGGATTTCTATGATTCCAAACATAAGCAGAACCCTAAACTAAAGTAATTTATGGACAACATACCTTTTCAAATATTACATTGCGACGATGAGAACAAACAAGTTTTTAGACATAATGTTCCCATTTGGGTTAGTTTGTTGTAATTATCTTACCAATCAATTTTTTTAGGATTTTGAAAGTGGCTCAAAATAAGAAACAACCTTGGCTTTTTCGTACCTATGCAGGTCACTCCACTGCTAAAGCATCAAACGCGCTATATAAAGAAAACTTAAGTAAAGGACAGACGGGTTTATCCATAGCTTTTGATCTACCAACCCAAACTGGATATGACAGTGATCATATTTTAGCAAAAGGAGAAGTTGGAAAAGTTGGCGTGCCAATATCACATATAGGTGATATGAAAACTTTATTCAAAGATATTCCTTTAGATAAAATGAACACGTCAATGACGATTAATGCAACAGCGCCTTGGCTGCTATCGTTATACATTGCCGCCGCTCAAGATCAGGGTATCGACAGTACAGAACTCAAAGGTACCGTACAAAATGATATAATTAAGGAATACCTTAGTCGCGGGACTTATATCTGTCCGCCAGAGCCTTCGATGCGATTAATAACAGATGTTGCAGCATACTGTTACGAATTTGTCCCAAAATGGAACCCAATGAACGTTTGCTCCTATCACCTACAAGAAGCTGGAGCAACGCCTGAACAAGAGTTAGCCTTCGCATTAGCGACTGCAACTTCAGTATTAGACAACCTTCAAACAAAAGTATCCAAAAAGGATTTCCCAAAATTGGTTGGGCGCATTTCATTCTTTGTAAACGCAGGTATACGATTCATCACCGAGATTTGTAAAATGCGGGCCTTCGTTGAGCTATGGGATGAAATTTGTCTAAGCCGATATGGAGTACAAGACCCAAAGTTCCGGCGATTTCGTTATGGTGTGCAGGTTAACTCATTAGGCTTAACTGAACAACAGCCAGAGAACAACGTCTATCGAATCTTAATTGAAATGCTTGCAGTAACGTTATCAAAAAACGCACGAGCCAGAGCCGTTCAACTTCCAGCCTGGAACGAGGCACTCGGGCTACCAAGGCCTTGGGACCAACAGTGGTCTTTGCGCATGCAACAAATTATGGCTTATGAAACTGATCTTTTAGAATACGAAGATATATTTGATGAAAACCCAACTATTGATAAAAAAGTAAAAAAATTAAAAGAAGGCGCTCTAATGGAATTAAATCAAATAGATAGTCTTGGAGGTGCTTTGAACGCAATTGAATATATGAAAACCCAATTAGTAAAATCAAACTCTGAAAGAGTTTCTAGAATTGAAGATGGCTCATCAACAGTCGTGGGAGTAAACAGATTTATCGAAAGTGCAGATAGCCCATTAACAGCGAATGATGGTTCAATAATGACTGCAGATGTCGATGCTGAAAGAGACCAATTAGAACGCTTAGATAAATGGAGAAGCTCGCGAAATCCAGACAAAGTAAGACGTGCTCTAGATTCTCTCAAAATAGCAGCGAAAAACGGTGACAATATTATGCCACCATCCATTGAGGCTGCAAAATCTGGAGTTACAACTGGCGAATGGGGTCGGGTTATGAGAGACGTATTTGGAGTTTACCGAGCGCCAACAGGGGTTGGGAAATCTATATCTAATGATGTTTCGAATTTAGATCACTTACGTTTAGCTGTAGATAAAGTTTCGGACAAGTTGGGTAGACGCATGAAATTACTTGTTGGTAAGCCAGGATTAGATGGGCACTCAAATGGAGCAGAACAAATAGCAACACGCGCACGTGATTGTGGTATTGAAATAACTTATGAGGGGATACGCCTAACCCCAGTTGAAATAGTGGACGCCGCGATATCAGAAAATGTGCATGTAATTGGGTTATCTATTCTTTCAGGTAGCCACACTCCTCTAGTCAAAGATGTGCTAAAGAAACTGAGAGATAAAAATAGAAACGATATCCCTGTTGTAGTCGGTGGAATAATACCAGAAAAAGACGCGATAGACTTGATAAAATCTGGTGTTTCTCAGGTTTACACACCAAAAGATTTTGAATTAAATAAAATTATATCAGACCTTATAGAAATAGTTGATGTATGATACTCTTCTCATTAGCATATCAAATATTTGGTAGTTGGAATTCGAAATGCAAAATGATCAAACATTAATGTTAGAAATAGAATCTCGCAAAGAGGATCTTATTCAACTAACGCAAGATCTAATAAAAATACCCACTATAAACCCGCCCTGTGGGAATTATCTTGAAATTTGTGAGTATTTGAAAAAACGATTACAATCCTCTGGCTTTGAAACTCAAATGATACGAGCTAAAGGAGCAATCGCTGACAGCGACAAATACCCTCGATGGAATATTATTGGTAGATATGAAGGAAAAAACTCTGGAGATTGTGTGCATTTTAACAGTCACACCGATGTAGTAGAAGTTGGTCATGGTTGGACTACTGATCCGTTTGGAGCAGAGCACCGAGATGGTAAGATTTTTGGCCGTGGTGCGTGTGATATGAAAGGTGGTCTAGCGACTTCAATCATTGCAGCAGAAGCATTTATTGCCACTTATCCTAATTTTAATGGTAGCATTGAAATTTCAGGCACTGCAGACGAAGAGTCTGGAGGCTTTGGTGGCGTTGCTTACCTTGCAGAAAAAGGACACTTTGAAAATGTAAACCATGTAATCATCCCTGAGCCGTTGAATAAGGATAGGGTCTGTATTGGACATCGTGGTGTTTGGTGGGCAGAAATTGAAACTAAAGGACGCATTGCGCACGGCTCAATGCCTTTTTTAGGTGATTGTGCTGTTAGACATATGGGAGCTATTTTAGAGGAAATGGAAGAAAAGCTTTTTCCAGCGCTAAAAAATAAAAAAACAAATATGCCTGTCGTTCCTGAGGGCGCAAAACAATCAACACTAAATATTAACTCTATTCATGGGGGAGAATCAGAGCAAGAAGATGATTATACTGGCTTACCTTCACCATGCGTGCCTGATCGCTGCAAAATAGTAATTGATAGAAGATTTCTTATTGAAGAAAAACTTCCTGAAGTAAAATTAGAAGTTTATGAATTATTAAATAACTTAAAAGAAAACCGTAAAAATTTTGATTTCGAAATAAGAGATATGCACGAAGTTCATCCAACAATGGCACCTATGGACGCGCCAGTTGTTACAACCATTTCTAAAGCGATAGAAGATGTGCTGGGTAAACCTGCAGAGCATGTGGTCTCACCAGGGACATACGACCAAAAACATATAGACCGAATTGGTAAGCTAAATAATTGTGTGGCCTACGGTCCGGGGATTCTCGATTTAGCGCACCAACCCGATGAATGGATAGGTGTAGATGATATGGTGGACAGTGCTAAAATAATGGGAAAAGCGTTAACTTCTTTTCACTCAGTTAAATAAAAAGCAATAGCACTTAATCTCGTAACTCTGTCGGAAACACACCCCATATTGATGATTTCAGTGCCCATCCTTTGTACCCATCAGCGTTCAATTTACACCAGGTAATATCACATTTTCCAAGCCTCGCTAAAACACCTGTTTCCAAATAAGCATTTATTGGCATACCGATAGTTGGTTTTGCTAAGAGAGGCGTACGATCCTTTACAACTAATATATTCCTCACCCCAGACAAAAGAGAATAGTGCATCCAGCCACCCTCACCCTCCCAGTCTACAACCTGACGCCAATGGCCAAATTCAGCAATTATTTTTAGGGGTATATTTTTTTGTTTAAATATCCAATCTACTCGATGGGATAAACTGGGGCCCCTTCTAACATTTCCTTCAGGTGCTTTCATTGACACAAACCGAGGTATAGGCAGATTTGTTACCTGCCCCCACTGCTCTGCTTGAACAACAGAAAAGCCAAAACTTGTGCCAATCATTATTATAAATATAACAAATGAATGAAACTTATTTAATATAGTGTATCTTATTTACTTGCTCCTTAGTATAGATATTTGCCAGTATATATCAAAAGTTACCAGAGGAATGTCAGATGAGTAAACAAAAACCAAAAGTGATCGTCACACGCCGCTTACCAGCTCCAGTGGAGAATCGAATGAAAGAATTATTCGATGTGGAACTCAATAAAAATGACATTCCAATGTCATCAAAAGAACTGGCTAGTGCAATGACTAGAGCGGACGTTTTGGTTCCCACTATAAGCGATATAATTGATAACAAACTTTTAGCCAGAGCTGGAACAAACTTAAGATTGATAGCTAGTTATGGTGCAGGATTTGATCATATTGATGTGCAAACCGCAAGACAAAGAGGAATACTCATTTCAAATACACCAGGTGTCCTTACGGATGACACTGCTGATATGACTTTAGCGCTTATGTTAGGTGTAATGCGAAGGTTTCAAGAAGGTGCTAGTTTAATTCAAGAAAAATCTTGGGATGGTTGGTCGCCTTCAGCAATGCTTGGGACTCGTTTAGGCGGCAAAAAACTAGGTATCTTAGGAATGGGTAGAATTGGTGCAGCCGTTGCAAATCGGGCCAAAGCATTTGGAATGGAAATTCATTACCATAATAGGAAAAAATTACATCCTGCACTCGAAGCACCAACAGAAGCAATTTTTTGGGAAGATTTTGATAATATGCTTTTAGAAATTGACGTTTTATCAATCAATTGCCCTCACACACCGTCCACCTTTCATATGGTTAATAGTAGTAGGCTTTCGCTAATGAAAGAAACTGCATTTATAGTTAATACCTCTAGGGGCGAAGTTATGGATGAAAACGCTTTAGCACGGGCGTTAAAGAATAATAAATTGGCGGGAGCAGCCTTAGATGTTTTTGAAGCGCGGAAAGAAGTTAACCCACTGCTGCGTAATCTCCCAAACGTAATGCTATTGCCACATATGGGCTCTGCAACAGATGAGGCTCGGATAGAAATGGGCGAAAAGGTAATAATAAATATAAAGACTTTTATAGATGGTCATCGACCACCTGATCAAGTCGTACCTGCAATGTTATAATTAACTCAAACTTTGTATCAAATTTACCATTTCTTTTGCTAAGTTTATCCCATCATCCTCTTGCAAGAAATGACCGGCGTTCTTAGTAATAAAGTGATTTTGACTTTGGGCACCTGGTATTAATTTGATAAATACTTTTTCTCCATTTCTCATAATCGGATCTTGATCTGAAAAACAAGTTAGGAATGGTTTTTTCCATTTTTTCAAAACTTCCCATGCCGCTAATTGATTTTCTCGAGCTGGATCTGCTTTTGATGAGGGAACCAACACTGGGAACTGTCTCGCACCAGCTTTATATTGCTCAGTTGGAAATGGTGCATTATATGCATCAACTTCTAAGTGAGATAAGCCAGAAACGGTTCCACGATGAATGATAGGACCAATTTTAAAAAGCAGGTTTGTTTGAGTAAATTCCCGCCATGCTTTAAAGGCCTCGCCTAAATCATGATCTCCAGTTGGCAATGCTGTATTACCAATCATTGCAGCATCAAAATCTCCTTGGTTTTCGCACAATAATCTCAATCCGATTAAGCCACCCCAATCTTGACCAAAGAGGGTCACATTTTTTAGTTTTAGTTTTGAGAAAAATTGATTTAACCAATCCACGTGCCCATTGTATGTATACGATGTTCGATTAGATGGTTTATCTGACTTTCCAAATCCGATAAAGTCTGGGGCAATTACTCTAATCCCATTTTCAACCAAGATTGGAATCATTTCTCGATATAAATATGACCATGTAGGTTGACCATGCAATAATAAAGCTATTTTCAAAAAGTTGGAGCCTTCATCTAAATAATGCATACGCAAATCACCCAAATTAGGATCACTAATTTGCATATAATTTGGCTTGAAATTATAGTTAGAGAGATTTTTAAATCTACTCTCTGGGGTTCTCAAAATTTCTGCCACAATAAATCCTTCATAATTTCGCATCAAATATAGTTAAAATTGAATAAAAACTATTCTGCTGCTTCTAAATAATCAGTTATTGGTGGACAGCTACACACTAGATTTCTATCACCATAAACGTTGTTCACTCTATTAACCGGAGCCCAATATTTATCGATTCGAAAGGCTCCTGAAGGATAGCAAGCTTCTTCTCTTGAGTAAGGTCTATCCCAATTTCCAACTAAATCCTCAACAGTATGAGGAGAATTTTTTAATGGATTATTATCAATATCCATTTGTTTCTGTTCAATTGCTCTAATCTCTCTTCTAATATGCAACATTGCATCACAAAATCTGTCTAACTCTGCTTTATTTTCAGATTCAGTAGGTTCAATCATTAACGTGCCTGCTACTGGCCAGCTCATAGTAGGTGCATGAAACCCACAATCGATTAAACGCTTGGCGATATCGTCAACACTTACATTTGCTGTTTCAGAGAATAGCCTAGTATCAATAATACATTCATGGGCAACACGTCCTGATAGACCTTTGTAAAGAACCTCAAAAGAACCTTCTAATCTCTTTGCAATATAGTTGGCATTTAATATTGCTATTTTTGTTGCCTGAGTAAGCCCATCACCACCCATCATCAAACAGTAAGCCCACGATATAGGAAGAAGTGATGGAGAGCCAAAGGGGGCAGCTGACACAGCGCCTCCGTCACTATTTATCTCAGGATGTCCAGGTAAAAATTTAGTTAGATGTGATTTAACTCCAATAGGGCCCATGCCAGGT